>WNGA01000424.1_pt1 | contig 63419 bp, 59 predicted proteins | sample 5400061 | NCBI WGS metagenome assembly WNGA01 (sample SAMN13153366, study PRJNA577476) | soil metagenome | isolation source: 100 cm soil or saprolite under grassland replicate 2 | place: USA:California | collected 2016-06-15
CGTGTCGACCGAGCAGCTCGCCGCGGCCGCCGACCTCACGCCTCGCCGCGTCCGTGAGCTGCTCCCCCATCTCCTCGACCCGACGTCGCTCGAGGCGCCGGTCACCGAGGACGGTGAGACCGAGCTCGGCGATCTCGTCGCTGACCCCTCGGCCGAAGCGCCCGAAGAGGTCGCGCTGCGCGCGCTGCTCCCCGAGGCGATCGAGCGGATGCTCGCGTCGCTCGACGAGCGCGAACGCCGCATCCTGACCCTGCGCTACGGGCTCGATCGTGGCGAGCCGCGCACGCCCGAAGAGGTAGGACAGCTCGTCGACCTCACCCGCGAGCGTGTCCGTCAGATCGAAGCCGCCGCCCTCGCCCGGCTCCGTCATCCGTCCGCCGGCGTCGACCCCGCGGAGCTCCTCGCCAGCTGAGAACGGCTCGCCGCCGACCCGCTCAGCTGCCGTTCGGCGCGATGTTGGCGTTGAGGCGGAAGAAGTTCGTCGGATCGTACTTGGCCTTGAGCGCGGCGAGTCTCCGGCGCTGCTCCGGCGTGTAGGCGTCGACGATGCGGTCGGCCGCGTCGTCGCTGGTGAAGTTCACGTACACGCCCTTGCTGAACGGCTCGACCGCGGCGAAGAACTCACGCACCCACTCGATGTGCCGGTCCGGTTCCGGGTCGTCGGGCAACCAGGAGCCGACGATGTTGATGTCGTGGGCCGCGTCACGGTTCGGGAACGCCGTCGCGTCCTCGGGCACGCGGCCGACCGCACCACCCTCGGTGAAGATCGCGACCGTCGACAGCGGCGACGTGATGCCCTCCGTCTGCCCGACGATCGTGTCGATGAGGTCACCGGTGAGCGGTCCGAGCTTGTGCGACTTCCAGTAGTAGTGGCGCCCGTGGGGCAACGCCGGGTCGAACATCTTCTGGTGCGTGACGTAGGGCTTCGGCACGATCGCATCCACCGCCGGCGTGGGCAGCGCTTCCATCGCGCGCAACACCTCTCGGCCCTGCTCGACCGGGCCGGCATAGGTGAAGACCAGCGCGACGATCGGCTTGCCCTGCAGGTCCTCGGGGATCACCGGGAGGGGCGGCGCGAGCCGCAGGTTGCCCATGATGCCGACCTCGTCGGGCGCTTCGGCGGAGAAGTCGCGCAAGAAGGCCAGCACCTCGCGCGCCTGGTCCATCGGCCACGCGCGCATCCCGGCCAGCACCTCCGGGCCGAGCGGATAGAGCTGGAACTCGAACGAGGTGGCGATCCCGAAGTTGCCGCCGCCCCCTCGTAGCCCCCAGAACAGGTCGGCGTTCTCGTCCTCGCTCGCGACGAGGAACTCGCCGTCGGCCGTCACGAGATCGCACGACCGCAGGCTGTCGATCGACAGGCCGAACTTGCGCATGAGATGGCCGATCCCGCCACCGAGTGTCAGACCGGCGACGCCGGTGTGGCTGACGATCCCACCGGTGGTCGCGAGCCCGAATGCCTGACTCTCGCGGTCGAGGTGCTCGTTGAGACAACCGCCCTCGACGCGGATCGTCTGCGCCAGCGGGTCGACGCGCGACCCGGTCGTGAGCGAGAGGTCGATCACGATCCCGTCGTCGCAGACACCGTGACCCGCGACCGCATGGCCGCCGCCGCGCACCGCGGCGAGCAGGTCGTGCTCGCGGGCGAACCGCACGGCGGTGATCACGTCGGCGACGCCACGGCAGCGGGCGACGATCGCCGGGCGCCGGTCGATCTGCCCGTTCCACACCTTGCGAACGTCGTCGTACCCGGGATCACCGGGCTCGACGACCTCGCCGAGCATGCTTCCTCGCAACGTGTCGATCACGGCGGTGTCGAGCGTGGTCATGGCTCCCCCTCCTGGTCCCTCGCGGGTGCCAGCGTCCAAGAGATCCCGCGTCGTGCCAAGTACCAACTTTGTACTGGTACAGAAGTGCGAGCAGGCGTACCGTCCGCGGCATGCCTACCTACGGTCAGTTCTGCCCGGTCGCCATGGCCTCCGAGGTGTTCACCGAACGCTGGACGCCGCTCGTCGTCCGAGAGCTGATGTGCGGGAGCACGCGCTTCAACGACCTCCGCCGAGGCGTGCCGCTGATGTCGCCGTCGTTGCTGTCGAAGCGACTGAAGACGCTCGAGCGGGTGGGCGTGGTGGAGCGGCGGCACGCCCGTAACGGTCACGCGGTCGAGTACCACCTCACGCCGGCGGGCGACGAGCTCCGGCCGATCGTCGAAGCGATGGGCGTCTGGGGACAGCGCTGGGCGCGCGGCGACGTCAAGGCACGGCACCTCGACGCGAGCCTCCTGATGTGGGACATCCATCGCAACGTCGACGTCGACCGGCTACCGGCCGAGCGCGTCGTGGTGCACTTCCACCTTCAGGGTTCGAGCGACAAGAAGAGCCGCTTCTGGCTGGTGCTGGAGCCCGACAACGTCGACATGTGCCTCAGCGATCCCGGCTACGAGGTCGACGTGCACGTCGCCGGGCACGTGCGCACGATGGTGGCGTACTGGATGGGTCAGATGGAGTTCGCCGACGCGGTCCGCTCCGGCGCGTTGAAGCTCGAGGGTCCGCGTGAGCTCATACGGGCGCTCCCGACGTGGTTCAAGCGCAGCCTGTTCGCGCCGGTCGAGGTTCCCTGACGCGTCGACGGGCCAGCCGGTGAACGACGGCGTGACGACGACCGGGGCCGGCACCACCTCGACCGCGCCGCAGCCGGCGGCGATCGGGGCCGGCATGGTCACGCCGCCTGGCGGCGGAACCACTCGACGGCCGCCGCGCCGAACGCCTCGCGGTACCTCCGGTACGCGTCTCGCAGCCGCTCCCCCGGCCAGTCGGCCGGGAGGAGCTCGGGCGGCAGGAGTGGGTCGGCGCGCACGTGCCGAAGCGCGGCCGCACCGGTGACGAACCCGTCGGGGTCGAGGCCGGTATCGCCGTCACCGAGCCCGACGATCACCGCGTCGACCCGATCGAAGAGCTGGATCGCTCGTCGGGCCCACCGGCGTGGCATGAACAAGCGATCGACGACCGCGGTCGGGTCGTCGTCAGGGCGGCCGTGCCAAACGGTGCACTGGCGTGCCACGACGACCGGCACGTCGTCGGCCGGCAGATTGTCGGGTCGCGTCCACACTCCCTCGCGCAGCTCGACGTGATGCAGCGCCGCCATCGCTCGCCGCAGCGCCTGCCGCTCGACGGCCTCGCGCGACTCGGTCGTCACCGCGGCCAAGACCCAGTCGCCGTTCCACGTGCGCAACCGCGCCGCGAGGCTCTGCTCCTGCTCGCGCTGCCGCTCGGCGAGGCGGCCGGCGAGCTCATAGACACCGTCGCGCGCGACGAGCTCGCCTCGCGCGGTCATGCGGTGCAACGCGACACGCGCGGTGCCCTCCGCGATGCCGAACAGGCCGCACCACCGCACGAGCAACGCGCCGCGGATGCGGGGCGGTTGCATGCCGAGCAGCAGGCTTGCCATCGCCGACCGGGCCGACAGCGGCCGCTCGGGCAACGGCTCCGCAACGATGTTACGCAATTGCGTCATATGATGTAATCAGTGTAACATACGTGTCGAGATGGCGACCACGATGCTCCCGGCGCCCGCGCTGCTCACCGAGCCCGACCCGTCCGCCCGGGTCACGCCGACCGGCAAGTCCCGCCCGCCCTGGCGTGACGACCTGCGCCGGATCCCGTCGGTGCGCAACGCGCTCACCGTCGCGTCGGCATGGGCCCAGACGATCGCGGTGCTGGCGCTCGCGGTCTGGCTCGACAACCCGTTCACGTGGGTGGCGGCGTTCGTGCTGATGGCCCGGGCCGACGCGCAGCTGTCGATCCTCATGCACGAAGCTGCGCACCGATTGCTGTTCGCCAACCGCCGTGTGAACGACTTCATCGGCCGGTGGTTCGTCGGCTACCCGGTCTTCGTGCCGATCGACCTCTACCGACGCGGGCACATGGGCCACCATCGCGAGGAATTCGGGCCCAACGAGCCCGACGTCGCGCTCTACCGTGCCTATCCAATCCCGCGCGACTCGATGCGCCGCAAGATGACCCGCGACCTCCTCGGCATCACCGGCTTCAAGCTCATGCGCGCGGTGCTCCGCGGCCTGCGCGCCGACGGCGACTACCGGCGCGAGGCGTGGTCGATCGTCGCGGTGCAGGCCGTGATCTTCACCGGCTTCGCGGTCGCTGGCTACTGGTACGTCTACCCGGTGCTCTGGGTGCTCCCCCACATGACCGTCTGGCGCGCGATCAGCCGGCTACGCGGCATCGCCGAGCACGGCGGCATGGTCCGCTCCGACGACCGGCGCAACACCACGCACACCGTGCGCCAGCACCCGCTCGCTCGGTTCTGGATGGTGCCGTACAACACCGGCTGGCACCTCGCGCACCACGTCGACAGCGGCATCCCGTGGCGCAACCTCCCCGCGCTCCACGACGAGCTCTGCCGCGCCGGGTACGTGCAGCCCGAGCTCGAGTACCCGAGCTACCTCGCGCTCTGGCGCAAGCTCGCCTCGGGCTAAGCGGCGCGGGGGCGCCCGCCCCGGCTCGGAGGCACGCCGGTCATCCGCGGCAGCGACGCCGCCGGTTGCGGGCGAGGCGTCGCGTGCCGCTCCACGGCTGCCGCGAGCGCCGCCAGGGTCTCCAGCGCGGCTTCCGCGAACACCTGGTTGGGGCGCCGGCGCGGTGTCTTCGCGAACAGACGCAGCCCGAGCAGCGAGCTGTGCTTCGCTCCCTCGACGGTGAGCTCCGCCGCGAACCAGCGCGGCCACGGCTGGTCCACATAGAGCGACGCGTGCATTCGGAGATGGCCGTCGGGCTCTCCGAAACGGTCCGGGTACACGAGCAGTGAGCTGTCATCGGCACCGAAGGTCACCGGCCCGTTGGAAAGGAGGTCGTCGAGCGCGATCGCCGTCTGCGCCGGCGGCATGTCGAGTCGTCGGGTCATCCTCCCCGACGGGATTCGCGTCTTCATGGTTCTCGCTCCCTGCCACTCCGGATGTGAAGGCGTGCTTCGTCCCGTGCCGAGCTCCGCCTGAGCGGGTCGGGCGCCCACTGAGTGGGTGCCCATGTTCGCGCCGCGGTAACCGTCTTGTGACGTCACCCCACACCTGCGGCCGTCAACGTCTCGGTGTCGTCGGGCTCCGAGATCGCGACCTTGTGCCGGTCCTGTGGCGCGCGCACACCGGCGCGGACCGCCTCGAGTTGCGCGGCGACCGCGCCCCCGTAGAGCACCGCGATCGACGACAGGAGCGCCCATAGCTGGAGCGCGACGACCCCGGCGAGCGGGCCGTACGTCTTGCCGAACACCGTGCTCGCGTCGAAACAGACGCCGAGCAGCACGGTGATCGGGATCCACAGCACGACCGCGACCGCGGCCCCGAAGGCCAGCCACGACAACGCCGGCTGACGTCGCCGCGGCGACCAGCGGAACAGCAACGCCATGGACACGGTGCAGAGCACGAGGCCGGCCGGCCAGCGAACGAGCTCCACCACGGTGTGGGGCGTGCCCGAGATGCTGCTCTCGATCGACGGGCCGAGCGCGAGCGCGGCGAACGCCACAACGGCGAGGACGCCCGCGGTCAGCGCCAAGAGCGTGGCGAGCGCGTACTTCTGGAGCGACGGGCGGTCCTGCTCGATGCCGTACAACCGGTTGAGCCCGCGCTCCACCTGGCCCATGAGCGTCGCGCCCGTGATCAACGCGCCGACGAGACCGAAGGCGAGCCCGAGGTACTGGCGTGAGGTTCCGGCCTCGTGCGCCTGGCGGACCGCCTCGGTCAGCACCCTTCCGGCGGTGCCGGGCACCACGGCGCGGATCGTGTCGACGATGCCGTTGCGGATGCTGCCCTCCCCCACCGCGCTGGCAAAGCCGACGATCGCGATCGTGGCCTGCACGACGACGAGCGAGATCGCGAACGCGAGCGCGCGTGCATGGCTGAAGCCGTCGGCCTTGCGCAGGCGCACGAACGAATCGAACAGCAGCCGGCCGACGCCGGTGGTGCGCAAGGTGTGCCACGCCTCGTCGCCGTGGAGCTCCCACGTCTCCGGCACGCGGCTGGCGGTGCTCATCCCGTGTCGTCCTCCGGCACACACACCTCGATGGCGGCCGGCTCGACGCGGCTGCGCAGACGATCGGTCGGCTTCCGGTCACCGCCGTCGAGCTCGTACGGCAATGGCCGCTTCAGCCGCACGTCGATCTCGCGCGCGCCCGTCATCTCCACGAACGGCGAGCGCTGCGGGCGGCCGAGGGTCGTACTCGCCAGCGCGCGCAGCCACTGCCACGACCCTTGGGCGGTGACCACGCCGACCTCGAGGCGTCCGTCGTCGGGGCGGGCGCCCTTGAAGGCAGTGATGCCGCCGAACATCGACCCGACGTTGCCGACGAGCACCATGCTCAGGCGGCCGTCGAACCAGAGCTTGCCGTCGATGCGAACCGACGCCTTCACCCGGGGCGAGCGAAGGTTCCTGACCCCTGCCCAGATGTACGCGAGCCGGCCGAGCCGGCGCTTGAGCCGGCCGTCCGCGTCGCGGATCATGCGTGCGTCGAATCCGGCGCCGGCCATCACGGCGAAGTGCTCGCCGTTCATCACACCCGTGTCGAGCGCACGCCGGGCGCCGTGCAGACCGATGCGCACGGCCTTCTCGATGTCAGCCGGGATGCCGAGGTTCACCGCGAGAAGGTTGCCGGTGCCGGCCGGCAAGATCGCGATCGCGGCGCCTCGGCCGGCGAGCGCGTCGACGCACCGTTGCACCATGCCGTCGCCACCCCAGACGAACACGAGGTCGGCGCCGGCCTCGAGCGCTTCGCGGGCGCGCTTCTTCGCCTTCTTGCTCTTCGGCACCTCGTACCAGAGCGGCTGTGACACGCCCTCGCGTTGGAGCACGGCGCGCAGCTCTTCGAGACCACCACCGAGCACCTTGCCCGCGTGGGCGACGACCGCGACCGTGCTCACGTCGCCACCTCTCGTCGCGATGCGCCTCGCCGCTCGGCGACGAGCCCGCCGACGTGGGTCGCGAACATGGCGACGACCAGGCACCCGAGACCGATGAGCACGCCGACGAACGTGTCGGTCATGAAGTGCATGCCCCGGTAGATGCGTGACCAGGCCACGAACGGCGGTACCAAGACGGCCGCCGACCACGCGAGCGCGCGCCACGCTCGTTTGCGTGTCGCCGCCGCCACGACGAGCGCGATCCCGCCGTACATGACCATCGCCGCGGCCGTGTGCCCCGACGGGAAGCTGTCGTTGTGGATCAGGTCCTCGAGTCGCGGTACCGCGGGCCGCTCGCGCGAGAAGACGTACGTGATCGACGCGTACAGCGCGCCCTCGAGCGTGATGCCGATCAAGAGCACCCCGCCCCACCGCCAGTGGCGAAGCAAGAAGAGCGCGCCGACCGCGATCGCCATGCCGACGGGAACCTCCCAGATGCCGGCCAGCTGCGACCCGATGTAGCTCGCCGTGTTCAGCGCGGGCGTCCGCCGGTCGGCGAACCACCGGCTGATCTCGCTGTCCCAATCGCCGACGACGCTGCCACTCAGAACGTCGCGCACGAGCACGCCGCCCAGGAGCGACAACAAGAAGAGCGGGACGAAACCGGCAACGCCCACCACCGCCGCAGCCAGCGCGGGATGCCAGCCGGCGAGACGGGACGCGAGTCGCGCGGCCAGACCGCTCGCCGGGGTGGGTATCCCCGACGCGGTACCGGGTACATGCCTGGGTACGGTCGGGTCGCCGGCTCGAGCCGGCGCAGTTGCCATACCGAGAGGGTTCTCACGGCGGGTAATCGGCAAACCCGGACAACAGCGACAAGGGGTGGCGTTTGATCGTCGTGGTGGTACTGCTCGGGGCGGCGCTGACCGCCGGGGCGCTGGCCGCGCTAGCCGCCCGGTGGTGGCCCGGTGCCGACCCGGCCTCGCCCCGGGTCGCGACGCGCGTCGCGCGGTGGGAGCTACGCAAGCACCCCGACTTCGTCCGGGCCCGCTTCGATCCCCGGAACGCCACCGGCCTCGCGCTCACGATCGGCTCCGCGATCGTCCTGCTCGCAGGCCTGCTGTTCGGGGCCATGGCCGTGATGGTCGCGACGGCAACCGGCGTCGAGCTGGCCGATCACTCGATCGAGCAGTGGGCCGACACCCACGCGACAGGCTTCGCGAAGAGCGTGCTGAACCTCGTGACCGACCTCGGCGCGACGTGGCCGATCGTCGTCCTCGTCGTCGTCGTCGCTGTCATCGAGTCGTTTCGGGTCCCGAGCCGGGTCATCTTCCCATTCCTCGCGCTCGTCACGATCGGGCAGGTGTTGCTCGTCAACCTCATCAAGGGGATCGCCGACCGGGCCCGCCCGACCATCAACCCGATCGCGCACACGCTCGGGCCGTCGTTCCCCAGTGGTCACACGGCCAGCGCAGCCGCCTGCCTCGCCGCGGTCGCGCTCCTCGTCGGACGCCGTCGCAGCCCGCGCACACAAGCGCTGCTCACGGGTGTGGCCGTCGGCCTCGCGGTCGCGGTCGCGACCACACGCGTGCTCCTGGGCCTGCACTTTCTCACTGACGCGATCGCGGGACTCGCGATCGGCTGGACGTGGTTCGCGCTGTGCGCGATCGCGTTCGGCGGGCGGCTCCTGCACTTCGGCGCGCCGGTGGAGGTCGCCGAGCGCGCCGACGAGCTCCATGCTGTGGGCGGCCCCGGCGGTTAGGTCGCGCCGCGCGGATCACAGGTACCCTCCACCGGCCGACAGCCTTGGGAGGGGCACCCGTGCCGAGCTTCAGCGAGGTCGCCGACGGGCTGCGCATGCCGCTCACCGACGCGATGGAGACCCAGCGAGCCATCCGCAGGCTGACCGCCGAGCCGGTCGACGACGAGACCGTGCTCGCGCTGCTGCGCCTCGCGGTGAAGGCACCGACCGGCGGCAACGCCCAGGGCTGGGAGTTCGTGGTCGTGCGCGACCCCGAGGTGAAGCACCAGCTCGCGCGGCTCAACCGGCAGAGCTGGTCCGTGTTCAAGCGCGGGTACGGGCGGCGGGCGCGCAACGATCGGCAGGCCGAGAAGATCCTCGACGCGGTCCAGTGGCAGGCCGACCACTTCGAGGAGGTGCCGGTCGTGGTCGTGGCGTGCCTGCGCGGCCCCCGCCCGCTCGGCCCCGCGATCGCGGTGTCGAGCTGGTACGGGTCGATCTACCCGGCTGTCCAGAATCTCCTGCTCGCCGCCCGGTCGATCGGCCTCGGCGCCGCGCTCACCACGCTCCCGATCTGGTCGTCGGTCCTCGCCCGCCGGACCCTGGGCCTTCCCGCGAAGGTCCATCCGGTCGCGGTCGTCCCCCTCGGCTGGCCCCGGGGCCGCTACGGACCGACGAGCCGGCGTCCGGTCGAGGAGGTCACCCACCTGGACCGGTACGGGAACCAGGCATTTCGATGACGGTCGCGCGCGGTGCCGCGCGCGTGGGAGAATGAGGTGTTCCGACCCCGGCCCGGAGCGCCGTGCGGGAGACGGCTGGACCCCGTTGACATAGGCCGGGGCGCCGAATCTCGAAGCCAGCGGCCGTTCCCGAGAGGTAGGTGACGACGTGCCGAGGAAAGGACGAGCCCGGCGGTTCCGCGAAGCGCGTGAGCTGAAGCAGGGGTTCGACGACGGCCTCTTCAGCGAGGGCGAGCGCACGCTCGCCGACCTCGAGGCCGGCACCGACGACGAGCCCGGCTGGGACGACGAAGACGAGGGTCACGGCGACGACTGGGACGAGGACGACCCGCTGCGCATCGACGAAGGCGGCCGCCAGGCCTCCTGACTCCGCTCAGGCGTCGCGGGGGTCGGGGCGGTCGGGATCGAGGTCGTAGCGGCGGATCACCTCCTCGACCGTCTCCCCCTTCACGTCGCCGAGGCGCGCGAGCGCGTGCAGCACACCGAGGACGACGCTCTGCGCGTCCACCTCGAAGTGGCGACGGAGCGCGCTGCGCGTGTCGGAGAACCCGTACCCGTCGGTGCCGAGTGCCACGAACGGCTGCGGCACGAACCGCCCGATCTGGTCGGGCACGGCCTTGACGAAGTCGGTGACCGCGACGATCGGACCGTCGGCGTCGGCGAAGCACCCAGTGACGTACGGAACCTGTGGCGCCTCGTCCGGGTGCAGACGGTTCCACCGTTCGGTGCTCAGCGCGTCGTCGCGTAGCAGCTTGTAGCTCGTCGCGCTCCACACGTCGGCGGCGACGTCGTGCTCGTCGTAGAGCATCTGCTGCGCGTCGAGCGCCGCGAGCATCGCAGTGCCGCTGGCCACGATCTGGGCGCGGTGCTTGCGCTCGCCCGCAGCAGGCCGGTACCGGTACACGCCGCGTACGATGCCCTCCTCGACGCCCTCCGGCATCGGCGGCATCGCGTAGTTCTCGTTGTAGAGCGTGAGGTAGTAGAAGCAGTCCTCGGGCTGGTCGCCGTACATGCGGCGGATCCCGTCGCGCACGATCACCGCGAGCTCGTAGGCGAACGCGGGGTCGTAGGCACGGCAGTTCGGGTACGCCGACGCGTACAGCTGGCTCTGGCCGTCACAGTGCTGGAGCCCCTCGCCGGTGAGCGTCGTGCGGCCGGCCGTCGCACCGAGCAGGAAGCCGCGGCCGCGTTGGTCGCCGAAGCTCCAGATCAGATCGCCGACGCGCTGGAACCCGAACATCGAATAGAAGATGAAGAACGGGATCATCGGCTGGCCCCAAGTCGCGTACGCGGTGCCGGCCGCCGTCGCCGACGCCATCGACCCGGCCTCGGTGATCCCCTCCTCCAGGATGCGTCCCTCCCGCGCCTCCTGGTACGAGAGCAGCAGGCTCGCGTCCACCGGCTCGTACTTCTGGCCGAACGGCGCGTAGATCTTCACCTCGCGGAACAGGGCGTCGAGTCCGAACGTGCGCGCCTCGTCGGGGATGATCGGCACGACCCGCGTGCCGATCTTCGGGTCACGCAACAGGTTGCGGAGCAGACGAGCGAAGGCGGTCGTCGTGCTGGCCTGCATCTTCTCGCCGCTGCCCTCGAGCATCGACGCGTAGGGGTCGTCGCTCGGCAGCTCGAACGACCTCGGTCGCCGCACGACACGTTCGGGCAACGAGCCGTCGAGCGCGCGACGGCGCGCCATCAGGTACTCGTACTCGGGCGAGTCGGTGCCGGGGTGGAAGTACGGCGGGTCGCCGTCGTCGAGCTCGGAGTCAGGGATCGGCAGGTACAGCCGGTCGCGGAACGCCTTGAGCTGCTCGGGATCGAGCTTCTTGATCTGGTGCGTCGCGTTGCGCGCCTCGAGCCCGGCGCCGAGCGTCCAGCCCTTGATGGTCTTGGCGAGGATCACGGTCGGGGTGCCCTTGTTCTCGACCGCCATCTTGTAAGCCGAGTACAGCTTCCGGTAGTCGTGCCCGCCACGCGGCAACCGCTGTAGATCCTCGTCGGAGAGGTGCTCGACGAGCGCACGAAGACGCGGGTCCGGCCCGAAGAAGTGCTCGCGGATGTACGCGCCACTCTCCACCGCGTACTTCTGGAACTCGCCGTCGACCGTCGTGTTCATCTTGTTGACGAGCACGCCGTCGACGTCGCGCGTGAGCAGCTCGTCCCAACCGCGGCCCCAGATCACCTTGATAACGTTCCAGCCCGCACCGCGGAAGATCGCCTCGAGCTCCTGGATGATCTTCCCGTTGCCGCGCACCGGCCCGTCGAGGCGCTGGAGGTTGCAGTTGACGACGAAGATCAGGTTGTCGAGCTGCTCGCGGGCGGCGAGCGAGAGACCGGCCATCGACTCCGGTTCGTCCATCTCGCCGTCGCCGACGAAGCACCACACCTTCGCCTGGCTCGTGTCGGCGATCTCGTGGTGCAGCAGGTAGCGGTTGAACCGCGCCTGGTAGACCGCGTTCAAGGGGCTGAGGCCCATCGAGACGGTCGGAAACTCCCAGAAGTCGGGCATGCGCCGCGGGTGCGGGTAGCTGGGCAGCCCGCCGCCGAACACCTCGCGCCGGAAGCGGTCGAGATGGTCCTCGGTGAGGCGGCCCTCGAGGAACGCCCGCGAGTACACGCCGGGCGCGGCGTGGCCCTGGAAGTAGACCTGGTCGCCGAACCCGCCGTCGCTCTTACCCCGGAAGAAGTGGTTGAACCCGACCTCGTAGAGCGCCGCTGCTGACGCGTACGTCGACAGGTGCCCGCCGAGCCCCTCGAACCGGCGGTTCGCCCGATCGACCATCGCCATCGCGTTCCAGCGGATGAAGGCGCGGATGCGGCGCTCGATGTGCTCGTCGCCGGGGAACCACGGCTCCTGGTCGGCGGGGATCGTGTTCACGTAGTCGGTCGTGACCATCGCCGGCACGCCGACGCCCTGCTCGCGCGCGCGCTCCATGAGCCGGGCGAGCAGGTAGCGGGCGCGGGCGCGCCCCCGCGCGTCGACGACCGCGTCGAGCGAGTCGAGCCATTCGGTCGTCTCACTCGGGTCGATGTCGGGCAGCTGGTGGACGAAGCCGTCCAGGAACACGCGCGCGCCTCCCCGCTCGTGAGCTCGCAATCAGGTTAGGCCTCGCCATGCGCCGGCGGTTACACCGCTGCGCGTTGTTACCGGTCGGTACACCCCGATCCTCGCGCTCGTCGGCGACTGAAAGCCCGACGTGGACGTCGTCGTTCATCCAGGAGGGGATCACCGTCACGCACGGGACCTGCCACAGGCGCTGGGCGGTGGTTCCCCCACCTCGATCTCCGGGACGATCCCCATGCAGACGGCGTTGCTCGACGGGACGGGCACCGCGTGCGTCGGATCGACGACCGGCCTACTCCTTGGGCGGGATGCGGACCCCACCGAGACCGAGCATGTGCGCCACGGTGTTCCGTGTCACCAACCAACGATCGCCCCGGCGAACGGCCCGCCCCTCGAGTGGGATCCGCGTCGACTCGTCGCCCAGCACCAGCGCGAAGCGAACCTCCGCCTCGTCGCCGGTCGAACGAAGCCTTTCGACGTGCACGTCGGTGACGTGAATGCCTGGTGTGCGATCGCGCGCTTGCGCGAAGTACGGCACGAGCTCCTCGCCGTCTTCGAGGTGCGCACTGCGCGCTTCGTCGGTTGTCGGACCGAAGACCGCGCGAAAGGCCTGCACGATCCCGGTGACCGCGGGATCTTCGGGATCGGCGCCGAACACGCGCGGCGGCAGGTTGATTGCTCGGGTCGCTTGGTCGACCGCACCACGAACGGCCTCCCAGCAGGCGTCGATGCAGACGTCGCAGATCGCGCCCGTCTCACCCCGGACGTACCGCTCGACCTCCCACAGGTCGCGCCCGCAGAACGCGCAATGCCGCATCGGCGCGGCCCCGAGGAATCGGGAAGTGCCGACCGGCGCGCCACCCATCGGTCCTCGTGGCCGACGCCGCGGCGCCGGTCCGGATCCGAGAAGGTCGATGACGGCCGACCGAACCGAATCGAGGTCGGCGCCCAGCTCGACGAGGACCTGCGCCGCGACGCCCTCACCTTCGCGAATCAGCCCCAAGAGGATGTGCTCGGTGCCGATGTAGTTGTGGCCGAGCTGGAGGGCCTCACGCAGCGAGAGCTCGAGCACCTTCTTCGCCCGGGGCGTGAACGGGATGTGCCCGGCGGGGATTTCGCGGCCCTCGCCGATGATCGCCTCCACGCGGCTGCGCACCGCCTCGAGCGAGATGTCGAGCGACTCGAGGGCCTCCGCGGCGACGCCTTCATCCAGACGGATGAGCCCGAGCAGGATGTGCTCGGTGCCGATGTAGTTGTGCCCGAGCAGACGCGACTCTTCCTGGGCGAGCACGACCACCCGTCGGGCGCGGTCGGTGAAGCGTTCGAACACGAACCGAGGGTACGCCTCAGGCGCTCCGGCGGCGAGCGACGCGCAGCTCGGTGAGGTAGCGCTTCGTGATTCGGCCGCGGTAGCGCGTGTCGATGAGCTCCGAGATGCAGTCGAGCAGCCCACGTTGCGCGTTCGCGTCCATCGCGCGGTGTCCCGAGTACGTCAAGAGGACGTCGACGTACGACGTCGTCGTATACGGGATGTCGTGCTCGTAGCGGCGCACCGTGACCGGCTCGAACAGCTCGGACTCGTCGACCTCGTCGCGCTCGGGCGCTAGGTCGGCGGCCGCGGTCTGCCGGAGGCCGGGCGGGGTCTCGGGATCCCAGCGCTCGTAGCAGGCCTGCACGTCGACGAAGAACGACTCTGTGCCACCGGCGACGTGGTGCGTACCGACGATCGCCAGCGAGCCGCCGGGGCGAAGCGCGGTCGCTGCCTTCTCGGTCCGGACCGCCGCGTCGAGCCAGTGCCAGGCCGTTGCCGCGAGGACCACGTCGAACGGTTCGTCGGGAAGCGGCCAGTCCTCGAACGACGCGGTGACGACGTCGGCGTTCGGGAACCGCTCGAGCTTCCGACGGGCGATCTTTGCCAGGCTCGCGCCGAGCTCGACCGCCACGATCTCGCAGCCGCGCTCCGCGAGCGGCACCGTTGCCTGCCCGGTGCCGCACCCGATTTCGAGCACGCGGCAGCCCGGTCCGATGCCGGCGAGCTCGACCAGGTCGTCGTAGAGCTGTAGCGGGTAATCCGGCCGCGCCCGGTCGTACCGCTCCGCGTCCTCGTCGAAGATCTCTCGCCGCCGGCTGGGGTCTGCCATCACGAAGACGGGTAGACGATGGGCAAGCCGACGCTGACCGCCGCCATCACCGAGCCGTCCTGGGCGCGCAGGTACCGGGGTGCGCTCACACCGCCGATGTCATCGGTCATCGAGCTGTGGCCCGAAGTCTGTGCCGCGCCCTTCCGGTGTACGGTCGAGAATCGTCCACAGCGGCCACATGAAGTCGACGTGTCGCTTGTGCTGGCCTGGGTCCGCGGGAGCGAGAAACAGCTCGCTGCTCCAGTAGTGATGGATCTTCCCGTTGCGGCGAACGAAGACGGTCGCCATCGGCAGCTGGCTCCCATCCGCCTCTTCGGCTTGGTAGTCGGTGTTGTATGTCGTGTTCGCCGAGGAGAGCAGGCGCGCGTGTCGCCAGCCGCGGGCCTGCGCGTGCGCGCGGAAGCGCTCGATCGGCGCCTTGGCGACGACGGCAAAGTTGATCCGCTGCGTGATGTGCGGCACCTCACTGTCGACGGTATCGATGATCGACGTGCAACTCGGGCAGGCCTCCTCGAGCGGTAGACCTGCCTCTCCCGGGACGAACATGTGGCTGTAGAGGAACAGCGTGTCCTTGCCGTCCTCGAAGAGCTCTGTGAGCCGGACCCGCCGCGCGGTGTCGGTACCGGCGTCCCATTCTCACTTGCACGATCTACAGTGCCGAGTGTCCTGGGAGCCGAACGAATGACGAGTTCGCAGTTCGCACGCGTCCAGCCGGGACCGCTCACCGCGCGCTACACCGACCGAAAAGCTCGGTTGCAGCTGGAGGGACCAGACGGCAGGCCCGTCGGCGCGGTCGCGCTGAATCCCCCGCCGCGTCTGGCGACGGTCCTCGAGGGAGCCGACGGTACCTGGACCGTGCGCTACGTGGACGCGGTGCCGCGGCATCGGCGCGCGCACTTGTCGGTCATCGATCCGGCGGGGAACGAGACCGCGACGGTCGACTTCGAGGGGCGGCGAAAGGTCCTGAACCTGCCGGCCGGCACACTCACCTGGGAGGACCCCGCGCTGCTCAGCGGGACCTCTGGGATCGACGGGTTGTTCGTCGTCCGGTCATCCGTGCTCGGCAGCCTCAAGAAGATGGTCCCGCTGCTCTCCCGGGGTCTCGTGACGGCGGAGGTCACCGAACGATTGACGTCGAGACCAGATGCGTCGCTGGTCGTGTTGCTCGCGGCGTGGTTCGCGTACGAGTACACGACGTCGAGCGGGGAGTGATCTTGCACCCCACCGTCACGACCTGACGCGGAGAGCGCGCTCGTTGCCGAAGGTGAAGGCGTCTGGGTGTGCGATGGCAGCGAGCGTCTCGATACCTTCCACGAGACGCGGTCCGGGGCGGACGAACTCGGCATCGGCGTCGACTGCCCACACAGGGATGTCCGTCGACAGGACGCGAGCCTCGACGAGCGCTTCGGCGAGTAGCCGGGCGCCATCCAGGTGATAGCCACAGGGTGCAACGACGATCGCGTCGGCATTCGCGTCGCGCAATGTGTCCCAGTCGATCCGTTCCGATCGCTTACCGCTCGTACCGAGGGCGGAGACAGCACCGGCTGCGGCAACCATGTCGGGCACCCAATGGCCCGACGAGAACGGTGGATCCGTCCATTCGAGCAGCCCAAGGCGTGGTTGATCGCGGTCGCCCACCGCATCCGTCACCTCATCGATGCGCGCGCGCAGGCGCGAGACGAGCGGACGCGCACGATCAACGGTGTCCGTCGCTTCCCCGACCTGCTCGATCGAAGCCAGCACCTCGTCGAGTGTCATCGGGTCGAGCGTCACGATCGACGCCCGGCATCCGAGATAGTCGAGCGCTTCGTCGACCTCACTGACGTCTACAGCGCAGACCGCGCACAGGTCCTGGGTCACGACCAGATCGGGATCAAGATCGCGCAGCGCATTCCGGTCGAGGTGGTAGAGGTCCTCGCCGCCGGCAATGCGCTCGCGAACCAATGCGTCGATCTGCACAGGCGTAAGTCCGGTCGGTAACGCCGTGGTGGACACGACCCGACGCGTGCGCGCTTCGGCCGGAAAGTCGCATTCGAACGTGACGCCGACCACCTGGTCGCCGAGACCGAGGGCGAAGAGGATCTCGGTCGCCGAGGGCAACAACGACACGATCCGCACGTCCAGAAGCCTAACGACGAGAACCAGCCACTCATCGTGACGGCCGACGTACTCGACGCTCGGGCCCTCAATCGGGCGACGCTCGAGCGTCAGCTGCTGCTCCGCCGGGCCCCGACACCCGCGCTCGACGCCGTCCGGCATCTGGTCGGGATGCAGGCGCAGCTGCCGCTGAACCCGTATCTCGGGCTGTGGTCCCGGATCGACCAATTCCAACCCGACGAGCTGGCGCAGCTCGTGCTCGACCGGCGGGTCGCGCGCATCGTGGTGATGCGCGCCACATTGCATCTCCTCACTGCCGAGGACTGTCTCGTGTTGCGTCCGCTGGTCCAGCCGGCGCTCGACCGAGAGCTGGCGCGCCATCGCGACTACGGCCCGTGCTGCGCGGTCGCGACCTCGCGCCGGTGCTCGAGTTCGCGCGCGTGTTCCTCGGCGAGCGCGCTCGCAGCGGTGCCGAGCTGCGGGCCGCCATGACGAAGCGGTTCCCCGACCTTGACGCGGGGGCCCTGGCCTTCGCGTGCCGGAACCATCTGGCGTTGGTGCAAGTGCCGCCGCGAGGCATATGGGGTCGCACAGGCCCGGTGCTGTCCACCACAGCCGAGTCGTACCTAGGCCATCCCCCCGCGACCCGTCCGCGGATCGACGACATGGTGCTGCGCTATTTCGGGGCGTTCGGACCGGCATCGGCGGCCGACGTCGCGGCGTGGTCGGGCCTGACGGGGATGCGAGAGGTCATCGATCGGCTCGCGCCTCGTCTGCGGCCGTTCCGGGACGAGCGTGGCCGCGAGCTCTTCGACCTCCCGAACGCACCGCGACCAGCTCCGGAGACGCCGTCACCACCGCGCTTCCTCCCCGAGTACGACAACCTGCTGCTGTCCCACGCTGATCGCACCCGGTTCGTCTCCGACGAGCACCGCACGCGGCTCTTCGCCGACCCACGAGCTGTTCGAGGCTCCGTGCTCTACGACGGCGTCCCGTGCGGGACGTGGCGGGTCGAGACCGATCGCGGTGCCGGCGCCGCCACGCTCGTGATCGACCACGTCGACCGCCTGACGAAGCGAGCCGCCGCCGGTCTCACCGCCGAAGGTCGACGCCTCCTCCGCTTCCTCGAGGCCGACGCCGACGTCCATCACGTGCGGTTGGTCGCACTCGGTTGAGCCTCGACTACGTCTGGGTGAGCAGCTCGAGGACGTGCCCGTCGGGGTCTCGGAAGTACACCCCGCGGCCTCCCCGGCGCCGGTTGATCTTCATGTCGTCGATGGACCACGGGAGGCTTCCGTAGACGATGCCCTCGGCGTCGATCCGACCGAAGATCGCGTCGAAGTCCTCCTCGCTCACGTGAAAGGCGTAGTGCTGAGGTTCGACGTTCGATCGGGTGTCGAAGTCGAGCGTCAACTCGTCGTTCACGCGGACGGCAGCGAAGTGGCCGGCGTCCTGGTACTCGAGTCCGAAGATGCGGGCAAAGAACGCGGCGGCCTCGTCCTTGTCCCGCGCGGGCACGATCGTGTGATTGAGCACGATGCTCATCACGCACCTCCGTTGTCTCGGTGGACCTTGCCAACGTTCATGCCGCATAGGGCCGCACGGCCTTGGCATCGCGCAGTGCACGCGCCCACCAGGCGAGCTGATCCAGCATCGTCTTGGCCGCGGCGTTGCACCCGTCTGGGTCATGCGGCTCACCCGACGTGTCGAAGCGCGCATGGGCCATGTGAAAGCTCACCGTGTCGCGCACGGTCACGGCGTGAAGCTCGGCGAAGACTTGACGGAGCTGTTCCACCGCTCGCAGTCCGCCGGACATGCCGCCGTACGAGACGAAGCCCACGGGCTTCGCCCGCCACTCGACGTGCGCCAGGTCGATCGCCTGCTTCAGCGATGCCGGGTACCCGTGGTTGTACTCGGGAGTCACCACGACGAACGCGTCGGCCTGGTCGATCCGCTCCGTAAAGGCCTGCACTGCGGTGTCTCGGTGCGACGGATACACCGCCGGTACGTCGACATCGCCGAGGTCGATCAGATCGATGGTCATGTCGCTGCGATGCCGCGCCTCGCCGATGAACCAGCGGGCGACCACGGGGCCGAACCGGCCTTCCCGGGTGCTGCCGATGATCACCGCCAGCCGCAGCGGGTCCTCGGTCACCGCACATCCCCTCGTTGCACCACGTCCGCACCCTAAATGCTCAAGTTCACTTGAAGTCAAGCCTCTCCGGGGGTGGACGCGTTCTGGTTCGCCTGGGCCGCATTCCAACCCAAGGGCGCGGCTGCTGCGCTGACGCTCAGCCCCCTGGCCGGGGCACACGAGCTCAGATCTGTTGGCTGAGCGGGACGAGATAGAAGATCCGCTCGTAGGGCGGGTCGGCGGCGGCCATCGCCGCCATCGCAGCCTTGAGCACCGCGCCGGTCTCGGTCGACCGGAAGAGCCACGACTCCGCCGCGCGCGCCCCCGGCACGTGACCCGCCAGCGCGTAGGCCGCCTCCTCGTAGTACGCGCGGATGTCCATGGCCACCGCCGCGGGATCGCCGGGAAGGTCGGCCTCGGTCCACCGCGTGCCCTCGGTGACGCGCACGAAGCCGGCGACCGCATCCGGAATGCCGCCGCCGTCGACCACCCGACCGACCTGCGTGCCGCCGGCCGCAGCCCGGGCGCGCTCCCACGCGGGGCGCAGTGCGCGCGCTTCGTCGACCGCAGGCGGTACCGACGGGTCGAAGCGCGGCGGCACCGGGCAGGTCAGCGGCTGGTTCGCCTCGTCGACGATTTGCTCCGGGAAGTCCTCGAGCACCGGGCCCTCCTCGCGGCCGAGCAGCGCGAACGCGCGGTCGAGGACCTGGCGTTGGAACGCGGCGTCACCCGGGCGGCCCAACGGTCGGCCAAGCGGGAACTCGCAGTGCAGTACCCGGGGTGGATGGAGCCGCTCGGCGTGGGGCCGAACCAACGAGAGCGCCACGGTGGAGAGTCCGGCCCCTTCCAGGACATGCGCGAGCGTGCCCACGACACGCGTGCACAGCGGTCAGACCGGCGTGAGCAGGACCACGTCGACGCCGTCGTCGAGCAGCAGCTTCGCCGCGGCCGGTCCCGTGTCGAGGCGCAGCGTCGAGAGCTCCATGATCGGCCCTGTGAACGACAGGTGCCGGGGCGCGACCCCGCCGATCACGCCATCGGCCGCCATCTCCGCGAGCCGGTCGATCGGGTACGCGACGTTCAGATCGGCGGCCAGACCCGAACGGTCCCAGTTCGTGCTCTGGTGACCCGAGATCAGCCCACGCTCGTCGCGCTCGAAGACGCGAAAGCCGTCATCCGCCTCGCGCCACAGCGGCTCGCCGGGTCGCATGAGCCCCGCGGTGGTCACGATCGCGACGGTCGCCTCGGAGAGCGGCGGTGGCGGTGTGAAGGCGGTCGTCGCGAACTCGGGCACGGGCATGTCCGCGACCATTGCCCGCATCGCTGAATCCGCCATGCTCAGCTGCCGCCACCGGAGAGCACGAGCCCGAGCTTCACGCGTGCTGCTCCCGCCGCAAGAGGCCGAGCAGCTCGCCGCCCGGCGCGCTGACGATGACCTGGGTGACGCCGCGGACGCGCATCCGCTCCCGGAGATCCTCCAGGGGCTCGGACGCACGAACGGTCGAGGGGCCCTCCTCCATCGCGGACCCGACCGGTTCGGTGCTGGACTCGTCGAAGCGGCCGAGTCGGAGACGTCCGAGCACGACCCGGTCCGCGTTGGCGACGATTGCCGTGTCACTGCCTGCCGCATGGAGCCGGCGCGCGACGTCACGCAACGCGTCGTCCAATCGACAGGTCATCACGTCCGGATCCGCCGCGGCCCCGGCGCGGGTCTGCCTGGCCTCGGCCCCCTCGGAAGGGAGCCCGGCTGCGAGCCAGTCGGCCTTCCCCGCGACGTAGTCGTAGACGGCGCCGAAACCCAGCGTCTCGAGCCGGCACGCGGCCCGCGGGCTCATGTCTCACAGCGAATCATGGCAGTAGACGATCACGGGCTGGTCGCGATCGAGCTCGTGTACCGCGCGCCCGGCAAGCTCGCGCAGGGGCAGATTGCGCGCACCCGGGAGATGCTCGGCCTCGAACTCCGCGGCCGCGAGCACGTCCACAACCTGGGCGCCCGCATCCTGTAGCCGACGCACCTCACGGCGGTCAATCGCCTTCACCACGCGAACCACCTCGACCTTCAGTACGCGCACAGCGTGTCCGTATCACGAACTCCCCGATGGGGCCAAGGACCCGGGTATTGGAACGCAATCCCCGTTCGCCCCAAAAGATTCCCCTGACCTCGACGACCCTGCCGGGGCCATCGTCGTGGAAGCCGCAGCGCAGGAGCCAGGTTCCTTCGGCATGCTGCGAACACGCCGACGGAACCGAGCGGCCGAACGCACCGCGTCGGCAAGACTCAGGGCTTGTTGAGGACGTTGACCGCCCGTGCGATGACGAGCGCCGCCAAGATCAGGGAGGCCGCCGATTGGACCAGCATCGTGAGCTTCGCCCAGCGTGACAGTGGCATGACGTCGGTGGGGCTGAACGCGGCTGCGTTGGTGAACGAGAGGTAGAAGTAGTCGACGAACGCGGGCTCCCAGTGCGCGGGGGCGAGTTCCGGGCTGGTCATCTGTGGGAACAGGAAGTCGGGGTACTGCCGCGTTGCGAGGGCACGGGCGACGGGGCCGCCGCGATCGAACTCCCAGTACCACAGTCCGAAGACGATCACGTTCGCGAGCCAGATCGAGCCTCCACTGAGGAGCAGCTTCGCCGGGTCGCGGATGCCTTCGCTGTTGACGAGATCGACGACGAGGCGGATGGCCGAGGCCATGTTCGCCGCGCTGATGACCGCGATGAGCAGCAGCGAGGCGCCCCGCAGTGTTCGTGAGCGTCGATTGATGCGGGTCGGGTTCGCCATGACGATGCCGATGAGAAGCAGCGCCGCGAGCCCGGGGAGGAGCCACCACGGGTGGTTCGCTACGCGGCTCGGGAGCGTGATTTGGAGGGCGATCGCTGCCAGGATCGCCAGGGTCACCGGCCCGCGTGATTCGCCGCGGGTCACGCGCCGCCAGGCTGGGGTGACCTCGTCCTGCACGAGCTGGACGACGATTCGGCTCGGATCCAGGAGTCGGTCGAACCACCTCACCGGTTCCGGCGGGTCTTGAGGGTTGTCGGAACTCATTGCATCTGGGCTTCGGCGAACGATCGGCGACGGTCGGACGTCGGGCCACCTCCACCTCTCCGGCGGCGTCGTCCCAGGGCCGGGAGCGCCGACTGGGACGCTAGATCCGATCGATTATCAGAGCGCGGTCGGCCATGCAAGGAACGCGACAGCGAGGAGATGCGAGTAGATGTCGAGGGTGACGCTGGCCCGGCTGTGCCCGAGCCGTCCGGCGACCGTCCGGACGTCGATGCCGCTCGGCGATCAACTGCGTTGCGGCGAAGTGGCGAGACGCCGAATCAGGCGTTCGTGGTGGGGTTTTAGAGTGGTGGGCGGTAGAGGATTTGAACCTCTGACCCCTTCCGCGTCAATGCGACTGGGGCCGTCCACCGCGTGCTGTGCAGTGCTGTGAGCTGCGGTTCTCGGTCTAGCTGATGTTGTCCAGTCCGCCCATTGTCGTGCAGATTCTTGACTGAATTCTTGACTGTCAATGACGGGACCAAATTCACCGTACCGCGTACCACCACCTTGACGAACGGCGCCGTCTCGTTCTGCCTACGGGGCTTGTATCTGAGGTCATCTCGCCTTGCGCGATGCAATCCACTTTCCGTAAGCGTCGTAGTCGATGGCGGGTGCGCTACCCAGTCCCTGAAGGCGTTTGAGGAGAGGTACCCACGGCGCGACGACTGCAGACTTGATCACGAGCGGGTCCGGCCGATGTTCTGGTTCCGTGATCCCGACGGTAACGCGCTGCTGATCGTCGAACCGAGCTGACGCCGCGCTGATCTGCGACGATGCGGTGGTCAACATGCCGCTCACCAGAACGAAGCAGTCCAATGGATCACGGCGCGCGGGAGTCGGACGATCGAAGCCTGGGAGCTCGAGGACGCCATCGCCCTCCCCGCTGCAGGCTGTCGCCAGACCGTCCGGTACGGATCAGCACCGGCCGCAGGACGGTGTGTCTCGCGGCGGCTCTCGCGTTGATGGCAGCTGCGACCGGCGCGGCGCACGCCAGCACACCTCGGGACGGTGGCTCCACGTCGACGACCGTCCCCCCTCACGCGTTCGCCGATGCCCTTCGCACCGGGGACCTCAAGGCCCTCGACGCCACCCTCGCTCCGAACATCCGGTTCTACACCCCAGTGCTCGCCACACCGGTCGTCGGTCGCGAGCGAGCGAGCCGGCTCCTCGCTGTCCTGGTCGCGACCTTCCAGGACCGCCATATCACCGCCCGAATACATTCACGGCGTCACTACGCGCTTGCCTTCGACGCGCACATCGGGACACAGCCCATCGAGATCTTCGACCTGATCACCTTCGACCGAACCGGTCATATCGTGAAGTTCGTGTCCCACGGCCGCCCACTCGCCGGTGTCCAGGCCCTCGGTGCCGCCGTCGCGCCACACCTTGCCGAGATCCTCGGCGGGTGATTGGCGAGCTCCGGGGCGTTGCCCCGGGGGACAACACACGTCTCGGCGGCCACGTCGAGTCGGCCGACTTCTCGCGGCCTCAGCGCGGCGGGCGCGACCGCGGCGCGGTCACGCGACGGGATCTTTCGGCACGGACGACGATCAGAGGCGAACAGGAAAGACTCGGTGACCTCCCGAGAGACCCTTCAACTCGACTCTTCTCCCGGCGTCGAACGCCGTGGCGGCCCCGACGGCACGACGGACGTCGTCACTGACGAGCACCTCGCCCCCGGCAGCGGCGGCGGCGATGCGGGCAGCGAGAATGACCGTGCGGCCGAAGAAGTCGTCACCCTCCCGGATCACCTCGCCGACGTGGACGCCGACGTGCGCGTGCAGGCGCCCTGCATCCGCCCCGAAGTCGTGTCCGGCCAGTGCCTTCTGGTACGCCACACCGAAGCGCACCGCGGCGACCGGGTCGTCGAACACCAGCATGAACCCGTCGCCGTGGCTCTTGACCTCCGTCCCGCCGTGGGCCGCGAGCTCACGCCGCAGGATCTCGTTGTGCGCGCGCAGGACCTCTTGTGACCGGACGTCGCCGAGCCGCTCGGTGAGTGGCGTGTAGTCCTCGATGTCAGAGAACACCACGGCGACCCTGCCTTCGGCATCGGCGTGCGTCGAGAGATCGGGACGGTCGATCGACACCGCAGACGCCACCGCGTCGATCGACGCGTCCGGCGTCGACGCCGAGCCCACGCCCTGGAGGTCGAGCTTCACCGCCAGGGCCTCCTGCACGAGGACCGGCATGCCGATCGTGTTCGCGGTGTCGAGCGCTTCGTTGAGGAGCGCGACGGCGCGCGCTCGATCGACGTCGCGGTCGCGGGCCGCGAGCGCACGAGCCAGGTCGTAGCGGGCGCGCGCGCCGAACGGTCGCGCGCCGAGACCATCCTCGAAGGCGATCGCCACCTCCAACCGCCGCACGGCCTCGTCGAGATCGTCGAGCCGCAGGGCGAGCAGGCCGAGGTAGCGGTCGACCACACCGTGATAGGCCGCCGCTGCGACGGTCGCCGCGACCCCGGCGCGGGGAAGGAGGGTCTCGTAGAGCCGCGATGCCTGCTCGCGACTCCCGACGAGCACGGCCACCTCGGAGGAGCCGACCAGGCAGTACGGAAGGTTCGGGACCAACGGGACCGCCCCGAAGCCGTCCGCCGCGATCGCGTCGAGCTCGGCACGGGCCTCGTCGTGCCGGCCGGAGAAGGCGAGGATCTCGGCGAGACCGACTCGGTACCCCATCTGCGACGAGCGGGACGCGACCGCGGCGCGGGTCGGCTGCTCCAGCTCTCCGATCCGGCCCTGCTCGCGCAACATCGGCAGGAGGATGACGCCGTAGTTCGCCGCGACTCCCCGCTCCCGGAGCCGCGTGGCCAGCGCGAGCAGCTCGTCAGCGAGCCGCGTGCCCTCGTCGTACTGGCCGCGCAACACCGCGTCGCCCGCCGCGTGCACCAGCACCGAGCTGGACGCGAGTGGCGAGCGCCTGCGTGCGGCGAGCTCCTCGAGGCGCGTGAGCAGGCGATCGGCCTTGCGCCGGTCACCGAGGATGACCGCGTGGATCCGCTGCTGCCCGCAGTTGTTCATGGCGAGGTCGAGGTCGCCTGCCTCGTCGGCGAGACGCCCGATCTCGGCGAGGCGGCGCTGGAGCTCCGGGTCGCGCGGGTTGTCCAAGGTCTCGAAGCCGCGCGTGTGGAGCGCTCTCGCGAGCGCACCCACGTCGCCCGAGGCACGGGCGGCCTCGATTGCCTCGTCGGCCAACCGCTCGAACCGCTCGACGTCGTAGAGGTGCACGAGCGCGGCGAGCTGCGCGGCCAACCGGGCTCGCAGCGCCGGGTCACGGTCGCCGAGCCGCTCGAGCGCCTCCTCGGCCATCGCGATCCGCTCGGACTCGAAACGCGGCGAGAGGCGGGGCGTCGACACCACGAGGGCGACCTCCGCGAACAGCACGGGAAGGTCGAGCCGTCGCGCGTCCTCGGCGGCGTCGAGCAGCACCCGCTCCGCCGCCTCGGTCTCGCCGGCGCGCAGGCGCGCCCGGCCGAGGGCGAGGCGGAGCATGGCGCGGTGGTGCTCGTCGATCTCGTCGAGCAGCTCGAGCGCCTGGAGCGCCTGGTCGTAGAAGCGGGCGGCCTCCTCGTGGGCCGCCTGGTCCTCGGCCCGACGACCGGCCTCCTCCGCGTACCGCACCGCGCGTGCCGCGCCGCCACCGGGCGCCGCCTGGAACCAGTGGTACGCGAGGGCACTCACCGGCGCGTCACGGCCCGCGGCCTGCACGTCCTCGAGCGCCTCGGCGATCTGGCGGTGCAGGCGCACCCGGCGTGGCGTGCTCAGCTCCGCGTAGAGCGTCTGCCGAATGAGCGCGTGGGTGAACTCGTACTCACCGGGCCGAGTCCGCCGCTCCCGCACGATCTGTCGTTGCAGAGCCTCGTCGAGCAGGTCGAGGACCTCGTCTTCGTTCGCGGCCGTGACCTGCCCGATGACGTCCAGCGAGAACCCGGTCGGCATCGCGGACGCAACGGTGAGCATCCGGTTGCACGCCTCGGACAGTCGGTTCAGCCGACGTCCGATCACCTCCCGGATGCCTTCGGGCAGGTTCTCGAGCACGGATGCGGTGCCGATCCACCGCCCGTCGACCCGACGGAACGCGCCCGTCTCGGCCAGGTGGCGGAGGACCTCGGCGACGAAGAACGGGTTGCCCTCGGTCTCCCGGTGGATCAGGTCGGCGAAGTCATCGCGCGTCTCCTGCTCGCCCACCGCCTCGATCAGGGCCTTCACGTCGTCGCGCGGCAGGCCGCGGAGCAGGATGCGCTCGAAGATCCGCTCCCGACGCAGCGACGCGATCGCGTCGGCCAGGGGATGCATGCGGTCGAGATCGACGTCGCGGTAGGTCCCAACGACGAGCACTCGCTCACGTCGAAGGTTCCGAGCGAGGTACTGGAGCAGCAGGAGGCTGGGCTTGTCCGCCCAGTGGAGATCGTCGAGAACGATCACGACCGGTGTCGTACGGGACGCGTTCGCGAGGAACGTTGCGACGCCGTCGAAGAGGCGCATGCGCTCGGCGTCGCCCTCGAGCGGCGGCGGCTCCGGCAGGTCCCCGAGCCGCTGACGGATCTCCGAGACCAGCGTCGCGATCTCCGGGGCGCTCGCACCGAGCTGCTCGCGCAGCTCGTCGTCGGATCGGCTCCGCGCGTAGCCGCGCAGCGCCTCGACGAACGGCAGGAAGGGCACGCCGATGTCGCCCTCGTAGCAGTGTCCCCACCAGACCTGCGCGCCGCGCACCGTGGCGTAGACCGCGGCCTCCTCGACGAGACGGGTCTTCCCGATCCCCGGCTCGCCCACGACCACGACGAGCCGGCTGTCCCCGCCGAACGCGGCGTCGCATGCCCGCCGGAGCGCGTCGAGCTCCTCGGCGCGCCCGACGAAGCGGCGCCAGTCCGCGGTGAGCGCGGGGGGCTGCGACTCCGGCGGCGGCGGCGGCCCGAGCTCGAGCTCGCGGAGCCTCGTCACCAGCTCGGCCGCGCTCTGTGGCCGGTCGTCCGGGTCCTTGGCGAGCAGCTGCAGCACGAGGCTGTCGAGCCCGCGAGGCACCGCGGCGTTGTGCCAGCTGGGCGCGACGGGAGTGGTGCTGAGGTGCTGCGACATCACTGACACCGCGTCGTCGCCCAGGAACGGAGGGCGCCCCGCCAGCACCTCGTAGAGCACTGCACCGAGGGAGTACAGGTCGGCGCGCGGGTCCGGTGCCCGACCGGTTGCCTGCTCGGGCGCGAGGTACGCGACCGTCCCGACCACCATGCCCTCGCTGGTCAGGCGCGACGCGTCGGTCACGGCGGCGAGACCGAAGTCGCCGAGGCGCGCGCTGCCGTCGGCGGCGAGCCACACGTTGGCGGGCTTGATGTCCCGGTGCACGATCCCCATCGCATGCGCGTGCTCGAGCGCGGTCGCGAGCTGCGTCGCGATCTCGATCGCTTCGCCCACTGGCAGGCGATGCTCGGGCTCCTCGAGCAGTCGCTCGGCCAGCGTGCCTCCCGCGACGTACTCGGAGACGATCTGCGGGCCGCCGTCGTCCTCGATCACATCAAAGACGGTGACGATGTGGGCGTGGTCGCCGAGGCGGGCGGTGGCGCGTGCCTCACGATCGATCCGGTGGCGTCCTGCTTCGTCGAGCCCGCCCGTCTTGACCACGGCGACCGCGACGTCGCGATCGAGGCGAGCGTCCCGGGCGAGATAGACCCGCTTCCGAGCGCCCTCGCCGAGGAATCGCTCGACGCGATAGCGGCCACCACCGAGCGTCTCCGGCAGGAGAAGGACCCCCGTGCCTTCTTCGAGCCGGGTCCCGCATTGCTCACAGAACCGCGCGCCGTTCCTGTTCTCGTGCCGGCACACTGCGCACGTCATGGGTGCGCTCCCCCGCGCTCGAGGCGCCCACGGCCTCAGCTCATCGCGATCGTAGACACGAACCGCTCGAGCTGGCGCAGCTGCCGGCACGCGTGGACGCGGTCGCGGCACGGCGCGTCGTCGGACATGCACGTTGCCCCGGGACCATCCCTATCCGGGTTTCCGGTGCCGTCGCTGCTGATTCCTGACCGAGCTCTTGACCCCGCGGCGCCGTCACGCCTCGAGGAGGCCGATGACCACGGACTCGAAGTTCAAGAAATATCGCCGCTGATCAGGTCTCTTGGTGGGCGGTAGAGGATTTGAACCTCTGACCCCTTCCGCGTCAAGGAAGTGCTCTTCCCCTGAGCTAACCGCCCGGCGAGCGATCGATGGTAGCAGCCGGGTCGCGTCGTTTACTCGGTCGCGATCGCCGCGAGCACGTCGAGGCGCGACGCCCGCCACGCGGGCGCGACCGCGGCGACCACACCCGCGACCATCGACAGCGCGACGAACAGCGCGAGCTGCCACGCCGGGACGGAGACCGTCGTGATGCCCTGCGTCTCGAGTGCGGTCGTGAACGCCCAGCCCCACACGAGCCCGATCACGGTGCCGATGAGCCCGCCGATCAACGCGACGATCACCGATTCGCCCCGGATCATCCGGCGCAGCTGGCGCCGCGACATGCCGACGGAACGCAGCAGGCCGAGCTCGTGCGTGCGCTCGAACACCGACAGTGCCAACGTGTTGACGATGCCGAGCACGGCGATGATCTCCGAGAGCAGCAGCAGCGCAACGGTCACCGCGAGGAAGCGGTCGATCGCGCGCTCCTGCTCGTCGCGATACCCGTCCCGGGTGAACACGTCGATGTTGGGGAAGTCGTGGCGCAGCGCGTCCTCGACGGTGCTCCGAGCCGCTTCCGGGTCCCCGCGGGTCGCGGCGTAGACGAGCTGGTCCTGGTCGTCGGTCCCGAACCCCATCTCGTAGGCGTGCTTGCCGACGATGAACGAGATCGGGAAGCCGCCGGTGAAGTCCTGCTGGCCATAGATCCCCACCACCCGCATCGTCTGGAAGCCCTGCGGGAACTGGACCTCGAGCGTGTCCCCCGGCTCGACGTGGTAGCGGCGGGCGGCGTCGCGAAACACGAGCACGCCGTCGCGACCGAGGTCGCCAATGCTGCCCCGACGCATGCGCAGATCGACCGTGCGCGCCAGCCCGTTCGGGTTCACCCCGACGAACGTCTCTTCGTCGCCGTTCACGCGCACATTCCCGAACCGGAACGCTGCCACCGCTTCGACGTCCGGGAACCTGGCAACGCGCCGCGCGACCTGCGGGGAGAAGCCGGCGAACTGCTGCGCCTTGAGGACGAGGTCCGCCCGGATTCCGCGGTCGACCGCGGCGCGCACGGACGCCTTGGCCGAGTCGCCGAAGATGGCGACGAGACCCACCAAGCCGAGGCCGATCACCAGAGCAGACGCCGTCGCAGCCGTGCGCCTCGGGTTGCGCATCGCATTGCCCCGGGCAAGGTTGCCGGTGATGCCCACTGCGCGGGCCGGCCAGCCGAGTGCCCCCGCCAGGGGCCTGGCGAAGGTCGCGAGCAACACGACCGCGCCGAAGAACAGCAACAGGGCGCCCACCGCGACGAGCCAGATCTCGCTCGTGACATCGTGTGCGTCCTGCGATCGGTCGATGCCGACGAGCAGCAGCGGGACGCCGCCGGCGACCAGGAGCGCACCGACCACGGCCCGCACGCGGAACGGGCGCGCGCGTACCGGGAACACGTCGTTGATCGCGGCGATCGGCGGGATGCGTGCGGCACGGATCGCCGGCACCACGGACGACGCGACAGTGACGACGATGCCGACCGCCAGGGCCACGACTACGGTGCGATCGAGCACGATCAGGGCGCCGCTGGGCACGTCGAAGCCGAGCGCTTCGACGAGCGCGAGGAGAGCGGCCGCGAGACCGATGCCCAGGGCGAGCCCGGCGGCTGACGCAAGGCCACCGATCACGGCAGCTTCGGCGACCACCGACGTGATCACCTGCCGGCCCGTCGCGCCCATCGCGCGCATCAAGCCGAGCTCGTGGGTGCGTTGCGTGACCAGGATGGTGAACGTGTTGAAGATGATGAACGCGCCGACGACGAGCCCGATCGCGGCGAAGCCGAGCAGCAGCTGCGTGAGCAGCGAGAAGAAGTCGCGTACGTTGCGCGACCGGTCCTCGGCGAAATGCGCGGCCGGCGTCACGTCGTACGTGTCCCCCACTGCCGCCTGGAGCCGCTGCTGGAGCTGCGCTGTGCTCACGCCCCGCCCCGTGATCACGTTGATGGCGTCGAGCCGATCGCGGGTACCCAGGACGCGCTCGGCCGTCTTCAGGTCGAAGGCAGCGAACGTGACCGCGAGGGCCTCGAACCGGTTGCCGAATCCGAACAAGCCGACGATCCGGAACTGCCGGGCGGGACCCTGGAGCAGCACGCGCACGCGGTCACCGACGTGGAACCCGTGCCGGCGCGCCGTGCCGACGTCCATCGTGACCTCGTCGGATGTCCGAGGGGCGCGGCTCTTCCCGTCGTGGACGAGGCGCAGTGGGCCGCGCCCGTGCGGTTGATCCCAAGACAGCCCGAACGTCGGCGCGCCGCCGTTCTGGATGTCGTCGCCGTCCTTGTCGACGAACTGTGCGTAGCCCTGCACGAAGCCGCCGGCCGAAGCGACGCCGTCGACCCCACGCACCGTCTCGAGCACCGTGTCGGGGAACCGCTGGCGCTCGATGTCGTTGGCGTCGAACGGAGCACGGAGCCGCACGACGAGGTCGACCCCGGCAACCGTCTGCTGGAAGAAGCCCTCGAACGACCGGTCGAGCGTGTCGGTGAGCACGTACGTCCCGCTCACAAAGCTGACCCCCAGCAGCACCGCCAGCGCGGTGAGCGCCAAGCGCACCTTGCGGGCGAGGATGCCCCTGAGCGTCGCCTTCCACATCGGCGCGTTCGCCTCCCGGTCGGGCCGAGCGACCATCATGGTCGGCCCCGCCCGGCGTCCGGGGTCATACGTGGGAGGGAACGATGGGGCTACTCGACGGGCAACGCGCGATCGTCACCGGTGGCGGTTCGGGGATCGGACAGGCGACGTGTACGCGGATGGCCGCCGAAGGCGCGGCGGTCGCCGTGCTCGACATCAACGGGGACGCCGCCGAAGCCGTCGCGCGTGAGACCGACGGGGTCGCGTACGCGGTCGACGTGACGGACCCGGACGCCCTCGACGCCGCGATCCGCGACTCGGTCGCGCGTCTCGGCGGGATCAGCGTGTTGTTCAACAACGCGGGCGCGTCGAACATGTCGGCGCTGCACCGGTGGGACCCCGACGAGTGGGACCGGATCGTGCGGCTCAATCTCACCGGCGTGTTCCTCGGGATCCGCGCTGCCGTGCCCTTCCTGCTCGAAGGTGGCGGCGGGAGCATCGTGAGCACCGCGTCGATCAGCGGGAGCCGCCCGGCGGCGGGCGAGGCGCCCTACGCGGCCGCGAAGGCGGCCGTCGCCGCACTCACCGCGACCGCGGCGCTCGAGTACGCGCCGACCGTGCGTGTGAACGCCGTCTCACCCGGAATGATCCACACGGGGCTGACCGATGTGCTGCTCACCGGGTTCGACTGGACCGTGCCGCACATGGAGGCCAAGACCCCGCTCGGCCGCATCGGTACGCCGGAGGACATCGCCGACGTCGTGGTCTTCCTGTGCTCCGACCTCGCTCGCTTCGTGACCGGACAGAACCTCGTGGTCGACGGGGGCATGACCTTGCACGGTTCGGGAGTCGACGGGCTCCTCGACCGGTTCCGCGGCTTTCTCGGCAGTACCGAGCCGTAGCTCTTCTCGAGCGCGTCGTGAGCGCCGTCGATAGCGGCGCCGCTCGTCAACGCGATCGGCCCCTCAAGGCCGAATGCATCGGGGCCGATGCCTCCCACGGACGGAATGGGAGGAGCCCTCATGATTCGCTCGCCTCGAGTTCGGTCGACAATGCGCGCATTCGCCGCACTGGTCGTGGTGGGAACAGTCGCGGCTGCGTGCGGTCCTCAAACTGCTAGCGCCCCGAAAACCACCGCCACTGCCACCTCCACCCCCAGCTGCCCGCCGAACGCCACGACGTCGACGATCTTCAACCTGACCAATGGCGCGCGGCAGTCTTCCGGGGTCCCAGGCCTGCGTTGGAACGGTCAGCTCGGCTGTCTCGCGCAGGACTGGAGCCAGCACATGGCAGCGACCGGTGTCATGACGCACCGTGACCTCAGCGCGACGTTGCGATCACCCGGTTACTCCACCTACCGGACGCTCGGTGAGAACATCCTGCACGGTCCCGGCAGCATGTCCGCGCAGCAGATGCACGACGCATGGATGGCGTCGCCCGACCACCGAGCGAACATCCTCAACGGCGCGTTCACGTCGATGGGGATCGGCGTCGCGTACGCCCGCGGCGAAGTGTGGGCGACGGAGGACTTCGGCGGCTAGAAGACGAGCGCGCCGATCTTGTCGAGCGTCGTCACGATACGTGCCGCGGCCTCGGGCGGGTCGGTCGTCGCGGACTCGATGACCAGCTCCGGGGAATCGGGCCACTCGTAGGGGTCGTCGACGCCGGTCATCCCGCGCAGCTCGCCAGCCCGTGCCTTGGCGTAGAGACCTTTCGTGTCACGGGCCTCGCACACGTCGAGCGGCGCGTCGACGAACACCTCGACGAACAGCAGCCCGGCATCGGTGTGCAGCCGGCGTACGTGGTCACGTCCGGCCCGGTACGGGCTGATGACCGGCACGAGGACGACGACTCCCGCGTCCGCGAACAGGCGCGCGACCTCCCCCACCCGCCGGACGTTCTCCGCCCGGTCCTCGGCCGAGAACCCCAAGTCGCCGTTGAGGCCGTGCCGCAGGTTGTCACCGTCGAGCGTGTAGGTGAGCACACCCCGGGCCGTCAGCACCGCCGCGACCGCGGACGCGATAGTCGACTTGCCGGATCCCGAGAGGCCGGTAAGCCAGACCGTGGCGCCATGCACCCGGGCCGCGGCCCAGCGCTCGTCGCGGGTGACCTCGCTCTCGTGCCAGACGACGTCGGGACTCTGCGCCCGGTCGTTCATCCGGTCGGCGCCGCCAGCACCATGCCCGCGCCCACGGTCTCGAACGTGCCCTCGTCGACGAGGATGAAGCTGCCGGTTGCGCGGTTCCGCCGGTACTCGTCGACGAACAAGGGCGCAGTGGTGCGCAACGTCACGCGCCCGAGATCGTTCATGCCGAGCTCGTGGTGCGATTCGTCACGATGGAGCGTGTTCACGTCGAGCCTGTATTGGAGCTGCTGGACCCGACCACGCGCCCCACGTGTCGTGTGCTTGATCGCGTAGATGGCGCCTGCGCGCAATGGCCGCTCGCTGAACCAGCAGACCATTGCGTCGACGTCCTGGGTGACGGTCGGCATGTTGTGCGGGCGACAGAACAAGTCGCCGCGGCTCACGTCGAGGTCGTCGGTGAGGCGCATGCTGACCGAGAGCGGCGGGAAGGCCTCGTCGATCTCGCCGCCGTACCGGTCGATGGCGGCGACGCTCGTCGTGAACCCGCTCGGCAGCACCACGATCTCGTCACCCGGCCGGAAGATCCCGCTGGCGACCTCGCCCGCGTATCCCCGGTAGTCGTGATGGTCGTGGCTCATCGGCCGGATCACGTACTGGACCGGGAACCGCGCGTCGATGAGGTTGCGGTCCGAGGCGATGTAGACGTGCTCCAGATGGTGCAAGAGGGTCGGACCCTCGTACCACGGCGTGTTCGGCGAGTGCGCGGTGACGTTGTCTCCGTGCAACGCCGAGATCGGGATGAAGCTGAGGTCGTCGATCTCGAGCTTCGCCGCGAAGTCGGTGAACTCGGTGCAGATCTCGTCGAAGCGCCCTTCGTCGTAGTCGACGAGGTCGAGCTTGTTGACGCACAGGACCAGGTGCTTCACCTGGAGCAGCGAGGCGATCACCGCGTGCCGGCGCGACTGCTCCAGGACGCCTTTCCGGGCGTCGACCAGCACGAGCGCGAGGTCGGCGGTAGAGGCTCCGGTCACCATGTTGCGCGTGTACTGCACGTGGCCCGGGGTGTCGGCAATGATGAACTTGCGCCGCGGTGTCGCGAAGTAGCGGTATGCGACGTCGATCGTGATGCCCTGTTCGCGTTCGGCGCGCAGCCCGTCGGTCAGGAGCGCGAGGTTCGTGTAGTCGAATCCCCTGTCGCGGCTCGTGCGCTCGACTGCTTCGAGCTGGTCTTCGAAGATCTGCTTGGTCTCGAGGAGCAGGCGACCGATCAGGGTGCTCTTGCCGTCGTCGACCGATCCGGCTGTGGCGAAGCGCAGCAGCTCCATTATTCGGGTCGACTCCGCTCCGGCGTCCCAGCCGTCCGGCCACGCCTCCGCTGCGTCTCCATTATTCGGGTCGACTCCGCTCCGGCGTCCCAGCCGTCCGGCCACGCCTCCGCTGCGTCTCCATTATTCGGGTCGACTCCGCTGCGCCATGGCTAGAAGTAGCCCTCGCGCTTGCGGTCCTCCATGCCGGCCTCGGAGATGCGGTCGTCGGCACGGGTGGCGCCCCGCTCGGTCAGCCGGGAGGCCGCGACCTCGGCGATCACCTGCTCGACGGTCGTCGCGCTCGACTCGACCGCGCCCGTGCACGTCGCGTCGCCCACGGTCCGGAACCGCACCATGAGCTCCTCGGCCTCCTCGCCGTCCATGAGCATGACGTGCGGTGTCACTGCGAGCAGCATCCCGTCGCGGCGGAACACCGGCCGGCGGTGTGCGAAGTAGATGGACGGGAGCTCGACACCGTCGGTCGCGACGTACTGCCACACGTCGAGCTCGGTCCAGTTCGACAGAGGGAACACGCGGATGTGCTCGCCCTTGCGGTGGCGCCCGTTGTAGAGGTTCCAGAGCTCGGGCCGCTGGTTCTTCGGGTCCCACTGCCCGAAGTCGTCACGGAAGGAATAGACGCGCTCCTTCGCCCGGGCCTTCTCCTCGTCGCGGCGGCCGCCCCCGAACACCGCGTCGAAGCCGTGCCGGCGGATGGCGTCGAGCAGCGTGACCGTCTGGAGGCGGTTGCGGCTCGCCCGGGGGCCGGTCTCCTCGACGACGCGGCCTGCATCGATCGACTCCTGCACGGAGGCCACGACGAGCTGCACCCCGAGCTCGGCGACGCGCCGGTCGCGGTATTCGAGCGCTTCCGCGAAGTTGTGACCGGTGTCGACGTGCATCACCGCGAACGGGATGCGCGCCGGCCAGAACGCCTTCTCGGCGAGCCGGAGCATGACCGCCGAGTCCTTGCCGCCGGAGAACAAGAGGACGGGCTTCTCGAACTCCGCGGCGACCTCGCGGAAGATGTGCATCGACTCCGCCTCGAGCGCTTCGAGGTGGGAGACCTGGGTGCTCACGAACGAGCCAGCCTACCGGCGACCGCGTCCGCCGCCGGGCCGGAACCGGTCCGCTCAGCCCATCTCGTCGCCGATGTCCTCGCCGAGCTCCGACTCGTCCTCGGCCATCAGCTCCTGCTCGAGCGCCTCGCGCCGCGTGGTGCGGTCCGGGTTGTGGACCTCGGCGTCACGCTCGACACCGCGCTTGGTGTCCTCCGTGGCGCGTCGCTTCTCATCGACCGGTTCGCGCTTCTCGTCGACCGGATCGTCGTCGGTCGGCTGCGTCGTCACCGAAGCCTGTCCTTGGCGCGCTCGCCGGCCTTCTTGACCTTCGCGGCGGCGCGGTTGGCCGTGCCCTCGGCCTGGGTCTTACGGTTCTTCGTCGTCTTCCCTGCGCTCTGCTGGATCTTCCCCTTGGCGGCTTGCGCGGTGTTCCTCGTCTTGTTGCGGACTGCGCTCATGGCGGTCTCCTCTCGTCTCGTCTTCTGGTAAGTACCCACCTGGCGCTTGCTGCACTCACGCGACGGTCCGGGCCAAACGCGTGTTCGCTGTTGGGGTGGCGCCACTTTGGGGTACCGCGACGCGTGGGATGGAGACATTCACGGGGCCCCTCGCGGACCGTGGCGCGGCGCTCGTCCGTGAGGCCGCGACACCGCTGACCGGGCATCCCGACGACTACGACGCGCTGATAGAACGCTCGTCAAGCGCGCGCTTGGTGCTGCTCGGAGAGGCGACGCACGGTACCCGTGAGTTCTACGCCGAGCGAGCCGCGATCACACGCCGGCTGATCGAAGAGGCCGGGTTCGTCGGTGTCGCCGCGGAGGCCGACTGGCCCGACGCGGCGCGAGTGAACGCGTACGTGCAGGGCGAAGGAACCGACTCCGACGCGCGGTCGGCACTCAGCGCCTTCGAGCGCTTTCCCACGTGGATGTGGGCGAATACCGAGGTCGAGGCGTTCGCCGAGTGGCTGCGCGGGTACAACGCCTCGCGTCCGCAGCAGCCGCGCGTCGGCTTCTACGGACTCGACCTCTACAGCCTGCACCGGTCGATGACGGCCGTCATCGCGTATCTCGATCGCGTCGACCCGGCTGCGGCTGCCCGGGCTCGCGCACGGTACGCGTGCTTCGACCATGTCTCCGACGCGGACGGGCAGCGCTACGGCTACGCGGCAGCGTTCGGAAGCGGCCGATCCTGCGAGGACGAAGTCGTCGCGCAGCTGATGGACCTCCAACGACGCGCCGCCGAGTACGCGTCACGGGACGGCCTCGTGGCGCAGGACGCTGCGTTTCACGCCGAGCAGAACGCTCGCCTCGTCGCGGACGCCGAGCGCTACTACCGAACCATGTTCACCGGGCGCGTCTCGTCCTGGAACGAGCGCGATCGTCACATGACCGACACGCTCGACGCGCTGCTCGCGCATCTCGAGCTTCGTCACGGCACGACGGCTCGGGTCGTGGTGTGGGCTCACAACTCGTATCTCGGTGACGCGCGCGCCACCGAGATGGGCGCCGTCGGCGAGCTGAATGTCGGCCAGCTCGTCCGCGAGCGTCACCCGGGCGAGAGCCTGCACGTCGGATTCACGACCTACGACGGCACGGTCACAGCTGCCGACGACTGGGACGGCCCGGCTCGGACGAAGCGCGTGCGCCCGGCGCTCTCCCAGAGCTACGAAGCGGCATTCCACGCGAGCGGGATCGAGCGCTTCCTGCTCACACCGTCGCGACCCTGGGAGCTCGCGGCCGAGCTCTCGAAACCGCGACTGGAGCGCGCGATCGGCGTGGTCTACCGGCCGGACACGGAGCGCGTCAGTCACTACTTCAGTGCCCGGCTCACCGAGCAGTTCGACGTCGTCGCCCACTTCGACCGCACCGAGGCGCTCGAGCCCCTCGTTGCGCGGCCACGGCGCGAAGACGACCTCGCCGAGACGTTCCCATCGTCGTTGTGAGCGCCGTCGAGCCGACCCGCATCGACGCAGAAGGCGTCGTCCTCGATGCCGATGTCGAGGTGCCTCCCGAGGCCCTTGGTGTCGTCGTCTTCGCGCACGGGAGCGGCAGCAGCCGGCACAGCCCACGTAACCGAGCCGTCGCCGGGGTCTTACACGACGCGCGCCTCGCCACCGTGCTGGCCGACCTGCTGACCGCGGACGAAGAGGAGGTCGATCGGCGCACCGCGCACCTGCGGTTCGACATCGGCCTCTTGGCCGCACGGGTGGTGACGATCCTCGACTGGCTCCCGAGCCATGCACGGCTGCACGACCTGGGCGTCGGGCTGTTCGGCGCCAGCACCGGCGCCGCCGCCGCGCTCGTGGCCGCCGCTCGTCGTCTTGACGCGGTCCGTGCGGTCGTCTCGCGCGGTGGCCGCCCGGATCTGGCCGGCGACGCGCTCGATGAAGTCCGCGCGCCGACGCTGCTGATCGTCGGCGGTCACGACCGCGAGGTCCTCGCGCTCAACCAGCGCGCGGTCGAGCGGCTGCGTGCACCGACCCGACTCGAGATCGTGCCCGGCGCGACCCACCTCTTCGAAGAGCCCGGCGCGCTGGAGGCCGTTGCTCGACTGGCGCGCGACTGGTTCGTCGAGCACCTCACGACCTACGGCTGAGGACGGACGTTCATCTGCCGGTGAAGAGCGGGCCGTCGAAGCGGTCGATCCACGTGAACGACTCGACGGGCTCCCGGGTGAGGCGGGTCATCTCGCGACGCGGGTGCCCGAGCGCGACCAGGCCGGCGACGGCCCACGCGTCGGGGATGCCCAGCAGCATGCGCACCGCCGGTTCCTCGCGGCACAGCAACGTCGTCATCACCCCGCCGAGACCGAGGTCACGCGCCGCGAGCAGGATGTTGTGCGTGAACGGGTAGATCGACGCACCGCCGACGATGCTCTGGCGCTCGAGCCCGTTGTCGGTGACCGCGAGCGCGGTGAGGTCGACGCAGACCACGAGCAGGACAGGAGCCTCGTCGAGGTGGTCGGCGAACCCGGACGGCGCCGGCGTGCGACGAGCCTTGTCGAGGTCCACCGCGGGTCGCTCCCAACGCCCGTCGGCGCCGGGCGCGAACGGAACCAGCCCCTCGCGAAGGTGCGCCACGTATTCGCGATGGCCCAGGACGTAGAGGTCGCGCAGCTGCGTGCGCAGCGTGGCATCCTCGACGACGATGACGCGCCAGCCCTGCCGGTTGCCGCCGCTGGGCGCGAATCGCGCCCGCTCGAGCACGCGGTAGAGGTCTTCCGGCGCTACGGGCTCGTCCGTGAACTCGCGAGTCGCGGGCGTGGTTCGCATGACCCGGTCGAGCTCCACCGCGTACCTCCCGGCCGGCGGGTCGCTTCCACCACGGTACGGCGCAGACCGGCCGAAACCGTGCGTCGAGCCCAGCGTTGACCCGATCGGAGCCCCGCCCCCGGGGAGTCGAGGAGGTCTTCGGTTTTGGTCCCGCGCGCCCTGCGACGGCTGCTCGTCTCGTTCTCGACGCTCGCGCTCGGCGGTGCCGTGCTCTCCGTCGTGCCCGCCGCGCTCGACGCGCCGCCCGCGCTCGCCGCCCCCACAGGATTCGTGACGCTGAGCGACGGCACCTCGATCGCGGTCAACGTGCGCATGCCGACGAACTACGTGGCCGGCAATCGCTACCCGACGATCTTCGAGATGTCGGGCTACGACGGCGGGTCGGCGGACGGCGGCACCCTCGTGCAGGACACCGGTCTCGCGGAGCCCTGCGAGAGTGCCCCCGGCGGCTGCCCCCTGCCCGTCGACGACAGCCGCCAGCTCACCGACGTGTTCAACGACGAGTACGTCACGGTGCACGCCTCGGTGCGCGGCACCGGGTGCTCCAGCGGGGAGTTCGACCTGTTCTCGTGGCGATCCGCGCTCGATGGGCGCGAGATCATCGACAACTGGATCGCCAATCAGCCGTGGTCGAACGGCGACGTCGGCATCGTCGGGCACTCGTACGGCGGCATCACCGGGTTCATGATCGCGGCGACACAACCGCAGCACTTGCGCGGCATCTCGGTATCGGGCTTGGTCGACGACGTGTACCGCGCGCTGGTGTACCCGGGCGGCGTGAGCAACTACGGGTTCCCGTTGCTGTGGACGCTCGGCGTCCGTCCGGCGTATGACGTTGCCGGCGGGCTGCTTCCCGGCATCGTCCGTCCCGAGGGACCGGACGACGACCCGAATCGCCAGGAGCAGTGCGCGACGAACGTGACCGACAAGAGCCGAACGGTCACGAACGATCCGGTGCTCCAGGGTCTCAGCGACACGGACAACGACTGGTACCGGTCGCGCTCGCTGATCACGTATGCCGACAAGATCAACGTGCCGGTCCACATCGTGGGCGCCTACCAGGACGAGCAAACCGGCCCGCGCGGGCCCGCGCACCTGTACGAGGCGGTCCACGGCGTCCCCAAGCGGCTGATCCTGACGAACGGCGACCACAACACCGAGACGATCGCCGACTCGGGCGCCAAGGTCATCCAGCAGGACCGCAAGGCGTGGCTCGATCAGTGGGTGCGCGGTGTGAACGGCGGGTTCGGGACCGTGAAGCAGGCGAGGCACTCCGTCACGACGTACTTCGAGATGCACCAAGACGCGAACGGTGCGCTCGTGCCCAAGGGCCGCAAGGACAGCGCCGACTTCCCATTCCCCGACACGACATGGACCGACTGGTACCTGCACGGCGACGGGACGCTCTCGCCGGCCGCGCCGACCGGCGCCGAGGCGGCGCGCTCGTACGTGACCGGGACAAAGCGACAGTTCTGGTCGTACCAGGCCGGCGGTGACGTCGGCCCGCCGGTCACCACCGCCGAGGGTCCCGACGAGCTCGACTACCGCGCTGCGCCGTTCACCTCGGACACCGCGGTCGTCGGTCCGATCACGGCGACGTTGTACGTGCAGACGACCGCACCGGACACGGAGCTGTTCGTCGACCTCGTCGACGAGGCACCGGACGGCACTCACACGTACCTCCAGCGCGGGCTCCTGCGCGCGAGCCACCGTGCGGTCGATCCGTCGATGAGCGACAGGACACCCGACGGTCGCGTCTATCGGCCGTACCACCCGCACACGAACCCGACGAACGTCACGCCGGGGCAGACGAACGAGTACCTGGTCGAGGTGTTCCCCATCGGGCACGTGTTCCGGGCAGGGCACCGGATCCTGCTGAAGGTGCATGCGCCGCCCTTCGTCGACAGCTACTACGCGTACGCGCCGCGCAGCGCGCCGGGAGTCAACACGATCGTGGAGGCGCCCGGCACGGCGAGCCGGATCATGCTGCCGATGGTGCCGCTCGATGGTGTGCAGCTCGGACCCGAGCTCCCGTGCGGCGCGCAGGAGGCCGTGCGGTGCATCGCCGAGCCCGACCCGCCCGCCGCGGCGGCCGAGGTCACGACGTCGACGACGCTGCCCGGCCTCAGCCCGTAGCGACCGCCTTCGCCCACCGATAGTCGGGTTTGCCCGAGGGTGAGCGCTCGACCTGGTCGACGAGGAAGAGCGCGCGTGGCGCCTTGTAGTCGGCCAAACGAGAACGGCAATGGGCGCGCAGCTCGTCGAGTGCGGGAGCCGGCGCGTCGGGCGCAGGTTGCACGACCGCGACGACGCGCTCGCCCCACCGCTCGTCCGGCGCCCCCACGACCAACGCGTCGGCGACATGCGGATGCGCCTTCAAGACCGCCTCGACCTCCTCGGGATAGACCTTCTCGCCCCCGGTGTTGATGCACATCGAGCCGCGCCCGAGCAGCCGGATCGTGCCGTCGGCGTCGACCGTCGCCATGTCGCCGGGCAGCGCCCACCGCTCGCCGTCGATGTCGACGAACGTCTGCGAGGTCTTGTTCGGGTCCTTGTAGTAGCCGAGCGGGACTCGGCCCTTCGTCGCGAGTCGTCCGATCGCGCCGCTGCCCGGAGCGATCGGGCGGAGCGAGTCGTCCACGACCATCGTCGCTCCCTCCTTGGGCTTGAACTCGAGCGAGCGACTGGCGTGGCCCGGGATCGCGATCGCGACCGCCTGCACCGGTGACTCCGACGATCCCACGGCTTCACTGATCGCGAGCACCGTCGGAAGCGCGGTGAGCAGCTGGTTCTTCACCTCGCCGGTCAGGATGCTCCCACCCGAACCGAGCAGTCGGAGCGACGACGTGTCGTGCGCGCCGGGGTGCGCCGCGAGCTCGTCGAGCAACGGGCGCGCGCTGGCGTCGCCGACGAGCGTGAGCATCACCACACGTTCCCGCTCGACGAGGTCGAGCACGCGACACATGTCGACGTGGCGGTCGGTGTAGATCACGATTGTGCCCCCTCCGAGCAGCGTCCCGAGCGCGAGCCACTGCCCGCTGGCGTGCATCAGCGGACCGAGCGAGAGCGCGATGAACGCATCGGGCCCGGGGTCGCCCGGCGGCAGGAACGGCGCGACGCGCTGGGCGCGGTTCGTCTGCGCCGTTCGGCCGATCTCCTCGGGACGCGTGATCGGCGGACCGCCCGGGTTCCCGGACCCGAGCGCGGCGAAGAAGATGTCCTCCTGGCGCCAGACCACGCCACGAGGCAGCCCGGTGGTGCCGCCCGTGTACAACAGGTAGCGGTCGTCGCCCGAGCGCGGCCCGAAGTCGCGCTCGGCTGATGCCACCGACAGCAGCTCCTCGTACGCGATCGCGTCACTCGCCGAGGCGTCACCGAGGCCGTCGTCCACCTCGACGAGCAGCCGCAGCCGTGGTGCCCCGGCGACGATGGGCACGACCCGCGGCGTGAGATCGCGGTGGTGCACGAGCGCGACGAGGTCGGCGTCGTCGACGAGGTACGCGAGCTCATCGCCGACATAGCGGTAGTTCACGTTCACCGGGACGGCGCGGAGCTTGTAGCAGCCCAGCATCACCTCGAGGAACTCCGCGCAGCTGTACAGGTAGAGGCCTACGTGGTCCCCCGGCTCGAGGCCGCGATCAGCGAGTGCGTGCGCGACACGGTTGGCGCGCGCATCGAGGCCGGCGAAGGTCAGCCGTCGATCACCGGAGACGACGGCCTCGCGCCCGGGTACGTGGTCCGCCACGCACTCGAAGAGGTCAGCGATGTTGTACTGCATGTCCATTCCGGGGCGTCACGGGCGATCGTCGCCGTGACGCTACATTCCACGGTCGACGAAGGGCCCGGCGATGACGGCAGGCGTGCCGACTCGATTCCTCGTGCACGAGGACGGTTTCGTTCCGAAAGAGCGCTACGTCTCGCGCGAGTTCTTCGACCTCGAGATGGAGCGCCTGTGGTCGCGGGTCTGGCAGGTGGTGGGCCGGGAGGAGGAGATCCCGAAGGTCGGCGACTACCTCGAGTACGCCATCGGTGACCAGTCCATCCTCGTCGTGCGTGTCTCGCCCGAGGTCGTGAAGGGCTACTCCAACGCCTGTCTGCACCGCGGGACGCGCCTCGCGGACGGGTTCGGCTGCTTCGCGGACGGGACGATGCGCTGCCGCTTCCATGGCTGGCAGTACGCACTCGACGGGCGGCTCGTGGGCGTGCCCGATGCCGAGGAGTTCTCGCTCCCGGAGGGGCTCTGTCTCCCCGAGGTGCGGCTCGAGCGCTGGGGCGGGTTCCTGTTCGTGAACCTGGATCCGGAGGCGGAGCCGCTCGTCGACTTCCTCGATCCCCTCCCTGCGCTGCTCGCCCCGTACCGGTTCGACGAGTTGCGGTTCCGCTCCTACCGCACGACGGTCCTCCCCGCGAACTGGAAGGTCGTCGTCGACGCGTTCAACGAGGCCTACCACGTGCAGGGGACGCATTCGCAGATTCTGCCGTGGACCGACGACGTCGCGATCCAGTACGAGCAGCTCGGCAAGCACTCGCACTACGGGCGCCTCGCCAACGCGCGGAGCATGCTCCGGCCGAGCCCACGCGTCGGCATGCGCGACGAGGACGTCGACGAGGGCGAGATCCTCGCCGCGCTCGTCGCGGGTCTCGGCGGGGCGTTCCTCGCGGAGGAGCGCGCGCTGGTCGACGAGCTGCGCGCGGCCGATGTACCCCCGGGCACGCTGCTCGAGCGGTATCAGGAGCGGCGGATGGAGCTCCTGCGATCACGCGGGTTCGACGTGTCGGGGCTCGAGCCCGACCAGATGACGAGCGCCGACGACGTGTACTGGTTCCCGAACATGGTCGGCCCGGTCTACCCGGGCAGCGCCATCCTTTTCCGCATGCGCCCCGACGGGATCGACCCCGATCACACGATCAAGGACACATGGGTCCTCGAGTGGCCGCGCCCCGGCGACGACTGGGAGATGCCCGAGCGCCGCTTCTATCCCGACTGGCGCGACAAGGACTGGGGCCTGATCACCAATCAGGACTACGAGAACATGGCGCACGTCCAGATCGGGATGAAGACGCACGGGTTCCGTGGCCTACGGCTGAACCCGCGGCAGGAGAGCAACATCCTGCACATGCACCGCGTCATCGACGAGTACCTGACCTCGTGATCCGAACCACGCGGCGGCGCGCGGTCCTGCTCTGTGCCGCCTGGCTCGCCTTGGCGCTCGCGATCGCCGACGGCGTCGAGGGTTGCGGCAACGACCCGTCGACCGAAGGCGGAGACGCGCGAGGAGCGTCGGGGCGCTCGGAGGACTTCGCCGCGCGAGCCACCGACTTCCGCAATCTCCGCACGATGACGAAGGTGCGCGGGTTCTACATCGACAACCGCCGAAGCCACCTGGCGGAGGCGCTTCGCGTGGCCAACTCACCGAAGGGGGGCACGTACCCGGTCGGCACGATCATCCAACTGGTGCCTCAGGAGGCGATGGTCAAGCGCCGCAAGGGCTTCGACCCCGCCACGAACGACTGGGAGTTCTTCTTCCTCTCCGTCTCCCCGACCGGCACCGTGATCGAGGTCCGCGGCACCGACAAGGTCGTCAACCGCTTCGGCGGGAACTGCGCGAGCTGCCACTCGGCCGCGGACCCCAAGTTCGACTTCGTGTGCGAACACGACCACGGGTGCGCGCCGCTGCCGATCGGGGACGACGTGATCCGGATCGTCCAGTCGATCGACCCGCGGCCCGTCAGCTAGCAGGTCCCGGGCCCTTTCACGAGGATCGCGCGACCAGGCCTCCGTCTCGGCGACTGCCCGGTGAGGAGTGTCGAACCTCACCAGGCAGTCACCGGCGGAAAGCCCGGACCCGTACGGGTCAGACGATCAGGCCGCCGTGTCGGCGACGACGCCGTGCTACGAGCACCAGGAACGCTCCCGCACCGAGCGAGACGACCGCGATCGTCACGAGCAATCCGGTCGAGGATCCCGTGAAGGCGAGCGTGCCACCGGTGGTCGTGCCACCGCCGGTTGACCGCGTCACGACGCTGGGCTCGACCTCCGTGAACGAGTTCGTCACGGTGACCGGCTGGGTCGGGACGCCGACGGTGAGCAAGAAGCCGCTCGTCGCCGCGTCAGGCGGGTCGTAGCTGACCGACACGTTGGCGCCGGCGTTCGTCTCCTCGACCGTGCACGTGGTGCCGGATCCCTGCGGGATGTTCACGGGCACCTGCTTCGGCCCGAGGTCGTTCGGAGAGGTGAACGTCAGCGTCGCGTCGGTGCCGTCGGTGCAGACGACGTGGACACTGAACGTGGTTCCGTCGGCCGGTGTCCCGCCCGGGCCGATGTGCTTGGTGACGCTGACGCTCCCGACGATCTCAGGACTCGGGAAGCTGTTCAGGACCGTCACCGTGACGTTCGGCGTGGTGCCGTCGATGGTCACCCCCGGATCGGGCGCTCCCGCCGGGTTGAAGATCGGCGTCACGCCGGCGGGTGGGTTCGGCTCGGTGACCTTGCAGACGGTCCCGAACGGGATCCCGCTGAACCCATCCGACGGTGGCGTGACCGTGCCGTTCTCGAACGAGAACACGATGTCGTCGTCGATCGCGGTTCCGTCACACTTCACGTGCACCGTGAACGTCGTGATGCCGGCCGGCCCGTTCTCGACGTTCTTGGTCACCGTGATCGAACCGGTCTCGGGTGGCGTCGTGCCGCCGCACAGGTGGCTCAAGATGAACTTGGTCGGCTGAGTGCCGACACCGTCCCAGGTGATGTCGGCGGTGCTGCCCGCCTTGATGATGTCGGTGAGGTCTTTGCCGGCCGGGACCGCGACGAAGACGTTGTCCTGCTGGCTGCCGTTCGGGGTGAAGCCGAGGTCGTAGATCGTGCCGTCGACGTTGAGGTGGAACTCGACGAACGCCGAGTGACCGTTGTTCGGCACGATCACGAAGTGCCAGAACGTCCCGGTGGCCGGACAGTTGACTCCTGGTACCCCCGCTGGCGCCGTGTCGTTGTTCAGCGGGACGGTGAGGTCCGTTTGCGCGGTGACGTCGAGCGCCGCGAGCGCCGAGTAGTCGATCTTCGGCTGCTGGTCGGGCGGAGGCGTCTGCTCGTCGGACGGTTGTGTGTCCGGCGGCTGCGTCACCGGCGGCTCCGTCACCGGCGGCTCCGTCACCGGCGGCTCCGTCACCGGCGGCTGTGTGTCGGGCGGCTGCGTCGTCGGCGGCGCAGTCGTCTCCACCGGTTGCTGTGTCGCCGGATCCGCGGTCGCGGTCGACGTCGATGCGTCGTCGGCGGCCGCGGCAGTGATGCCGCCCAACGCGAGCGCCGCCACACCGAACGTGATTGCGATGATCGCGAGGCGCCCGCGCCGCGCCGCGACCTTCTTGCGTGGCTCCCAGCCCATTTCGTCTCACTCCTCACGGCGCAGACGCCGATCAGAGATGGGCCGGTCTCACCATTGCTCGCCTCGACGCAACGGTGACCGCTGACGCGCCGAGGGTCCCTGCTCCCATCGCCCCAAGTTGTTCGTCACACGAGGTGACTTCAGGCACGCTAACAGTGGCCGGATCTTCCGCGCAAGTGCCGGCTACCGATGACCCAGAGCCCGCGCCTGCTCGCCCCGGCCCATCTTGGAGCGGCCCGGAAGGTTCCGCCGCTTGGCCTCCTCGTAGAGCTCGGCTCGGGTCTTCGGCTCCGAGCCGCCGCTCCGCTTGCGGCGAGCGACCGCCGCGCCCTGCTTCCCGAGGGCGGTCCGCGTCTTCTTCGGCATGTGGGCGATCGTCTTCTTCTTTCGCGCCGCGCTGATCGCCTTCTTCACGTTCTTGCGAGCGCCGCGCCGCTGCTTCTCACTGGCCATGAGTACACCTCCGTGTCAGCCCGGCCACTCTCCGTGTACCCAAGCGCATGTGCTCCTCACCCTTCCGCCCCGGCCACGCTCAGGGTTCGCGGCCGGCTCGCCGTGTGCCATCCGTAACAGGGTTGACACTTAGCGTGGCAATGCCGTATATAGTGTCTCCCGAAAGGGCAATAGAGGCTGGGGAGCGGGAACGCGACGACCTGCCGCCGTACATGCGGTCACCATCGGCGGTAGCGAGCAAGCGGTGAGACCGGCCCAACCCCTCGGGCAGCGCTGTTATCGGCGACTGCCCGTTGACGGGGAGCGGGCATCTCATGCGCACCAAGCGGTCCGGGGCGGCGCCGCTGCGTTTGGCTTCGAGGCCAACGCGGATCCATGCGTCTGCCAATCACAAGCGGTCAGGGGCGACCGCGAGCAGCGAGTCCCATCGAGAGAAGCCGGTCTGGCTTCCGAGGGTGACGGTCGTCGTTCCTGCGCTCAACGAAGCCAGGAATCTGCCCCATGTGCTCACGAAGCTGCCCGACGACTTGCACGAAGTGATCCTCGTCGACGGGCGCTCCACCGACGACACCGTCGCGGTCGCGCGGAAGTTGCGTCCGGTGATCCGGATCGTCGAGCAGACACGCCGCGGAAAGGGAAACGCGCTCGCGTGCGGCTTCGCTGAGGCAAGCGGCGACATCATCGTCATGCTCGACGCTGATGGCTCGCACGACCCCGCGGAGATCCCGGACTTCGTGAACGTCCTCCTCGACGGGGCCGACTTCGCGAAGGGTTCTCGCTTCCTCACCGGCGGGGGCAGCAGTGACATCACTCGATTTCGCCGGTCCGGAAATCGATGGCTCAACCGGATCACGAATGCGCTGTGCGGCACCTCGTACACGGACTTGTGCTACGGCTTCAACGCGTTCTGGCGTCACTGCCTGCCTTCACTCGCGCTCGAGTTCGAAGACGGCATCGAAGGCGGCTCCGGGCGGATGCGCTGGGGTGACGGCTTCGAGATCGAGACGCTCATCAACATTCGCATCGCGCGGGAGGGCCTCGTGGTCACCGAGGTTCCCAGCTTCGAGCGATTGAGGCTCCACGGCCGAAGCAACCTCAACGCACCAATCGACGGCCTCCGGGTTCTTCGAACCATCGCAGTCGAATGGGGAGCGCAAGAGCAGCCGGCCGTACCTCTGCCGTCTGTCGCGCAGTATCGATCGATACAACCATTCGATCGTTTCACGCCCAGTGTCCTGCCGTTTGCGCGCGACGCTCGCGACATCGCCTGACGACGCGATACAGGACCGTGACACAAGAGGCGGCTACGACCGCACCGGAAGATCGCGCCGCGCTACCGCAGTCAGTCCCCCGAGTGTCGGTCGTCATCTGCTGCTATCGCGACGACCGGTTCGAGCTGCTGCAAGCAGCCATCGGCTCGGCGCAACGGCAGACGCTGCCACCGCACGAGGTCATCGTGGTCGTCGATCACAACGACCGGCTCGAACAGCGTGTGCGCGCGGTGTGTACGGACATCATCGTGCTGCCGAACACAGAGGACAAAGGGCCGTCGGGCGCGAGGAACGTGGGGGTGAAAGCCGCGACGGGCGAGATCGTCGCCTTTCTCGATGATGACGCGATCGCGGAGCCGGACTGGCTGCTCCGGCTCGTCGAGCCGTATCGCGAGCCCACGGTCCTCGGCGTCGGGGGAGGGGCGGTCCCGAGGTGGGAAGGCGACGCGCCGAATTGGCTGCCGGCGGAGTTCTACTGGGTGATCGGGTGCACCTGGCGAGGCCTGCCTGTCGTCCCGTCCAACACACGGAACTTCATCGGCGCCAACATGAGCTTCCGTCGCAGCGCCTATCTCGACGTCGGTGGCCTCTCGAGCGATTTCTTCGTCCGCGACCGGGCCATCAACAACGAGGAGACGGATCTCTGCATCCGGCTCACCCAGCGCCGCCCCCACGGGAAGCTCATGTTCCTCCCGGACGTCGTCGTCGGGCACTACGTCCCGAACGAGCGAACTTCCGTGCGGTACTTCCTGCGGCGATGCTGGCTCGAAGGCCGGGCCAAGCGGATCACGACGAGCAGAGTCGGGGCTTCTGCGGGGCTGTCCCGTGAGCGGGCCCACGTCAGTCGGGTGATCCCGACCGCGATGCTCAGCGCGCTCCGGGATGCAGTGGGCGGCAAGCCGTCCGCTCTCGCCCGACTCCTCGCGCTGCTCGTGGGAACGCTGGTGACGATCGTCGCCTTCTTGCTCCCGACCTCAGCAGCTTCGTCCCAATAGGGCGTTTCCGTAGCGAACGGCCCATTTCGAGGGGCTGGCTGGCGCGCTCGTTCGCGCTTCACGTCGACGGGCGCATTTCGGTCACACCGGCGCCGCCCCCCGCTCCTGGCGCCTGCAAAGGGACCGTGGCGCCGCCCGGTTCGGCGTGGTTCAGCCACCCTACGCGCGAGTCGAGCACAAAATCGGCTCAAGTTGACGCTCTACGTGGTCGAAACGGCTCCCGAGAAAGCGAGCGGGAGGCGAATCGATGGATGCACGCCGAACGAGAGGCGCTTCGGCCCTTGTCGCTGTGGCCGCCATGGCGTTGGTCGCCGCGGCCTGCTCACCCACCCCGACCAGGTCGGTGGCACCTACCGCGATCAAGACGACGACCACCACCACCACCACCACCACCAAGCCGCCGAGTGCACCGCCGTCGGGGATGCGCTTGGTGTTCAGCGACGACTTCACGAGCACGGCACTCGACGGATCGCGATGGGACACGTGCTATCCGTGGGCAGACAACGCCACCGGGTGCACGAACTTCGGCAACCCGGAGCTCCAGTGGTATCTGCCGTCGCAGGCCCAGCTCTCCAACGGCGCCCTCCACCTGGTCGCGTCGAAGACCGCCACGTCCGGGACCACGAAGAACGGGCAGCCGACTACCTATCAGTGGCGCTCCGGGATGGTCACCACGTTCCCATCGCTGAAGTTCACGTACGGCTACGTCCAGGTGAGCGCGCGCATCCCGAAGGGGGACGGCTTCTGGCCCACGCTGTGGCTGTTGCCTCAGACGATGGCGTGGCCGCCCGAGATCGACTTCATGGAGAGCCACGGCAACAACACCTTCGGCACGGCGCTGACGTTCCATCCGGTGCAGGGCGGCCAGTATCAGAAGGGCTACACGTCGAGCAAGGACCTGTCCGTCGGCTGGCACACCTACGGGGTCGACTGGGAGCCCGGGTCCATCACCTGGTACGTCGACGGGACCGTCGCGTTCAAGTACACCGGCACCGACGTCCCCGCCGAGCCCATGTACTTCCTCGCCAACTTGGCGATCTCGGGCGATTACAACCCGCCGAGTTCGTCTACGCCGTCGACCGCGACGTTCGACGTCGACTCGGTGCGCATCTACCAGCACTGAGGCGCAGAGAAGACCGGGTACTCCCTGGTAGCCTTGCGCCGGAGTGGGCACTGGGATCGCTACTGAACCGGCCCCGCGCGGCACCAACGACCGCAGCCAGGCGGACGCACGACGGCGACGCCTCGTCGGGGCCGTTGTCATCCCGCTGGCCGGGTTGATCGCCGTCGCGTCGATCCTCCTCGTGTCGAGCGGTGGGACCGATTCGAGCAGCGGGCAACCGCAGGCGATTCCGAGATCGCAAGCCACTGCCCCGTCGGCATCGCAAGCCACCACCGCACCCCCCTCGCCGAGCACCGCTCCGCCCGCGACGACCGCGGGACCGACGACCGGGATGCACGTGGTGTTCAGCGATACGTTCGACGGCTCGTCCCTCGACCCCACCAAATGGAGCACCTGCTATCCGTGGGCCGACACCGGGCGCGGTTGCACCAACTTCGGCAATGCCGAGCTGCAGTGGTATCTCCCGTCACAAGCCCAAGTCGCCGACGGCACGGCTCGTCTCGTCGCGTCGAAGGTGCCGACTGCCGGGACGACCCGTGACCAGCGACCGAAGACGTACCCGTGGCGATCGGGCATGCTGACGACGTTCAAGTCTGCCGTGTTCACGTACGGCTACGTGGAGGTGGTCGCTCGACCGCCGAAAGGCGACGGCTTGTGGTCCACGATATGGCTGCTCCCCCACGACCAGACGTGGCCGCCCGAGCTCGACATCGCCGAGGTGTACGGCGCGTATCCGGACCACGTCACCTACGCCTATCACGGCGCGTCCGGGAACCGGCCCTTCTTCAACAACGGGACCTCTGATCTCACGACTGGCTGGCACACGTACGGGATGGACTGGGAACCCGGTTCACTGACCTGGTACTTCGACGGGAAACGCGTGTACCACTACGACGGTCCGACGCCGAACGAACCCATGTATTTCCTCGCAACCCTCGCTTTCGCGCACGTTCTCGGCGGCGACCCGAAGGCGGAGACGTCGGCCGACTCGTCACTCGATCTTCGGCAGGTCACGATCTACCAGCGGTGACGGGCGGTTCGGTGCGATCGGTGCCAGCGCACGACCTCGGCTAGCACCGTCATCAGACCAGCTCGTAGATCGTGGTTCCGTGGTCTCGGTAGAAGACCCGCCAGTCTCGTGACTGATCGAGCGCGTCCTTGAGCGATCGCAAGGACGTCGATCTGGTCAAGCCGTACGCGCGCCCGTAGGTCAACATGGCCCGGCTGAGCACGAGATACGCCCTCTTGTGCGCCGACGCCGTCTCGACTGCGAAGGAGGTGAGGGCGGGAACGTCGAGCGCGGAGAACACCGCGCCCGGGCGGGTGCTGCTGTCCAGGATGAAGACGGCGTCGAAGATGTGATAACGCGCGCCCGCGGATATCGGGAAGTTCTTGTCCAGGTAGATCACGCCGCCCGGACGGCCGTGCGCGTAGAGGTAGCGGCTCGCCCGCACCGCGCTCGGTGGCATCGCATTGACGCTGTCGGACCCGAGATACGAGGGAAGGAACAGCCCGACGGTCACCAGCAGCGCGACGCACGAGAGGAGCCAACCCCTCGTCCGCGACCCTCCCTCGCGCGGAGCCAGAACCGACGCTGCGAGGCACGCCGACCATGGGAGCGAGAACAGCTGCACCCGCAAGATCGCCTCGCCGCCGTAGCTCTGCAGCCCGAGAAGGAGGAACGGCGAGAACGCGAGCACGGCCAGCACGAGCACCGGCCGACCGGCGCGGAACCTGAGGTACGCGCCCATGGCCGCAAATCCCCAAATGAGTATCGAGAGCGCGCGTGATGCGCGTGCGACCAGAAGCTGATCGCGCGACAGGTGGAGTCCCAGCACTGATGGAGGTCTCACGTTGCTGAAGAACTGCCCGAGCGAGTCGAGCAGTCCGTAGGTCTGATTGACATAGCCGAAGCGCGGCGCGAGGTACGCCAGCGCGAGCGCGAGAAGCAGCGGCGCGAGCCAGCGCGGACGCAACCGGCCGACGAGAGTCAGTAGGCCGAGCTGCAGCACGATCACATAGGGCGAGAGCTCATGGGTGATCACCAGGGCGGCGTACGCCAGCACCAGCGCGCAGATCGGCGCGACTGGCACTGAACGACTCCGGCGACGCTCGGCTCTGGGTGGCCTCGGCCTCGGAGCAGGCTGGGGCGCGCCGACGAAGTCGCGTAGTCGGGAGATCAGCCTTCGGAGCCACGGAGCTGTCCGATCGTCGCGACACCAGTGCACGGCGATCGCCAGGATGCCCATACTCAGCACGAACCCGACTGCCTGCGGCGCGAAATAGTCCTGCGCAACCCAGTTCGCTCCGACGAAGATCATCAGGGCGAGCCACCGCTCCCGCCACGTGAGGTCGAACGCACGAAGCGCGAAGGCGAGCACCAAGCAGACCAAGAGGTTGAAGAAGAGCTGTGACCATGCCGCGACCGCGAGCGGGCCCGAGATCCCGGCCACTCGACCGAACCAAGCCGCGAGCGCGAAGAAGCCCGGCCAGCTGTGGAAGATGTCGATGCTCTTTCCCAGGTGGTGGTGAACGCTGATGTAATCGACCACCCCGACGTGCTTGTAGAGCCAGGAGTAGCGCGGCTCCGCGTAGACGAACGGAGCAGTGCCGTACAACATGACGATCAACGCGCCGATGTGAAGCGCGAGGCGCGTACGAGACGGCGCCGGCGCGATGAGTAGCAACGTCGCCGAGACGACGACGACCCCGATCGCGATGAAGTAGATGACGGGGAGGGCGGGGATCAGGCCCACCCCTCCCATCGCTCGCGTGTCGACCTGGCTGATGCCAACCGACCACAGCGCGATGGCCGGCGGGAGGAGCACGTCGGACGGCTCGATCCGAAGGCGGAGGGACCGAATCGTTCGAACCGGATCTGTGCGCGTGGTCGTGATGGTCGCGGTGTCGACGCTCATGTGATCGGATGGCCTTCGCGCACCGCGCGCCGGCCACGCCGGTATGCCAGCGGGCCCCGGGCGATGCCCCAGATCTCCGTCCAGACGAGGCCGGCGCTCCGCTGCCCACCGCGCCGGCCGTCTCGCCACCGGCCGACCATGTGGCGCATCCCGCGCGGCGCCCGTCGAAGCAGTTGCGTTCGCACCGCGGGGTCACGCAAGTGCTTGGCCAGGTACGCGCCGAGGGCGAGGCCGAAGTCGTGCATCTGCCGCTGCAACCCTGAACGCGTGGTCCGATGGCGGTGCCACACGATTGCGGAGGGCTCGTAGGCGAGCGCGCGGCCGGCACGCACGACCCGCACGAACATGTCGAGGTCCTCACCACCACACGAAGGCGATCCGGCTCCGAGGGCCTCGTCGAAGCCGCCGAGACCGACGACCAGATCACGGTCGACGGCAAAGTTGGCACCGGTGCCGAACACACCCGCGTCGAACGGGAAGAGGGGCGAGTCTCCGGTCCTCGTCGCGAGATCGAAGAGCCGTGGCCGCAGGGCCTTCGACCACGACACGCGCTGGTCGAAGTAGCGCTGGGCGGGCGTGTCGAGACATGCCGACGGCACGAGGCCGGTCACGCAGCCCACTTCGGGGTCGCGCCCGAAGCCCCGGGCGACACCGTGCAGCCACCACGGGTCGACGATCACGTCGTCGTCGGTGAACGCCACGTACGACGACGACACCTCGCCCAGCCCCCGATTGCGCGCCCGCGACAACCCCGCGACCGGCTCACACACGTATCGAAACCGCCCATCGCCGCCCACCAGCTCCTCGAAACGCGCCCGCGTCGAATCGTCTTCGGGCGCGTTGTCGACCACCACCACCTCGAACTCCCCGTAGCGCAACCCGGCCAGGCTCCCAAGACACCCCGCCAACAGGTCCGCCCGGTTCCGGGTGCACACCACCACCGACAACGGCTGTTCCCACCGACCCTCGGCCGCAGCCCGGCACACGTCGCGGCCCCCCACCAGCTCCGGCCGCGGCACATCGGGAAACTCGATCCCGTCCTTCACCAGATGGGCCCGCAACCCGTCACCCAAGCGAGACCACGCCACCTCCGCGACCGCCGCCGGCGTCAACCCCCCCGCCGGCACCGGCACCTCCACGAACCCCACCGGATCACCGTGCGCACGAACCAGCACCCGCGCCTGCTCGTACTCGGACACCGGCCGACCACCCACCCCGACCAACCCCAACGAGCCCCCCACCTCGAGCTCGCCCACCCAGACCGGCCGATCGAAACCCGTCACGACACCCGACACACACTCACCCCGTCAACGCCCGACGCCGCCGGACCGCCCGCCGCGCTTTGCGGTACGCCACCGGGCCCCGGGCGATACCCCACAGCTCCGCCATCGCGAGGGTGGGAGTGCCGGCTCCGCTCTGCCCGGTGTGACGCCAGCTGCGCGCGAAGTCCCACGCGCCTCGTGGTGCCAGTCGGACGAACACGCTTCTCGCGGCGCGGTCGCCGAGCTGCTTGGTGACGAACGCGCCCATCCCGACGCCGTACGAGCGCATCTGCTCGCGAAGCTCCGACGCATCCTCTCGATGGAAGTGCCACACCATCGCCGACGGCTCGTAGACCAGTGCACGGCCGGCGCGCACGACCCGCACGAACATGTCCAGGTCGTCGGCATTGCGCGCCGGTGACCCGGGCCCGAGGGCCTCGTCGAAGCCGCCGAGGCCGATGACCAGATCGCGGTCGACGGCCATGCTGGCCCCGGTCCCGAATACGCCCGCGTTGAACGGGAAGTATCGGGGAACCCCGCCACTCTTTGCCCATCCGTACACGCGCGGCTGGAACCTCTCGGACCACGACAGGCGCTGGTCGAAGTAGCGCTGGGCCGGTGTGTCGAGAGATGCCGACGGCACGAGGCCGGTCACGCAGCCCACTTCGGGGTCGCGCCCGAAGCCCCGGGCGACACCGTGCAACCACCACGGGTCGACGATCACGTCGTCGTCGGTGAACGCCACGTACGACGACGACGCTTCGGTCAGCCCCCGGTTGCGCGCTCGCGACAACCCCGCGACCGGCTCACACACGTATCGAAACCGCGGATCGGCGCCCACCAGCTCCTCGACGCGTGCCCGCGTCGAATCGTCTTCGGGCGCGTTGTCGACCACCACCACCTCGAACTCCCCGTAGCGCACGCGCTGCAGACTCCCCAGACACCCCGCCAACAGGTCCGCCCGGTTCCGGGTGCACACCACCACCGACAACGGCTGTTCCCACCGACCCTCGGCCGCCACCGGACACGCGTCGCGGCCCCCCACCAGCTCCGGCCGCGGCACGTCCGGGAACCCGATCCCGTCCTTCACCAGATGGGCCCGCAACCCGTCACCCAAACGCGACCACGCGACCTCCGCCACCGCCGCCGGCGTCAACCCCCCCGCCGGCACCGGCACCTCCACGAACCCCACCGGATCACCGTGCATACGCACCAGCACCCGCGCCCGGTCGTACTCGGACACCGGCCGCTCACCCATCCCCACCAGGTCCAACGAGCCCCCCACCTCGAGCTCGCCCACCCAAATCGGTCCATCCAACTCCGTCACAGCACCCCACACGCATTCACGCCATCAACGCCCCACGTCGCCGTCGTGATCGATCGGCCGAGCCTGAACGCGACGCGCGATCGCCACGGAGATCGCGACGATGCTCGCCGCTGTCAGCACGGCGAGTTGGGCGATTGGCTCCCACGCTTGCAGCCAGAGCCCGATGGTCGCGCTCAAGGTCACGATCGAAAGGCTCAGGATCACCGGCAGCGCGAGCTGAGAGCGCGCCTGTGCCGCGGGCCAGTTCGCGACGACGGCACGTCCGGGCACGTAGGTCACGAAACCGAGCGCAAGGAGCACCCGCGCGACGCCGTCGATGCCGAGCAGGACCACGACGGCCAGTGCACTGGCGATGACCAGGGCCAGCCAGTCAGCGAACCACGCGTCGACGGGTGCCAGACGTGAAAGCGTGACGCCACCGGATTGACGGCCGGCCGTCCGCGTCCGCTGCGGCGCGGTCCCATCGGGGACCGGTACACGTTCGGTGTGTGGCCGGGTCATATCGGCATCGGTGTAGCAGCGAACAACGGCGGTTCAAGCTGTTCGGGTTCGGTGACCTGGTGCCGGTACCAACGGACGAGGAACGGAAGGCTGGCCACTGCGGTGAGACCGGCCTCGACGAGATGCGCGACACCGGGAGCGTCGATACCCAGCGGGTCCAGCAGGACGTACGTCAAGCCGATGAGGATGGCGGTCTGCACCGAGTTGTACCCGACCAGTGCCCAGAGCCGTCGACGGATCCACAGCGAAGAGCTGAAGAGGGTGGTGATCACGACGAATGGAAACGAAAGTCCGATCCAACGCAGAAGTGACACGCCTTCACGCGCATACTCGGGTGAGAGCAGGCCCAAGAAGAAGGACCCACCAAGCAGTGTCGCCAGCACGCCCAACACCATGATGCCGACCATGAGGCGCGTCGAACGCCAGAACAAGTGGCGAAACGGGTCTTCGTCGTGTGCCACCTCGACGATGAACGACGCAGAGACATTCAGGAACAGGTTGTAGAACGCGACTCCGATGAGCCACGGAATGTAGAAGTGGGCGTTCGCCACCGGACCGAGGCGCTTGATGATGATGACCGGTAGGAGAAAGGTACTCACCGCCGTGACGAAGCTCGTCACGTACTGGGTGGTGACGAACGAGGCCAACGCCCGTTTCTGCGGGAGCTCCGAGCGCTGACCAGATGCTCGCGCCCGGGCCATCCTCGTGGGCACAACACGGAGAAAGAGGAAGGCGTTCACCGCCGCCACCGCGACGACAACCGGGACCGTCCAGGCAACGAACACGCCTTGGCCGGGAAAGAGCAACACGCATATGGGAAGCAGCGCCAGCTTCAGCACACCAAAGGCGACGTTCTCGACGGGCACCCAGATCGCCTCGCGCAAGCTGGTGAGCACGCCGTCTTGCACGACGAAGATCGTCCAGAGCAGAACGGCACCGGAGAAGAGCGCCGCGGCGCCGAATCCGTCGGGAACCACGCCGCGGTAGAGCGAGCTCGCGAAGAAAACGATCAGCCCGAGGACACCGAGCACGGTGCAGGCGCCGTACCCCAACAAAATCGCGGAGCGAGTTCGTTCCCCGGCTCGAGGAAGGAATCGAAGGTAGGCGTTTCCCAGATTGAGTTGGGCAAAGTGGGCGATGAACGTCATGGCCGCCAGCTCGGCGGAGCCTCGGCCCACGGCCGATGTGCTGAAGACACGGGCGGCCACGACCCAGAACCCCAGTCCGATGAGGAACGTCGCGGCTGTCGATACCGTCAGCGCGAGCGCGTTGCGAACGACCGGAGAAGGGCGCTCGAGGCCCTTGATGAAGGGCACTGATCGCAGTGCACCGAAGCGCTTCGTGTCCAGTTCGCGCGCGTCCACAAAGATTTCGGGTCTGCCGCTCCGGTGCTTCCGCCATCCGAGATGTTAGTCGCCTCGGGCCACGACCGAGTGCCGGCGCTGTGCCTTGCTTCCGCCGGTATTCACTCGTGAAAACGGTCCGTACTCCATCGGAAGACGCGAGAGCGACGCATTCATAGAACAACCGACTGCCGCGCTACGGGCCCATGGCGCGCCGACGTCGAGCGATACACTCGATGAATAGCGTTTGCAAGTGCGACGATCGATCACCCCTAGCGAGCCCGAAGGCCGGGCGACCGCGCAACGACGATGACGTCATTGGCATGACCGCAACGGATGGCGGCGAGCGCCGAGTGCTCGTCGTCGAGAATCGCGCGCACGAGTCGTTCGGCCACTTCCCGGTGCGGTGCGTCGAACTGGCCGAGGCCTTCGCGGCGATTGGCCGTCGCGTAGATGTACTCACCTCCCGGGGCTGGGCTCGTGAAGGCGCGACGTACAGCGGTCCGCTCGCGATCCATTGCTACGGTCCCGTCGCTCGGAGGCTCGACCATCTAGCCGAGACGCTCACCACTCGGAAAGGCGAACGACTCGGGTTCTATGCGCGCCGCCTTGGATATGCCCTGCGCGTTGTCGCGATGATCGGCGCGGCCAAGGCGTGGTGTCGTCGAGCGGATGGCTCCCCACCGTTGATCGTCGTGATGAGCGATGCAACCAATCCGGCACTGGCAGCGGCGATCGCGGGAACCGGAAGCTGGCTCCTGTACCAGTTCTGGCCGCCAGAGGCCGAGCAGTCGTGGGTGCTTCGAGCCGTCGAGAGTGTCCTTGTCGGCACCGCCCGACGCGCTGAACGACGTCGACGTCGCCGAGGTGGTGCCATGCGCTTGGCCTTACCCGGCGAAGCGTGGGCCGAGGCGTGGGCGATGAGAGTCCCGTTTCTGCAACCCGCGGTTATCCCCCTTGCCGGATGCCGACGCCGTGAGCCGATACCCGATGCTCGAGCGCGCCTTGGCCTGAAATCAGATGAGCGGCTCGCGCTCGTGTTCGGCACGCTTCACGGCGAAAAGGACTACGACGTCGTGTGGCGCGCCTTCGCCGATCTTCACGGATGGCGTCTTCTCATCGTCGGCGAGGTCGCCGATGCCTATCGACAGTCACAGCGGCAGCGGTGCGACGGCCATGAACCAATCCTTCTCGGTGGCTATGTCGATGCCACGACCCGAGATCTCGTATTCTGCGCGGCCGACGTTGTCATCCTGAGCTTCCAGCCCAATCATTGGCGGGACTCGGGAGTACTCATGGACGCGATCGCCTGGGGCGTACCAGTCGTATGCTCCGGACACTCAACCGCGGCCGACATCGTGCGGACCTTCCGCCTGGGAGTCGTCTTCGAACCCGGCAACGCCGACTCACTTGCCCAAGCCGTGCGTTCAGCGCCCACACGTATCACTCCGCACGACCTCGAGCGCGCGCGAAGTGCGCGCTCTGATCACGCAGTTGTCTTGCGCTGCCTCGAGGCTCTCGGCGAACCCGAACGAGGAGACGCCGCACCGGTAGCAGAGCCCTGATTCACTCGTCCCGTGAAATCGACATTCGCGAGTGGCGCTGGGGACAGAGCCGTTCAACGCAGCACGCGCGCTCTAGCACCTGCGCGAGCAGGGAACCGCTCGCTTCTACGGCGTCGTGTACTCGATGAGCTCCACGCGCTCGGAACCGCCCTTGACCGTGACCTCGAGCACGACGCCGACGCCGCGTGCGTAGTACTTGTGCTCGACGAGGCTCGGCTCGAGCGGCGTGAAGTCCTTCGTCTCGATTGTGCCGCGGTAGGTGCCGGCGGGAACGGTGACGGACTTCCGGGTGCTCAGCACCTTGGCCATGTCCTCCGCTTCGCCCTTGGCGTACTCCTGGCGGTACGGGTGGCCCACCTTCGGACGGGCCTTCATGATGATGCCGGGCTGCGCACCCTTGACGCCGGCCTCCCATGATCCCGTCGTGCTCTTGACCTTGCCGTTCTCGAATTCCTTCGTGTCCTCGCCGAAGTACCAGACGTTGCCCGTGCGGTCCTGCGCGTACCAGTCGAAGGTGTCCTCGGTGACTTGGCCTCCGATGCTGACCGTGTCGTGCACGACGACGCAACGCACGCCGCGGATCACCTTGGTCTGCGACGTAACCTCCACGACGTCGCGCTCGATGCCATCGGGCGTCTTCCCTCGATACGTCCACCGCGCCCCGGGCGGAAGCGGGAAGTACGGGTTGTCGACCTTCGCGACGAAGTCGGCCGGGTCGATGTGCGGCGTATACGGCTTCTCGGCACGGGTCGCCGAGGCCGTGGAGGCGCTCAGCGCCAGGGTGACGAGCGCCGCCGATGCGAGTGCAATCGACGAACGCAGCGGACGACTCAACCGTGCGAGTTTCAGCATGCACGCCAGCATGCGCCGGCACGCACCGGATCCCAGTGTGGAACGGATGTGAATGCTCACATCAACGATCACGAGCCGTTTCGACGCATGGGTGGTACCGCGTCGGTATGAGCGGACCTCAGTCCGCCGACTGGAGGTACACGCTGTCGTGCTCGCGGGCCCGCTCCCCCACCTCGATCCCGACGCTGTCGCCCACCTTGGCCGAGTCCACGGAGACGTGCTCGAGCTCCATCGACGCAATCTTCTGCGTGAAGTCCGACGTGCGCCCGACCACGCGGATGGTGTCGCCGACATGGAGCTCGCCATCGGTGATCTCGACGATGGCGACGTGCGGCTTCCCGAAGTAGTGCGTCACCGTTCCGACGAGTTGCTCGCTCACGGTCATCCCCCTCTCGTCTCGTGCCCCTCGATTGTGCCGCGGCGTGAGGAGGCTGCTCTAGATTCTCGTCGGAGCGCATCGAGGTGAGGGGACCCGAACGTGGCTGAGATCACCTACGACGAGCTCCGGCTCGCCACTCGGAACCACGGGATGCCGCTCGAGGCGCTCCGGTGGCCGATCACGCCGGCCGGTCTGCACTACCTGCTCGTCCACTACGACATCCCCAGCCTCGAAGAGCACGCGTGGTCGCTGAGCATCAGCGGCGCCGTGGCGCACGGCCTGGAGCTGTCCCTCGCGGAGATTCGCGCCCGGCCCCGGCACACGGTCACGACGACCATGGAATGCGCCGGCAACGGTCGTGCCCAGCTCACGCCGCGGCCGCTCAGCCAGCCTTGGCTCGTCGAGGCGGTCGGCACCGCGGCATGGACGGGAACGCAGCTACGCCCCGTGCTCGAGGAGGCCGGTCTCGCGAGTGACGTGCGCGAGCTCGTCTTCATGGGACACGACCGTGGGATCGAAGGCGATGTCGATCAGCGATACGCACGCAGCCTCCCCGTCGACGAGGCCGTCGGCGAAGACGTCGTGCTGGCCTACGAGATGAACGGGTCGCCACTACCGCCCCAGCACGGCTTTCCCCTTCGACTCGTGGTCGCGGGCTGGTACGGCATGACGAACGTGAAGTGGCTGACCTCGATCACTGCGGTCAGCGAACCGTTCACCGGCTACCAACAAGCCAACGCCTACCGGCTCCGCCAGAACCTCGACGACCCCGGTACACCACTCACCCGCATGCTCCCGCGCGCGCTCATGGCGCCGCCCGGCGTGCCGGACTTCTTGACCCGACGCCGCTTCGTGCCGATGGGCCGCCACCTCCTGGAGGGCCGGGCCTGGTCGGGCTGGGATCACATCGAGTTGGTCGAGGTCAGCACCGACGGCGGCGCGACGTGGTTCCCGGCGGATCTCGACGAGCAACCGCGACGGCCGTGGACGTGGCGTCGGTGGTCATGGGTCTGGGACGCGTCCGAGCCGGGCGAACGCGTGCTTCAGTGCCGCGCCCGCGACGCCGCGGGCCATGTCCAACCCGTCGACCCGCGTTGGAACGCGCAGGGCTATGCCAACAACGCGGTGCAGCGGGTCCCGGTCGTCGTGCTCGATGAGGACGCCGGCCGGGATGTCTGACCGCGGCACTCAGCCGGTGAACGTGATCGTCGTGGCCACGGGTGCGGGGGCCGGCAGTGGCGGCGGCGGTGGCTCCACCTCGACCGCGCCGATGTCGCAGCCATCCCGCTGGGGCCTCGTGACGCCGCGCTGATCGGTCGTCACGCCCGACGCGCCGTCGGACTGGCAGGCAGAGTTCGGGATCGCGTCGATCAACGGGCTGCCTTCGAGCGGTAGGCGCGTCGCCGTCGGCCCACCGTTGTCGGCGAGCGTGCCCAGCTGCGGATCGCCGGCGGTCGCGCCTTGCGTGTCGGTCGACGCGGTGAACCCGCACGAGGTGTCGTCGGAGAAGTTGTACCCGTGCGACGTGCTCGATCCCCCACCACCGATGTCGCAGTTCAGGCCACCGCCTTGGGGCAGCGCGACCACGGACCCGAACGACTCGAGGAAGAGCAGGTCGAAGTTCGCGCCGGTCGGCGCGGTGTTGTCGACGACGGTGGCGTACACGAGCACCGCGGTCACCGACGAGACACCACCGCCCTCACCGCCGCCCTCCACCGCGGTGTTGCCGGTGATCGTCGAGTTCGTGAGCGTGACGGTGCCCTGGGCGCCGATGCCACCGCCTTCGCCGGCGGTGTTGCTGTCGAAGGTCGACCCCGTCACCGTGATGTTCGCGTCGCTTTGGATCCCGCCACCACCGTTGCTCGCCCCCGCGTCGTTGCCCGAGAACGCCGAGTCCACGATCGTCGCATCGAGGTGGGCGTAGGCGCCACCACCCGAGAGGGCGGCCGTGTTGCCGGTGAAGACCGACCTCACGACTGACAGCGTCCCGCCGGCCAGCACGCCGCCGCCGTTCCCGCCGTGGTTGTCGCTGACCGTCGAGTCGGTCACGGTGACGTTCGCGAGCCCGGCCAGGCCGCCGCCACTCGCGCCCGGGCCGCCGGTGTTGCCGCTGATGGTCGACCCGGTGGCGGTGATGTCACCGACGGCACGAACGCCGCCGCCGATGCCGACTGCCGTGTTGCCCGTGAGCACCGCGTTGGTCAGCGTGATGTCGCCGAACGTGTTGATCGCGCCGCCGTCCCCGCTCGAGTCGCCACCGGTGAGGGTCAGGTTGTTGAGGATCAGCGCGCCGCTTCCGATCTGGGTCATCACCCGCTCACCGGCGCACGTCTGGGTGATCGTGAAGCCGTTGCCGGTGATCGTCAGGCCGTTGGGACTGTTACGGAGCAGGTCACCGACGCCACCCGGAGGGCAGGTGAGCGTCACGTCGTTCGTCAGCGTGATCGAGGTGACGGCCGCGTTGCCGAAGAGGTTCTGCAGGTCGATCTCCGACATGGCGGCGCCGGCCGGCGCCTCGGTCAGCACGACGCACGCGGCGGCGATCACGACCGAGGCGACCAGCGCGGCGGTCAGGCGTCTGCGGTCGTGCGCCGTGACAAGACCCATCGCCTCCGCCTCTCGCGTCTGGTAATCGCCGGGCGGGACGTTAGCAGCGCGGGCTAAACGGGGGGTGGAGGATGACCACAATCGATAGCTCGTCCGCAGTGCCGACCATCCGCTCCCGCCGAGCACGCCGGCTAGCGCGGTTGCGTGGGACCAGCCTTCGCATACGTGTTCGTATCCATCGGCAGAACTCGGGAACAGAGCTTGCTGCGTTAGAGCGTTTGGTTGTTGCTGCCGGTTGCGAGTGGAGAGTGAGTCCGGCCTTTCTCCAACGCAGCGTCGACCACACGTTCTGACGAACGCGATGTCACGCGCCGCGCGCGCGGCAGCCGGGTGAGCACCACTTGATGGGCAAGCGCTGGTCAGATGATGGGCAATGTCACACTTGCCACGGCCACGCACAGTGGCAACGGTTCGAAACCTTTGCCTCAGGCTGAGGGAGGACCGGTTGGCGCTGGTGGCATCGCGCGTGCTGCTTCCGGCGCGCGCCCTCGGCCGCGATCAACGCCGGTTGTCGCGTGCGCGCGCTCCACCGTCTCGGTTGCGACGGAAACCGCACTCGAGACGAAAGGACAACGCGATGTTGCGACGAACACTCGTCGTGTCGGCCCTAGTGGCGGCAATGGCGATCGTAGGCAGCAGCACAGCCTTCGCGTCGAGCGTCCATCTCAAAGGTGGCAGCCACGCGGAGCCGAGCTTCACCGACAACGGGCTGACGCTCACCGCGAGCGGAGCTCTTGCCGGACTGGGCAACGGCGACGTCGTGGTCACGATGTCGGCACAGGCTGACGTCACCGCCACCTGTTCGAACCCGTCCCAGGACGGCGTGCATCAGCCGCCCGGTCAGAATCCGGCGCCAATCACCGTGACGGGCAGCTCGACGATCCCGGCGTCGGAGATCAAGAACGGCACGACACCGTTCACGGTCACGACGGAGCCACCCGAGACCCCGATCGCCGGTGCTCCTGACTGCGCGAACCCGAACTGGACCGAGGACATCACGAACCTCGCGTTCACGAGCGCGACGATCACCGTCGAGCAGCCGGAGGGAACTCTCGTGCTGACCGTCGAGTGCACGTTCAGCTCACCGACCTCGGACGGTTCGG
>WNGA01000751.1_pt1 | contig 63298 bp, 45 predicted proteins | sample 5400061 | NCBI WGS metagenome assembly WNGA01 (sample SAMN13153366, study PRJNA577476) | soil metagenome | isolation source: 100 cm soil or saprolite under grassland replicate 2 | place: USA:California | collected 2016-06-15
GCTGCACGGCGAGAGCGCGAACCGCTTCGATGTCACCACCCGTACCAAACAAGAGTACTTCGCGTTCGGGCTCGGGGTTCACAACTGCGTCGCGGCGCCGCTGGCGCGCATCGAGGTGCGTACCGCCCTGCCCGCGCTCTTCGAGCGCTTCCCGGACATCGCCCTCGCCGTCCCGCCGGAGCGACAGGTCGACCGCTTCTATCCACAGTGGACGGCGGCTCGTGGTGGCGGCTGACGCCGCGCGCAGATCGGCCGGCCGTTCGCGGGGGGAACATCGCTAGGCTGACCTCGCGAGAGTGGGAGGTACTGGTCTTGACCGACGCAGTTGCCCGGCTGCTGCGGCGCCACCGGCAGCGGCTGCGACTGACGCAGGAGGAACTCGCCGGACTTGCCGGGATCAGCGCTCGGACGATCGGCGAGATGGAACGCAACCGCGGGCGTGGTCCGCGACCGGACACGGTCGAGCGGCTCGCCACCGCGTTACGGCTCAGCGGCGTCGACCGGGAGGAGTTCGTTCGTGCCGGCCGCGAACTGTTCTGGGCCAACCGTGCCGGACGCCGGGAGCCGCACGGCGCGTCGGACCCGGCGGTCCGCACGGATCCGGTGCCGGCACAACTGCCCGCCGACGTTCCGGCCTTCGCCGGCAGGCTGCGCCAGCTGCGCGAACTGGGTACCCTCGCTCGACGGACGATCGCGGTGATCACGGGACCGCCGGGAGTCGGCAAGACGGCGTTGGCCGTACATTTCGCTCACCGGGTGACCGACCGTTTCCCCGATGGACAGATCTATGTGGACCTCCGGGGATACCACCCCGGCGGCCGGATCACGGATCCGGTGGAGGCCGTTCGCCGCGTTCTCGACGCCTTCGCCGTACCGCCGGCGCGCATACCGACCGGGGTGGAGGCGCAACTCGACCTGTACCGCAGCGTGTTGGCTGGCAGACGGGTCCTTCTCGTACTGGACAACGCGCGGGATGCCGAGCAGGCGAGATCCCTGCTCCCGGGTTCGCCGTCCTGCCTGACGATCGTTACCAGCCGCCAGCAGCTCTCCAGTCTGGTGGTGGTCGAGGGCGCGCACCCGATATCTCTGGTCCCGCTTACGGCCTCGGAGTCGCGCGGCATGCTGGCTCACCGGCTCGGCGAGGAACGCGTCACCGCAGACCCAGCCGCCGTCGATACGATTGTGGGGCGGTGCGCCGGCCTGCCGTTGGCGCTTGCGATCACGGCGGGCCGCGCCGCCCTCCGCCCACAGGACTCGTTGGCGGCCCTCGCCGGGAGCCTGCGCAGCGAACTCGAGGACTTCGCGGGTACCGATCCCGTCATCGATCTGCGCTCGGTCTTCTCCTGGTCCTTCGAGGCGGTCTCGGCGCCCGCGCGAAGGCTGTTCCGGCTCCTGGGCCTCCACCCAGGACCCGAGGTCGGTACCGCCGCGGCCGCGAGCCTGGCAGGGCGGCCGCCGAGCGCCGTCGAGCCGCTCCTTCGCGAGCTGACGGAGGCCAATCTCATTGCTGAGCCGGTACGAGATCGCTTCGTACTGCACGACCTGTTGCACAGCTACGCCGCCGAGCTCGCGGACACCGCCGACAACGGCGCCGCGACGATGCGCCTGTACGACCATTACCTGCACACCGCGTGGCGCGCGGCGACCCTCATCAACCCGGGGCGCGATCCCATCCGGCTGGATAAGCCGCATCGAGCCGTGACCCTTGACGAACTCTCCGATGGCCCGCAGGCGGTGGCCTGGCTCACAAGGGAACATCGCGCGCTGCTGGCGGTGGTAGCGCAGTCGGCCGAGCGAAAGTCGCACCGGCACACGTGGCAGCTCGCCTGGTGTCTCTCGGACTACTTCCTTCACCAGGGACATTTCCACGACAGCGTTGTCACGCAGCGCGCCGCCCTGCAAGCCCTCGCGCAGCTTGGCGACGAGGCCGGGCAGGCGCGAATCCATCGTGTGCTCGCCCGTACCTACATCAGCAGGGCCGCGAATGATATCGGGGAGTCGCACCTCAAGCAGGCCGTTGAGCTGTCGCTCGCGGCGGGGGATCAGCGGGGCCAGGCCCATTCACACAGCAGCCTGGGATGGCTGTACGGCCTGCAAGGTCGCCACAATGAGGAGCTTGACGAGGCCGAAGCCGCGGCCCGGTTGTTCCGCGCCACGAACTTTGCGATCGGAGAGGCGGACGCGCTCAACTCTGTGGGCTGGTCGCTGGCCATGCTCGGCCGGTACGACGAAGCACTCGCGCCCTGCGAGCAGGCCCTGGCGGTGCAGCAGCAGCAGGGCAACCAGACCGGCGAGGCTGCAGCCTGGGACAGCCTCGGATACATCCACAGCCACCAGGGGGATCACGGCCGGGCGATCGCGGCGTACCAGCGAGCGGTCGCAATCTTCGAGCAGATGGGTGACCGCCTGAACGTGGCCGATACCTTGATCAGCCTCGGCAACGCACACACCGCGACCGGTGCCGGTGCTGGTGCTGCGACGGCCGCGTGGGAGCGGGCGCTCGGCATCCTCGAGGAACTGGGACACCCCGACGCGCAACGGGTACGCGAGAAACTCGAGAAGCGTGCGGGAACGGACCCCTGAGGGCGGCTCAGTCATCGTTGGGATCGATCACCGTCCGGGACGGACCTCCTTGGACGCCCCATCCGACATTGACACCAACTGACCCGCCAAACCACGTGTCGCCGGACGTTGTCTGTCCCCCCGAGACGCACCCTGCGCCGGCGCACACCTGCCACGACGTCGGCACCTGTTGATCGGATGGGACGGACGTGTAGCCGACGGACGCGCCCAGGCCGAGGCCAGCTCCACCGACACTCAAGCTCGGCCCAGCCGATGTGACACCGACCGTCAGACAGACAACCAGACACACCGAGAACTGGATGTTCAGCAGGTCCAGCAAACCCGCTCTCTTCGCCGCCCGTTGCGGATATGGCGAGGGTTCTGGAATTGGCACGATCGAGTAACTGCACGTCTTGCCGTGACAGCTGCGTCTCAGACCATTCATTTCGAGCATTTGAGGGTCATTGCATTCCCAAGCGTCCATGCCCTCAGCCGTGCCGCTGCTGCACGTGGCGTACTCCTCGGCTTGTTTCTGCAACGTCCGGTCGTAGATGTTCCACGCGGCCGTACAGGTGTCGCGCTGCTCCCAGGCCGCGCATCGATCTCGGGTCTTCCGCAGAGTCGTCTTCGGAGGAGGGACATAACATGGGTCGCCCCGCAGGGGCAACCTGCCGAGGCAATCCCAACCGCTCCGCGGGGGCTGCTGGACCACCGGCCTGAACAGCTGGTCGTAGCCGTGCCTGTGCTCGCACGCGGTGACCGAGGAGCGCGCGCATCCGCCGCCGCCTCCACCGCCGCGGCCGGAGCCCGTGCCTGACCCGCCATGCGAGGGTGGACGATGAGGCGGAGCGGCGTTCGAGGCACCCCCGCCTCCGCCGCATTCGCGGTCTTCGGTCGTGTCGCCGCAGATCAGCTTCATGCCGCTCGGGTCGCTGGACGTGACCGGGCTGTTGTTGGCATACGCGTACCCATGCAGCTGTTGTGGGTCGGCGAGGTCCATGAGCGGGTCGACGGAGAGGAACCGGCCCAGTGCCGCGTCGTACTGGCGGGCGCCCACGGTGGTCAGGCCGGTGGGGTCGTTGTCGCCGCCGACGAAGCCCTTCTGGTTGGGCCAGCTGGGCACGGTGTCACGGGCGCCGCCGAAGGGCAGCTGCCGCCGGACGGTGACCGCCTGGGTCGCGGCGTTGACCGTGGTGTTCTGGGTGCCCTGGTGGTCGGAGTAGAGCCAGCTGAGCGCTGATGGGGTACGGCAGGCCACCACGCGGCCGCTGAACGTGTAGTACCGGGTGCCCGTGACGGTTCCGGCGGTGTCCCGGCGCAGCTCCTGGCCGGACAGGTACAGCGTGGTGCCGGCAGGATCGCGGCGCAGCCAGCGCACCCCGTCGGCGTCGTAGACGTTGGTCTCGATGGTGCTTCCGCCATACGCCACTGTGGACAGTCGGCCCTCGGCGTCCCAGCCGAGCGTCTGCGCGCTCGCATCCGGCGGGCAGGCGTTGCCCGCTGCGCCGCCGGGACGGCACGTCGTGTTGCCGGCGTTGTCATACCCGTAGCTGGTGATCACGTCGGGCTGGCCCGGTGCCGAGGTACGGACCTGGGTGACCGCGTGCGGGCGGACGACACCGGCACCGCCGACGGGCACGGAGTAGGTGCGGGTGGTATCGCCGGCCGCAGCGTGCGACACCTGCTGGGTACGGTTGCCCACCGGGTCGAAGACCCAGCTCAGCCAGTACGGTGCAGGCCCGCCGAGGTTGCCGATGACGGGGTCCGTGGCGCAGGCGATGCCGGCCTTGAGTGTCCACGCCGCGGTGAGCCGGCGCAGCAGGTCCTGCCGGAAGCACTGCCTGTCGGCCGAGCCCACCTGTGGGGTGTCGGTGATCGACGTGAGGTTTCCGGCCGAGTCGTAGGTGTAGCTGGTGTCGGCGACGGTACCCGTCGCGGTCTCGGGCCTGACGGTGGTACGGGTGATCCGGCGTGTGATCAGGTCGTAGTACGTAGCGTCCTCGACGTACACGCCGCCGGCCGTTTTGCGGGTGGTGATGGTGGGTTCACCGTAGGCCGTGTACTGCTGGGCGGCGACATAGTTGGCCACGCCGACGGCGGTCGTCTCCAGTTCGCCGGGCAGGCCGGTGACCGCGTCGTAGACCGCGGTCACCGTCTCGGACGCGAGGCCGCCGCCGGCGGGATAGAGGATGCTGGCCGGGCTGCCGTCGTATGGCGAGTAGCCGTAGCCGATCGACCACGTGCCGGCGAGCCCGGTCCCCTCCACTGCCGGTACGACGTAGTTGACGCTGGCCGGCTGGTAGCGGGTGGTGAAGCTGCCGACCTGCCACTTGTAGACGTTCGTCGAGCCGGCGGGCAGGTAGCGGTACGCCTCAGTGAGCTGGCCCTTCGCCCCCGAGGTGGAGCCGGTGTAGAGCGTGTCGTACTTCCACCTCGCCCGCAGCGGCCCGGTGGCCGAGTCGTCGCGCAGCTCGGTCCTGCGACCGAGCTGGTCGTAGACGTACCAGAGCACCTCGCCGCGGGCGTCGGTGGTCTTCTCCAGGTCGTTGATGTCGTTGTACTGGTTCGTCGTCCTGCCCTTGTCGGGATCGACGGACTCGTACTGGCGCCCCTTGATGTCGTACTGGTACGTCCACTCATTTCCGGCCGCATCGGCGACCTTCCGCAGGTGGTCCTTGCCGTCATAGGTGTACCGGGTCGACTGGTAGGGCCCGGCCACGCCCTGCGCCGTGGTGTGCTCGCGCAGCTCGACGGTGCGGCCCTGTGCGTCGATCACCGTCGTCGTCGGCGTACCCCCGGACGGCGGCGTCACCTTGGTGAGGTCGCTCTCGTAGCCGGTCGTGGTCCGCCACTGCTCGACCAGGTTGGTGACGCCGTCCGAGCCGAGGAAGATCTGGGCGGTCGGCCGGTTCGCGTTGTCGAACTGTGTCTTGCTGACCGCCGGTACCGACCATTCCGGCTCCCACCACAGCGTGCCGGACGCGGTACCCGGCTCGACGTGCGGGCTGTAGGTCGTATCGGCGCGGCCCAGCTTGTCGTAGACGGTGTCCGACACCACCCGGCCCCCGCCGACCCCGGCAGCCTGCCGCTGCCGCGGGCGCAGCAGCGAGTCGACGATCTGGTACGAGGTGAGGTATCCGCCACCGGCGTGCAGCACCCTCGACGTTGTATAGGGGTACGCGTCGCGGTTCGGCGCGAAGGTGTAGGTGTACTCCGCCGACGGGCTGGACTCGTGGCCGGTGTACGCCCAACCCACGTTCCAGACCCGCCAGACCCGGCCCATCGGATCGTAGGCGACGTCGGCGACACGGCCGTTCTGGTCGGTGGTTCTCGTGGTGGTGCCCCAGTACGGGTTGGACTCGGTCGTGGTCACCCAGTTGTACGGGGCCGGGCCGGTGGTGGTGACCTTCGTGACCGGCCCGCCGGTGGCCGGCGTGTATCCGGTCAGAGTGGTGTTGCCGCGGATGTCGGTCGACGAGGCCTCGCGGCCATACGCGTCGAAGGTGGCGCGCCCGGCCGTCTGCCAGACGGTACCGCCGGTCTGGCTCCAGTCCTTGAGGGTTTCCACTGCCGTCACCGAACCGTAGGTCGGCGCCGTGTCCGGGCTGGTGGCACCGTCGTAGTACCTGCGGGTGTCGGAGATGATGTGGTCGGTGCTCGTCGCGGCTGTGCCGCACGGCAGTGCCGTCGTGGTGGTTTGCTTCACCGTTGTCAGCAGGTTCTTGGCCAGGTTGCGGTTGTAGCTGTACACCGTGCACTTCTCGTCACCGGTGCGCCCGGTGTCACCGTCCTGCTGCGACGTGTCGACCGTGCCGTACGTGCCGGAGAACCAGGACTCGGTGCGCGTCGTCCGCCATCCCCTTGCGCCGTCCACGCCGAGCGCCGCGGCCTCGTACGTGACGCGCGTGTCGGTGAACCGGGCGGTCACCGTGTCGCCGTTGATGGTGCGGGACGCGGTCGGGAGGGACGCCCACGGTACGTTGACAGTCTTGGATACCGGCTTGGACTCGACACCGTTGTAGACGACCTGTTCCCGAACCATGCCGGCGAACTGGTCCTCGTCGAGGACCTGCTCCGAACCGATCGAGGCGGGGACGGTCACGGTACGGGTGCCGCCCGACGGCGAGAGCCGGTCCCCGTTCATGCCCCGCAGGTACGTCGTGGCGGTCAACGTCTGCTGACCCGCGACGTCCCCGACCCTGGTCTTCACGGTCGAGTATCCGCGGAACTGGTTCCAGGTCTTGCGGTCCGGCTTGGTGAGCCCGTCATCGTCGGCGTAATGCCACGCGGGTGAGCCGAGGTAGCAGTAGTACGTGAACCTGGGCGGCGCCTGGTGACCGTCGGCGAGCTGCACGTCCGACTCGGAGATCGAATCGACCCGGTAGGTGTGCCACCACTCGGTCCTCAGCGTGGTTCCCGACGGGTCGTCCGGGTCTGGGACCAGTACCGGATAGCAGCGCTTGGTGTTGGTCTCCGGAGCCGAGGGCAGGCTCGACGCGGTGCACTCCGGCTGCGAGTAGGTCACATCGAGCTTCGCGCCGGTCTCCGAGATGACGTAGTCGAGCCGCTGCCAGTTGTTCGTGGTGTTGGTGGCGGTCAGCACCCGGTTGGGCATGGACACCGGGGTGAACGTCACCGGCGGCATGGTCACGGTGCCGCCGACCAGACCGGCGTGCACGATCTTGTCCAGCCACAGGCCGGCGTGGTCGCTGCCGTCGCCGGGCGGCGGGAACGAGTGGCTGAACGTCCACGAGTCGACCGGCTGCCAGGCGGGCGTGGCCTTGGTGGTGTCCCAGACCTGTGTCGTGATCTTCGCCAGCCGGTTGGTCGACCAGAAGGTCGGCGCGTACCTTCCGGCGCAGGACGTGCCGGTACAGGCCTGGTCCCATGGGGTGTCCGGCCAGTTCGTCGCGTCGTGCGTGGCGCAGGAGTTGGTCACGCAGCGGTTGCCGCGGGTGAACAGCACCTGGGCGGTCGGCGTGACCGACCGGTCGGTGGCGCCGCGGTCCCAGGTGCCGTAGTCGATGCGGGTGAGCGTGCCGCCCCGGGTGTACCCCACCACGTCGGCGTCGGTGAGGTTGCGGGCGTAGTTGTTGGTCTGCCGCTCGTACCAGTACGAGATCGTGTTGCCGCGGACATCCATGACGTAGTCCAGGTTCCACCGCCACGCCTGGGCACAGAACGACGCGGTGAACGAGGTCTGGTGGCACGGCTCGCCCGCGTGGTTGCCGGCCACCGGGACCGTCCAGACCGAGCTTGTGGTCGCGGTCTGCCCCGGCAGGCTGTGCCGCCCGAAGAAGTACTGGGTCCCGTCCGCGGTGGTGACCTTCCAGTACTCGCCGTTGTCGTCCCCGTTCGACGCACCCGTCAGCTTCTCGATCTTCGAGGCATCCTCGGTGCGGGCGTGCCAGCCCGTGGCCGACTGGTAGACGAGCTCGGTCGCCCGGCCGTTCAACGACATGATGGCGTTGTCCGACCGCCAGCACAGGTCTCCGGTCCTGCGGCTGTTCGCCCCGCTCGTGGTGTCCTCGCTGCAAGCCACGTACCGCCGCTCGATGAACCCGGGCCAGTACTCGAAACCCTCACCTAGCCACGACGGCTGGTTGTTCGTCGCCTCGGAGCGTCCGTCCACACTCGACGACGAGTAGCTCAGGGCGAGCGAGGGCGCCGGGCCCGCGATCCCCGGCGGCTCGCGCATCGGATAGGACCACGAGAACCCGCCCGTGGATCCGCCCGACGACCAGGCGGCCGACGGCGACAGGGACGTGGCCGTGAAGTCACCACCGGTACCGGAGGGGCCGGCCGCCAGCGCCACGACCGTGCCGGTGGCCGCGGCAACGCTGACCTGTGCCCGGATCCGGCCGCTCGCCTGGTCGTTGGCGGACGCCAGCGGCGTGGCTGCGCAGCCCGGCGGGGACGTGCCGTCCAGCGCGCACCCGTGCAACTGCCACAGGCGCAGCCGGGACGCCCATTCCGCGCCGTACGCCCAGCGGAAGCCGGAGTAGTCCACGGATACCTCCACCGCGCCGCCCCCGGCGGCCGTGGACAGCCGCAGCACGAGCCCGGCCGCCCCCTCGGAGGTCAGGGCAGGGGATTGTCGACGACCTGCGACTCATACACGATCTTGACCGCGGCATCGGTCATCGCGCCCTGGTACACATTGGCGTCGTCGATGGTGCCGGCCAGGTAGTTGCCCACGGAGCCCGAGCCGATCGACCGGCCGATGATGAGCGGGCCAGGAGCCTGCCACGGCTGCCACGCCGACGAAACCCCGGTGGCCGCCGCCAGGTCACCGTCGATGTACAGCCGCATCTGGCGCATGGGGACGTCCAGCACCCCGACCACGTGATGCCAGCTCTCCATGACGTCCGGAGCCGGGGCGACGGCGTACGACGCGCCGGTGTCGTCCGCGGTGGGACTGGCCCGCATCTTGAACTTCCACAGGCCGCCGTTCTCCGGCGCGTAGTACAGGTAGAAGCCGCTGTTGGACGATGAGTCCTGGCTCAGCATCATCTGGTACTTGTCGGTGCGGTCCAGCCTCACCCACACCGACGCGGTGAACGACTGGTCGGTACGCAGCACCGCGGTGTCCTGCCAGACGGTGAACTGGTTGCCGTCCGGGTCCGGCGGCGTCAACCCGGCCTTGTACGCAGATCTGCCGTACTCGTGGGTTGCCTCCCACGGTTCCGGGTTCTCGTCGGGGAAGAAGTACCCGTCCAGGCGCAGGCCGTTTCCGCGGTTACCGGCGTCCACCGACGCCCCCCGGGTCAGCGCCAGCCACCGGTCGAACGAGCTGCCGTCCGCCGCGTCGCAGGTGTCGGCCAGGTCCTGGAGGTAGCACGGACGAGCCAGTTCGAAGTCCCAGCGACCCACGTCGATCGGAGCCAGGATGCCTGGCTCGTCGACCCCACCGGAGTCGGGATCCGACGCGAGCTGCCCGGTGAAGTCGTGATCCACCAGCACCCGGTTGAAGACCTGGACATCGGCCACCTGGCCCAGACCCGTCACCATGCCCGTCTTCGAGGTGCCGACACGGAACGGTCCGTTCGCCGCCCAGGCCGCCGCGGTACGGGTCCTCGCCTCGGTGAGTACGCCGTTGCGGTATATGCGCGCCTGCCGCTCGGCGGCGTCATACACGACGGCCAGGTGGGTCCACTCGTTAAGGATCGCGGGGGCGTAGACGAAGGTGCCGGCAGGGTTGCCCGCTTGGTCGGTGTCGTAGAGCACGAAGCCCCAGCTCTTGGCGTCCTTCGTGTTATAGAGGATGAACCCCGACGAGTTCTGCCCGTCCTGGGAGACGGCCGCCCGGTAGTTGTCGCTGGCATCGGTAAGCCGCACCCAGAGTGCCACGCTGAAGGATTTGGTTGTGTCCACCACCCTTGTCGTGGTCGCCAGCCCGGCGCCCGACGGGCCGAGGGTGGCGGTGCTACCGCCGACCAGCCGCAGGTTCGGGGTCCATGTCACACCGGTCGGCGTCAACGGCGTGTCCCCGCCCAGCGCCGGCTGACCGTCGGCCAGTGCCTGTGCCTGGGTCTGACCGGGATAGGTCTCCAGCCCCCACCGCGCTACCGCCGGGGAGGGTCTGGCGACGGTGAGCTCCAGTGAGGAGGGGTTACCCAGGTTCCCGACCGTGTCGATGGCGCGCGCCCACAGCACGTTCTGGCCGTACTTGTGGACGGTCAGCGTCACCGTGGCGGTCCTGGTGCCGGATCCGGACGCGGTCACTTCCCCAAAGTTCGGTGGCGAGGGCATCGTGGCTAGTACGTCCGGCTTGCCGTCACCGGTGAAGTCGCCCGGAACGAAGATCGCGCCACCCACCGGAATGTTTCCCTTGAGGACTCCCGTGGACTCCAACCAACCGCCGGCGCCATTGCCGCGGATCAGCTTGACGTCTCCCGTGGAAGTGATGCGGTAGAGCATGTCGGTCTTGCCATCGCCGGAGAAGTCGCCCCTGCCGAAGAGAGCGGCGCCATTCCAGCCGGTCCCGATGCTCTGGGATACCCCGGTGACCCAACCGCCCGCGCCGTTGCCCCTGACCATGTACAGCGTGCCGTCCGACTTGCGCCACAGGACGTCGGGTTTGCCGTCCCCGCTGAAGTCGCCAGGTGAGAAGATCCACGTGGCCGCCCCCCAGCCGGTGCCGATCTGCACGGACGTCGACTCCAACCCGCCGGCGGTCGTACCCCGGCGCATGAAGAGGTTCTGGGTGGCCTGGTCCCGGTAGAGGACATCCGGCCGGCCGTCACCGGTGAAGTCGCCGGGAGAGAACAGGAACTGGGCGGTGGACCAGTTACCGGTATCCAGTGATTCGGGTCCGCTCAGGAACCCGCCGGCGCCGTCGCCGCGGACGACGCGCAGGCTGGAATCCCCCAGCCGGCGGAATACGACATCGGGTTGGCCATCGCCGGAAAGGTCGCCAGGGCTGAACACCGTGCCGTCGGTGTCCCACACCGCTGGCGGCTGCGAGAAGGCGCTGGCGATGCCGCCGGTTCCGTTGCCCGCGTACGCCCGCACCGTGTGCAGGACTCCGGGCGGGCCGGTCCAGCTGTACTGGAACTTCGCCACGTCCGCCGTACCGGAAATCGTGAAGGTGATGGGCTGGCCGGGACCGGGAATGGTGCCCGAGGTGATCGTCGGAGCGGGCGGCACCGAGGTGTCGACCCAGAACTGGCACCAGCCGGACCACGGCCCGGTGATGCTGTACGGCGCGGGATCCGTCGCCCGGACGCGATAGGCGTACATCTTGCCGTTCGTGACAGCGACAGCCGCGGTGGTGCCGCGTCCGTTGGCGGTGGCCGGTGCGGGCGGAGGTGGCGTCTTGCGCACCGGGTACGTATCCGTGACCGTGCCGATCCCGCCGGAGGGAACCTCGATCCACTCGTAGGTTCCAGTCAGCGTCTGCCCGGAATCGGCATCCGGGTAGACGGACGAGAACGTGGGTGTCAGGGTGCCGATGCCGACCGCACCAGCGGGACAGGACACGCCGGACACCTGCAGGCCCGTCGGCTTGCTCGGCTTGGCATCGTAGTCGACGATGAGCTTGGCGTTGGCAGGGTAGAACTTCTTCCACCGGGACTGGGTGCTCTCATCCGTGCCGTCGGAGTCCCGGGCGCTGAAGCCGACCGCGATGATGTTCCAGCTGTTCGTGGCCGCCGTCAGCACCTGGCTGGTCACCACGGAGCCGGTGAAGTTCATGATCATGTCGGGCTGCGGCGAGTCAGAGCAGCCGGTGCCCTTGTTGGCGTGTCCGGCCGCGGCATCAAGATGCCGGATCAGACCCATCGCCGACCATGAGGCCTTCATCGTGGCGTTGATCGCCGGGGTCAGGTACATGTTCACCCAGGTGTCCGAACAGGACCACGAGTGGTACAGCTTCATCTGCACGTACGCCGACTCGATGTGCTTGCCCTTCAACGACACCGAGCCGTTGGTCGTGGGGAACTCGAAGAACGACCGGAACACCGCGCCGTCGCAGGGCCCGTCCGGGCTCAACCCCACCCGGGCCACCGAGTAGTCGGTGTTCGTGCAGTTGTTGCTCGTCGCGTACGCCCACTTCGACTTCGACACCGACCAGGCCGGGTCGACGAAGACCGGGAACCGCACCGCAGGGTCGTCCAGCAGGCGCACGTCCGGTACCAACACCAGCCGGTCAGCGGCGACCCGGTGGCCACCGCTGCCGTACGCGCACCGTCTCCCGCCGTAAATGCGGTGGACCGCTCGACGGCCGTACCCGCCGCGTCCGGTGCCAGCCCGGACGAGTCCCACATCACGGCCGGCTCGGCCTGTGCCACGAGCGTGGTGCCGGCAAACGCCTGCAGCACACCGCCCGGCCCGCGGGCCACCCGGACGTCTCCGCCCAGGCGGAGGGCCACGGTCCGCACCGCCGGGTGCGCCGCCGCGCGGGCCGACTTCACCACGAGCGCGTGACTGAACCCGGTAGCGGTTGCCCGCACGACAAGGTCGACCTCGGGCAGGACGCCGCCGTACCTAGCCGTCTCCCCGACGACCACCGGAGCAGGTAGCGCGCCCGGCCACCACATCAGCAGCGAGCGCCCACCGCGCCGAAGGGTGACCAGCGGGGCGTCCGCCCCGCCACCGGAGAAGGCGACGTCCGCCACGGACACCGCCGGGCGGAGCAGGCCGTCGCCGCCGGACCGCAGGGTCAGATCCAGATCCGCCCAGGCGCCCCCCGCGCGACGGGCCCGCTGCGGCACCACCGCCGACTCGAACCGGAGCCGGCCGTCCGGCTGCGCCAGCACCTGGACGTACTCCGACTGCGACGGGGTGACCGCGACCGGCTGCCCGCACCGCGCCGCCTCGGTGAGCGCCGCCGCCTCGGTGGGCGCCGATCCGGCGCAGGCCGGCGGCGCCCCGACTGCCGGGGTCATGTCGGCACCGGGTACGACGACGGCGCCGATCGCGGCAGCCACGGCGGCGGCGCCGATCAACCCCATGCGGCAGCTGAACCTCAACGATCGCGCCATGGCTTACTCCGGTGATCAACTGATCTGGGCCAGATCGGCACGATCAGGAAATCCCAAGATCGCCGATGGAACCAGGACGTTGGACCGGACGTTGAGCCGGACGTTTCGGATGATCGGCCCTCATGGTCCTGTCCCAGCTTCGGGATGCTGGTGCGCCGGCCCTGTACCGCGGCACGGGCGGCGCTAATCGCGTCGAGCTCGTCGTCTTTGCCTTCAGGCGGCGATCGGTGCGGTCCGGCCGGTCGACCTCGAGAACCTCGATGCCGGCATCGGTCAACGCGCGGGTGTTCGTACCGCAAACTCGGCGTGAAGGTCTCAGCGACGTCGGTGCGCAGCATCCTGCGCCGGCACCGCCTGGGCCCGGCACCGCGCCGCGGCGGTCCCAGCTGGACACAGTTCCTTCGCGCCCAGGCGGCCGGCGCCCTGGCCTGCGACGTTCTGACCGTGGAGACGGTCGGCCTGGCCGGCGTCACCGCCCACCCCACCGGCGCCTGGGTCACCCAGGCCGCCCGGAACCTGCTGATGGATCTCGACCAGCACGCCGACCGGTTCGCCATGCTGATCCGCGACCGGGACGCGAAGTTCGTAGCCGCCTTCGACGCGGGCCGAAGGCGAACGCGTTCGCGGAGCGCTGGGTGCGCACGGTCCGCACCGAGTGCCTGGACTGGATGCTCGTCTGGAACCGACGCCACGTGGCGAAGGTACTCGCCACCTACGTCACGCACTACAACACGGCTCGTCCGCACCGAGGCATCGATCTCGACATACCCGCCGCCGAGGGCACACCGACGCCGGCCAGTGTGAAACAGATTCGGCGGATCGAACGCGTGGACCTGCTCGGCGGACTTGTCCACGAGTATCGTCACGCGGCCTGACAGCCCTTTCCTACACCCGGCCTGCGTCGCCACATCAAAGCAAACTCCCGACCCGTTTCATCGGCGCTCCCAACGCGGGCGTCGCCTCACGCGGATCAGCAAGCGTGCCCGGCGCCACCGACGTCATGGCGCGGCGAAGTTCCGGCTAACTGCTCGGGCTACTGCAGGACGAGCGCCGGGCAAACTCCTCGCTGGAGAGGTACTTTCCTTGAAAGCTCACCCGGCCGCCGACCAACGAACTTGGCCGGAAACTCGCGTGCGGCGCGGTGCCGTTGTTCAGCCGCAGAAAGGCCGCGTACTCGGTGCCGGCGTCGAGCGGTACGGCCAAGAAACTGGTCGCGGTGCTCGGTGGGTTGAAGGTCTGCTCCCACATCACCGGGTCCGTCTCTTTGATCACGGTATCCTTCGGATCAGGGCGCACGATCCACGCTCGTTCGACCCCCACCGGTCGGCAGTCGGTGTAGAGGATCTCCACCGAGTCGCCCGACAGCCGTACCGCTATCGGACTGAACGGTTCGCTGGGCAGGGCACGGGAAACGCAACCCGCCAGCGCGCCGGCGGTGATCAAGCCGGTCAGCGGCCCGATCACCAACCGGCGCGCCGCGCCGTGCCGTTCTGCTCGGCGAACACTCAGCATGGTGGGTAGTTCCCGTCCTTGAGCCCGGCCCACTTCTCGAAGGGGTTGCAGGAGCCGCCCCCGGAGGTCTTCTCGGCTACATAGTAGGAGACCGGGAAGATGATCATTCCAGCCGGACCGAAGGCTATTTGGAAGATAGCCCACTGGTCGGCGTGCTTCGCTTCGTGCGCCATCTGCCGGGCGGTCGGCTTGTCGTTGCCGGTCAGGTAAGCGCCACCGATCGTCGTGCCGGCCCGTTCGTACATCCACGACGGCGCGTTCTGGCAGACCGCCATGAACTCGTGCCAGTTAAACCCGCACCGGGCACCGCCGATTGTGGCGATCGTGACCACGCCGAGCGTGAGTGGGAAGTTGATGCTGGCCCGGGTTATGCCCCAACCGATGCGGGCCGCCTCGGTGGTCACATCCCAGAGGGCTGAGGCCGCCTCGGTGATCCCGTCCCAGACGGCCGAGGCCGCCGCCGTGATGCCATCCCAGACGGCCGACGCCGCGTCGGTGATCCCGTCCCAGACGGCCGACGCCGCGTCGGTAATTCCGTTCCAGACGGCCGAGGCCGCCGCCGTGATGCCATCCCAGACGGCCGACGCCGCCTCGGTGATCCCGTCCCAGACGGCCGAGGCCGCGTCGGTAATTCCGTTCCAGACGGCCGACGCTCCCGAGCTGACAGCATCCCAGGCGTCGGACGCACCCTCACTGATGGCGTCGCCGGCGTCGCTGAGGCAGTCGCCCCAGGTGGTCGGGTTCCAGCTACATCCGTCGTGCCCGTCGTTTTCGACCATGCTGATCGGGTTGCCACCGCCGAAGGCGTAACGGTTGCCGGTCCAGGGGTTGAGGCCGAGCCGCAGGTCGGAGAGGGCGCCGTTGTAGCTGTCCAGGGTGAGGAACCGGTTGAGGCCGGGGCTGTAGTCGCGGAAGCCCATGTCGTAGGAGCTGGAGCCGGGGTCCCACCGCTTGGCGTTGAACCGGTACGGGTTGTAGGGCTGACTGGACGGGTTCTGCGGGTCGGGTTTGTCGACGCCGGTGAAGAGAGACTCGTCGTTGCTGCCGTAGGCGGTGTAGCCGTAGGTGGCTTTCGTGTCGCCGGTGTCGTCGGTGATCTGTTCGACATCGGCGTGCGGGTTGTATCCGTAGAAGATGTCTTCCTCGGTGCCGTCGGCGTTGAACGTCGTTTGCGACAGCCGTTCGCCCAGCGGCGAGTACTGGTAGGACTTGGTTATCCTGCCGCCGACCTCTTCGTTGATGAGCTGGTTGGACAGGCCCAGGTAGTTGAATGTGGTGGTCTTCGCGCTGGCGGTGCCGGCGTCGCTGGTCCTGGTCGCGGTGCGGTCGAGCGGGTCGTAGGTGTACTTCGTGACCGTCGTGGCGGTGCCGCTGGTGTGGCGGTTTTCCAGCACGCGGTCGAAGCCGTCGTAGACATTGCGCTCGATGATGATGCCGGCCGCGGTGGCCGAGTCAAGGCGGCCGAACGGGTCGTAGTTGTAGGACAGCAGGGTGCCGCTCACGCTGGCGGTCAGCAGCCGGTTGCGGTCGTAGTTGAACGTGGTGGTGAGGTTCTTGACGGTCTGCGAGATGACGTTGTTGTTGGCATCGTGGATGTAGGTCTCGGTACCGGCGCCGTCACCAGTCCGGGTCACCGACGCGAGCCGGTCCCGGGGGTCGTAGCTGTAGGTCGTGGTGGTGGAAAGGTAGGCCGAGTGGTTGTCGGCGTTCATCTTCCGGCTCACGTCGCGGATCCGGTTGCCGTTGAGGTCGTAGTCCATGACGTGGTCGGACACCAGCGTGCCGTTGGGTTTCTTCTCGGTCTCGGTGTTCAGCCGACCGTTCGCGAAGTAGGTGTAGTCGACGGCGTTGCCGTTGCCTTTCACCTGCCGCAACCGCTGACCGCGGTCGGTGTACGTGTACGTGGTGGTCTTCGGATCGGGGTCTGCGGCGGTCTTGCCGATGGTGACCGACGAGAGCAGATCTCGCGGATCGTACTGGTACCGGGCATACAACTTGTCGTGGCCGGCCGTGAGCAGATCGCCGTTTTCGTTGTAGGTGAACGACGTCGTGTTCTTGAGGCTGCCCGCCTTGAACTCCTTGACCTGCTCGACCTGGTTCAGCCCGGTGTAGCCGACGGTGTAGGTGTCGACGCGTGCGTCCAGGCTGGCGTCGGTGATCGTGGTCAGGTTGCCGTTGGGGTCGTACCCGTAGCTGTAGTCGTGTTTCTCAGTGTCGGTCTCGCCGGCGTTGTTGCGCACCAGCTTGACCGCGTCCGCCACCACGGTTCCGCCGGCCTGGTCGGAAAGGCTCACCCGGTGCGCGTTGCCCGCGGTGAAGGCATACGAGCCAAGAGATACCCAGGTACCGGCGCCGGTCGTCTGGTTGACGGTCTTGACGGTGGTCCCGGCGCCGTGGGCAACGGTGAACTTTGCGTCGGTGGCCGCACCGGACACGCTCGGGTACCGGACGAACACCTCGTAGTTGCCGTCCTGCGGGATGTTCAGCCGCCAGGTGAACGTGTTCGTCCCGGTGCCCGCCGAATGGGTCTGGTAATTGTGCCCGTACCGGTTCGTCGCCGAGGTCGCCACCGGCCACGTGCCGGTCGCGGTGGTGTTGTTGAAGTCGGAGTTGTCGACGAGCACGACGTGCAGGCCGACCGGAACGCCATCGTCGGAGCGCGCCTTGAGCTTGCCGTCCGGGTGGTACTGCCACGTCATGGTCCGGCTCGACGAACCACCGGCCGAGGTGATTTTGCGCAGCGTCTGTTCACCCAGTGCGTTGTAGTCGTACTCGGTGAGGATGTCCCAGGGATCCGTTGAGCTGCGGGGCGAGCCGTCGTCCCAGTACGTGTACCTGGTGTCGTTGCGTACCAGCTCCCCTGACGACGGCGGAGCGGACACCTGCGCCAGCCGGCCGACCGCGTCGTAGGAGTAGATGGTCTTGTCCGGCGTGGTGTAGCGCGCGTCATCCTTGTCGAAGGGGGTCAGGGTCTCCTTGACCCGGTTCAGCTCGTCATACACCGTGGTCGTGGCGAAGTCCTCCGGATCGTCGGTGGTCGCGACGCCACGCGGAGTGATGATCCTGGTCTGGTTGCCGACCTGGTCGTACTCGTACCTCGTGACGTGGTAGGTCGTGGTGCCACCGGCGACCTTCTGCGGCACCTTGATCTCTGTGGGCATGCCCCGGGCGTCGAGGTTGTACTGCGTGGTGTTGTTCAGCTGATCCGTTGTCGCGGTGACCAGGCCGTCCCGGTCGTACGTGGTGGTGGTGAACTTGCCCAACGCATCGGTTGTCTTGAAGGTGCGATGGTTGCGGTCGTAGGCGTACTTCACGGTGTAGTCAGCGGTGTCCGCGGTGGCATTCTTGCGCGCGTCGATCACCGTGACCACGTTGCCGACGTTGTCGTACTCGAAACTGATCTTGTTGTTGCTGGCGTCGACCACGCTGGTGAGCTGGTAGATCTCGTCGTAGGTGCTGGTCGTCACGAAGTCGCCGACCGTCGCGCTCAGATTGCCCTTCGGCTCCGTGGTGGTCAGGACGTGGCCGACCTTGTCGTACGTGTACGAGGTCTTACGCTGCGGGTCCCCGGCCGCGTCCACCGGCGCCAGGGCGAAGCTGAGCCGGTCGGCGTCGTCGAGGACCACGGTGACCACCGCGCCGTTGGCCGCCGTGGATGTGGTGATGTTGTCGTTGGGGTCGTAGATCGGGGCGGGAGTGACGATGTAGACGGGCGGGTTGGCGCTGAGGTCCTTGGGGATCTTGCGCTCGAGCGGGCGCCCGTACACGTCGTATGCCTGTGTGGTGTCCTTGCCCAGGGCATCCACAATCTTGGTGACGTTACCGCGGATGTCGTAGGTGTAGGTGGTGGCCTTGGTCAGCGCATCGGTGATGGTCCGCGGGTACCCGCTGGGATCGAAGTTGGAGTAGCGGGTGGTGTGTCCGTTCGCATCCGCCGCCGTCAATTGCTGGCCGAACGTGTCGTAGGTGTAGCTGGTGGTGTAGTCCCCGGCCGTGGCCGTGGTGTTGCCGATCGGGTCGGTGACCGAGGCGAGATCGCCCTCGGTGGTGTACGTGAACGTCCAACGGCGACCCTGCTGCGACTGCTTGGCGATCAGGTCGGCGACGTGGCCGTTGAGCCCGAACTGGTAGGCCAGGGTGGTGCCGGGCCAGCCGTTACGGTTCGCCTCGGCGTCCTTGATCTCCGTTGGGTAGCCGGTCTTGGCATCGTACGCCCAGGTGAAGACCGCGCCGTTCGCCTCCTCCAGGCGGGCGACGTTGTTGTCGGCGTCCCAGGCCAGCTTGGTGAGCTGGTTCTTGGCGTTGGTGACCTGGGTCGGCCGGCCGAACCCGTCGATGACATACGTGGCGTTGTGGTTCTCCGCGTCGGTCACCACGGTCTGGATCGTCGAGCCGGCGGTGCCGTCCGGATCGGTGTACGCGAACCTGGTCGGGTTGTTCAACCGGTCGGTGTAGGTCTTGGTGCTCCACTTGAACTTGGGATCGTCCTCGGGGCGGCTGTAGTAGTCCAGGTTGGTGGCGTGGCCGCGCGGGTCGGTGACCCGGATGAGCTTGACGTTCTTGTTGCCCTGGGTCATATCGTAGGCGAAGCCGAACACCTTGGGCTGGGCCGAGCCAGCGCCGTCAATCACCTCGCCCAGCAGTCCTTTGACTGTGTAGGTGAAGGTGAGTTTCCGCCCTGAGATGTCCACAATGGACCGCACGTGGTCGATGATCTTTGGGTTGGTCAGGTTGGTCTGCCCGGTTACCTTCGTCCAGGTGGACTCGTCGATGGTGTCGTAGGTGTCACCCTTGGCCCAGTACTCGATGGTCAGCGTCTGCCGACCGACCGGATCGGTCAGGTAGCGCAGGAACTTTGTCGGCTTGTTCTGCGACCGGCGCACCTCGTAGGTGAAGGTCATGACGTTGCCGTTGTTGTCCTGGACCGAGGACAGGTAGCCGTCGCAGTCGTAGAAGAACTGGGTGCGGTCCGGGCGGGTCAGCGACCAGGCCCGCGACTCCTCGGTCTGCCTGTCGCAGACGACCAAGCGTTGCAGGAACAGATGCACACCCGCCGGGTGTCGCCACTCGTTGGCGGTCGCGTCCCAGGAGAACGTGTGAGTGGTGCCGTCGCCGTCGGTCAGGGTGACGGTGGTCGGGTTGGGGTTGGGATGGAAGTCCAGCGGGGTGCCCAACCGCATCAGCGAGGATGCCTGCAGCGACCAGCCGTAGCCGGCCACCGTGTCGGAGGTGTCCTTCGAGTTGTACGCCAGGCGCACGAACGTGCTCAAGCCCCGGGACGGGTTGCTGAACGCGTTGTACGACCAGACCGTGTTGCCGGCGTAGAGGTTGTTCACCAGGGTGGTGCCGGCGCCGGTGTTGATTCCGGCGTACTGGTAGAACGTCTCCAGCCCGAGCTGGTCTGAGGTCGGGTCCTCGACCGCGACGTTCTGATCCAGCGAGGGGATGCCGGCGGCGGCGGACAGCCACTGCCCGGTGGTCTTGTTGTGCAGCTCCCACTTGAGCAGGTAGTCGGTGCGCTTGTTGCCGGCATCGGACTGGATCGGCGTACGCAGCTGGGCGGCGATCTCGACGGTGTCGCCCGGCACGATGTTCTTCGGCAGCGGGGTCGCCAGCTGGTTGCCGCCGGTGGTCACGTCGGTGACGCCGTCGGGCAGCATCCAGTGGTAGGACAGCTCCCAGTCCGCGGCGGTCCAGGTGCTCAGCGTGGGGTTGGAGACACTCACCTGGACGGTGTAGGTGTCACCGGGGATCATCCGGGCTGGCGTGTACGGCGCGTGGTAGGTCGAGGCGGGCGTCGGTTCGAGGTAGCTGACCTCCAGGGTCGGGCGCAACATCGGCTCGGCGCCCTCGGAGGACAGCAGCATCACCCGCGCGGTGGCCGGTAGCTCGTCGTGCATCTTCAGCAGCAGTCCGAAGTTGCTCGCCGGGTTCGCCAGCCACCCGTTGACCGCGGGCTTGACGTCCCAGCGCTGCCACTCGGGGTCGTTGGTCAGCCCACCCTCGCTGGACAGCACCGCCGGATCGTAGTCGCCGCCCGGCGTGCTCCAGGGGGTGGTCGCGTCCGCCTTGTTCCACGTCGCGGTGGTTTCGGCGAACGTGCGGGTCAGCCTGTGCACGTCAATGACGTCGCTGACCGTGCCCGGGTAGACGTTGGTCGTCCACATCCGCAGCTGGGCGTCGGTGACCTGCGCTCCGGCCGGAATGCCGGTCAACGTCGGGAACTTCACCAGACCCCTGGTGTCGCCGTAGAAGGTGGAGTTGTTGCCCGGCGAGACGTACGGGTCACCGTCATAGACGTCCACATTGGAGTCTGGGAGCTGCTTGGACAGCGTGGTGTCCACCACGCCGGTACGGAAGATCCGCGTCACCCGGCCCGCCTTGGGCAGCCGCACCCCCTGTGTGGGCGCGGGAATCACCTGCCCGTCGGCGGTCTTCACCGCCACCATGTAGTAGTAGTACTGGCCCAGCTCGGTGTCCAGCGTGTCGGCCGCCGTGGGCGTGGCCGAGGTGTCCTGGTAGCTCAGCGTGCCCGGTGGCAGCGGCGCCACCAGGGTGGCCGCCGAGGGCGTGTAGGTCTGGCGCAAGCTGCGGTGCACCTGGTACTCGACGATGTTGTCCCCGGCCGCGGCGGACGGGTCCTGGTACGCCGACCAGGACAGTGCCGCGCCGGTGGCGGTGACGGTGGTGGGCACAGCCAACGTGACCCCGGGCCGGCCCCAGGTCAGCACGAGCCTGGGCAGGTTGTAGTCGCGGCCGCCGTTGCGGTAGAAGTACTCCGCCCCCTCGTAGATCGGGCCACCGCGGCCCTTGACCGCTTCGTCAACCGCTTTGACCATGAGCCCGTAGTTGGGCTGCGTTCCGTTGATCCACTCCTGGACCACGTTGCGGACAGCGAACGAGCTCCACACGCTGGAGACTGCGCGTTTCTTGGTCGCAGCCCCCCACTTGGTGAACCGCACGGCATCCGCGATCACCGCCTTACCGGATACGTCTCCGAGCACCACCTTGCCGGTTGTACCGGCCACGAACGGATGCACGCCGAGGGTCTTCCACTCCCCGATCCCGCTGCCGGTCTGGTCGACGGTGTACGTCTTGGAACCGCCGGAGTAGAACACGGTGTAGGGGGTGTTGGTGGCCCGGTCGGCCTCCGAGACGTAATGCACCTCCACCTGGTAGTCGCCCGACTCGGTGATCGTCGGTACCCAGGTGTGCGTGTTGCCTGTGGTGGTGTCGTTGTTGTACCGGTAATCGGCGTTGATGGCCAGCGGAGTCAACGTGGTGTTGGTCGAGTACGGCCAGGTACCGGACACCGCCGTGCCCGCATCCCCGTCATCGACGGTGACCATGTTCCCCGCCGGCCGGGCGGCGGTGTTGGCCGACATGTTCGCCCAGGTTGCCGTCGACTCGCTCCACGCCGCGGTCACCCGCCGCGCCTCCATGGCCACGTCGTATCCCCAGGCGGTGTGCGTCTGATCGTAGTACAGCTGCAACTGGGCGTCGTCCAGCACGCTGCCGGCCGGTACCCCGGTCAGCGGGAACTTGACCAGGGTGCGCCAGGTCTGCGTCGCGTCCGTACCGACCTTGAGCTGATAGGTGTTGTTGTAGTTCGTGCCCGTAGCGCCTGAGTAGATCTGCACGTCCTGTCCGTCGGCCGGCACCGGCTGGATTCTGATCGTCGGGTCGACCGTGACCGGATACACCCGGGCCGGATCGGCCAGCCACGCACGGTCCGCGCTTATGGTGATTGTCGCCGCGCCGCCGTCCTGCGACAGCGTCTGCGTCACCTTGTCGGACATAGTCGTGCCGGTCGGTGAGTTCGTGTCAACGCGCGAGTCGGTCATGTACGGCGCCGGCATCACGAGCACCTCGCGGCCGCCGTCCGCACCGGTGAAGCCGATCGAGCCGTCCGCATGCTGTACCGCACGCAAGCCACCGGTCCGCAGCTTGAACGCCACACTGAACCCGCCGACCGGCGCCCTGGACAGCACCAGGCTCTCTTTCAACGCGCTCGGCGTCACTTCATACACCACATCGGCGCCGCCCGCGACACCCACGAACGTCACCGTGGAACCGTCCACCGCCGGTGCCGACACGACGGGCTCTGCGTGCACACCCAGCTCAACAAACCGCCCGCCGGCCTCGAACCGCATCAGCCGATCCGACCGGTCACCGAACAACGACGCGAACGAGTTCGTGGTGTTCTCCAACACAAAACCCGGCCTGGTGGCGGGTCGAACGGTGGTATCGATCGGGCGCCACCCGCCACCCGCATCGCGGAAATGCATCGGCACCGGAGAGACCTCGGCCTGCACCCGCCCGTCCGAGAGCTGGAAGAACTTCGCGTTCGCCGTTCGCCGCTCAGCTAGCTCCTGCACCCGCTTCTGCTGCGGCCAGACGACACCCGGCGGTACTGGGTCCTCCCGCGGCACACCGGCCAGATGCAGATCCACTGACCTCGGCGGCGCCGGCGCGCCCTTATCCGCAGCCGGGTGGCCGCCGACCAGACCCCGGAGGAAATCCGACAGGCTGGTACCCCCGTCCCGCGTCGTAGCGGATCCGGACTCTCCGGAAGGCGCGGCCGAACCCAAACCCGCGGTCATGAACGCGCTCAGGACGCCAGCCAGCAGCCAGCACAAAGTACGCTTCCTCACGGCCGAATCCCTCCAGACCAAGCGCAGAGCACGCTAGAGACCGGCCACGGCGCACGAATCCCACCCTGCGAGCCCCGTGACGGTGGAACGAAGTGACGTGAACTTGATCGCTTCGTATAAATGCGTAGGGACACATTGGTCCATCGGCTGTGGGCTGTCAAGGTACCTTCACACTCTGGAACTTGATCTCACAGCATGGCGCGCGGCGGGGCGAGCCGCTCGGAGTCGACGTCGACCGCGGCGACGAGCCGGGCCCGGCTGCCGAGGCGGTCCAGACGCGGCGATGCCACCGGTGCCGACGACAGCGACGTCCGCCGTCGCGGTTACGGCCCCGCCTCGGACACCATGACCGTGGACACGAAATGCCGGTCGGAGGCCACCACGCGCTCGTCGCCGACCAAGGCGCAGTGACCCAGGTATTCGGTGAGAACCCGGCGCAGCTGTTGCTGGCTCCAGATCAGGGACCAGTCCAGGCACTCGCTGCGCACGGTCCGCACCCAGCGTTCGGCGTAGCCGTTTGCCCGCGGTGCCCGGGGTGGGATCTTCACCACGGTGACCCCGGCGGCGGCGAACACCGTGTCGAACGCGGCGGTGAAGAAGTCGCAGGCCAGTAACCCACCGGCCTGGGCACGCAGGAACTGGGTCCAGGACGGCCCGCTGCGGCGGGGTGCCGGCCCGATCCGGTGCCGGCGCAGAATCCCGCGTACCGATGTCGCCGACACGCGCACGCCGAGTTGGCGGCACTCCCCCACGATCCGCAGGTAACCCCAGCGCGGGTTCTCGCGCGCCAACCGCACGACCAGAGCTACGACCTGCTCGTCGAGGCCGGGCCGGCCACGGCCGACACGGGGATAGGTCCAGCGTCGGGCCACCAAAGAGCAACGCACAAAGCGTGTACTCAAGAGGTTGGGCGACAGAAACGGCCCCGAGCAGCGTGTCAGCGCCAACCCGGGGCCTTGACGGGAAACGAGGTCCCGCCCATGTCCAAGCTAACCGGTACCAGGATCGCCCGGAACGTCGCCGCTGGCGCGGTCGCGAGCATCGCGGCCTGGTCCTCCTACTCCCACATGACCCACGTGGCGCTGCACTTCGGCGAGCGCCCCGAGGTCGCCTACCTGCTGCCGCTCTCCGTCGATGGCCTGATGGTCGTCGCGTCGGTGGCCATGGTCGACGACAAGGCGGCCGGCAGTACCGTCCGCTAGTCGGCCCGGCTCGCGTTCGCCGCCGGCATCGTCGCCTCGGTCGCGGCCAACATCGCCGCGGCGCAGCCGTCCATCGGCGCCCGGATCGTCGCCGGCTGGCCCGCCCTCGCCCTGTTGCTCGTCGTCGAGCTGCTGTCCCGATCCGGCCGCAAGATCGAAAAGCTCGAGGTCCTGGCACCAACCGAGCAGGTGTCCACCGTGGACCCGGTCTCCGTGGCCGCCGCGACGTCGCCGAGCCTGCCGCAGGCACCCGTCAGCCCGGCGCCGTACGGGACCGTCAGTGGGCACCTGGGACGGCCACGCATGCCGGTGCTGAGCCGTCCGGCAGAGTAGACGTCACCTCCACAACGAGGGCCCGGGAGTCGCCTCCCGGGCCCTTCCGCTGTTACCTGGGCGCCTACTACTCCGCTGGCCCAGCGTCCCGCACCGGCTCCATCAGCCGCCAGCGCTGCACTTGCCGGGGGCGACCCCGCTTCGCGTCGTCGTACCCCCGCCCGTACGCCTGGCCCAGCTCGTAGGAGTCGAGCCGCCGTTGGAGGTCCATCCCGTTCAGGAACGCCACGTGGGCGGGGTCATGCCGGCTGACGGTCACGTACACGCCAAGGATCTTCATCGTGGCTCGCCCCCCGGGCCGAAGCTGCCGGGCTCCTGCGACCGTACGCGACGACGGACCGGCGCCGAGCCGAACGGCCGCGGGGCGGGCGGCGGCTCGGCGTGGGTGCCGGTCAGCACGCCCCACACGTCGCGGCAGGCGTACTCGCGGCTGGTGTGGATCGGCCGGCCCTCCGGGTCGCGGACCACCAGTCCGGCGCAGTGACGGCACGGGCTTACCCGTGTCGCGGGTAACGGCTCAGGGATACTGCCCATAGTCGCCTCCTAGTAGGCGATCAGGGCCTCGGGCCGGCGTTCACCCGCCGCCGGGGCCCGCCTTGTCGGGCGGTGCGGCGGCCGGGGTCGAGCAGTGCCGGTTGCTCACCCGGCCGCCGCACCTGCAATTGATGGGACGCGGCGGCCACGCTCGGGGAGCAACCCACGCAGCCGCCACGCCCCGGGACACAGCAGCCGGGCCTTGCAGAGGTAGCACCCGCGGCTCGGAACGCAGGCCACCCGACACCGACCACCACACCCCAGCTTTCGGGGGAGCCGGCGCGGGCGGGTCCTTGGGATGCCACGGACAAGTCAACGTGAGCAGGGCCCACCCGCGCCGGCAGGACCGGCGGATGCTCGGAACACCGCCAGGTCCCGCTTGCGCGACCGGTGCGGTGTAAGGCGTTGCGGACCACACCGCACCGGTCGCTGCACCCAACGTAGGACGGCGGCTACTGGCCCGTGTTCCGTGTATGCAACACCAAGGTCAATCGGCCACGCCCATCCGCTCACACAGGCCGCGGAGCTGAGAACCGCCGGCCCTGTCGCGGAGATTCCGCGCCGTCTCAGCGGCCAGCGGTGACGCGTGCACCAACTGCGGCGCGAGCCGTTCCGCGGTGAGCATGTACCGGACAGCGTCCTTGTCGCGGCGTACCCGAGCGAATGCGCGCGAGCTGTCCAGATAGAACATGGCCTGACGCATGACGACCGGCAGCGCAGCCGGGTTCGTATCCAGCGCGATCCGGACCGCCTCGGCCGGGTCGCCACCGTCCGTCTCGGCGCCGATGCGCCAGAAGCGCACGTTCGTAGGGCCGAAGAACTGCTCGAACGTGGTGGTCTCGCCAGTGCGAGCGGCGAGCCGTTCCGCCTCGGCGAAGTACTCGGCACCATCGGATGTGCGCTTCGTGGCGTAGGCGGTATGCGCGCAGGTCAGCAGCAGAACTCCCAGAATCTCGGGCGCGTGCTCGGCGTCAGCTTGGCGAGCCAGCTCGTCGGCCGCCCTGGCGGCCAGGTTATGTGCACGCTTGTAAGCACCAATTGCCGCATGAGCGCGAGTGAATGCGGCGTACCCGGTCATCACCGGATCCTCCAGCCGCTCTGCGGCACGCCGCGCCCATTCCGCGCCCATCCACGCCTCAGCTGGAGACCCGGCGTACTTGCAGCTCGTGGAGACCAACTGTCCGGTATGGACCATCAGCCGCAGCGCGGCCGCGGAGTCGGGCCCGGCTACGGCAGCGGCGTGTAGACCACGAATCAAGTCAGGCAGCCGGTGAGTGATGCCGGCCAAATCCCAGCGGGCGTACAGCGTGGCGCCGAGATCAACCTCGCGCTCCAACTCGGCCAACGGCGGCGCTTCGACGGTGGGCCGCTCGTCGAGGTCCGCCTCCAACAGCGTCTCCCGGATCGCGTTCACGCTTGCTTGCGCGGAGATCAGGCTGCGGTCGGTGGCTGCGGCCGGGGCGCCGTTGGTCAGCTCCGTGACCGGGCATTCCAGCGCGGTGGCGATGTCGGCCAGCACGAACCGGTTGTCGGCGCTCTGATTGCCGTTCTCGATCCGAGACCATGTTGACGGAGCGACCCCGGCCCGGCTGGCCGCGTACCGGACGCTCCAGTTGCGCTGCTTACGTCGGTCGCGGATCCGCTGGCCGATGGTCGTATCCGGCGGGCTTGACCGGCGCGCCATCGCGGTTCACCTTCCCAGGGGAGACGTCCTGGTGGCGGGTACCGGGCGTCTCCTCCCGGCGGCCGCCGTACCTCGACGGTACCGCGTGGCGGTCGGCGGGTCGCGGTTAGGTGCGGGCCAACGGCCGCAGCCCGTGGGCGAGCTGCTGCGCCAGTTCCGCGTTCGTCGGTGTCTTCACCCGGCCGACCACATGGGCTTGTGGCCACACGGGCCGCGGGTGGAGCGCGACCCCCACGAGCCGCACCCGAAGCTGTTCCCATATGGTCGGCTGACCATCGAGCCGGATTTCGTCGCCCGGCTCCGTCGTGAACTCGATGCTCAGCGGCAACCTCGCGTAGCGGCTCAGCATCGCCACCGCGGTGTCCCCGGCGAACGACTCGTCGAAGCGGAGATACCCGTCGAGGCCCCACGCCTTGTCGATCAGGGCGACCGTCGACCCGCACTCGACGCCGCCGTACGCCCGATCGCTGATCAAGACCGGCGGCCGGTCACCCAGGTCGACGCAGCCGCGCCGCAACTGCACCCACTGCCGGGACTGGTTGCCGTCGTCGTCGACGTACCCGTGGGCAACCCGCCCCGGCACGCCCCACGGGACCAACCTGGCGAGGAACGTCCGCCCGTCATCGGCAGCCGCCCGCGCATGCCACCCGCCGTCGACGCCGAGCATGTGCCGATGTTCCGGAAGTGGAGCTGCTCGCCGTACACGGTCATGCCGCCGGCAACGGCGGGTACTGGCTGGCGCCGGCCCACGCCGCGAACTCGCTGACCTGCGTCATCGGCGTGTCATCGACGCCGTTCGCGGCCTTGTACCGCGCGACCGCGACCTCCCACGGATACAGGCCGGGTTCAGCTTTCCTCGCCGCCGCCGCCGCGAGCAGCAGCGCCCCCGGCGTAGGGACGCCCAGCAGGCGCAGCGGGTACCGCCACTGCGTGTAGGGCCGCGCCCGGGGATACGTGGCAACGTTGTGGCCCAACAGGTTGCCGTTCAAGAGCACCCAGTACAGGGCGTGCGCCCGGTCCCACTGCTCGGCCAGCTCGCCCAGCCTGGCCCAGGTCCTGAACGCGATCGACATCGCCTTGCTGGTCGCCTTGTCGCCGCTATCCATCGCTTCGGCGACCACCCGGGACTCGACGTGGTCCCCGGCCGGCCCGTACCACTGGTAGGTCACGGTCGCCCGGCACTGGATCATCGGGGTGCGCCGCTGTCCAATCTCGACGGTCGCGTACTCGACGCCCTCCACCACCGGGACGACCACCACGCCGTGACGGCGCAGCGCCGGCGCGACCGCGGTCAACACGGCGTCGATCCCCCGGAACGAGTACCCCTGTCCGGAGCTGTCGCCCTTCGCCACCGCGGTGACCTCGTTCATGACGTTGGCCAGCGCGGTGAAGATCGTCACGCTCTCCACGTGGTCTCCCGTTCGTTGTATCGCCGTTCATGATCAAAGCGGGTTGTGCAGTCGGCGAAGCCGCACCATGGGCAGGGCTCCGGCTCGTAACGCCGGCACTCGCAGGGCGTACCCCTCGGGCCGGAACTGTGCGAGCAGGCGGTGCGGACCTTCACGCCGGAGCGGGTTCCGATGTCGTGGGTCTCTGGCAGATGGCCGCAGACGCAGCGCGGATCGAACGGCGTGTAGAGCGGGTTCGTCACGGCCATGTGTCACCGCCGGAAACAGCTCCGTAGTGCTCGTTCCCTTCGGTGAGCCGTTCCATTCCGTTCCGTTCCGGGTCATCTCCGTAGTCATCAGTTGAGTCGACTGTTGACATGCACTTCGCGGTCGGCAGACAGAACGAGTGATCGTCAACCTTGTGGCGGCGTGCTCGCATCTGGGCGAGCGCGAGTTGCTCGCGTCGGTGCAGAACCTGCGAGCGGTCGCGCTGCCAATCCGGAAAACGGCAACCCACATACCAGGCGTCGCCACGGTCAGACCACCAGCCGGCGTCGACCAGCTCCTTGACCGCCGTGTCGGCGTCATCGGTGCTGGCGAACCGGCGTACGTCACGCTTGCGGACTAGGAGATCCAGCAGTCCCGCGTTGCTGTAGAGCAAAGCCTCGACGTGCGTGCGGAACGCTGCGTCGGACAGCTCCAGCGTCTCATCGGCGAACTCCGCGCCGAGCTTGGTCCACGTCACGGCTTGCCGCCCTTCGCCCGGCGCAGTGCACGGGCCTGCGCGACCAACCACACCAACTTGGGCGGCGGGATGATCTCGACGGTGAAGTAGTCGCGTAGGTTGGCGATCGCGATCGCGGTGAGCCGGTCCCGCTGCGGCACGAGGTAGCCGGTCATGGTCACCCCCGGCCCGTTCCGGACTGCGACGTCGCCACGTTCCCGCAGTACGGGCCGCAGTAGACCGCAGGCAGGTGCAAGACCCGGTCGTCGTCGAGTCGGTCGATCTCGGTCCAGAAGACGACCGCCGTGTTGATGTCGGCCAGCTGGCCGCAGTAGTCACAGCGGAAGAGGTCCTCACCGGTCATGACGACCCCCGGCGTCCGCCCGTCCGCTGTCAGGGTTTCCTTGACGCCCGAACCTCTCGCAGGCCGCCTGGCGGCTCATGCCCACGGCATCACCGATGTCGGCCCAGGAGTACGGGTGGGGGCCGCTCCGCAGCCCGGCCACGGCCAGGCGTTCCAGGGCGGGCATCCTCTTGTGGAAGGCCACCAGGTCGGCCAGCGCCCCGAGGTCGCCTGCGGCCCGGCGACCCTGAGCCGCCAGCAGCCGTCCCTGTGCCGCGGCGAACTTGTGGTCCTCGGTGCGCCGGTCCCGGCGGCGCTCGGCGCGTACCGCCTTCTCTCGGGCGCGACCCTGCCGGTGTGCCTTGCGCAGCAGTGCCCCTACCGCGTCGAGCTGCACGGCGGACAGCCCGCCCAGCGCGGCCTCTGCGGCTTCGCCCTGGTCGTCGAGGCCAACCCGGCGCAGCGCGGTCCGGAGCCGGCCCAGCGCGGTCATGACGTCACCGCCGGCACGCCGAGGTACCGCCGGTACAGGTCGCGGACGGTGGCCTGGGCGAGCTCGTCGAGCTCCGGCCCGCCGGGCCCCTCCGGGCGGCGCAGCGCGTCATCGATGACCCGGCCGTACACGCCAGCCGCCAGACGGACGCCGTCGCGCAACCCGAGCCAGTACGCCGAGCCGGCTTCGTACTCCGTCTGCGCGTGCCAGCGTTCGGTGTCGGTACCGGGCGCTACGATGACTGCGACGATGTTGTTGTAGGTGGCGGGCCCGGCTGGCGAGGCCGGGCTTCGTCGTGTCGGTGGCCCGTTCACGCCGCATCGTCCATGGTGGACGGCTCGGTGAACAGGATCGCGGCAATGCGAAGGCGCCGCTCAGCGTCCAGCGGCGGCGCGGCGTTGACCTGATCCCTTATGTACTTCTCGACATTGGCGACTCTCAGGTCAGCCTGCGCGGCGGCGACGGCGGCGGGATCGCCGAGTTGTGTGGCGCGAGCGACCCGCGCGCGGTGATGGTGTGGAGTGTCCTTGATGGACATCTGCTCTCCAGGCGTGCCGAAGCAACGCCCACCAACGAGCAGGCCCTGTATGTCGGGTACGAAGCCGCCAACACTCGGCTCACGTGCAGCTTAGATCGGAAGCCGCGAGATATCCAACACCGCCTGGCCGGCGGCGACCATGGCGGCCAGCTCCCGGCCGAATTCTTCGCGGTGGCGCCGGAAGTTGCGCCGGCAGGCCGGATCGCGGCACTGAACGTCGAATGTGGAGCCCGGGGTGGCGTCGTCAGACAGCTCTCGGTCGCCGAGGATGAGGCGCCGCCGGGGCGCCTTCCGGGCCGACGTCTGTACGGGCCGCCGCTGGCCGACGGTGCTGTGCCACTGCCCGTCGTCGGTGACGGCGAGGTTGTCCAGGAAGACGGGGTCGTGGTCGTCCTGGCCGGTGCACACGACGCGGATGCGGCCGGTCATGGCGTCCGCCACGCGATGCACACCCGGTCGACGTCGATCGGGTCCGCCGAGCGCACCGTGCCGGTCGCTTTGCTGATCGACACGTCCAGCAACAGGGCGATGATCTCGCGGCGGCCGGTCACCGGCAGCGCGGCGAACCGCTTGCGGATTACGTCCAGGCGACCGTGCGCGCCGTCGAGGATGTCCAGCAGCACGCTCGGCGTAGTGGCCAGCTCGGCACGGCGGGACGCGGCCTTGATGTCGGCCAACAGGCCGGCCTCGATGTGTGCCAGCGACGCCGGGGACGTCTCGCCCCGGCGGGCGGACTCGCGCCACTGGTTCAGCCGGGCTTGCAACGCTTCCACCTCCGCGCGGCGTGCGGTGACCACGGGGCCGCGCCGCTCAGGCGCGAACGCGCGGGCGCGGCCGAAGACCCGATGCGCGACCGGCAGTCCGATAAGCCCGGGAGGCCGGGGGGCCATGAACGTGTACACGATCAAACCGCTCGGACCCGACACCTGGAACGCTTTCGCACAGCTCGCCGGCCGGCACAACGGCGTGTGGGGCGGCTGCTGGTGCACCTGGTTCCACGGGGGCGTGCGCCGAGAAGGGGCAGGGCGCCGAGGGCAACCGCGCCCTCAAGGAGCGGTTGGTCAACGAGGGCCGGGCCCACGCTGCGCTGGCTACGGCGAACGCCGTAAATCCAGACGACTTGCACCAACGTGAGGGGCCATGGATCCGCACGACCGGGCGGCAGAAGCGTGCGTGGCCGACAAGCCTGGCTTGCCGCTCGGCGTCGAGGGTGGCACCATGCTCCGATGCATCCGCTGAGACTGATTGAGTCGACACCGGGAACGTACTCGTTGTTGCTGGACGCGGGGACCACGCAGGTAGACGACGTGATCGAGGAGCTCGGTCACGAGCCAAACGGCTACTTCTGGGAAGGTGTCGCACAGGTGCTCGTCAGCACCGAGGCCCCCGCCTTGGAAGGCCGGTTCTCCTACGATCCCGAAGGTTACATGTTCTGCGCCCACGGAAGTGACCGAACTGCACTGGAGGAGTTGGCCACTCGGATGGCGGCTGTCGCGACAGACGCCGACCGCATGCGGCAGCTGATCGCGGCCGCCGAGGCTGACGGTATCGAGTTCGACGACTGACTCGTGTGCCGCCGAGCGGCGGACGGCGAGCCCACCAGCGGTCTGGGCGGCCTCGATGCGTCTGTGGGCCGCTCGCCGTGGCCAGCGACGCGAGCCTCCCGCACACTGCAGGCCGAGCGCTCAGCGGCAAATGAGCACGGGGCGGAGGATCAGCGTGTGCTTCACGCAGCGGCGTGTGGCGGTGGTCGACGGTTGGGCTGACGGTGCTCCAGAACGAACTCTGCCGCCTGGGGGCATCGACGTTGGCCTCCGCGTACGGCGCCGAGCGGTCCGCGACAGCCATCCTCCGCCCATATCGACATACCCAGCGGGCGGTGTTTCGCGAGCCCTCTCGCCCGCCAGCCGACCCTGACAAGCCGAGCAGACGTGCTGCCCGGGTCGGCGGCGTCGGTACACGCGTCAACCCCCGGTTGATGTGGCGTGCACAACCTGCACTGTGCCGCTGTCGGCGAGCACCGAGCTCAACGCCGGCGCGGCGCGCCTGGTTCGCCGGTCTTGACGTAGGCCTTGATCTGCTCCAACGACATTCCGGCAAGCCCCAGGTCGTCGGCGCTTCTGCCCTCCTTCCACCAGTCTTTCTCATGCACAACGTTGTAGATGTTGACGACGGAGTCGATCACCGGGGTCGCCACCCCGACCGCTTTGCCGATATGGCTCCACGGCACCAGGCCGTAGGGAGCGTCTTCGGTGAAGTACCGGTTCTTGATGTCGTGCGGCCCGGATATGGGTGTCAGCGAGATGTTGCCGTGGATGCTCATGTAGAGCTCCTGCCACGTGTAGCCCTCGCTTAGCCCGGTGAAATCCTCGATGGGCGTCAACGTGTACCCGAGCTTTCGGCCGATCTCCTTCCGCTCGTTGTCGATTTGGAGGTTGACCCGGCATGAACTTGGGGTTACACCGTGTTCGTACAGGAAGAAAGGTCGTTTCGGTGAGTTCTCGATAGCGGTGATGCTGAGTAGGCAAGGGCCAGCATGAACACCAGGGTTCACAATGCTGAGACCGGCCTCCAGGACGTCGGAGTACAGCCTCTCGTACGGATGGATATCCCGCATGTCGTCGATCAACTCGGGGCCCTTGGCGGCCGGCATGAAGGCCACGTTGACCTTGTTGTGGCCATAGATGGCGACTCGGCACGGTGCGATCAGGCGGGTGTCGTACGGTAGGTTGTTGACTTCTGCGACGACCGGGCAATCCGTATCGCCGAACGTCGTTCTGAACAACAAACCGGCAAAGGCGCCAGGGTAGATGACGATGATCTGATCGCTCGTGGTTCGGCCTTTGAGAAGTCTGGCATAGCTGTCGTGTGCGAAAGCCGGCGTCACAACGAGAATGTACTTCACGCCATCAATGGCCTCGTCGATGTCGCTGGTGACCTTGTTGAGCTTGAAGCTGCCGTGGATGACACCGGACACGTGAATGGTCTGGGTGTCGAAGAGCTCTCGCACGCTGCCCTGGAACTGTGGCATCTCAAACATGTTCACGGAGAAACCGCGCGAGGCGAGGTCACCAGCCATTGCATGCGCGCCATGGCCTCCGCCGAGAATGGCGACGGCTTCCTTCATGGACATGCCTCCTTGAATCGGCGCACCGGAAAGCCCAGCAGACCGCCGCCCCTAACTCGACCACGCCCGTCCCCGACCACGACCGGAGCGTTTGTTGGAGTGAGCGACCGGGTCACGCCGGTTGGCCGGGGGCGTCGACGGCCGGGTCGAAGCTGGCCTCGGGGTGGGCCGGGTCGCCGAACGTCTTCAGGAAGTCCTTGGTCCGCTGTCGGGTGGGCCGGTCGAGCACGTCCGCCGCGGTGCCTTGTTCGATGATGCGACCACTATCGAGGAAGATCACCGAGTCGGAGATCCGGCGGGCGAACGGCACCTCATGGGTCACGATCATCATCGTCATACCGTCGTCGGACAGCTCCCGCATGACCTGGAGCACCTCGCGGGTCGACTCGGGGTCGAGGGCCGAGGTGGGCTCGTCGAACAGCAGCACCTTCGGCTGGAGGGCCAACGCGCGGGCGATGGCGACCCGCTGCTGCTCGCCGCCGGACATCTGGTCAGGGAAGGCGAGCCCGCGGTGTTCGAGGTGGACCCGTCGCAGCAGCCGGACCGCGTTGTCGATTGCCTGCGCGGCAGGAACCCCCGCCGCCTTCATCTGAGCGAGCATGACGTTCTCGACGGCGGTCAGGTGCGGAAACAGGTTGAAGCGCTGGAACACCATGCCAACCGACTGGCGCAGCCGCGCGAGGTCGCGGCAGACGACCCGGGTACCGGCGAACACGGGCGCGCCGGCCACCTCGATCGAGCCCCGGTCCGGCCGTTCGAGGAGGTTCACGCAGCGCAGCAACGTGCTCTTGCCGCCGCCGCTCTGCCCGATGATGGTGACGATGCTGGCCGGCCACACCTGCAGGTCGATGTTGTCGAGCACCGTGCGGCCGTCGAAGGACTTCACCAGACCTTCGATCGCGACCACCGGACGGTCGGCCGAGACCGGATGACCGCTGGACAGGGTCACGGCCCCTTCCTGTGTCATGACACACCTCCCCGCTGTGCGGTGGCAACCGGCTGGATCGCGGCGAGCAGTCCCCGGGCGGTGCGCAGCCGCCGGTAGCGGCCGACCGACAGCGCGGCACCGGCGCGGACCCGCCGCTCCAGCCACAGCAGCGCCTGCGACAGCGGGTAGCACATCGCGAAGTAGATCGCGGCGAGGACGAGGTAGACCTCCATCACCTCGAACGTCTGGGAGGAGATCGACTGACCGACGCTCATCAGCTCCCCCGCCGTGATGGTGATCAGTAACGAGGTCGACTTGAGCATGTCGACCAACATCGTGTTGGTGCCGGGCAGCGCCAGCCGCAACGCCTGCGGAAACACCACGTGCGCAAATATCGACCAACGGCCCAGGCCCAGGGCCTGGGCGGCCTCGCGTTGCTGGTCGTGAACGCCGACGAGTGCGGCCCGGAAGATCTCCGAGAGATACGCGGCGTAGAAGATCGCGAGGCCGAACACACCCGCCTTGAACGAGCCCATGACAACCCAGTCCCCGAATACGCTCTTGGTCTCGGGGAGGCCGAAGTAGAGCACAAAGACGATCACCAGGAGTGGAATGTTCTTGAACAGCTCGGTATACACAGCGGCGGGCAGCCGGACAAGAGCGATCTTGCTCGTCCGCATCAGGGCGAGCACCAGCCCGAACAGCGCCGCGGCGGTGAAGCCCAGGAGGGTGTACTCCAGGGTGTGCAGCAGGCCGTCGAGCAACTGCGTGGTCCACTCCGACCAGTGGACGCTGAACGGCCACAATCCGTGGGCCTGCAACCAATGGATCATGCGAGCTCCCCAGACCGGTGGGCGGCTCGCGCCACCCACCGGCATAGCGCTAGATGGAAGGAGGGACCCAGTCGGCCGGTCGGTCGACGCCCTGACGGAGCGATGTCAGGTACGGGGCTGGCTTGCAGAACGCCTCCGGGTCGCCGCCCCACTTCTTGACCATCGCCGCCAGCTTGCCGTTCTGGTACATCTTGTTGATCTCTACGTTGAGCGCCTTCTCGAGCTTCGGCGCCTCCTTGGCGACGTAGAACGCAATCTGGATCTGACGGAAGTCCTTGAACTCCGGCTTCGCGGCGATCTGCTCGTCGGTGGGTGGGGTGAAGTACACCAACCGGAACTTCGTGTCCGGCTTTTGCTGCGCCTGGTAAGTGACCAGCAGCGGGTCGATGAACCCCACGTCGATGCGGCCGGTGCCCAGGTCGTTGAAGAACGTGGCGGCGTCCTGGTAGACCTTCGCCTCGACCCCGTCGACCGCCTTGATCGACTTTTCCCAGACGTAGCCGGTGACCGTCCCAACCTTCTTGCCCTTCAGGTCGTCGACGGTCTTGTACGTCTTGTCGCCGACCACGGCCATCGCCGGCGGCGAGTAGTACACCGGGTCGGTGAACAGTCCCTTCTCCGCGCGTTCCTTGCCCCAGCCGACCCCGCCGATGGTGAGGTCGTTGCGGTGCGACTGCACGCCGCCGAGCATGCCCTTGAAGTCGGTCATATTGTGTTCGACCTTCAGGCCGAGGTTGGCGGCGGCCTCCTGCAGGATCTCGGCGTCGAGCCCGACCATCTTGCCGTTCTTGACATCGGTGTAGGGCATGTAGGGTTCGATGGCGACCTTGACCACGCCTTTGTCGATCGTGTCCAGGTCGGCCCCGGCTCCTCCCGGGGACGGGGTTGTCGAGTCCTTGTTTGCGCATCCGGCCAGCACGAGGGCGCCTGCCATGGCGAGCGCAGCAATCCCCCGGGTGACTGACAGCATCTGTTGAGATCTCATCCGGCCTCATCCTCTTTTCCGCCGGTACGTCGCTAGCGACCGACCACTGCGGCCCGCCAGACCGGGATCGGCGGACCTGGCCACTACCTAGCGAGTCGAAGAGCCAGACCGGCTACCAGCCGCAGCCGTGCGCGGCATTGGAATCCGGGTGGTTCCGCCTCTCACGCTAAGGCGAATGGCCGCTTGCGGTCATTGGACGACCAGTACGAATCCGACTCGCCGAGCGGGCCGCTCTTTGTATGCTTCGACCGACAACGCGGCACGGCGAAGGAGGCGGCATGGAGGGTTCGGCCCTGGCGCCGGCGCTCACGGCGAGCCTCGCACAGGAGATTGCCGGCGACACCAGCGACATCATCGGGTTCAACGTCCTCATCACCGACCGGAACGGCACCGTGATCGGCAGCGGCGACCGGAACCGGGTGGGCACCTTCCACGAGGCGTCGGTTGAGGTCGTACGCACCATGCAACCGGCCACCCACAACGCGGCACAGGCGCGCAGCCTGCGCGGGGTCCGCCCGGGGATCACTTTGCCGATCGTCCTTGGCGAGACCGCGCTGGGCACGGTTGGCATTACAGGCTCGCCCGCCCAGGTGCGCCGCTTCGGACTCGTGGTCAAGCGCCAGACCGAGATCCTGCTGCGGGAGTCCGTCGTGCTGCGGTCCCGGCTGCTGCGCGAGCGAGCAATGGAGGATCTGGTCCGCGACATCGCATACTTCGACGCCGAGGTGGTCGAGCCGGAGCTGATCGCCTACCGCGCCGGCGAGTTGGGGTACGACCTCGCCGCGCCGCGGGTGGCAGTCGTGGTCGACCTGGTCGCGCCGCCCGACCACGGCGAGCCCGCCGACACCGATCAGTCCACCGCTCGCCTCGCGCTGCTCCAGACGTTGCGTGCCACGTTCACTCCGATCCACGACGTCGTCGCAGCCATGCCGTCGGACCGCTTCGTCGCCCTGCACCGGGTCACCTCGCTCCGCCCTGCCGACGGCCGGAACGACGAGCTACGAACGTTGTGCCGCAAGGCTGTCGACCAGCTCGGGCGGCGGCACGGACTGACCGCCGCGGTAGGGATCGGAGACGTCGCGACCACCGTCATCGAACTGCACGACTCATACCAGGACGCGAGCATCGCCCTGCGGCTCGGCGCCCGGCTCGCTGCCCGCGGTGACCCCGGACCGAAGGTCACCTCGATCGACGACGTGCGCATCCACCAGCTTCTTGCCGCGGTCGGCCATCGCCCCCGCGCCCGGCTCGCCGGAACGCTAACCACAGACCTGCGCGCCCAGGCCGACTGGCGGGCACTGCGCCAGAGCCTGCTCGCGTGGTGCGAAACAGGCTTCAACCTCGTCCACGCCGCGACCGCGCTGCACATCCACCGCAACACACTTGTCTACCGGCTCAACAAGATCGCACAGTTGACCGGATGGTCGGTCCGGGACCACCGCGCCGCGCTGGCGCTGTACCTCGCCTGCCTGGCCGACCAGCTCGACGACGACGGCTGAGCCGGGTGCGAGTGTGAGCAGGAAACGATCGTCGATGCATCAACGTCTCATCTCGGCACGACAGCGCACTCGGTGAGCGGTCATGTACCGGATGCCATGAAGGCCGCAAGTATGTAATTGGGATGGCGGTCGAGGTTCTTGCGGGCGCGAGGCGGAGGAGGCGGTGCGGGATCTGTGCCGGGCCCGCGCTGACCTGGTCGCCGACCGGACCCGCACCCGGCACCGGTTGAGCAAGTTCCTGTTGCGCCACGACCGGATCCACTACCGGGCCTGTCTGGCCGCCCGCGCCCGCCGACCCGCTGGTCGCGTTCACCGTCAACCAGCCGGTGATCGTCTACGTGGCCGTGGACACCCACCGTGATCGTCACCTGAGGTCGCGGCGCCCCGTCACAGCATTGCTGAGGTCACCGCGAGGGGTCGCGGTTGTACAGCTTCTTGGCCCACACGTAGCTGACCACGGTGATGGCGGCGCACCAGGCGACGGCGAGCCAGGCGTTGTTGCCGATGCCGGTGCCGAGCAGCAGCCCGCGTACCGTCTCCATGATCGGGGTGAAGGGCTGGTAGTCGGCGAACCACCGCACAGCGGCCGGCATCGACTCGGTGGGGACGAAGCCGCTGCCGAGGAACGGCAGGAGGATCAGCGGCATGGGTAGGTTGCTGGCGCCTTCGACGGTCTTGGACACCAGACCCAACGCCACCGACAACCAGATGATCGCGAAGGCTGTAGCGACAAGGATTCCCGCGGCGGCGAGCCACTCGACGGCGTTGGCGTTGGGCCGGAAGCCGATCAGCAGCGCCACCCCGATGAGCAGGGCCAGGCTCAACACGGCCTGGATCAAGTTGCCGAGGACGTGGCCGGTCAGTACGGACGGGCGGAAGATCGCCATGGTTTTGAACCGGGCGATGATGCCTTCGGTCATGTCCATCGCGATCGTGGCCGCCGTGCTGGTGGCACCGCTGGCAATGCTGAGCAGCAGGATGCCGGGGACGACGTAGTTGGCATACGCGGCGCGGCCGTCGGTCCCGCCGAGCCCGGCGCCCATGGTGCCGCCGAAGACGTAGACGAACAGCATCTGGAAGATGACCGGGATGGCGATGAGTACCAGCGTCATCGACGGGTATCGCAGCATGCGGATGAGGTTGCGGCGCAACATGGTGCGCGAGTCGCGTGCGGCGTAGGCGAGGGTACTCATCGGACGGTCTCCTTCTGCTCGTCGAGGTGGCCGGCGTCGGGTTGGCCGGTGAGGGCGAGGAAGACGTCGTCGAGGTCGGGGGTGTGCACGGACAGCTCCTCGACCTCGACCGACGCGCGGTCGAGGCGGTCGAGCAGGGCGCGTAGCGACCGGACCGTGCCGTCGCTGGGTACCTGCAGGGTGAGCGCGTCGTCGTCGCGTGTGGAAGCTTCGAAGAGGCGGGCCGCGCGTTCGAGTCCACTGTGGTCGGTGAACCGCAGGACGACGTGGCCGCCCGGCACCAGCCGCTTGAGCTGCTCCGGGGTACCTTGGGCGATCAGCCGGCCGTGGTCGAGCAGCGCGATCCGGTCGGCGAGCTGGTCGGCCTCTTCCAGGTACTGCGTGGTGAGGAAGACGGTCACGCCGGCGGCGACGAGGGTGCGGATGATCTTCCACACGTCGCGGCGGCTGCGCGGGTCGAGGCCGGTGGTCGGTTCGTCGAGGAAGATGATGCGCGGGTTGCCGATCAGGGTCATCGCCAGGTCGAGCCGGCGCCGCATGCCGCCGGAGTAGGTCACGGTCGGCTTCCTGGCGGCGTCGACCAGGTCGAAGCGCTCAAGCAGCTCGGCGCTCCGCCGGCGGCCCTCCGTGCGGTCGAGGTGGCGCAGGTCGGCCATCAGCGCAAGGTTCTCCTCGCCGGTGAGCAGGCCGTCGACCGCGGAGAACTGGCCGGTGACGCCGATCACATCACGGACGGCGTCGGGCTCGCGCGCCACGTCGTGACCGGCGACGCGGACATCGCCGCCGTCCGCGCCGATCAACGTGGACAGGATGTTCACGGCGGTGGTCTTGCCGGCGCCGTTGGGACCGAGCAGTGCGAAGGTCGTTCCCTCCGGGACGGTCAGATCGATGCCGCCCAGGACGAGCTTTTCGCCGTACGACTTGCGTAGCCCCGTAGCCTCGATCGCGGGTCGGTGGGTGGTAGCCATGGCTTTCTCCTCCCGTTCGGGTGGGTGGCTCAGGTGCGGCGGACGATGATGTCGCCGACATAGGTGCGGGCCCGCACTTCGACGGTTTCCTCGCTGTTGTCGGGTCCGGCGGCCGCGGCCAGCTCGTTGCGGATGCGTCCGGCGACGGTGTTGAGGTCGAGCCAGGCGGCGGTGCCCGTGTGGATGCCGACCTCGAGGGAGCCGGCGGCGGTCTCCAGCGTCACGGCACCGCTGGTGACCTCGCCGATCCGTACGCTGCCGTTGGCGGTCTTCGCGGTGACGCCGGCGTGTGCCCGGTCGACGGTGACCCCGCCGTTGGCTCCGTTGACACGTAGCTCGCCGGTGACCTCGCCGATCCAGGTGGCGCCGTTGGAGTTCTTGACCGTCGCCGGTCCGTCGATCCGGCGGATGTTGACAGCCCCGTTGCTGGCGGTGATCTCGGCGCCGCCATCGGCGTGGTCCACAGTGACGTCGCCGCTGGCGCTGCGGAGGTTGACCGCGCCGGCCTGGTCGAGCCGGATCTCGCCGTAGCCGGTCTTGAACCGGCACTCGCCGAGCCGGCCCTCGCACAGGAGCTCGCCCATGCCGGTCTCGCCCTGGAGCCGGGAGCCTGACGGCAGAGTGATCGTGACGTCGACCGAGCCGGTCCGGCCGAACAGCGTGCTGAGCTTCGGCGCTCGGACCTCCAGCCTGCCGTCGGCGTACTCGATGCGGGTCTGTTCGGCGACCTTCACGTCGGCTTTGCTGGATGCGTCCATAGGTTGTACGTCGACGGTGGTGTCGGTGCGGTCGCTGGCGGTGACCCGCACGTTGGCGACGACGAAGCCGAGGCTGAGCCGGGCGGAGACCGGCTGGGGAGTGTCGAAGGTCGGCATGGCTGTTCCTTAGGGGTTGAAGGTTCTCGTCGGCGGGGTCAGCGCGCCCATCCGGTGTAGGTCTCGCCGGGTCTGGAACCGCGGTGCCCGGTGCCCGGTCCGGCACCCCGGCCGGGCTGCAAGGCGGCGACGGCGGCCCGGACGAGCCAGGCGTTGACCGAGATCCGCTCCCGGCCGGCGGCCTCCTCGACCCTGGCCTTGACGTCGTCGGGGAGTCGCAGGTTGATCCGGGACGACCCGCCCTTGTCGCCGGCGGTCAGCGCGGCCTCGTCCACGGGGACAGCGGGCGCGCTCGGCGTGTGCTCCTGCGGCGTGGGCCAGTCGGCGGGCGGGAACGTTACGACGAAGTCGGGGTCCCGCCCGCTCAGGCGCAGGTGGACCGAGGCCGGGGCGAGGTCGCGGGTGATCTCCGCGGTGGCGGCCGACAGGGCCTCCAGCAGGGTGAGCTGGATCGCCGACTCGAGCGGGGCGGTGAGGCGGTCGGCGAGCGCCCGCGCCTCATCGCCGCCGGCCTCGGCAGCGACCGCGAGCTCTCGCCGGAGCATTTCGACGTACGGCGTCAAGTCCACGGCACCATGATGGCACCACTATGGTGCCGTTGCAAGCCAGGGTGGCTCAGAGGTGGCTCAGGCGGCGAGGAGCTCGACCAACACGAGTGCGAGTGCCTCCGAGCCACGTCGTGCACGCGGCACCAGGTCCGATGCGGAAGAACAGCCGCACGGCGACCGGATAACAAGCCGCGGTCACGACCAGGCCGGCGAGGGCGTCGGAGGCGTAGTGGTACCGGCAGTACACCACCGCAATGGTGATGCAGACGGTGACCGGAAGAGTGGCCCAGAGTGCGGATGTCCCGAATGCCTGGCGGATCGACAGCAGCGCAGCCCAGGCCCCTGCGACATGCGCGGACGGCCAGCAGGCTCCGGGTGGGTCGCCGAACGAGGCGATGAAGTGCTGCACCCCCGTCGCGAGGTAACCGCTCAGCTCGCGGGTCTCGAAGCTATCGGAGAGCGAGAGGGCCGGGCCAACCAGTGGCACGAGGCTGAAACCAACAAAACAAACGTAGAGCACGAAGGTCAGGGTGAATACATATCGCTCCAACTCATGACGGCGCCGCTGGGCGAGCAGAATGAGTGGGGGAACCAGGAAGAAAGCGTAGTACAGGACGTAGCCGGCCATCATCAGCTCGGTAAGCGGCTGGGTGGCCAGCCGGTCGAGCACCAGGTTGGGATGGTCTCCAAACACCGACAGCTCGAACGAGTTGACCTCCGTATCCAGGTAACGGCCGTGGATCGCGAGGGCGGACCGGCCGGCCAAAACATAGATGTACGCCATCGCCAGCAACGGGTAGGTGAGCCGGAGGAACGCTATCCGGCTGTCCCCCGGCCGGCGGCCGTGTACCACCGCCAGCACAACGATGACGAGGCTGGCCAACCCGAAGGAGAGCGGTACCTCGTACCACCGGCTGACGTGTTTGTGACCAACACAGACCAGCACCGTGCCGGCACCGAAGTAGGCGAGCGTCAGCACGTCAACCGGTCGGAGGATCATTAGCCAACCGTAGCGGCATACCTGGCACCGGTCTGAATGTGTCGTTGAGTCGACAACTCACCGGCGGTATTCATGCAGATTCCTAACATGCTTGCCCGCTAACGTGCTCGTACCCGAACCGGGGGGCTCGGGCTCTCGGCGCTATTCGCGGATGGGAAGCATTGACCATGATTTCTGTACGGTTGCGTCGCGCCGGCGACGCAGCGCCGGCCCGTGCTCTTCGCCGGCTGAACGAGCTGCCGATCCTGCCATTGGGCAGCTGGCCGACTCCGGTGTCCGCCGGGGAGTCAGCCGCCAGCCCGGTGCTCATCAAACGCGACGACCTCTCCGGTTACGGCCGCGGGGGCGCGAAGACCCGCAAAATCGAAGGTCTTGTCGGGCACCTCTCCACCCGCGGCTACAACGAGCTCATCACCTTCGCCGGCAACATCACCAATCTCGGCTTCGACATCACACCGGTACTGAAGGAGCAGCGCATCCATCCGACACTGCTGGTCGTTGACGACCCACCGATGGCGCCAGCCCTACGAGAACGCCACTTTGCCGGCATCCGCCCGGACATCGACCTGCTCGGGCCGAGTCGGGTCGCGGCCGCACGGGCAGCGGCTCGGGCGTACCGGGCCGCCAGATCGCAGGGGCGCCGACCGCTCGTCGTGCTGCCGGGCGTATGCCACCCCAGCGCCATTCTCGGCAATGCCCGCGGCATGGTGGAGCTGGCGCAGCAGGGCGAGCTGCCGCGTACCGTCTTCGTCTCGGTGGCCACCGGCAACACGATTGTCGGCTTCCTGATCGGTGCTGCGTTGCTCCGCGCACAAGGCCATCCGCCGGTACGGGTGGTCGGTGTCCAGGTCTACCCGGGACGCATCGAGCTGCTGGCCCGGCTGCTGGCCCGCTGGACGACGAGGTGGCTCGGGGTGGCCGGTCTGCGGATGCCGGCGCTGGAGATCGTCACCTCCGAGGTGGCGCGCAGGTTCGGCGAGTATCCCGAGCGGCTAGTCACGCTCAGCGAACGGGTGGCCGCTGACAACGGCATCGCGGTCGATCCCATCTTCGGCGCTAAGACCTGGTCCGCGATGGAGACCATGCTGTCGCGCGGCGAGGTCGAGCGCCCCTGCCTCTTCTGGCACTGCGGGTACACACCGGAGTGGCGTGACCTGCGGAGTGTCTCGGCGCGAGTCTCTGGGAGCGAACAATGAGCACTGTTCAGTCCGAGATCTACAGTGGACAGTCCACTGTGGTCGAGGCCGTGTCGCGGGCGCGGCTGACCACGGTCCGCATCGTCGCGGCCTATGTCGCGGTCTTCTTCGGTCTGCTGCCGATCCTGTTGTGGTCGCTTGCCGGCCGGCTCGACGCGCTGCTCAACCTGCCCGCGCTCACCGGCCCAGCCTGGCGGGGTGCAGGCGCATTCGTGGTGCTGCTCGGCTGGATCTGGATGACCTGGTCGATGGTGCTGCTGCGGGTGGTCGGAGGTGGCTGGCCGATCTCGCACCTGCCACCGGTGCGCCTGGTCACTACCGGCCCGTACCGCTTCAACCGCCACCCGATCTACGTCGGGTACGTCGCGGTCGTCGGCGGCCTGGCCCTGTTTTCCGGATCGCCGGGCGGCCTCCTCGTCGCCGGCCTGCTCGCCGTCGGCATCGTGGACTACGTGCTCGGTGTCGAAGGACCGGCATTGCAGCGCCGCTTCGCCGGCTCGTACACGCGGTACCAGCCGCACGCCCGCCGCCTCGCGACAACGTCTCGTCTACTGTGGACCAGGCTGCGCAGGCCCGTGGAGTGGCTCGCGAACCGGCCGGTGCTCTGCCGCGTCGGGCCTACGGTGTGGGTCACCTACGGTCTCTTCGTGGCGCTGGGCACCGTGGTGTCCACCAGCGTGGCGCTCGACCGCCTGGCCACGGATGGGTTGAGTACCCGACAGCTGGTGGCCTATGCGCTCGTCGTCGTACCCGCCATGGTGCTGGGCGCGCGGCTGTTGTGGTTCCCGGTCGCCCACCGGCAGGTGCGGCAGATGGGCGCCATGCGGGCCATCCGTACGGTTGGGCTGGTCTCGTGGGGCGCCTACGTCGGCTTCTTTGCCGGCTCGGCGGTCTACGCGGCGACCCAGCATGTCGGCCTGCTGTGGCTGCTCGACCGGACCGTGCCGACCGCGCTGCTCTGCTCGGTGGTCGGCCGCATCGGTTGCCTGACCTACGGCTGCTGCTTCGGCCGGGTCTGGCGGAACGGCATCTCGTGGCATGCGCCCGAGAGCAAGGTGGTACGCCAGCTCGGCGCGGACGCCGCGCACGCGAGGGTTCCGGTGCAGCTGCTCTCCGCCGGCGCCACGCTGCTTGCTGTGCTACTTGCCTGTCTGGTGAGCCTCCGGCCCGCGCCGAGCGGCGCAGTGACCGGCGCGACCATGCTGCTCTACGCGATGGGCCGCTTCGCGGTCGACTCGTTCCGCGACTCGACCTTCGCGCTGCGCCGGGTCGGCAAGATGAACCTGGGCCATCTCTCCAGCCTGCTCGTCGCGGTAGTCGGGTTGGTGCTGCTCTACACGGTGCGCGGCCCGGCGGCATGGCCACGATCGATGTTCGCTTTTGACTGGACGCTGCTGGGGCAGCTGCTGCCAGTGGTCGCCGCCTTGACCGTACTGGCCTTCCTGGTCGCCGGGTACCAATGGCGCAGGGTTGGCCAGTGGTGAGCGGGTTCCTGCTCCGCAAGCTCTACGCCGACCTGGTGACCCCCGACGGCCAGGTGGTTGTCGTATACCTCGGCTGGCTGAGCGTTGCCGGGCTCCGTACGGCCTACGCGGCCATCGAGAGCTACCTCCCCGACGGCACGCGGCAGGTGATCCGTGGCCGACCCGACGCCGCCCAGCCACGGCTGCGCGCCGACGGCAGCACGGAGTACACGGTCGGCAGCCGCGACGGGCGTACGTTCCGGCTGGTGCACCACGACGCGCTGCCCACCTGGCACCCGGCCGGCCCGCCGATCAGCCCGCGCGTGCGTTGGCACGTTGCGGTGCCGTACGCGCGGGCCAGCGGCTCGTGGGGCGAAGCAACAACGCCCGTGCTCTCCGGCTGCGGGTACTCCGACTGGGTGCAGCTGCACCGGCCGCCCCGGATGCTCGGGCTGCGCCGGCTGCAGTGGGGGCGGATACACCTGCCCGGCCGCACGATTGTCTTCAACACGGTCGACCACGCCAGCGGCGGGCGGTGGACCCGGCTGGCGGAGTGGACGGCAGCTGGGGAGCCGGCGGTACTGACCGTTGACGGCGCGCCGCAGCCGGACGGCTGGAAGGTGCCGGCGCCAGGCGGGCCGGTCGTGCTGACGCCGGTACGGGTGCTCCACGCCGGGGAACCGCTCGACCGCGACCGGTTCCCCAAACCGCTGGAGCGATGGACGAGCCGGGCCGCGAACGGGCCGGCACACGAGGTCCGCTGGCTGAGCCGGGCAACCAGTGCCGACGGCGCCGACGGCATGGCGCTGCACGAGTCGGTCGAGTTCGGCCGGGTCCGGACCGCCTCCGCCTAACGGGGTCGATGCGTTCGAGCGCTGGGTACGCGTCGGGGCGGGCGGACCAAGTAGCATGACGGAGCGATACATCCGAGGTGTGGTTCCTGGGGGAGGGAGCGCCAGATGTGGCGACGGGCGCAAACGTGGATCGTCATCCTGTCGGCGGCCGTCGCGTTCGGCGGTGCCTCGACGGCGTACGCCTCGCCCGTGGAACCGGGCGGCGCGCTACCCCCTGGTGTTGCGGTCCGCGGGTGGACGATCCTGTCCAACAACGACACCGGCGCCGACGCCGTGATCGCGGCCGCGCGCCAGTACCAGATCAACCACCTGCAGCTCAGCCACCAGATCGTGTTCGACCTGCGTGAGCTGCGCGATCCCGCGAAACAGGCCCAGACCAACCGGCTGACCGACGCCGCGCACCGTGCGGGCATCGGGGAGGTCGCGGTCTGGGACCACGCGTTGTACGACCTGTCCTACTACCCCGCCGAGTTCCGCACCGGCCCGGACGGCACCATCGACCTGGACAACCCGGAGTTCTGGACCTGGTTCAAGCAGGACTACCGCAGCATGCTCGACCTGGTCCCGCACAACAACGCGGTGATCCTGACGTTCATCGAGACGGGCGCGCGGGTCGAGCGCCAGTACTCGGTCCGGCTCAAAACCGAGGCGGAGAAGCTGGCGTACCTGGTCGACCAGGTCGCCTCGGTCGTCGTCGACGAGCGGCACCAGAACCTCTACCTTCGCACCTTCGGCTACTTCCCGGCCGAGATCGAGCGGAACGTCGGCGCGATCAACATGGTGCACAACAACGGCGTGCGCGTCATGGCAAAGGCCACCCCGCACGACTTCTTCCTCACCCACCCCAACGACCGGTGGGTGCAGACGATCAACCGCCCGACCATCATCGAGTTCGACGCCACCGGCGAGTACAACGGGCAGGGCAAGATTGCCGGCGCCTGGCCGCAAGAGCACATCAACCGGTGGCGCTACTTCCAGACACTGCCGAACGTCATCGGCTACACGGCCCGCACCGACCGCTACGACGAGTCGCGCATCATCGGCACGCCCACCGAGATCAACCTCTACGCGCTCTACCGGGCAACCCAGAACCCGCACGTCTCGGTGGAGACGATCTACCGCGAGTTCACCGCGAGCACCTATGGCGGGCTCGCCGCTCCGCACGTCCAGGCGGCGCTCGCGCGGTCGTTCGACATCGTCACCTCGGGGCTTTACAGCCTCGGTACGAACACCGCCAACCACTCGCGGCTGGACTACGAGCCGTACTGCTCCAGCTATCACCGCAGCGTCTCGGGTAAATGGATCGATCCGCCCGAGGTGACCGTCGGCCACGACGTGAACCGGCGTTTCCACTACTGGATCGACGTGGTCGACCACCTGTCCCCGCCGGCCTGCAAGACCGACGGCGTCCTGGCCCGGGAGGCCGGGTACGTGCTCGACAACGGCTGGGTGCGCCTGGGCAACAACATGCAGCAGCCGTACCTGGACTACATCATCGCGGAGAAGAACTGGAGCGTACGCCAGGCGGAGGCGGCGCTGGCCGACATCGAGGCGGCCCGCGCAGCCCTGCGCCCGGCCCAGTACCAGCAGCTGAAGGCGTACTTCGAGCGCACGCTGCTGACCGTGCGGCTGCACCGGTCGGTGTCGAAGGCGTACTTCGGGTACCGGATCTGGGTACGCGACCCGTCGTTCCAGACGCCGGAGCTGCAGCGGACGATCTGGGACGGCCTGCGCGAGGCACAGCAGGTGGCGGCGCTGGTTCGGGCGTACCCGGCTCCGGCGGCGTCCGGCGAGTGGAACTGGGTCATCGACGCCGCCCAAGCCGACCTGTACTACACGCGGATCGCCGACGGCTGGGACCGGTACGGCAACATCAAGGTGCCGCCGCCGACCCCGTAGCCGCCCGTCCGGCAGCCCGCCACAGCGCGGCACACAGCAGGACCATCCAGACGACGAACACGCCGACCCCGAAGAGGGAGGAGCGCCCCTCGGGGGTCGACCCGAGCAGGCTGAAGACGGATCCGAGCAGGAACACCAGGGCCACTATCAGGCCGGCGATGCCCAACCACCGCCACAGCAGCCCGGTACGCAACCCGGCGAGGGAGATCGTCGCGGCGAGCGCGGTGACCGCGAAGATCACGGGCACCCGTCCCTGGAGCTGGAACAGCGCCAGGACGGCTGCTGGCTCGTTCGTGTCCGCCACGCCGATCAGCGCGGTTTCCGCGGCGTTGGAGACGAAGCCCAGCGCCACGAAGGTGGCTCCGGCGACGAGAACCGCGGCCGCCAGCGTCTCCTGGCCGGCCCGCCAGAGGACGGGCACGAGCGGGGCGATGAAGGCGATGAAGGCGAGCAGCGCCAGCCCGACGGCCACCTCGCTGGCGCGCAGGGCGCCGCGGTGCGCGATGTTGTACGCCGCCACGGCAGCCCCGGACGAGCCATCCGGCCCCAGCCCTTGCAGCACAAGATGGACGACGTACAGGACTACGAACGCCAGGCCGCCCGTCGCGGCCAGGCGCAGCGATCGTCGCCGTACGTCCACGGGGCTCACGTCGGTCGTCATCGGATCATCATGCGACGGGCGACGTACTGATCGCACTGGTTACGCTCGTTGCCGGGCGCGACGTGGAGGCGGGCGACGTGGAGGCGGGCGGCGATGCGTGACTGGCTGATCGGTCTGGGCGCCGCCGTGGCCCTGCTGCTGGCCTCCTGGGGCCTGCTGGTCGTCCTGGCCAAGCGGCTGCCGCCCGGTCTGCTGCGCGATCTGGCCGCGTTCCTCCCCGACTGCGTCACCACGGTGCGACGGCTGCGCAAGGACCCCCGGGTGCCACGCCGGGCGAAGATCGCCGTGGTGTTCGCCGGCCTGTGGGTAGCCAGCCCGATCGACCTGATCCCCGAGTTCCTGCCCGTCATCGGCCCGCTCGACGACGTCGTCGTAATCGCCCTCGCCCTGCGCTATGCCGGGCGGCAGGTGCCCCGCGATGTGCTGCTAGCCGCCTGGCCCGGCGAGCCGCGGCTCATCGAGCGGCTCCTCGGCCCGGTCCGGGACACCACGGCCCGCGACGGCACGGTGCCCGAACCCGAGCGATGAGCACCGGGGCCGGGCGTCGCCACCCGGCCCCGGTTCCCGCTACTTGAACCTGCCGGGCGGCACGTGCAGGGCGAGCAGCTGGCCGCCCTGGACGAGCTCGCCGGCGATGGTGTAGTGCGCCTGGACGTCGACCAGGTACCAGCCGCTGCCCAGGAACGGGGCCGGGATGATCCCGGACGCCTCCTCGTCCTTGGTGAGGAAGCCCGGGGCCCCGGGCACGAACCGGTTGGGGTCGTGCCGGGCCAGCTCGACCAGGTTGCCGCTGGCGGTGTCGTAGAGCCACACGCCGCCGAGGTAGGCCTGGCCGCCGACGTCCTCCAGCGCGAGGACCTGGCTCCGCGAGTTGACCGTGATGTTGTCGAACATCTGCGGGCCTGGCGAGCCGGCGCTCTGGGTGCCGGTGGCCGGCGGGTTGTCAGGCGTACCGACCGGGCCGCTGACCAGCAGGGTCAGCTTCCCGCCGCGGCTGGGGTCGGTGGGGTCGGCGAACCGCAGCCGCCACAGCCGGGTCTCGCCCGTGCGCTTCTCGGCGGGCAGCGGGCCGAACGACGACGTGGTGACGAAGTAGAAGTCGCTGGGGTTGTTGGGGTTCCACGCGCCGTCTTCGGGCCGCTGGAAGTTGGTCACGCCCTTGGCCTGGCTGTCCTCCTCCAGGGTGTCGACGACGCCGTTGGCGGTGGTGCCGCCAACGCCCGCGAACTGGGAGACATCCACGAGCTGGAAGTCGAACGTGTTACCGACGGCCCAGTCGGTCTTCAGGTACTCCGACTGCGGGATCCCGGCCACCTTGATCCCGTACAGCTTGCCGCCCACGAGCCCCGCCTTCTGCACCGGGTTGCCGGCGTCGGTCTTCGTGCCGCGGTACAGGTACACCTGCTGACCGACGCTGGCATCCCCATCGTCGAGGCCGATCGTGACCGTCGCGTCGCTTCCGGTGTTCGGATGCGCGACCACGTTCTCGAACGACATGTTGCCCAGCCAGGGGGTCAGCTCGAAGCTCTCACCCGTGGCGACCACATGGCCGAACGGGCGTCCGACCGTGCCGCCCTCCTCGCCATCGGCGAAGATGCGGCCGTTGTACCCCTTGCCCGAGGCCGGGTTGTAGAACGCCGAAACGGGTGCCAGATCGGCCGAGCACAGCCGGTTGATCCGGGCCGGGGCGGCGTCGGTGTTGGACACCTGCCAGCCTCCGGCGCCTCCGTTGAGCGCAGGGTTCCACGTGTTCAGCGTCTTGATCAGATCCTCACCGTGCAGCACCGTCAGGTCGCTGGTGCGGATGATCCATTTCGAGACGAACGCACCGGCCGCGCCGTGGGCCCGCACAATGCCGGCCGAGTTGGGCAGCTCGTGGTTCATCAGTACGGTGAACGTGCCGTCGCCGTTGTCGAACGCGCCAAGGCCGTCCGGGATACCCACCATCCGGTACGGCGTACCGTCCGGCTTCAGGTTGACCGAGTCGCCGACGGTCAGGATCGACTTCGTGACCACCCCTGGCTGTAAGCGCACCAGGTAGGGCGACTGTGAGCTGCTCGGTCCGGTCTCCGCGCCGGGCGCCGCCAGGGCGGTGCCGCCCGTCGCGCCCGAGACGGCAACGACGCTCGCGACAACGGCACCGGCAACGGCTAACGCGCGTCTAGGTTTCCTCACGACTATCTCCTCCTCATCGTCGGCCGACATCGGAAAATGCCCGTGGCAGCGACGTCCAGACGGGCGACGTTGTGGTGACCAAAACCTATCCAACCAGTGACAGGTCCGCCTCGCGGCCGTCGTTGCCGCTGGTGCCCAAGGTGGCTCGTAGGTCAGCAGCAGGGCCAGTACCGCCACCGCCGCGTAGCTCCAGGCGAGAAGCTTGATCGGGCCGGCGTCATGTGGGGAACCTGGCTGGCCCTGGGCCGCACGATGACGCGCACCGAACGAGGCACCGCCACGGCTGTCCGGTAACAGTACTGGAACCTCAGCTTGACGGCGGATCGCCGCCGGACCGAGTCTAGGGGTCTTACGTTCGTCGATGCGAAGGACGGTTGGGCAGCGGCCGGGCGCTCAGCCGGAGGTGCTGGTATGCCCGACGCCCCCCGCGCTTGCGCGAGCTGCGGTGCCCAGCTGCCCGCGTCGAGCGCCGGCGCTCCCGCCGCCGGTCAAGGATTGCTCTACTGCTCCAACGCCTGCCGGCAGCGTGCGTACCGCCAGCGGTTGCGGGCGGCGAACGCCAAGGCGGGTGACGACCGGCCCGGCCCGCGCGGCGCAGCGCTTGCGCCGGCCGGGCTCCCGCTCGCGCTGGACAGCTTCGTCGGCCGCAAGCAGGAGATCGCGGCCATCGGTCGCCTGCTCCGGCACGGCCGGTTGATCACGCTGTTCGGCCCGGCCGGGGTGGGAAAGACGCGGCTGGGGCTGGAGCTCGCAGCCCGGGTCGGCCGGAGCTTTTCCGGTGGCGTACATCTCATCGAGCTCGGCGCGGTCGCCCGGCCCGAGTTCATGGTGCAGGCGGTCGCCTCCGCGATGGGCGTCTCCGAACAACCCGGTACCCCGCTCATCGACACGCTGGTGACGAGCCTGCAGGATGAGGAGCTGCTGCTGATCCTCGACAACTGCGAGCATCTCGTGGATGCCTGCGGTGAGCTGGTGGTCTCGCTGTTGCGCCGCTGCGCGGGGCTGCACATCCTGGCCACCAGCCGCGAGGCGCTGCGGCTCCCGGGCGAGCTGGTCTTCTCCAGCGGCGCGTTGCCGCTGGACGACGCGGTCGCGCTGTTCGTCGACCGGGCGCAGGCGGTGGCACCAGCGTTCACGCCGGATGCCGCCGACCGCAAGCTGGTGGAGCTTATCTGCGAGCGGCTGGACAACCTGCCACTGGCCATCGAGCTGGCCGCCCGCCTGGTGCGGCTGTTTCCGCTCAAGGACATCGTGGCCGGCCTGCGGTACCGGTTCGACCTGCTGACCTCGGGTACCCGCGGCGGGGACGCCCGCCATCGCGACCTGCTGGCCGCGATCGAGTGGAGCTACGAGCTGTTGAGCCCGACCGAGCAGGCGGTGTTCCGGCGCCTGTCAATGCTGCCGGGCGGGTTCGGGGTGGACCTCGCCTACGCGGTCTGCGCCGATCTGGAGCTGTCCATCCGGGACAGTGTGGAGCTGCTGTCCAGCCTGGAGTCCAAGTCGCTGGTGATCTCCACCCCCGGACCGAAGGGTCACGCCCGGTTCCGGCAGCTCGAGTCCGTGCGCGAGTACGCCCAGCGCCGGCTCGTGGCGGCAGGTGAGCGCGAGGGCGCGGCGGAACGCCTCGTGGCCTGGCTCACCGAGGTCGCGACCCCGTTGGTGGAACGCTTCCTCACCACCGGATCGGCGCGGGACCGGCTCGACGCCGAGTACGACAACCTGCTGCACGCCGTGGAGTACCTGGCGGGCGGAAGCGACCCGCGCGAGCTGCTGCTGATCGCGGCGGCCGTGCGGTGCCGGGACTCCAGCGGCATCGTCGACTACGGTCGCCAACGACTACAGGCGGCGCTGCGGATCGGCGATGCGCCAGAGGCGTACCGCTGCTTTGTGCTGGAGCAGGCGGCCTGGCTGTCCGCGCGCCACGGCGACCACGACGGCGCCCTGGCGATGGCCCGCGAGGCGGTCGACCTGGCGCTCGAACACGGGGGTACCGGCCTGCTGAGCCGGTCGTTGACGGCACTGGCCTACGCCAGGCAGCAGCGCGGCGAGTTCGCCCAGGCCATCCAGTGCTTCCGCACCTGCCTGGAGCACGTCCGGGGACTGGACGAGCCCGGCAGCATGGCGCTGTGCCTGAACAACCTGGCGTGGGCGACCGTGCTGGCCGGTGACCTGTCGCAGGCGTCGGTTCTCGTCGACGAGGCGTTGACCATCTATGCCCGGGACGGTGAGCCGACGCGGGTGGCAGCACTCCGACACACCGCCGGGCTGCTCGCGCTGGAGCTTGACGATCTGGAGGGCGCGGAGCGCGAGTTCGCCGAATCGCTGCGCCTGCTGGGCTCGAACAGCTCCGGCGTGACGCCGTTCGCGCTGGAAGGCTTGGGCGTGGCGGCGATCGGCAGCGGCCGGATCGAACGCGGGCTACGCCTGGTGGGTGCGGCCGAGACCATCCGCCGCCGGTCCGGCCAGACCGGCGACCCGTGGTGGCGGGAGCGGGTGGGGGCGGCCGCTGCCCGGGCGCACGAGGCCCTGCCGGAGGCGCGGGCCCGCGTGGCGCTTGCCGAAGGGCGGCGGCTGACCGCCCAGCAGGCCGTGGAGTACGCGCTCGACGACCGGTGGCGGCAGCCGGCGACGCCTCGCGTACCGCTGACCGGCCGGGAGCGTGACGTCGCGGCGCTCGTTACACAGGGCCTGACCAACCGCCAGATCGGCGAGCGCCTGCGGGTCTCCGAACGTACCGTCGAGGCCCACCTGGACCACATCCGCACCAAACTTGACCTGCGTTCACGCGCGCAGATCGCGGCCTGGGCGGCGAAAAACGCCATCACAGTACGGTCGTCGTCGGCGTAACGCGGTCGCGTAACGCATCGGCTTTCCCCGATGCTCGGCTGCCCGCCAGCCAGCACCGTGATGTTCGCGCCACCTGTTCTCCCGAATCGGTCGCGAACGGAGGATTCCGATGAGCCCGCGAGTGCGCCACGACGCAGTGACCCGTAACCCCGATCAGCCAGGCCGCAGCACCGAGCAGCCGCGCCGGAACACGGACCAGCCATGACGAGCGCGACGGTCATCGAGCTCGGCGCCGGGCGTAGCGGGCTGGTACGCCACGAGATCCTGGTACGCCACGAGATCCGGCCGGCCGCGCGGCTGCGCCTGTTCTGCCTTCCGTGGTCGGGTGCCAGCGCCTCGGTGTTCCGGTCCTGGGCCGCGGCGATGCCAGATGACATCGAGCTGATCAGCATCCAGCTGCCCGGGCGCGGAAACCGGCGAGCCGAACCTGCGTCGGTCCGGCTGGCGCCCATCGCCGGGCAGGTCGCCCGTGCGATACACGCGGAGCTCCGCGCGTCGCCAGGCCCGTTCGCACTGTTCGGCCACAGTCTCGGCGCGCTGCTGGCATACGAGGTCAGCCGGCGGCTGGCGGGACTGGACCACCGGCCGGAGCTCGTCGTGCTGTCCGGCGGCCGGGTGCCGGGCCGGCCGCCCGGGACGGCCCTGCACCGGCTGGGCGACGCCGACCTTGTCGGGGCGGTCGAGCGGATGGGCGGGACGCCCGCGAGCCGGCTCCACGACCCCGAGTTCATGGCGTACTTCCTGCCCCTGGTGCGCACCGACCTGACCGCGTACGAGACCTACCGGTCCGCATTCCCGGCGTCGCTGCGCGAGCCGGTCAGTGTCTGGGCCGGCAGCGAGGACTGGTACGCCCCGGTGGACGAGGTTGCGCGCTGGCGCCACCACTGTGGACCGGCGTTTCGCAAGCGGGTCTTCAGCGGCGGTCATTACTTCATCGCCGACCTGGACCGCGTCGTCGAAATCCGTGCCCATGCACGTGGGCTCGGTGGCCGTGTTCGAGGGGCCGGCTCCGGCCTACGGCGACCTGGTCCGGCTGCTGGTGGGCAAGCTGCCGCTGGTGCCGCGGTACCGCCAGCGGGTCCGCGCGGTGCCGCTGCATCTGGGCCGGCCGGTATGGGCCGACGACGAGCACTTCCAGATCCTGTACCACGTCCGGCACACCGCGGTACCCGCGCCGGGCGGTGCCGAGCAGCTGCGCAACCTCGCCGGCCGGGTGTTCGCGCAACGGCTCGACCCGGCCAAGCCGTTGTGGGAGATGTGGCTCGTCGAGGGACTGGAAGGCGGCCGCTGGGCGCTCATCTCCAAGGTGCACCACTGCATGGTCGACGGGGTCGCCGGGATGGACCTGGCGACCGTCCTCGTCGACTCCACCACCGGCGACAAGGGGCCGGCGGCGCCGGCCGCCTGGACACCGCGGCCGGGTCCGTCGCCGATCCGGCTGGTCACGGGCGGCTTGCGCGACGCGGTGCTGGAGCCGCTCCAGCAGCTCGCCCGCGTCCCGGATCTGGTGCGCAACCTGCCTTCCCGCGGCCAGGTGCTGGACTTCGGCCGTGGTCTGGTCGCCGGTGTCCGGCGGCTGGTCGACCCGTCGGCCCGTACGCTCAACGGCTCGGTCGGCCCGCACCGGCGCTGGGAGTGGGCGCAGGCGAACCTCGACGAGGTCAGGCAGGTACGCAAGGCCTTCGGCGGCACGGTCAACGACGTGGTACTGGCGGCCGTCACGCGGGGTTACCGTGACCTGCTGGCCGCTCGCGGCGAGCTGACCGACGGCGCGGTGGTGCGCTCGCTGGTCCCCGTTTCGGTGCGGGCGCCGCACGAGCGGGGCGTGCCGACCAACCGGGTCTCGGCGGTACTGGTGAACCTGCCCGTGGGCGAGCCCGACCCGGTCGCCCGCCTGGCGCGGCTGCGCGAACAGATGGACGACCTGAAGCGCAACCGCCAGGCCGTCAGCGCACAGGCCCTCACCGGGCTCGCCGGGTTCGCGGCGCCGACGCTGCTGGCGATGGGTACCCGGTTGACGTTCCGGTACCCCCAGTCGCTGATGCAGACGGTCACTACCAACGTGCCCGGACCGCGGTTCCCGATGCACATGCTGGGCCGGCGCCTGGTGGAGGTCTTTCCCTACGTGCCGATCGCCTACAACCTGCGCATCTCAATCGGCATCTTCTCCTACCTCGACCGGCTCGACTTCGGCATCACCGCCGACTTCGACGCGGTACCGGACGTCGGCGTGCTCAGCCAGGGAATCCGGGACGGGTTCGCCGAGCTGGTCGACCGCGCCAAGCTGGCGGCAGCTGTGCGTACCCGGTCGAACGCGGCTGTGGCGAGGCGGTCCCCGGCCCGGTCGTCAGCGGCGGCCGGTCGCTGAGGGGTTGGCGTCCAGCCAGCCCCGTACCTCCGCCGCGACGGTCTGTGGCGCTTCCAGCTGGGGCACGTGGCCGACACCGGGTAACAGCCGTACCGACCACGTCGGGTTCGCGCGCGCTGCGGCTCGGGCGGCGGCGACCGGCACCAGCCGGTCCCGCTCGCCGTGCAGCAGCAGCACGGGAGCCGTGATCGAACGCATCAGCCGGCGGTACGGCAGCCCGAGGCCCGAGCCGGCCGCGGAGACCGCGGAGCGCGCCGCCACCGCGAGGTCCCGGTTGAGCTCGGTGAACGCCGCCCGCTGCCGGGCGACCGCGACGTGCTCGGCGATGACTGTCGCCGGGACGCGTGACGGATCGGCACAGCACAACGACATCGTGCTACGTACCAGCGCCTCAGGCGACAGACGGCGCCGGCGGACCATCAGCAGCTGGCCGAGGCCTGGCGTGGCGTAGGCCATCAGCATCGCCGTGACGGCGGGGTCCGGCCGGGCCGGCACGATCGGCAGGACCGGGGAGATCAGGATGAGGCCGCTGACCGCGCCCGGGGCGTTCGCAGCCTCCAGCAACGAGATCAGCCCGCCCATCGAGTTACCCATGAGGATCACCGGCGTTCCCGGCATGGACTCCAGGAAGCGGTGCAGCAGGATCCGGTTGGCAGACACCGTGGTGCCGCGTCCCACCGACCGCGTCAGGCCGTGTCCGGCCAGATCCGGGGCGAGCAGCCGGTACCGGTCCGTGAGCAGGGGCGCGATCGCCGACCAGTTCACCGCCGAGCCGGAAAGCCCATGGACGCAGACGACGACCGGCGCGCCCGCCGGTCCGCCGAGATCCAGGTAGTGGAGCGGACCGTCGAGGTCGATCCAGCGCGAGCGGCCGTCGAGACCGGGAACGGTCGCCGGATCGCGTGGGGTCACCGCCATGCGACCACTGTAGGCGCACGGCGACGGCCTACGCGCCGCCGGTGCCCCGAGCTGCTGGCACCCGGTTGTCTACTCCACGGGAGGAGATGGCTCGGCACGGCAGCACGCTGCGGTCAACGCCGGCTGCAGCTCTGGATAGATGCACGCGCTTCAGACGGATTTCACCGTACGTTGACTTCAACGACCGTTGAGTTTAATATTCGAGGCATGCCCGCCACCCGTACCCGCGACGACCTCATCCTCGGCTTCGACCAGATGGACGCCAGCATGCTGGCCAGCGTCGGCGGCAAGGCGGCCAACCTCGGCGAGCTGACCCGCGCCGGCCTTCCAGTGCCGCCCGGCCTGTGTGTCACGACCGCGGCCTACGAGCTCGTCGCCGCCGGCGCCGCCATCGACCAGGTGCTCGACGCGCTCGCCGCCACCGCGCCCGACGACGTGCGCGCCCTGACGGACCTCGCCGGCCAGGCCCGCGCCGCGCTGCTCGCCGCGCCCACGCCACCCGCCGTCGGAGAGGCCATCACGCGGGCGTACGCCGGCCTCGGCGACGACGTCCCGGTGGCGGTACGGTCCTCGGCGACCGCCGAAGACCTGCCGTTCGCCAGCTTTGCCGGCCAGCAGGACACTTACCTCAACGTGGTGGGCGCCGCCGCCGTCCTCGACGCGGTGGCCCGCTGCTGGGCGTCGCTCTGGACCGACCGCGCCGTTGTCTACCGGGCCTCGAACGGCATCGATCACCGCGCGGTGCGGCTGGCCGTCGTCATCCAGCAGATGATCGAGGCCAAGGTGGCCGGCGTGCTGTTCACGGCCAACCCGGTAACCGGCCGGCGCCGGCAGGCCGTCATCGACGCGAGCCCCGGCCTCGGCGAGGCCATCGTCTCCGGCGCGGTCAACCCTGACCACGTCGTCGTCGACACCGCCACCGGCGAGATCGTGACCCGGCGCCTGGGCGACAAGCGGCTGGCCATCCAGGCGCTGCCCGGCGGCGGCACCGAGCGCATCGCGCTCCCGGACGGCGCCGACCGGGCCTGCGTCACCGACGACCAGGTCCGCGCCCTCGCCGCGCTCGGCGACCGGCTGGAGGCGCAGTACGGCGTGCCGCAGGACAGCGAGTGGGCGATCGATACCGATGACGCGCTCTGGCTTACCCAGGCCCGGCCGATCACGACCCTGTACCCGCTGCCGGCGACCGCCCCGCCACCCGGCGAGCAGCTCCGGGCGTACTTCTGCTTCAGCCTCGCCCAGGGGCTCTACCGGCCGATCACGCCGATGGGCCGAGCCGGGTTCCGGCTGATCACCACCTCGGTGGCGCGCCAGGTCGGCGTCCCCGTCGCCGACCCGCTCGCCGGCCCGCCCGCGTACGCCGAAGCCGGGCAGCGGCTGTTCGTCGACGTCACCAGCGTGCTGCGCAGCAGCGCCGGCCGGGCGCTGGTGCCGCGCATCCTCGACGTCATGGAGGCGCGCACCGCGGCCGTGCTGCGCAGCCTCTTCGATGAGCCGCGGCTGTCGGTGACGCAGCGGTCCCGCCGGCCGCTCGTCCGCCGGATGCTCCGCCTCGCCATGCGGCACCGGCTCGCGCCGCGCGCGGCGTACGCCCTCGCCCGGCCCGACGCCCTGCACCGCAAGCTCGACCGAGTCCCCGCCGAGGTGCGGCAACGCCTGTCCCTGCCGGCGACAGCGACCCCCGCCGAGCGGCTCGACCTGGTCGAGCGCTCCCTCGTCGAAGACGTCATGCCGCTCGGACCATTGGCCATGCCAGCCGCCGCGGTCGGGTTCGCCATGCTGGGCCTCGCCGGCCGGCTGCTCGGCACCAAGCTGCGCCCCGGCGAGCTGCAGACCGTGCTGCGCGGGGTGCCGCACAACGTCACCACCGAAATGGACCTGGCGCTGTGGCGGCTGGCCAGCCGCATCCGCGACGACGCGGCGGCGAGCGCGCTGCTGCGCGACGCGTCCACCGACGACCTGGCCGCCTGGTGGCGGGCGGGCACCCTGCCCCCGGTCGCCCAGCACGGCCTGACCGAGTTCCTCGACCGTTACGGTGAGCGCGCCGTCGCCGAGATCGACCTCGGCATGCCGCGCTGGTCCGACGACCCGCGGCACATCCTCGGTGTGCTCGCCAACTACCTGCGCCTCGACGATGCCGGCGCGGCGCCGGAGGCGATGTTCGCCCGGGGCGCCCGCGAGGCCGAGCAGATGGTCGAGGCGCTCGTGGCCCGCGCGGGCGGGCTGCGCCGGCCGCTCGTCCGCTTCGCGCTGCGCCGGGCCCGGCAGCTCGCCGGGCTGCGGGAGCTGCCGAAATACTTCTTCGTCGTGGCCTTCGCCCAGCTGCGCGGTCACCTCGTCGCGGTCGGCGAGGCGCTGGCCGCGCAAGGTCGGATCGCCGCCGCCGACGACGTGTTCTTCCTCGACCTGATCGAGGCGCGCGCCGGGCTGTCCGGGCTGGACGGCGCCGACCTGCGCGAGACGGTGGCGCGGCGGCGCGAGGCCTACCAGGCCGAGCTACGCCGCCGCCACATCCCCCGGGTGCTGCTCTCGGACGGCACGGAGCCGGAGGCCGTGACGGCCGCGCGCGCCGCGGACGGCTCGCTCACCGGCACACCGGCCTCGGCGGGCGCGGTCACCGCCCCTGCCCGGGTGATCCTGGACCCGGTCGGCGCGCACCTCGAACCGGGCGAGATCCTGGTCGCCCCGTCGACCGACCCCGGCTGGACGCCGCTGTTCCTCACGGCGGGCGGCCTGGTGATGGAGATGGGCGGCGCCAACTCGCACGGCGCCGTCGTCGCCCGCGAGTACGGCATCCCGGCCGTCGTCGGCGTGGCCGACGCGACCAGCCGGATCGCGACCGGGCAGCGCATCACCATCGACGGCACGGCCGGCACCGTCGTACCGGAGACGTAGTTCCGGGTAGCATGCCGCGGGTGCGCACCCTCACCTGGGACCAGGTACGTGCGCGGCGGCTGGCCCGCAGCCACCTGGTCCGCCCGGCACCACGCGAGCGTCTCGTCGACGTGGTCGGCGCGGTGTGCGGGGTCCAGGCACAGGTGATGAGCGCGGCCGAGCTGGCGATCGGTGCCCGGGTCGACGGCCTGACCCAGGCCGACGTGCGCGACGAGCTCTGGGAGCGGCGGAGCCTGGTCAAGACGTACGGCCCGCGCGGCACGCTGCACCTGCTTCCGGCGCGCGAGCTGGCGATGTGGATGGCCGCGTTACGAGCCATCCCGGACTACCACGGAACGCTGTGGTACGAGCTGTCCGGCGTCAGCCGGGATCAGGTCGAGGAGCTGGTGGCCGCCACCTCCACTGTCCTCAGTGGACAGCAGCTCACCCGCGAGGAGCTCGCCGGTGCCGTGTCCGGAAAGGTCGGTCGATGGGCCCGGGAGCGGCTCGCCTCGACCTGGGGCGACATGCTCGCGCCGGCGGCGGTGACCGGGGCGCTGTGCTTCGGGCCGAGCCGGGGCAGGTCGGTCACGTTCGTCCGCGCGGACGAATGGGTCGCCGGCTGGCGCGACGAGGACCCCCGCTCGGCGATCCTCGATGTGCTGCGCCGCTTCCTGGCCGCCTACGGACCGGCCACGCCGCAGGAGTTCGCGCGCTGGTTTTCCACCAAGCCGGCCACCGCACAGGAGCTGTTCACCGAGCTGGCGTCCGAGCTGGTCGAGGTCGAGGTCGAGGGCCGGCGCGCCTGGCTGCTGGCCGCCGATCTCGACGAGCCGTTCGACTCGGTCGGTACGGTCGTGCGGCTGGTCGCGCAGTACGACTGCTTCGTGATCGGCTCGCGCCCGCGGGAGCAGCTCCTGTCCGACGCCGCGTACGAGCGGATCCACTCGTACCGCCGTGGGCGCTTCGAGGGTGCCGTGGCCCTGCCGACGCTGCTGGTCGACGGCCGGGTCGCGGGCATGTGGGAACGGCGCAAGTCCGGCCGCCGGATCGAGATCACCGTCGAGACGATCGACGACCTGCCGCCCCGGCACCGCAAGCTGCTGGCGGCCGATGCCAGCAGGGTGGGCGCGTTCCTCGGCGCCGAGGCCACGCTCACGCTCGGCACTCTGGACGACTCGTGACCGGTCCAGCAGCCACGCCGGACGCGCAGCCGGGGCTCGCGTACGCGAGCGGCCCGGGCCGGTGGGTGCTGTTCGCGACCATCCTCGGCTCCGGGATCGCCGCCATCGACGCGACGGTGGTCGGCATCGCCCTGCCCGCCATCGGACGCGAGTTCAACACCGGCCTGTCCACCCTGCAATGGGTCGTCACCGCCTACACGCTCACACTGGCCGGCCTGCTCCTGATCGCCGGAGCGTTCGGCGACCGGTACGGGCGCCGGAGGGTCTTCCTGATCGGCGTCGGTTGGTTCGCCGTGGCATCCGTGCTCTGCGGCATCGCCCCGAACGCGCCGTCGCTGATCGCGGCCCGCGCGCTGCAGGGCGTCGGCGCCGCGCTGCTGACCCCCGGCAGCCTCGCCATCCTGGAGGCGTCCTTCGCGCCACAGGACCGCGGCCGGGCGATCGGCGCCTGGTCCGGGCTGTCCGGCGTGGCCACCGCCATCGGTCCGTTCCTCGGCGGATGGCTTGTCCAGTCGGTGTCCTGGCGGCTGATCTTCGTGATCAACCTGCCGATCGCGGCCGTCGTGCTGGCCGTGGCGTGGCGGCACGTACCGGAAAGCCAGGACCCCGACGCGACCGGGCCCGTGGACCTGACCGGCGGCGCCCTGGTCACCCTCGGCCTGATCGGGCTGACCTACGGGCTGATCGAAGGCCCGGCCAGCGGCTGGACCGGTACGGCCGTGCTGGCCGGGCTGATCGGCGGTGCGCTCCTGCTCGCCGCGTTCGTCGCGTGGGAACGCCGTACTCGCGCGCCGATGCTTCCACTGCGCCTGTTCCGCTCCACCCAGTTCACCGCCACCAACCTGGTGACCTTCGTCGTGTACGGCGCCCTCGGCGGGACCCTGTTCCTCCTGCCGATCCAGCTGCAACAGGCCTCCGGGTACACCGCGCTGCAGGCCGGCGTCGCGCTGTTGCCGATCACCGCCATCATGCTGGCGTTCTCGGCCCGCTCCGGAGCCCTCGCCGCGCGCATCGGTCCACGCCTGCAGATGAGCGTCGGACCGGTGGTCGTCGGGATCGGCATGGCGCTGTTCGTCCGCGTCGGCCCCGGCGCTGGCTACCTCACCGAGGTGCTCCCCGCTGTCGTCGTCTTGGGTCTGGGCCTTGCCACCACGGTCGCGCCGCTCACCGCGACCGTGCTCGCCGCGGTTTCGGCCCGGCACGCCGGGATGGCCTCCGCCGTCAACAACGATGTCGCCCGGGCCGCCGCGCTGATCGCCGTCGCGGTCCTGCCCGCCGCGGCCGGCATCACCGGCGCCGCCTATCTGGACCCCGCGCGGTTCTCCGCCGGGTTCCACACCGCATCCCTCATCTCGGCGGGGCTGTGCATGCTGGGCGGCGCGCTCGCCACCGCGACGATCCGCAACCCGCGCCCGGCCGTACCGCCGGCTGCCGCACCACCCAAGCACCGGCTGCATTGCGGCCTGGACGCACCGCCGGCGCACGCGGCCACGCCGGCGGCCCATGGGTGAGCCGCCGGCGGGACCGCTGGGCTCGCTACCGGGCATCGGCCGCCAGCGGGCGCAGCGGAGCGGAGCCCGCGGTCAAGCGGCCGGAACTTGGCGGGACAGGTCGGCGAAGAACGCGCGGAGGTCGCCGACGACCAGGTCGGGATCGGTCAGGTAGGCGAAGTGGCCGCCCCGGTCGAACTCGGTGTACCGCACGACGTTGTTCGACCGCTCCGCGAACACCCGTACCGTCCGGAAGTCCTGCGGGAACACGGCGACCGCGGTGGGCACGCTGTTGGGGACCTCGCGGTAGCCGGCGCCGCTGCGGCTGTCCTCGTAGTAGTGCCGCGCCGCCGACCCGGCGGTGGCGGTCAGCCAGTAGATGGTCACGTTGGTCAGGAACACGTCCCGGTCGAGCAACTCCGGGGCGTCTCCCCAGCCGGTCATCAGCTCGGCGTTCCAGGCCAGCTGCCCGGCCGGCGAGTCGGTCAGCCCGTACGCGAGGGTCTGCGGCCGCGTCGACTGGATCTTCACGTACCCCGACTTGCTCTCGAAGTCCGAGGTGATCCCGAACCCGGCCCGGTCCTTGTCGGACAGCCGCGCCATCTCCGCCGGGTCCCCGGACGGGAACGCGAAGATCTGCAGCAGGTGGACGCCCACCAACCCGGGTGGCTTGAGGATGCCCAGCTCGCGGGTGATCAGGGCACCCGCGTCGCCGCCGGCCGCGCCGTAGCGCTGGTAGCCGAGCCGGCTCATCAGCTCGGCCCAGGCCCGGGCCATCCGGGCGCTGTCCCAGCCGGTGTCGGGGGTGGGGCCGGAGAAGGCGTACCCGGGAATGGACGGCACCACGACGTGGAAGGCCTGCGCCGGGTCCCCGCCGTGCGCCCGCGGGTCGGTCAGCGGCCCGATCACGTCGAGGAGCTCGACGATCGTGGCCGGCCAGCCGTGCGTGAGGATCAGCGGCA
>WNGA01000602.1_pt1 | contig 63297 bp, 55 predicted proteins | sample 5400061 | NCBI WGS metagenome assembly WNGA01 (sample SAMN13153366, study PRJNA577476) | soil metagenome | isolation source: 100 cm soil or saprolite under grassland replicate 2 | place: USA:California | collected 2016-06-15
TGCTCATTCCACCAGTGCCGCCGGTGCCGGTTCCGCCTCTGCCGCCGGTACCTGCGCTGCCCGTGGTGCCCGCCGAACCATTGCCGGCGCTCCCCGTCGTCCCGGACGTCCCGGTCGTTCCGGCACTGCCCGTCGTCCCTCCGCTGCCTGTCGTACCGGCGACGCCCGAGGTGCCCGCGGTGCCGGTCGTGCCGGCAGCGCCTCCCACGCAGTTTCCGTTAGAACAGGTCTGGCCGACGCCGCACACGTGACCACAGCTGCCGCAGTTAAGCGCGTCCATCGCGACTTTCGCGCAGACTCCCCCGCTGCACGCCATCTCGCCGGTCTGGCAGCTGCTCGTGCACGTGTTGTTGCTGCATACGAGGGGGGCACTGCATTTGTTGGTGCAGCTGCCGCAGTGATTGCTGTCGGATGACACGCACTGACCGTCGCACAGCATGCCGGACGTGCAGACGCAGACGTTGCTCTGGCAGGTCTGGCCGGCGACGCACTTGCCATCGCACGGAGTCGATCCGGCGTCGGGCTTGGCGCAGCTGACTACGAACAGCGCGCAACCAAGAACGATTCCGAGGGCCGAAAGGAGAGTCTGGCGTCGAAGCATGGTCAAAACTCCTTATTAGGGCTGCAGCGGGGGGCTGCGGGGGTAAGGGGCCATCCTACAGCAGCGCCATCGGACGGGCCGTCGAAATTTCCCGACGAAGTTGATTTCCTGAGGTGCCGCCCGGATTTGAACCGGGGAATGAGGGTTTTGCAGACCCTTGCCTTACCACTTGGCCACGGCACCGACGGTTTTCCTGCCTTCCATACCACACTGCCGTTGCGGCGCGCGAGGGCGGTCGTGCCGGAGACGCGTTCGCTGCGAGCCCTCTACGGAATTAAGAAGCGCGCGATCTTCGTAGGCCTTCCGAAGCCCGGTTCTGTGAACCAGATGTTCCCATCTGGGCCGCTCGCCACCGCGACGGCTACGGTGGTGAGCGGAAAGACGGTGACCGCGCCCGAGGGCGATGCCCTTCCCAGGCCCGGATCGTTGCCGTTTCCGGTGGCGAACCAGACGTTGCCATCAGGTCCGAGAGCGATATCCCCTTGACGACCTGCACCATCAGCCGTGAATTCCGTGCCGGAGCCCTGATTGGGGCTGCCGTAACAACCGAGCGCGGAGAAGATCAGGAGGGCGACGAGAGCTGTGTGACGCGGGCTCAAAACTCACCTCCACATGAAAATGCCGTGAGGGTCGGGGTGCAGTGAAAGCTAGCGTGCGACGTCGCGTCCGCCCGCGGCGCGGGGTGGGACTGCCAGAAGAGGATTGCGGAGGTGATGGCGAGCGCGCCGCCGACGGCGTAGCCGGCGATGCTCCAGCGCTTGTCCGTGTTCCAGGAGTCGTGAAGGCCTTGGCAGGTTTTGATCGTGACCATCGAACCAGTGATCGCCTTCGGCACGAATTGGTTGTCTTGCGGCATGCAGGAGGCGTTGAGGTCCTCGACCGCGGCGCGCGCGGCCAGGTGGAAGGCGATTCCGACGCCGAGGGCGGCCGCGGCGCTGCCCGCCGTCACCCACGCCGCCACGCGCAGCCCGGAAGTCGGCGGAGGTTCGTCGATCGACGCAGTTGAAAGGGGTGAGGGTGAAGGTGCGCCTGCGCCCGCGCCCGTGGCCAGCTCCACGCCCGGCGGCGGCGACAGCGGTGGGGCAGCGGCCCGCTGCGGACCGGCGCCGGGTGTGGTCGGCGACGTCTCCGACGACGATTTCGTCTTCTCCAGCTTTGCCGTCACCTGCTGGCGCTCGCCGCCTCGCAGCGCTACCGAGCGCCAGAACGACGCGTGGCCGGGCGCGGCGATCTCGATCTCGGCGCGGCCGGCGGCCAAGCGCACCGGCGATGCCAGCGGGAGCGTGCCCACCTGGCGGCCGTTCACGGTGACCGTCGCGCCGGCCGGCGCGCCGTCGATCGCGAGCTCGCCGATCTGTTTGCGGGCGTGGGCGAGCGCCTTTTCGAGTGGCGCGCGGTTGCTCGAGATGAAGGGGTGCTTGGGGAACTCGAGCGCGGACGCGATGTGGGTCTCGGCCTCGACGTAGTAGCCGACGTCCATCTCGGCGAGGCCGAGCTGCGCCTCGGTGCGCGGGGTGTGGGCGAGTGCGTGCGCCTTCTGGAACAGCGCGAGCGCTCGGGCGCCCTGCCCTTCACGGCGCAGCTGGTTGCCCTCGCTGATCAGCGCCTCGACCTCCGCGGGGTCGGCCCGCGTGATACCGGCTTGCGCCAGCGTCGCGAGCGCGACGACAGCGACAAGCACGAATCGGGGGGAACGATGGGCGACCACGTCCACTAGACCGCCCGCCGGACGCCGCATGACCGCGGTGCTCATACCACAACTGCGTTCGGCTCGGCCGAGCGCTGTGTTGCGCCGTAACGTCCATCGCCGACCGACCGAGTAGCGCCGCATCCGTGTGTTGTCGGTTGCGCAACGCTCGCGACGCGTCACTGTCAACAACCGGAACACGTTGCGTTACGAGGACCTGCGCAACTCCACGTAATAACACGGACGCGAATTATTGTGTCCTAGCATACCGATTGCAGTAACCCTCTTCGCTTCCCATGAAAATGACAACGCGATGGTCTCGACTGGCTTCCGCGGCGGCGCTGGCGCTCGGAGCGGTTGGGTGTAGTGAGCTCGATGGTGACGCGACGGGCGACACCGAGTTCGGTGTGACGACCGGCAATGGGTTGACGACCGTAAACGGTCTCGCCACCTCGAACGGCCTCGCCACCTCGAACGGCCTCGCCACCTCGAACGGCCTTGCCACCTCGAACGGCCTCGCCACCTCGAACGGCCTCGCCACCTCGAACGGCCTCATGACCACGGCCATGGGCCGCATCCAGGTCTCGTACCTCGTCAAATGCGCGCTGCCCGCGGGGCGCTCGCTGGTGAAGCAAGATCAGAACGGGACCAGCTACACTTTCCCGGGTCTGTTCGGCCTGGGCGCCGCGTGGGAGACCGGTGCGTGCGGCTCCGCGTGCCAGGAGTACGTGTCGGCTTGCATGATGGCCCACGTCAACACGAAGGGTGGGCACGTCCCGCTGTGGGTCGTGTCGGCCGCCACGACTGTCGGCTGGGGTCAGGATCCCGACTTCCCGAACCTCGAAGGTTCGTATTTCGGCAACGTGTTCCTGGCGGGCGCGCACGGCACCGATCCGGCGAAGACCCCGCAGCTTTACTGCAACGGCGCGGGCTGGGACGTCAGCCCGTGGCCGGGCCGCATCGGGTCCACCACGCCGCCCCCGTTTACGAACCCGTTCGGCGCCAACGCGATGTGCCCGGCGAGCAACTGCACCGCCGCCGACTATCCGCACGCGACGGACGGCTTCAAGGCCTGCAACGGCTGGAACAACATCGTCTCCGTTTGGCGCCGTCCGGCAAACCCTCTCATCGCGACCGGCACCATCGACGTCACGACCAACACCACCAGCGGTCAGGTCAAGGTGTCCTCGCCCCGGCAGAAGACCTGGAACAACGGCATCGGCCTCCGCAACATGGACTGAGGCGCCGACGGCACGCGCAGCGGGCACCCTTCGCTCGCCCGCTGCGCTAGTCTCGGGTGATGCCGAGCTTGCCGCTTTACCAGGTCGACGCGTTCACCAACCGGTCGTTCGCGGGTAACCCGGCGGCGGTTTGTCCGCTGGAGGCGCCGATACCGGAGGCGCTGATGCAGGACATCGCGGCCGAGAACAACCTCTCGGAGACTGCGTTTTTTCATCCACAAGGGGATGGGTTCAGCCTGCGGTGGTTCACGCCCACGGTCGAGGTCGACCTGTGCGGACACGCGACGCTGGCCTCGGCGTACGTGCTGATGATGGAGCTCGAGCCGACGCGGACCGAGGCGACGTTCCGCACCCGCAGCGGTCCGCTCATCGTGCGTCGCGGCGACGCCGACGCGCTGGTGATGGACTTCCCCGCGTTGCCGATCGTGCCGGCGGACGCGCAGACGCGCGCGCGCGCCGAGGCGGCGCTAGGCAGCAAGACCCTCGAGCTGCTGCGGGACCCGACGCGGCTGCTGGCCGTGCTCGAGACGCCGGAGGACGTCCGCCGTGCGGCGCCGGACCTGGCCGCGGTCGCGCGCATGGGAGCGAGTCTCTGCGTCACCGCCGCCGGCAACGGCGATCCGATCGACTTCGTGTCGCGCTACTTCGCGCCGGCGAGCGGCGTGCCCGAGGATCCGGTCACCGGATCCTCGCACTGCATGCTGGCCCCCTACTGGGGCGCACGGCTCGGCAAGAAGACGCTGCGGGCGCGACAGATCAGCCGCCGCGGCGGCGAGATGTCGTGCACGCTGGCGGGCGACCGCGTGCTGCTCGGTGGCAAGTGCCGGCTGGTCATCAAGGGCTCGCTCAGCTACTGACGGTCAGGTCAACAGAAACAGCACGAACAGCAGCGCGAGCACGACGAGCGCGCCCGCCCCCAGCCAGACCACGAGCGCCTTCCGCCGTCGCCGGTCCTGTAACAGCTCGACCCCGAACAGGCGCTTGCGCCGACGGTGCCGACTCGACTTGCTGATCCAGCGCCGCCGCTCTCCCTCGGTTGACCCGCCACCCGCCCCGCCCCCCAGAGGATCGGCCATGGCCTACGCGGCGGCGGTTTGCTTCGTGACGTCGGGGTGGTGGAAAGGCGCGAGCAGCGTCGCGAGGATCGACGGCGTCGCGGCGATCAGCACGATGACGAAGAACCACTGATAGCCAACCGCCTTCTGGACGTAGCCGCTGACGGCGCCGGTCGTCATCATGCACGCGCCCATGAGCGCGGTGGCGAAGGTGTAGTGGGCGGTCTTGTAAGGTCCGGGCGCGATCTGCTGCATCATGTAGATCATGTGACCGACGGCGCCGATGCCCCAGCCGAGCTGCTCGATGATCACGACCGCGGTGATGATGGACATGCTGGTCGGCATGCTTTGGCTGAGAAACAGGAACGTCGCGTTCGGGACGTTGATGCACAGGCACAGGATGAGCAGCGTCTTCTTGAGGCCGGCGCGCGAGACAATCCAACCGCCGAGCAACGAACCGACGAGGAAGGCACCGGTACCGAAGGTGCCGTAGACGCCGCCGACCGCCTGGTTCGAAAGCCCGAGGCCGTGGTTGTCACGCGAGTCGATCAGAAACAGCGGCCCCATCTTGTCGAGCAGCCCGTACCCGAAGCGGTAGAGGAAGGCGAAAGCGATCATGCGGACAACGTCCTTCTTCTGGAAGAAGGTGACGAACGCGTGACCGAAGGTCTTCATCGCCTCGCCGAAGCTGCTGGACTCGACCGCCTTGGCGCCCGTCGGCAGCATCCGGCTGTGATAGACGCCGGCCAGGAACGTGACCGCGCCGAGCGCCAACATCACGACCATCCAGGCCGTCGCCCAGCTGCCGGTGCTGTCATGCAGCGATCCGCTGACGATCACGAACGGGCCCCTGGCGAGCAGCGCGCCGCCATTCCAGCACATGCTCTGGAAGCCGAGGTACTTGGCCTGATCTTTGGGCGGCAGCGTCGTCACGTAGACGCCGTCGGTACCGATGTCCTGGGTCGCGCCCAGCAAGGCGGTGATGGCGAACAATCCGAGCACGGGCCCGATCCAGCTCGTCCCCGGCAAGCGCAGGCTGAACGCCACGCCGACCAGCGCCGCAGCGATCGCGAATTGCATCAGCACGACGAAGAACTTCTTGGTCTTGTAGAGCTCGAGCGCCGGCGCCCACAGGAACTTGAACGTGTAAGGGAAGCCGAGAATGCTGGACCAGAACGCGGCCTGATCGTTCGGCATCCCCATCCGGCTGAACATGATGTTCGCGACCGCGCCCACCGTGATGTAGATGAGGCCCATCGTGAGGTAGCTCGAGGGAACCCAGAGGAACGGGTTCTTGTAGGCGATGGGCGCCTGCACATCGATCGCGGCATCGGTCGCGTGGGGGGACGTGGCCATGGGCCGGCATCCTATGGCCAGGTTTCGAGCGGGGGGGAAGAAAAAACTTCGCGGGCAAAACCGGCTAAGGTCGGCGCATGTCGAACGAGGTGAAGCTTCGTGAGGTCGCGCGCGTGCGCGTGATCTACGGCGACACCGATCAGATGGGGATGGTCTATTACGGCAACTACCTCCGTTACTTCGAGGTCGCGCGCAACGAGCTCCTGCGCGCGTCGGGGGTCGCGTACCGCCGGTTCGAGGAGACGCACCGGTTGATGCTGCCGGTGGTCGAGGCGTCGATCCGCTACCGGCGGCCGGCGCGTTACGACGACGAGCTTTCGATCCGCGCGGCGGTGCCGGAGATCCGAGGGGCCTCGGCCAAGTTCGTGTACGAGATCCGACGACTGCCCGAGGGCGAGCTGCTGGTCGAAGGCCACACGGTGCACGCTTGCGTCGACGCCGCCGGCAAGGTGTCGCGAATTCCGGCGGCGTTCCGCGAGACACTGCTGCGCGCTCGGGCCTGAAGCGCGTGAGTGCAGGCGAGCCCTGCTCGCCGGAGCTCGTCGCGGGAGGTTCGGAACCCTGTGAGGGTTCCAACTTGATAGACTCCCCGGGTCGTGAGCAGCGCCGAGAATACCGACCGCGTCCTCGTCACCGTCACCGGTCCGGATCGCGCGGGCATCACCGCAACGTTGACCGGGATCCTGGCGCAGCAGGGCGCGACCTTGCACGACATCGAGCAGGTGGTCGTGCAGGGGCAGCTGACGTTGTGCCTGCTCGTGGGCGTGCCGGCGACGCGCGACGTGCTCAAGGAGCTGTTGTTCGCGGCCAAGCAGCTCGGGATGGAGCTCGACTTCAAGCCGGTGTCGGAGTCCGACGGCGGCGCTGACGGAGCGAGCGACGGGCGGCAACCCTCCACGGAGGGGCGGCGCTACGTCATCACGGCGATCGGGCCGACGCTGAGCGCGTCGCACCTGCACGCGCTGGCGTCGACACTGGCGGCCGAGGGCGCCAACATCGAGAAGATTGGGCGGCTGTCCGAGGACACGCTGGCGTCGGTCGAGATCCACGCGCTCCTGCCGCCGGACCGCGACAGTGAGTCGCTCCGGCGCACGCTGCTGACGGTCGCGACCGGCGGCGGCTTCGACGTGTCGCTGCAGCGCGAGAGCCTGTACCGGCGTTCGAAGCGGCTCGTCGTGCTGGACATGGACTCGACGCTGATCCGGATCGAGGTGATCGACGAGCTGGCGCGCGCGGCCGGCGTCGGCGCCGAGGTCGCGCGCATCACCGAGCGCGCGATGCAGGGCGAGATGGACTACGACGAATCGCTACGCCAGCGCGTCGGGCTGCTCAAGGGCCTCGAGGTCGCGGTGCTGGACCGCATCGCCGCCGACCTGCCGCTGACCGACGGGGCGGAGACGCTGGTGCGGGTGCTGAAGCGACTCGGTTACAAGATCGCCGTCATCAGCGGCGGCTTCTCACGCGCGGCGGAAGCGCTCAAGCGCCGGCTGGGCGTGGACTACGCGTACTCGAACAACCTCGAGATTCAGGGCGGCAAGCTGACCGGCCGAATCTCGGGCCCGATCGTCAACGGCCAGCGCAAGGCCGAGCTGCTCGAGACCATCGCACAGGCCGAGGGGGTGTTGCTGGATCAGGTGATTGCGGTCGGCGACGGCGCCAACGACGCGCTGATGCTGGACCGCGCCGGGCTCGGGATCGCGTTCCACGCCAAGCCCAAGTTGCGCGAGGCGGCCGACACCAGCATCTCGGCCGCGGGGCTAGACGCGATCTTGTATCTGCTGGGGTTTTCCGCCCGGGAGCTCCAGGAGGTGGAATAGTAAGGATCCTGCGCTGGCGATGAACGCGCGATGAAACCCCAACTCCGATTCATTTCATCCCCACCCGCCGTCGCGGCGGGGCTCGCCGAACCCGTCGCCGACGTGCTCGACGTGCGCGCGATCTACGGCGCGCACGCGCGGTTCGTATGGCTCAGCTTGCAGCGGTTGGGCGTGCAGCCTTCGGACCTCGACGACGTCGCGCAGGACGTGTTCATGGTCGTGCACCGGCGGCTCGACAGCTTCGACCGGCGTTCGCGCGTGACCACGTGGCTGTTCGGGATCTGCATGCGGGTCGCGGCGAACTATCGGCGGCGGCGGCGCTGGACGCTGGAAGTGCTGTCGGCAGGGACGGACGACGACCGGCCCGGCGGGTTGGTCGCGGCCGACGACATGCTGGTGCGGCGCGAGGAGCGTGAGATCGCGGAGCGCGCGCTCGACCGGCTGGACGTCGCCAAGCGCGCGACCTTCGTGATGTTCGAGATCGAGTCTCTCACCTGCCTGGAGATCGCGGAGCTGATGAACGTACCGGTGGGCACGGTGTACTCGCGGTTGCACGGCGCGCGCCGCCAGTTGGAGCGGACGATGGCCCGCGAGCTCGAGCGGCGGGGAATCAAGTGATGTCTCGCGACCCGAGAGCCATCAACGACGTCGTGAAGCGCGGCGACGATCCGGCGCGATGGCGCCAGGAGGAGTTTGGCCAACGGCCCGCGGTGGCGGCAATCTTGCTGCGCGGCGCGCGGCGGCCGCGGCCGCCCGCGGACGGCGATCTCGCGCGTCTCGGCGCGGCGGTGAGCGAGATCCCGCGGCGATCGGCGATCTCGGCCCGGCGCTGGATGCGGCTCGCGTCAGCGGCGGCGGGCGTCGCGACCCTGGTGGCGCTCGGGACCGGGGTTTGGGCGTGGCGCGGTCGAATGGCGGCAGCGCCTGAACCGGCCACGGCGGTGGCGGCGCGGGTCGAGACGCTGGTACGCACCCGGCGCGAGACCACGCTCGAAACGCGGGCGGGCTTGGTTACCCCGCCCGGCGCGGCGGCAGCGCGGCCCGCGGCGTCCAAGCCCGCCGCGCGACGGTTGGCGCGCGTCGAGCGCCAGTTCCACGCGGCGCCAGCCGCCGCGCCGGTTCATCCCGACGCGCTGGCGCGTGAGATTGCGCTCATCGACGCCGGCCGCGAACAGCTGACGTCGGCGCCGGCCCGCGCGCTGGCCGCGCTCGACCAACACCGGCGTCAGTTCCCGATCGGCCAGCTCGCGGCCGAACGCGAGCTCCTTGCCGTCGAGGTCCTGCGCAGGTTGGGACGCCCCGACGACGCCCGGCGACGGGCGTCGGAGCTGGCGGCCCGTACCGCCTCGTGCTGCGGCGCGGGCGAGGTCTGCGAAAATGCCGCCTGCCGCGTCGTGAGGCCATAGCTCGGGTTAGACTGGGCCGAGCCGTCGGCAAGCACCTTGACGCTGGCGGTCCACCATCATAAGCATGCGCCCGTAGCTCAGCTGGATAGAGCATCGGCCTTCTAAGCCGAGGGTCGCAGGTTCGAATCCTGCCGGGCGCGCCTCTGACAATTCAACACGGTGGGCATAGCTCAATTGGTAGAGCACCGGATTGTGGATCCGGGGGTTGCGGGTTCAATCCCCGTTGCTCACCCCAAAACTACAGACACTTAGGCTAGGTTTTCGGCGCTATCGCCCACCTGTCGCCCAAATTCGAGTAGCGCGATCGCATTCCGCGCAGCTCCGCCGGGCGCCAGGTGCATCTACCGATTCGTGACCGCGATGGATGCGTGGCCGGCGAGCTCCTTGATGGCGATCGCCGGAGCGCCACGCATCGCTAGGTGCGAGCCGAACGTGTGCCGGAGTGGATGCCACCCGGTCACGCGAAGACCCGCCCTCTTCTCTTGCCGCTTGATCCCCGCTCGCATGGTGGAGTTCGTCCACCGCGACCCGTCTCCCCAGCAGAACACGAGCTTCCCCTTTAGGTGACGGATCGCCTTGAGAGCGCCTGTCGCCCGCGTGGTGAGAGGGATCCTTCGATCTCTCCCGCTCTTCGGCGTGCCGATGAGACCACGCCAATCGTTCCGCATCACCGTAAGGAGACCATTGCGGAAGTCGATGTCTCCCCATTCAAGCGCCAGCAGTTCCCCAAGACGAAGCCCCGCCTCACCCGCCACCAACACCGCCGCGTGCCAATCGGGCTCGACCGACGACGCCGCCACCAACTGTTCGAGCTCCTCGAAGGTGAAGAAGTCGAACTTCTGAGGCGGAACTCGCAGCGTCTTCATCTTCGGAGTCCGATCGATGATCTCGATCTCTTCCGCGTACCGAAGGATCTTGCTCAGCACGTTCAAGACGTTGTTGATCCGCTTCTTCGACTTCTTGGCGTCTAGGAGTCTCGCCTTCAGGTCTTCCACGTCCCGACCCGTGATCTCATCCAAGCGCCGCGTTCCGAACGTCGGGAGGAGATGGTGGGTAAGGATCGATCGCTTCGCGTCTAGCTCAGACGGCTTGTTGTTGGTCCTCGCGTGGCTCGCCATGAACGTCTCTGCTCAGCGAGAAATCCCGCGATCGATTTTGATCGACAGCCCGCCTTCGCGATCGCGCCTGAGCTGCACCCTCTGACCGTCCAAATGCGCTGTATCCCGCGACTTCGCGATCAGCGTGAACTGCCCGGCGCCGTAGTCGACGACTCGGACGTACTCACGACCAGACGGCGTCGAGGCGCCGAGAATCGCGATGAGAATGACTGCCTGCGGGCGGCGCATCAACGCGCGGCTCGCGGAAGCAGGCTTGCGCGCCGAACGGACGTCCCCGCCGGCGTGGCGCCTACGCTGGACTGACTCGAAAGCGTCGAGCCAATCAGGGCTCCGCCCGCGAAGTACGTGCCCGAATCGGAGTCCGGGAGGATGTCGTAGGTGAACGGCTGATCGTAGTCGACGAGCCTGGCGCCGATCACACGAACGCCGTCGACGAGGTCACCGGGCGCGAGGTCGACAAAATGGCGACCGTCAGCTGTCGGATGGCGCGGACTGATTCTCAACGTCGCGCCGTGGGCGAGCTTCAGCTCGACGATGCGGTGACTGCCGGTAACGGGCTGCTGGTGCACCAACTTGATCGGGACGACGGCCAGCGATCCGCGATCGATACTGTAGACGAGGTCGCCAATCTTGAGCTCGGCGATCGCGCGATCGCCGGACGGCGTCGCGATCGGAGTACTCGGCGCCGCGCAAGCGCACGCCGCGCATCCGGTCGGGCAGGTTCCGTTGACGGGGTCGAAGCATGCCGTGACGCTCGGGCCCATGTTCACCGTGCAGCAGATCTGCGCGGCGGTGCAACACTGCCCCCCGCAGCAGGTAGCGCCCTGACTGCACGCCGCGCCCACGAGCGTGCATGGCCAATTCGCCTGACAGGTTCCGTTCGCGCAATACGGGTGAGCACCGCTGCACGTGTTGCCGCAGGTCCCGCAGTTGAGGATGTCGTTACCAGGGTTGACGCAGACGCCAGCGCAGCACTTGAAGCCCTGGCAGTCCGCGTCGCCTTGACATGACTTCTGGCCACCCGTGCCGCCAGTGCCGCCGCGCCCGGCCGATCCGCCGCCGGCTCCACCACGTCCCGCCGCTCCCGTAGATCCGCTTTGGCCCGCAGATCCCGCCGCTCCCGTAGATCCGCCTCGGCCTGCAGCTCCCGTGGATCCGCCAACGCCACCCTTGCCGGCCCCTCCGCCGGCGCCACCGCGTCCGCCGTTCGTTCCGCCGGTTCCGCTGAGCGAGCCGCCGGTTCCGCCGCCTGTGCTCGTTCCGCCGTTGCCTCCTCCCGCACTGCCTGCCTGCGCGCCGGTACCGCCATTGGACCCGCCGGTTCCGCTAAGCGAGCCGCCGGTTCCGCCGCCGGCGCTCGTTCCGCCGTTGCCTCCTCCCGCACTGCCCGCCTGCGCGCCGGTACCGCCATTGGATCCGCCGCTGCCACCGCGACCGCTGGCATCGGTTCCGCTCGATTGAACCGATCCACAGGCGCCGAGCGCGAGGGCGGAGACCACGACCACCGAACGCGAGACCAGCTTCATCGCGGCCCCCTTCCTAGTGAGATGAATAGAAGCAGACGTTGACACAGATCGCGACGCTCGATCGTTAATGCGCACGCAACTCCGGGACCAGCAATGGCGTCCACGCGCAGCGCGGCGAGGTGTCGTCGGGCGCTGGAGCTCGCCGGTCGTGCCCGGCGAGCTCATCAGTTTCTTGAGGTACCGCGACAAACCTGCCCGAAAACGCCGGGGCAGCCGTAAGAGCCCCGGAAAGATCAGCCCCAGAGCGATGTGGCATGCATGATGCTGACTCGGTGCGCGCGATGATGCGGTGGAGCGTCCCTCGTCTACTGTTGCTGCTGGCGGTTGGAGCGTGTGGATCGACGGCGAAACCCGGTGCTGATGGCGGCGGTGGATCGAACGCCGCCGGAGCCGGCGGAACAACCGGCGGTGGGGGACGCGGGGGCGGCAGCGGCGGCGCCGCGGGATCCGCAGGCGGACAGAGCGGAGGCGGCGGCACCGGCGGCTGCGCGCCCAATCAGGTCTGGTGTTCAGGCTGCGAGCCCGGCACCGGCGCCTGTTACGTCGGCGGCTGTCCGGGCGTGGCCTGCCCTCCTCCCGATGGCGGAGCCGGATCGGGCGGCGCGGCCGGCGGCGGTGCGAATGGCAGTTGTCATGTGAACTCCGACTGCGCGGCGGGGCACGTCTGTTACGCGGGCCTGGCGACGACCTGCGCTGGTCTCCTGCTCGGCACGTGCGTTCCCCGGCTTTCCACGCAATGCAGTCCGACGACCGGGGCAGGGTGTCGTTGCTTGATGCTGCCGAGTAACACGATGTGTTCGGCAGGCGGGGCATACTGCGCGGGCAGCGACGACCCGGCAAGTTGCTGGACGTGCAAGCTGCCGCAGTGACGCCGCCGCAAAGCAGGTCGTCGGTTTCGAAGTAGAGGGCGGGGCTGCTCGAGGAGGCGCTCGGCCATTACGATTGGCTCTGGTGCTACGCCGTCGAGGTCGATCCCGAAATGGCGGGCCCGCGCAGCTCGTTCATGGCTTCTGAGATCGCCGAACTGTGCTCGAAGCTGCCTGCGGCGCACTCGCGGTTCGCTGAGCTACGCGACGACGCCGCCCCACGGACCTCGCGCGACGGCCGGGACGGACGCGAGGCGATCTGCGACTTCGTCGTCCTCAATGAGGCGCTCGCCGAGGACGAGCGCACGCTCGCGTGGTTCGGTGGGCTCGACGCCGAGAGACGCCGCGCGCTGCCCGAGTGGGCGATTCGGTTTCACATACTGCCACTCTTGTATGAGCAAGAGCGTTGGGCCGATGCGGGCGACCTCATGGTCGAACCGTTCGTAGCCCTCGAGGAGGTCTTGGAGCGCGCACGGATGCGCGGGCCCGAGCGCCACGTTAACGAGGGTGCCTACGAGCGGCACCTCATCCTCGAAGGCCAGCTCGCGAGGGCGCGGCGAGTGCGGCGACGAGTGCCTGGCGTGTACCGAGGCGTCGCCGCGATTCATCGGAGCCTACGCGCGGCCGGCCGAGAGACCGAGGCCGGCGCCGTCCGAAAGGCGGCACTGCGGTTCGAAGATAGCGCGGCGATGCGGTCCGCCCTGGTGGGACGATAGAGGCTGGATTTTCTCCGCGTTAACACACCCACAACGGACCACCTGGGCTGCTTGAGGAAGATCGACCGTCGCTCTACCATCGACGGTCGATGGAACGGGATATGGTGGTGAGCTTCCTGTTCCTGATCCTTGGTGTGTGGATTGGCGAGGCGGCGCGCCAGATTGGACGACTGGTCATCGGGCTGGTTGTGGGACTGCGTCCGGCGACCGTGGCGCTCGGCGTCGGTGGCTATTGCTGCGTAGACGCGTCGCGGGTGCGGTGGTGGTGCTGCGCGCCGTCCCCTTGCTTGCCGGGGTGGGGTGGAAGCCGTCGGAACAGTCGACCGGGTTGCGGGCACGACTGTGGTTTCTGATCGCCGGTGGGCTGATCGGGACCGCGGCGGCGGTGGTGCTTATCCGTGCGAGCGTTCCGCTGGCCGCGGCGCATACGCACCACCCATGGCTGGCTTGCGTCATGCGTGCATCGGGAGCAGCCTTCGCGCATGTCGTCGGCACGGAGCCCGCTATGGGAGCTCTGGGACCACTACCGCCGGCATCAGCGGGTGCCGACGGAATGGGTCGCGCGCTTCAGCGCGGCAGGAAACCTCGACGAGGCCATCGAGAAGGCATGGGCGACCGACTCCGATCCGCTGGTGATGGCCCGACTCGCCTGTCGATTCACCGATCGACGAGGGCTCGCGCGCGCGGCAGCGGACATCGCTCGACTCTTGCTTCCCTACGTGAAGACGAAGAAAAAGCGGGCGATGCAGGAGAAGGCCTTGGACTTTCTCCAGACCTGGGGTGAAAAGCCCGAAACGCGGGAGCCCAAGCTGGGCTGGAACGCGCTGGCGGACTCGGTCGCACCCGAAGATGACAAGGAAGATCTGGCCACATTCGCTGCCGTGACCATCTCCAATGCTCTTGCAATTCCCGAGCACCCGCTGTCATTGCGGAGCCTGATCCTCGGAGTGCACGATCGCACGGCTCAAAGCATCGTCGAAACGGAGGAGGGAGGAAGAAATCGCACCGAGCTCGAGATCGACGAGATCGACGGGCGCGCGCAGGAGATGATGAATCCGATGATGGTCGAGCTGTTGCGCAAGCGAATTCGAGCACCCAATGGCGACGCGCTCGTCGAGGCACTGCGAGATGATCGCGAGCACGAATACGACCAGGCGCTCGCCCGCAACAGCCAGGCTCAGCTTGCGGCGTTTCGGCCGAGGTGAGCGAGGAGGAGCCGAACGGATCGAGTCAACACTTCTTGTTCGGAGCGACCATGTGACAATGCTGCCGATGTCTGCGGGCGCAGCCTGGGGCCGATCCGTGGTGGTCGCCACTCTCATTGCGTTTGGCACGCCTGCGGCCTTCGCGATGGGCGTTCGCGAGAGCAAGAAAAAGCTCGCCCGGCGCCCCGACGGCGCCGCCACGCTTTACGAGGTGCGCGGCCACGGACCGGAGGGCGGCGGCGCGCTCACGTATCGGGTTCAGGGCAGGACGGCCCGCGACGCGATCGACTTCGTCGTGTCGTCGGACTACAGCCCGGGCAACGGAAGCCGGCCGCAGACCGTTTCGCCGCAGAGTTGCCGCCAGCGCGTTGAGGCGCTCGCGGCGGAGATCGCGAAGCGGAAGATTCCCGGCCTCACGTTTCACCCCGAGGCCTGCGCGACCGCGAACCGCGACGGCGTGGTGGTCGCCCTCGCCGGCTGATGGACGGCTCACCGGTCGGTTCGGAAATGGTGATCGAGGGGAAGCCCCGCCAGATCCACGCATGCTTGCAGCGGCGTGAGCTCCATGCCCGGTTCGCATGCTTCCAGCGAATCCGTGGGTACCCGAGCGAGCCAAAACCGCTCGCGACCGAGGATCACCTCGCACAAATCCGTCGGCACACGGCCTTCGGTGATGACACCGACGATCATCGTAGGAGCCGCGTATCCGTCGAAGCGAGCGATGCTGCCCGCGCGCAGAACGTGAGGTTCGTGGAGCCGCGCATACTCGTCGTAGTCCATCCCCGCGTACTCGAACCTCGAGTCGAAATAGTGCGTGTTCACGTCCCTGACTACGCGGACCTTCTGTCCTCGAATCAGCGCCACTTCGTCACGCAGCAGATTCTCGATCAGACACCGCAGACGCGTCGAGCGGGTCCGCGTTTCGGGCACACGCCTTGCTCTTGCGGGAGCGCGGTCCAACGTCCGATAGGCGCTCCGGAGACGCACCGCTCCGGATCGCGACAACAATGTCATGGGCAGGAGGAAAAACCCGATGTCGCGCGGGATCGATCAGCGGGTCATGCTCGTCGCGCTCACCGCGTTGCTGTTCGGAGGTTGCTCGCGCTCGTCCGAAGCTGGAGGTTCGGCCGGCAGCGGTGGTGGTGGCGATGGCGGCGGCGCTGGTGGGCGGGGTGGAGCCATGGGCGGAGCCGGAACTGGAGGCGGCGGCGCCGCCGCCGCTGGCACGGGCGGCTCCAGCGCCGGCAACATCGGCGCCGGCGGGCGCGGCGGTGCGGCGGGTGGAGCCGGGAGCGTCGGTGTCGCCGGCCGCGGCGGTGTAACCGGCGCCGCTGGGGGCGGCGGCAGCGCGCGCGGCGGCACGACGGGCGGCGCCGGCAGCGGTGCCGGCTCCACCGGCGCGGGCGGTTCGACGGCCGGCGGCGGTGGTACGGCGCCGCCGATCGTCTTCGATCCCCCGACGTGCGGCGCGCGGCTCGCCGGCTTCCAGGGGACGCTGTGCGGGCCCCCGACCGCGCCGTGCCGGATGCTTGCTGAAGAAACGGTGGACGCGACGCTCGTGTCCCGCAACGCGAACCCAGGGCTCGCCACCGACGCCCAGGGCCGCCCGCATATCTTCTTCAACGTCAGCGACAACCTCCGCGGCTACTACACGGTTCGCGGCAGCAGCGGCGGCTGGTCGGCGCCGGAGCTGTTGCCGACACCGGCCGTCACCGCGAGCCTGGCCGTGGGCCCGGACGGTCTTCCCGTCGTTCTGCTCCAGAGCGGCTCGCTTCCTGGGGCCTCGCTGTGGAAGCGCGAAGCGACGGGTTGGCGGCGGCTCGACGTCGCGGGCATCGGCGGCTACGAGTCCTACAGCACCGACAGCCTGCTGGCGACGCAGGACGGCTGCTTTCATGCCGGGCTGCGCGCCAAGGACCCCGGCTCGGCGTTCGCGGGCAACCCCGGATACGGTGTCTGGAACGGAAAGTGGAACCTGACCTCCTTCGGGTACAGCCAGCAGGGTGACATCACGCCCTCGGTGGCGCTCGCGGCCGACGGCACCGCTCACGTCGGGCTGTGGAAATACGACGTGACGCCGGTGGGGACGGTCTACTGGGCCGCGCGCGGCGGCGCCCTCGAACCCGTCGACGCCATGGTCGGCGGGGCGCAGTCGACGACGCGCGTGTTCATCACCGTCGCGGGCGGGCAGAGCGGGCAGGCCGCCGTCCCGCACGTCTTCTTCCGGGCGGCGTCCGGCTCGATGAGGAACTTCCCCTTCCCGTCGAACCTCGTCGACGCCTGGAGATCGTCGGGCGGCTCCTGGAGCCACCTGACCATCGCGTCAACCGCGGGAACGACCCTCAACGACTGCGGCACGGCCACGATGTCGTCCCCACCCTGCGACATCGACAACACCCAGGCGACGCCGTTCGCGATCGTGAGCTCGGGTGGCGGCTCGGTTCGGGTGTTCTTCACGACCGTACACAGCAAGGGGACCTGGGTTCCGATGTGCTTCAACGTTGGCGGAACGCCCACCTGCTCATGGCGGCCAATGACCGACGCCGGCGCGGTCGTCCCCGCCAACCTGGCGGTCGAAATGGGGTGGAGAAACGACGACGGCTCGGTCGGCCGCGCGGTTCTGACCAGGTTCACGGCCCCCGACGATCGCTGGGTCCCCTCTGTCGTGCTGGATGCTCAGGGGAGGATCCACGTCGCGCTCTACGACGGGATCGGAAATGCGACCGTCCGTTACCTTCTGTTCGGGCCCTGAGCGCGCTTAGTGACAGCGCCGTCTAAGGGCTTGATCCGATTTGGTGGACAGGTTGATTACGCAGTTGCCACTGGTGCCGGCGGTGACGCCGCACGGACGCCGGGGGACGCACGCGACCCTCGCGGTCGGAGCGGGGATCACCGGCGACGCAGTGGCGGCTTCGCTCGGCCACGAAAACTTCGCCGTGACCGCTGCGCACTACGCGCGACCAGAGGCCGTCTCGTAACTTACGAAAATCAGTGCGGTCGGGGAGAGTCGAACTCCCACAATCGTAAGATCACCAGAACCTGAATCTGGGTGATCGCGCGCGTGGGCGAGTGGGTACGGGCAGTTAGCTTGCTGTCGAGAGTGTCCGCAGTTGTCCGCAAACCTGCGCCGTCATCAGGTCCTTCCTTGAACCGCAATGATCGCCTCGAACGGCTCGGGCCGTGACGTGCAGCCACCGGCACGGGACGAGCGACGAAATCAGGAACAAATCGGGAGGCTCTGGTAGCGTCTCCGGCGGATGGCTGCCAAGCGCAGGCGCCGGCGGCGAACTCGGTCGCCGACCGGCGGGGCGGTGTTTTCGGGTAGTGGCGGTTCTGGGGCGCGCCCATCCAAGGGAGCTTTCTACGATCTGGTGACCAGGCGTCCCCAACTCACGCCGCAAGAGCTGCGGCAACGCCGGGTCGCCCTCATGCGCCGAATCGAGGCTATTCGTGGACGTCCCCTGGTCGTCTACGCCACGAACATCAACATCGCCGAACGGCGAATCCCTGCGTACATGCATCGTGAGGACATTATTCCGCTGTCCGACGTGCTCGACAGCGTGAGCGGTCGGGCCGTCGACATTCTGCTCGAGACACCAGGCGGCCTGGCCGAGGTAGCGGTCGAAATCGTAAGTCTCCTGCGACCACGGTTCGATGAAGTCGGTTTCATCATTCCGCACGTCGCAATGAGCGCCGGAACGATCCTCGCGATGTCAGGCGACGAGATCCTCATGGATCACCGATCGTCGCTCGGACCGATCGATCCCCAGTTCGCGGACGCGGATGGCCGTCCCCAGCCTGCGCAGGCGATCCTGGCAGGGATCGAAACCATCAAGGAGGAGGTCGCCAAGAACAAGGGCCAACTCCATCCCGTCTACATCCCCATCCTTCGAAATGTCGATCCCCGGGAAGCTCCAGTCCGCTCACAACGCGAGCGAGCTATCTCGGCGCCTCGTGACGGAGTGGCTCACGACGTACAAGTTCCGTGGGTGGACCACGCACTCATCGACTGGGCAACCCGTCGCAGCGGAGGATCGTCGCGTTCGTGCCGGCGAGATTGCGGCCGAGCTTTGTGATCATCAGCGCTGGCTGAGTCATGGTCGACCCATCAAGGTGCAGGATCTCGAAACGATGCGGCTGAGAATCACGGACTACGCCAAGACGCCGGATCTCCAGGCCGCGATCTGGGAGCTGTGGGTAAACATGAACCACATGCTCTCGTCGACAAACGTCTACAAGATCTACGAATCAGAAACCGTCGATCTGGTGAAGATGGCGGTGCTCCAGCCCGCGGTCCCGGCCGGGGGTCCCGCTGGGCAAGCACCGGGCAAGGTGGTGGTGGGGATCAAGTGCCAGAAATGCGGCACGGAACACCGCGTCCAAGCGAACTTCGGGCGGCCCCAGCCGCTTGATCCCGTACCGAGCAGCACGCTGACATTCCCTGAATCGCTGGGTGAATTGTTTCCAATCAGGTCAGATGGCCGGTTCGAAGGGGCCGCCGCGCTCGAGAGCGCGCCGGTAGGCGGCGCGCTCGTGGATCCGCTGGGCGAACGCGAAGAGTCGAGGATGGGAGGCAGCGTCGATGCCCGCGCGCTGCGTGGCCGCCTCGAGCGGGAAGCTCATCTGCACGTCGGCGACCGTCAGCTCGTCGCCCGCGAACCACGTCGACCGGCCGAGCTCTACCTCGACGAAGTCGAGGTGGCGCCGGAGTTGCGGGTCGAGCCACCGGTCTTGCACCTTGGCGGTGATGCCGCGCGCGATCGGGCGCGCGAAGAACGGCATCCGCGCCCGCCCGATGCGCCTGAACACGAGCTTCATCACGAGCAAGGGCATGAGCGAGCCTTCGGCGTAGTGCATCCAGTAGCGGTAGCGCCTGCGCGCCGCCGCGTCGGCCGGCGGCCCGAGCCGCCCCGCGCCGTACCGCTCGACGAGCTCCTCGAGGATCGCGCCGGACTCAGCCAGCACCTCGTCGCCGACGGCGACGACGGGCGACTTGCCGAGCGGATGCACCGCCCGCAGGCTCGCGGGCGCGAGCAGCGTCCTCGGATCGCGCGGATAGCGCACGATCTCGTAGGGGACTTCGAGCTCCTCGAGCAGCCAAAGCACGCGCTGGCTGCGCGAGTTCTCGAGGTGGTGCACGGTGATCGACGGCCCTGCCATGGCTCGGTCACGGTTGTAGCGCGAAGCAGTAGATGGCGCCGTATCCGCCGCCGGTGCCGACTGTAAGAACGCCGGGCCGCGGGGCCCCGTCTCCTCCAAGTTGACTCCCGCCCCGCACCCACCCTCGACCAGGATCGCCATCCAGGAGGCGGTGCTCGTCGCACGGCCGAGGAAGCGCGCCGAAGCGCGCCGCGAGGAGCTGGGGATATCGTCGCAGGAGCGTGCGGCCGAGGCTGAGCGCCACGTCTTCGTCGTCGTAGGCGGCGCGTCCAATGCTGTGGGTCGCGGCGAGCTTGAACGCGGTGTCCTGCTCCATCCCCGGCCACGACATCCCGGGCGTGTCGACGATGGTCATGCCCGGGCCGAGCTCGTGAAACATCTGAACCTTGGTGATGGCGGGCTCGTCGCCGACGTGCGCGACGTGTCGCTTGAGGAGCGCGTTCATGAGGGTGGACTTCCCCACGTTGGGCTCACGCAATGACGACGAAGGTGGCGTCGCGCTTTCGCGCCCACCTCAGGTTCCGCAGAACGTCCGGTACATGCGCTGATCAGCCCCAGGTGGATCCGCGAGGTACGCGAAATCCGGCTGGTCGTCGTAGGGCTTGGCCAGCACGTCGGTGAGCACCTCGAAGGGCCCGAAGTCGCTCCGGCGGACGGCGGCTTCAATGGCTTCTTCCACGCGGTGGTTGCGAGGTACGAAGGCAGCGTTGGTGCGTCTCATCGACGATGCGCGCGCGTCTGGGATGAGGGCCTCGGCGGCTTGACGGTGGCGCCACGTCTCGGCCCAGGTGCGGAAGGCGCCTGGATCGTCGAACAAAGGCAGGATGGCCACGTCGGCGGAGGGGTCGGCGGCGGATGCGCACAGGCGACGGAAGAACAGCGTGTAGTCAACGTGGTTCTGGGCGAGGCGCCCGAGCAGATCGTGGGCGAGTGCGCGGTCATCGGCGTCGCGGGCGGGGTCGTCGTGCGCGAGCCCGAGCTTGGCCCGCAAGACCCGTAGATGCGCGGCCTCGAAGCTCGCAGGAAAGCGCTGGAGCCGCTCCCTGGCAAGCCGGACCGCCTCCTCCTCGTCCTCGGACAGCAACGAGAGCAACGCCTCCGCGAGACGGATCATGTTCCAGTGCGCGATGCGCGGTTGGTTCGAAAAGGCATAGCGGCCCTGGTGGTCGATCGAGCTGAACTTCTTATCGGGATCGTATTCGTCGAGAAATGCACACGGGCCGTAGTCGAGGGTCTCGCCGGAGATTGCGGTGTTGTCGGTGTTCATGACGCCGTGGACGAAGCCGACCCCCAGCCAGCGTGCGACGAGGTTCGCCTGCGCGTCGATCACCTGCTCCAGCAGGGCGAGCGCATCGTTGCCGCTGCCGGCGGCGTGCGGGTAGTGGCGCGCGAGCGCGTGGGCGGTGAGCGCGACCAGCGCCTCTCGATCCCCGCGCGCGGCGAAGAACTCGAACGTGCCCACGCGGAGGTGGCTCGCCGCCACGCGCGTGAGGATCGCCCCCGGCAGCACCTCTTCGCGGAGGACGCCCTCGCCCGTCGTCGCGACGGCGAGGGCACGCGTGGTGGGTATGCCCAGCGCCGCCATCGCCTCGCTGACGAGGTACTCGCGCAGCACTGGGCCAAGCGCGGCGCGTCCGTCGCCGCCACGCGAAAACGGCGTGCGGCCTGAGCCCTTGAGCTGGATGTCGCGCCGCTGTCCGTCTTTGCCGACGACCTCGCCCAGCAGGATGGCACGACCGTCGCCAAGCTGCGGGACGAATCCGCCAAACTGATGGCCGGCGTAAGCGAGCGCGAGCGGCTCTGCGCCGGACGGGAGCTCGTTGCCGACCAACAGCGCGGCGCCGGTACGGGACGCGAGCAGCTCCGAGCTGGCGCCGAGCAGCTCCGCCAGAGGGCGGTTGACTCTCACGACCCGCGGGTCGCCGACCTTCGTGGGCGCGACGCGAGCGTAGAAGCGAGCCGGCAGCCGCGCATAGCTGTTGTCGAAAGCGAGCATCTCGATCGACTTTGCCATCGGGGCCAGACTCTGACACCGCCCTCAGGTCGCGCAAGCGTATCTTTATTCGGTATCCGTGCGCATGATGCACCGACCATGGGTGACAAATCTCCGAAGTCGATGCGCAAGCAAGCCGATCAGAAGCAGAGCAAGGCCGACGAAAACAACCGCAATAAGCAGGCCGCGGTGACCGCCAAGCAGGTGGCCAACAAGAAGAAGTAACCTCCGGCGTTGCTCGACCCACAGAGCTCAGATGCGCGAGAGACTCATCACGCGCGCGGGTTAGCGCAATCTACCGCTCCGGCGCAACGGCGTCGCGCTCGCGCTCACCCTCGGACGTCGCCGCGACGCACCGTCGGCGCTAGTTCGTCGAGGTGCCCGCCTCGACGCTGACGCTCGCGTCGACCGTCGTGGTGGTCGTCCCGCCGTCGGTGGTTGTCGAGACCGCGACCTTGACGGTGATTTCCACCTCGAAGTGGGTGTCCGTCGGCGTGTTGTCGTGCTTGTGAACGCGGCAGTGGATCTTGTGCTTCCCCTCCATCGTCGCGGCAGGGATCGTGATGTTGACGTTGGTCTCAGCCGTCACGAGGATCGGCGGCGTCGCTTCGTCGTCGAGCGTGAACACGAGGTGGCCCGCGTCGGCGATATGCTCGGGCGGCACGGTCGCGGTCGGCTCGATGAGTGTGACGTTCGTGACGGTGACCGCCATCGGCACGGTCTGCATGGGCATGACGTTGTCGACGTCGGCGGTCGTGCTGACGTTGAGGGTCGCGTTCGGGATGTTGACGGTGTTGTCATGAATGTTGGCCGTGCAACCGCCCAGCACCGCCGCCGACAGAATCCCGAGAAATGCACGAGTCGTTCGCATGATGGTCTTCTCCTCAAACGTGATTGTCACCACCGGTACTTCAAGGAACGAGCCAAGTCGGAGAGGGCGGGACGGTGGGCTTGGGGCGCGACGAAGGGCGCGGCGGGAGTTCCCAGGACGGTACGGTGATCCGATTGGGTGACGCTTTGCCACACGACGGCATCGCTTCTGCTCATGCGCGGAGCCGTTCTGCGAAGACCACGCAGTCGATCAATGCCCGTCGCGCCTCGGTTGCCGGCGTCGGATTCCGCGCCTCCGACGCACTTGGGGGCACGCGTGCTCGTCGGCGCGCGACTGGACCGACCTGCTACTTCCCCGGCGCCGCTGCAGGCCGGCAGCTGGTACGATCACGGGCATGAACGGTCGTACGGCGGGCGCCGCTGGGCTCGTGATTCTGGTGGGAGCTTGCAGCTCGAGCCACGAGACGGCTGGGACGCGAACCGGAAGCGCGCAGTTCACCGTCCATGTGGCGCTCGCAAGTCAGGTGAAGTCGTCAGCGCCGACGACGGTCGGCATCGTGACGTGGTCCACGACCGCGCCGGGCATCACCTCCGCGGAGATCGATTTCGGGCTCGACACGACCTACGGCATGGTCGCGCCGGTCGACTTGAAACGGACCGACTACCGGACGGTCCTGGTCGGCATGAAGCCGGAGAAAACGTACCACTTCCGCGTCGTGGCGAGTGACGGGACCACGACCTACGCGAGCGAGGACGACCTGCTCGCGACCGGCGCGAAGAACACCGCGAGCCCGATTGCGAGCTTCTCGGTGAGCGACGCCGCCAAGCTTGCGAGGGGTTTCTTCGTCGCCTCGTTCTGGAACGGGACGAACGCCGAGATGCCCTTCATCTTCGACACGGATGGGGACGTCGTCTGGTGGTACCAGCCTGCGCTCGGTGAGTCGACCGATGGAGTCGCGCAGGCCAAGATGTCGGCGGACGGCCAGAGCATTTGGCTCGTCAACGAACTCCTTGCCGGGGCGCCGCTGCGCAGGGTGTCCATCGACGGTCTCACGACCCAGACCTACGAGAACACGAGCGCGTCCCACGCCATCGCCGCCGTGGGCGGCGACAGGATGGTCTACCTCGACTACAGCGCGGGCAAGGGCGCCTGCAACCCCGTTTTCGAGATCGACAGCACCGGCGTCACTAAGTTGGTGTGGACTCCGACCAATCCGCCGCTCGTGCTCGGAACCTTCCCCACCTGCCACGCCAACGCGCTTCGCTACTCCCTCAAGGAAGACGTGATCACCTATTCGGACTTGCTCCAGGATGTCGTTGTTCTTGACCGTGCGGGAAACCTGAAGTGGACACTTGCGGGCAGGGTGAGCGGCGGAAACAGCGCCTGGGGCGGCAGGCAGCACGGTCACCAGCTCACCGACGACAGCGTGATCCTCTTCGCGAACAACGGCGCCGAAACGGATCAGGCTCAAGCCGTCGAGTACGGACTGGACGGGAGCCTGAAAAGGAGGTTCGCGAGCAACGGCTCGGCCAGCAATTTCGGCGACGTGCAGCGCCTTGCCAACGGCAACACCGTCATCACCTATGGGACCTCGCTGCAAGAGGTCGACGCGAGCGATGCCCTGCTGCTCGAAGTGAAGGGGAGCGGCCTGTTCGGCTACGTCGAGTTCCGCGAGAGCTTGTACGGCCTCCCGCCCGACATCCAGCAATGAACCGCCGTCGCGAGGAGGCGCGCTTACCTGGCTCGCGGACCGACCTGCGCCTCCCCGTCGCGGAGGCACGACGGGCCAAAGCCGCGGCGCTTGCAGGAAAACGCGACGAGGCGACTCTCCCGACAGCTGCGCCTCCACTGGTCAGTGACAACCTAACCCGGTGCTGACGGCCGGGCTCACGCTCGTGGGAGAAAGCCTGCGTGCGGGAATCGTTCCCGGCGCATGTTTTCGAAACTGCTGACGTTTCGCTTGTCGAGGGAACGATTGCTTCACCCCGAAATCGCACTCAGGAGGCCGACGGTTCGATCCCGTTCATCTCCACCAAATCATTCAATTTCGTCCTTCGATTTTCGCGTCAGGGAACGTTTGGGGAACGATTCGCGTGCATCACAGCCCGGTGGCGAATCTTCCGAAGCTCTTCGCCCCGCGCTGGACAGCCTCGGCGAGCGTGAGCAGCTCGCCCTCGCCATCGTGCGCCGCGCGCCACGCCTCGCCGGCTTGCTTCGACGAGAAGAAGGACATCGTGTCGCAACCCTTGCCCTTGACCACGACGATGTCTGCGGGCTCGGCGGCCGTCACCCGGTCGCCGTTCACGACGATCCGAAGCCGCGCTCCGTTGTCGCGCGCTTCCGCCTCGACCACGATCGGCTTGCTGAGCATCTGCGAGACACCGAGCGCGTCGAATGCACAGCGGGCGAACGCCGGCTTGCCACCTTCGGCGGTCACCGTGATGCCGGTAGGAACGTTGGCCAGCGGCCACGCGACCGCGATCAGCTCGCTCTCGGGGACGCGTAGGATGCCGGTGCCGACCCGCTCGCCGCAGGCCTGCATCTGGTCGAGGACGCGATCGGCTTCGACCTGACCGAGCTTCATGCGCGTCGCGAACTCCGACGGCGTCGGGGCGCGGCCCCTCTCCATCCAGGGCGCGAAGATCCCCTCGACCAGCGCGCGCCGTAGCCGTTCCGCCTCGTCCCGGTTGTCGACCACGATCGCGTCGTCGGCCGAGTGAACCGGGCATTTCACGGCCTGCGCTTGGCCGGCGCCCGACGGCGTAGGCCGCGCGAGCCGCATGGCGACCGCGCCGACCACGGCGCCCGCGATCGCCACCACCGCCAGCCATCGGGTCGACACGCACATAACGATAACCGATTGGTCCTTGGGGCGTGAGGTCGACGAGCCCGCAGGCAACGCGTTCGCTGGTCTCGACATCGAACGGTGACATGATGGCTTCCATGCGTGGCTTGTTCGCGTCGGTCTGTTTGTTGGACGTCGTCGCGCTCGGCTGCGGCGGGGGCGGGGGTCCGGCGCGGACACCGACATACTGGGGGGACGTGGCGCCGCTGCTCAACGCCAAGTGCGTCGGATGTCACCAGGCGGGCGGGATCGGTCCGTTCGTGTTCGACGGCTACGACGCCGCGATGGAGAACGGGGCGGTGGCCGCGGCGATGGTCGACGAGGGGCTGATGCCGCCGTTCCTGGTCGATCACAGCGGCAGCTGCGGCGACTTCGAGGACGCCGACACGCCCACCGCGGCCGAAAAGGCGACGCTGCGGGCGTGGGTGGACGGCGGGATGCCGGAAGGCGAGCCCAGGACGCTCACGCTGGCGCCCGTGCCCCACCTCGGCGAGGGGACCGACTACCGCACGCCGGACTTCGCGCCCGCGCCCCAGGGCGGCACGCTGGCCGAGCACGACGAGTACCGCTGCTTCATGCTCGACTCCGGTCTCGCCGCCGACGCGTTCGTCACCGGTTACGAGGTCACGCCCGGCAACGCGGCGATCGTCCACCACGTGCTCGTGTTCACCGTCGATCCCGCGGTCGTCGTGGGCGGCAAGACCAACGGCGACGTGATGTCGGCGCTGGACGCGGCGTCGCCCGATCGCGCTGGCTGGCCCTGCTTCGGGGGCGCCGGCGCCGGGGTGGAGCCGGACGCGATCCCGGTGACCTGGGCGCCCGGACAGGGCATGGTCAACTATCCCGACGGCGTCGGCGCGGGAGTGACCGCGGCCGAGAAGGTCGTGGTTCAGATTCACTACAACCTCGCCGACCCGGCCACGCTCGGCCAGCGCGATCAGACGACGGTGCGGATGCGGTTCGCGGCCACGGTCGCGCGCCGGGCGGTGTTCGCGCTGCCGGACAAGTTCCCCGATACCGTCGGCGCCGCCACGCCCGCGATGTTGCCGCCGGGGCAGGCCTCGACGACGTTCACCTTCGACGTCACCGCCCAGGAGCTGGGTCTCGACCGTCTGGCCTACGCGGACGTGCTGGCCGTGATGCCGCACATGCACGAGCGCGGGCACCGGCTCGAGCTCCGTCACGCGGCGACCGCCACCGCGACCCCGGCGTGCATCGCTCGGGTCGCGGCCTGGGATTTCCACTGGCAGAAGATGTACGGGTACCGAACGCCGATTCGTCTCGGCCGTACCAGCAAGCTCACGGTCTCGTGCGACTACGACACCCGCGGCGTCACGGATCCGATCTTGCCCGGGTGGGGCACGCAGAACGAGATGTGCCTCACCGTGCTGATGGTGGCGCTGCCGCCGGGGATCTAGCGGCGAGACCTCGGGGCTGCTGTGCGAACTGGGCGGTCTCAGCTACCAGCAGATCCACGTCGTCGCGCCGGGCCAGCCCAACTGGAACGGCGACGTCGACGGCGAGTACTTTGCGTGCTTCGCGCCCGATCCGGCCGGCGGCTTCTACTTCGTCGTGACGGACCTCGGGATCCCCAAACGAAAACCACGCCTCGTGCACCTCTCCGCCGCGGCGGCGAGCACGACCGCCCCCACTCTGGTGCCGACCGAGCCCACGTTCGGCGAGGCGGCGCCAGCGGATTCAGCGAATGCCGCATGGTCGTCGCCTCGGACGGCGTCATCTACGTGCAAACGGGGTTTCAGATCTGGAAGGTCGGCCCGGCGACGCCCTGACGCGCGAACGCGGCCCCCGGAATGGTGTGACTCGTCCAAGATGGTGGTGCATGGGCTGGTTGAGGAACATTCTTTCCCTGACGACAAAGGAAGAGCGGAGCGGGCTCCATCTCGAGGGGCCGGGGCATCGCGAGGTCGAGGGCCCCAAGACCTTCGTGCAGCTGTTCCGCGCGCTCGACGGATGGCTTCCCGAGGGGGCGATCCTCTACTTCGAGAGCGGGTCCCCCGACGCCGAGATCGAGGCCTTCATGGTGAAGAACCGCATCGCCGAACAGGCGCACATCGCGCTCGGAACCATCTGGCCCCGACCACGCGTGTTTCATGTGCCCGCGACCAGCGAGACGCTCCGAAAGCTCGCGGACATCATGGAGCGTCACGCGGAACCGGAGTTGGCGGTTCACTTTCACGTCTACCGAGGCGGAACCGTTCTACTCGAGTGGCACGATGCGTTTTCGCAGCCGATGCTCGTTGCGGGATCGCTGCCGGAGCAGAAGGTCCACGACCTCGTGGGAAGATTTCGTTCGGTGTGAGCAATGGCCGGTTGACCAATGATCGGTCCCGTCCGTGGAGCGCGAACTCTCTGATCCTGCGGCGGACAGCCTGAACTAAGGACGGAGGGGCTTCAGAATGAGTGGCCTGGCATTTCTCGTCACACGGGCGCCTCTTACCGAGCGGACTCCAAGTCCACGGTCAGTACCCCTGCCGGGTCCCAGATCATGTTGATACTCGAAGCGTCCGTAGTGAGACGTTCGCGCCGTGTAGCCTGAGGGTAGCTTGTGCCCACGGCTTCCGCCTTCAAACGGGTTCCCGCATCCAGGTGGTGCGCAGAACCAGTCGTCTCGATCCTTTCAAGTGCGCAGCGTAGCTCTCGGCGCGGCACTAAGGCCGCGCGCGTAAATTATCTATCTACGTGCCGGCAGTTCTAGACCAGCAAAACAAGCGCGAGCAAACGTACGAGTTGAAAAACTAATTTGGATCAAACGCCTAAGCAGGAGGTTGCTATCGCGCAAGCAGACACTCGACTGTGCGCACTCTGCCGTCTATCGCTTGGTGAGCTGCACCGTGGTGGACTCGATCTCGAGAAATGCCTGTTTGATAACTGTCGCTCGCCCGGCGTCATCGAATATCGCGCGCTCTTGAGCCTGCGCCGTTTGTACACACGTCTGATACTTCGACCAAGCGATAAACAAGAGAGCGCATATGACCGCGCCCATGGCAACCGCCATGCCGCTGCTTCCCGCTATGCCCTGGACAACTGCGGCAATCAACAAGAGGAATATTGCTTCGGCGGCGCACCACAACCAAGCCCACTCGTCCAACGCACTCCGTATGAGCTGTTCATCAATCACGGGAGTTTTGAAGCCGGCGTACCGGTAAAATACTTTCTGCATCACGGCGCCCCTGGCTTCCCGATCGGACAATAGTCTATCGAAGTCGTCTGTCGGCTCGATTCTCAGGCGCTCCATCATGGGATGGATTATGTAATCGCGTTCGAATCGATAACGCAGTCCAATTGCATCTGAGATCTTATCGTGAAGGCGAAACACTCGGGCCAGCAACGCGATCACGAGCGGCACGGCGATGTAGAGAAGTTTGATTCCTACAATCGGGATACCCTGGACCTCGAGATCGAGCGCGTCAAGCAAGGCCTTGATTCGTGGCACTCCCCTTGCCAGGGCGTAGGTACACGCCAACGCCACTCCAAACGTGGAAAGAGAGATTCGTAACAGCATGTCCGAGTAGCTCTCAGGTTGCCCAATGACCTTCACCCTATCTCCTTTGTTGGAACGTCCAGCCCCGACCTGGGTGCGCTCGCACTGGCGTATTCTCGGTCGGGCGGCCCCTGGTCCCCTGAGTGTACGAGGACGCAACCATCAGCGCGAGCAACATCCAGGGTGGGTTCTGAAGCCGCTCTCGAAGCACATGGGTCAAAGATCGCGCAGGTCGAACAATCTCGTAGCAAGGGATTAACTCAGGAACGTGTCGATGGCACTATCCATTGGGTGCCCGAACGTCTGGGTGCCCGAACGTCCCTTCAAGCCCGAGCTCTCCGCCCAACGTCTGTCCCATCCTCCTAGTCCACTTCTTGGCGTCGCGATCTCCTACCTTCTCAAGGGTCGTCGCACTTCGCACTTAGGCCGGGTGGCGGATATCGGTGCGGGCAAACTCCGACATGCTCGTCTCCTGCACAGGCAGGCTCGTAGGCTGTATCTTGTCGACACTGAGCAACAGTTGCGCGCTGTGCATCGGGACGGCTCGCGAACGTACACGATGGAGACCTTCGTCGCTGCCATGCGCGCGGGTAACCGCGTGCGAGCGTTAAGCAGCGTTCTGTTTGCCGGAACCCGCTTGCGCATCGACGTCGCCTTCTGCGTCGCCGTCATGGATGTTGTGCCGCAGTTCGTGCGGCGACAGATTCTCACCGCTGCGATTCGGAACCTGCGGCAGGGGGGCGATCTGGTGCTAATCGTCCCGAGAAACGACTCCACAATCCTTCGTCGCTGTCACCGCACGAACCGTCGTTGGGACGGTCATTGGTTTCTGAATCGCAACGGCTTCACCTTCTTCCGCAATTTCCGCTCAGTTACACCCCTTGTTAGGATGGCCGAGATGTTGGGCGTGCGACTGCTAGTCGATCTCTCCGTCTATCGCCAGGTCTGCCTAATATTCAAGAAGGAACGAACTCGGGAGTGATAGACGGGTGGGATGGGGCGTCGATCGCGGCCGTCATCGGATGAGCGTGAACCAACTACCGCAAGCCCGAGAGACTGAAGCGCTCCCTCGTAATCCACGTGGATCTACCCTCCTGCGTGATGGGCGCCCGGCCGAACTTACGCACCTCAGATCTCTGGACAACAGCGGATCACGGTCCAGGCAGTCGCCGATCACGGTCGCTGTCCGCGAAGGTCTTCGAAACGCACATGAACACGACCGCAGCCAGCACGCCCGAAATCAACGTCGGGATCGGTTTCTCGGTCAGCAACCATGTCAGCGTCGGCGCCATGCAGATCGCGCCGCCGCAGACCGAAAGTGTTAGTAGTCCTTGGTTCCTAGCCTGCATCTTGGAGTTCCTTTCTGTAACGCTCGCCGTTCGTTGCGGCATCGACGGATCGATGTGGATCCAGGCACTTAGCTATAGCTAGCTCGGGCTATCAGTTCCTGCCCGGCACATGTCACGACCTTGCGCCGCGCATGCACGGCCGTCACTGCGCGCATTTCAGGTTTCTCGCGCGGGAAATTCGCACAGTATCTAGCGGTCGCGGCGAACGTTGCTGAAGTGCTGCTCAACGATCGCCTGCCGGCCCTCCAGAGAGTGGGCGTCGTAGGGGTGCCGCTTCACCTCGAGCAGATCAGGAAGTTCGTCCGTCCAAAAATCGGATGCGACACGCTTGGCAAGGGCTCTCTGCGTAACTCCAATGACCTCGGCCGTCGACAGGAGCCGTCGCGTGGCGCGTTTCTCTTTCGGACCTCGCTTAGCCGCGATCGGACGCGAGCACTGATCGAAAACATTCACCAAAGACGCGAGCGTTAATGCAAGGTCGTCCAGGTGCTCCGGGGTCGGCAGATCGTGACCGTTGTACACGAGGCGGTCCGCGACGAGAGGGGCATCAGGATCTGGCTCCCGACGGAGGTCAATGTTGCCCAACTCCAATCGAAGCCAGGCAAGGTATCGGGCCACGTCGTACCGAAACTCCCTATGGGCATGGCGGTAGATGCACAGCGCTGACTCGATGTGCGGGAGCGCGCGTCCCCGAAGGTCCACGCAGTTCTCTTGGTGCATGATCGACTCTCCCGGATCTCCTGTGCGGCGCTCACGCCAGGCTCCAACATTCTCCAGCGTCGCTTGAAGCCGCGAGAGCAGCATGGGCGTCCTCGTCGGGTTGGCGACCGCCGCGAGGCGCGCTTCGGCGGCAGCGATCGCGGCATCTCGGCAACGACGTGCGGCATCGGCGCACGCCCTGCGTTCGTCAGCGGTGCGAGCTCCGAATCGAGTCGCCTCCTCGTCGGACCTCTGCAGCCCCCAAAGCCATTCCTGAAGCAACAGACCCGTTCCCACAGCCAGTTCTGCGTCAGTGAGCCTGCCCCGGTTCGCCTCCAAGTAGTCCCAGAGCTCATCGGCATTGAGACCAGCAAAACGGGAGGCGGCGGACTGTTCGCTCGTCGGCTGCACCATTAACCTCCATCGCCGCACCTTCGGAAAGGGTCCCGAGCTGGCGGTCGGGGTGCAGGCCGATCGCCCCGCGTAACTCATGACCTTCCGCGCGGTGCCCGATTGAGAGTTGAGTCTATGCTGCCATGCTGCCCGGTTCTTGCCGAGCCCCTTGCGACAGCGGTCGCACTGCATATGCCACGCGTTCAGCTGACGGCGCTTACATCCAGGAGCGCCGCTCGTCTGCCGAGCACACCGAGTAACATTCGGCCGATGAAAGCAGCCCCCAAGAACGGCGATCCGCCGAACAAACCTTCGGACGCTGAGATCGCCGAGGTGGTACGCCGCCTCGCGCCCTTCGATCGGCGGCTGATCCTGACCGGAGCTGGTTTCTCCCAGCCTTGGGGCGGCTACCTCACTGACGAGCTTTGGAGCGTGATCGTATCAGACTCCAGAATCCGGGGTCGACCAAAGGTCGATCGCCTTCTTCACCGGACCTTCAACTTCGAAGAGGCACTCGGGCAAGTCGAGGTCACGAAGAGGGCTTCCTACAGCAACGACGATCGCGAGGTATTGCGCCAGGTCGTGCTGGATGGATTCCGCGCGCAGGAAAAGCGGATGCGCGGAATCCTCGATGGCCACCTGGTGATCACCGCGCTCGCAACGCTCGCGAAGGATCTCGCCACGAACAATGCTACGAAATGCATCTTTACCCTGAACCAGGATCTCCTTGCGGAGCGATTGATGCGCACGATGAAGCGACCACAAGTAGTGGTTCCTGGCGTCAATCATGAGGACTGGTGGTTCGACAGCAATGGACCAGCGGGATCAGGCGTCGGGACCAAGGTCCAGGTCCGAGACTTCGACCCCCACGACATCGAAAGCACGAAGGGACAACTCTGCTATGTGAAACTGCACGGTTCGATGAACTGGCAGCGTCCACGCGGTGACGTCGTCGTCCTGGGGGGCGCCAAGGCAGAATTCATTAAGCGGTTCACCATCCTGAGGCTGAACAGCGCCATCTTCCGCGAGGCGCTGAACCAGGGGGCCGCGCGTCTCCTGGTCATCGGCTACGGATTTCGCGATAGGCACATCAACGCGATGATTGCATCAGCGGTCGATCACGGTTTGAGGCTGTGGATCGTCGACCCACGCCCCCCGGGTGCCACTCTCGCGGCGCTCAGTTCCAACAGAACCTGGGACGCAGTAGCAGGGTATTCGTCGGAGCCCTGGATCGGGCTTTTTGACGATGCCTCCGTCGAACGAGGCATGCTCGCGACATTCTGGTCGACCTAGCCCGTCCCGTCGCGCGTCTAGCGCGCATCAGCCTCGCTGCGGGCGGGCTGTGGTTCAGCGCAACGTACTCCACGCCCACGTTGCTGGCCGTCGCGCGCAACACGCCGGTCACGCGGACAGCCCACATATTTCCGTCGCCGGGCAGAACGTCTTCTAGACGCTCTCGATGTCGATGAAGGGAAATAGATCGAGTCCGTTGCCCCCTGCTCGTTCACGACGCTGAAGTTTGCGCTCCTGTCCGACAGATCGATCGGCGCGCCGAGCGTCGCCTGACGGTGCTACTGAAGCGGCCCGCCGATGTTCTTGATGTCCCGGTGCTCGATGATCACCCTCACCATCCCCGCGACTTGCTGGGTTCTTCAAGCGGAGGACGTGTTCGAGCCACCCGCCGGTGCTGACGCCGCCCTCGCCTTTGAGACCAAACCGCATGCCTTCAGGAAGTGTGGCATCACCACACAGCTCAATGATCACCAGCAACTCGGCTCGCTTGTCGTGGCCGGCAGCCGCCTGAGTAGGCGCCCGCCGCGTCGCGTGGGCGTGGACGAGCGCAAAGTGGCCGTGCGACACTGCTGGCGGGATCGCCTGGACACCTGTCTGGGTCCTGGGGGGAACAACCGGAGGCAGACGATGGAGAGGCCCGAGCTCAGGCTGTGGACGATTCTGACATTGTTCGCGGCGAGCTGTGGAGGTGGCGGCGACGGGGGTTCTGCCTCTGTCTGCGCGCCGGGCGCATCGGTGGCCTGTACCTGCACGAACGCAGCGCAAGGCGCTCAAGTCTGCAACGCTGACGGCAGCGGCTACGGCGCTTGCACCTGCGGAGGCACCGGCAGCGCTGGCACGACGGGCGCGGCCGGTGCCTCAGCCAGCGCCGGAACAACCGGCAACGGCGGCAACGTCGCGAGTGGCGGCGCGACAGCGACGGCCGGAACGACTGGCGCTGGTGGCAGCCTCGGTGCGGCCGGCGCGAGCGGTGCCGCAGGAACGGGCGGACGAGCGGGAAACGCCGGCGGAACCACCGGTAGCGGCGCGGCTGGTCGGGGGGGAGGCGGCGGCGTGATGAGCACTGGAGGGAGCGGTGGCGCGTATACCGGCCGCCTGGTTTCAGTGGTCATCATCGACTCGATCGTCGCACCAGGGATGGATGACGGGACCAATTGGGACGGCCTCGGCGATGTGGATCCCGCGATCACGCAGGCTGTCGCCGTTGCGCTTGTTGGCCCGAACCCGGCTGCGAAGGTGCTCGCGATTCTCGGTGATGCCGCTCTTACGAACATCGACAAACCAGATCCGTTCGGCGACGCCTACGTGACAGCGTTCGGGATACCAAATGCGCCGGGCGATCTCGCCAGGGTCGACTTCCCGGTCCCCAACACGTTCAACCCGATTTGGCATGCCGGCTGGTTCTTTCCCAACATCCCTATCGACAGCGACGCGCGAGTCACAATCGGGCTCTGGGACGCCGACCTCCTCGACCACGATCCAATAGACGCAGTTCAAATTAACTCGCAGGACCTCAAAGACGCGTTGGCTGCGCAACAAACGTTCCCGGTCCGCGTGGACGATCAGGGGAAGCACCAACTTCTCTTTGTCGGCATCAGCGTGGCTCAGCAGCAAGGGCCGCTCTAGCCGTGTCCAAGGCGCGCGGCTACGACGAGCCGGCGGAAGAAGACTTTCTTGACCGGCGCCCGCTCGCCCGAGCGATAGCGGACGTCATCTCCAATACCCCGCCTGAGTTCGGGGTTCGGGTTGGTTTGTTCGGGGAGTGGGGCTCTGGCAAGAGTTCGGTGCTGAACTTCATCGAGCAGATTCTGAGTCGGCGTGGCCATGTGATTGTGCGGTTCAGTCCGTGGGGGCTCACGGGGCACGACGAGCTGTTCACGAAGCTGGGCGAGACTCTTCTTGCTCGGTTCGAGAAGCTGGGAGAACAGCGGGGGCCGGCACTCACCCACCTCAAGTTGAAGCACTTTTCGAAGATCAGGAAGGCTCTGGAGGCAGGCAAGAAGACTGGGGGTGCAATCGGTGGCGTTGCCTCCCTCCTCGATTCGGTCTCGGGCAGTCTCAAGCCAACGAAGGAGCATCTGGCTTCGATCGCCAACGCCGGCGAACGAATAGTTGTAATGGTCGACGACGTCGACCGCGCCGACCCTCAACTCGTCCCCCCGATGCTGTTCGCGCTTCGCGAACTGTTCGACGTCCCGCGGTTCAGCTGGCTCCTTGCGATCGATCCGGTGGTGGTTCGAGCCGCCCTCAAGGACTACCACCCCGGCTTCGGTCTGGGCCGCGACTTCCTTGAGAAGATCGTGGACTTTCCTTTCACGATCACCCCTCCCCCACCACCGCACCGACTGAGGCTGCTTGAGGGGGAGCTCGCCGATTCTGGCGCCCTGCTGGAAGACGCCGGGCTGGCTGATCTCGCTGTATTGTTGCCCGACAATCCTCGGGAACTCCGATCGATCGTCCGACATTTCCGGTCTATTGCCGGCACCCTCAAGCGCCTCGGCACCAATGAATTCGACCAACGGCTCTTGGTCATCCTTGTAGTGATTCACGCGGCAGCGCCGGAGTTGCTGACCCGTCTGCTCGAGTCACAACGAGCGCTCCGCAAGCTCACGGGAATCAAGTTCCTCGACGGAGAAGCCGCCAAGAAGGCGCATGCCACGGCGAAACAGGAGATAGACCGTCTGCTTTCCAACTCGGCGGTGCGTCTCGCTGAACGGAAGCGTCTTCGATCGCTGCTGTTTCGTCTTAGCGAAGCGGGATACTGGGCGGCCGAGACCGTCGTGGAAACAGGGCGCCTTCTGCAAACCGCACCGGTCGTGACTCTTCGGGAAGCAGCTGACGGTGTAGCGACTCACGGCAAGGATGCGTCGACCCTCGCGCAATGGCTTGAGGGCTTTTCCAAGGAAGCAGAGCGCCCAAAAGAAGACGTCCGGCGCGCTTTCTTCGATCAGCTCCTCCGATTGCACACCGAATCGATGTCGAGGGCGAGCGACGCTTTTTCGCAGGACGAGTCCGCGGCAGCCGTTCGCTCAGCGCTCGAGACGATCCGTGTCCTCGGGCTACTGATTTTTGACCTCGGCGCGGGGCCTGGCGCGACCGGACTGGATGAGATGCGGAAGAGATTCTCTCAATGGGCTCACTTCCAAAACTCGGACGACTACGTCACAGCCCGCCGCGAAGAGAGAGAGTGCCTCCTGCGTTTCGCGGCACTTCCAGGTCTGGATCCGCTTGAAACCCTGGACCGAGTAGTTCCGGCCTGGCTACACGACGGTGCCGACGTGCCCGGAGAACAGGCCGCCAAGCGTCTGCACCGAGAGTTGCTCGCAACGCTTGAGCCTCGCGCGGTCGTCGCCTTCATTGGATTCCTCGACAAGGAGAACATGAGCGCCTACTACCGCGGCTGGAAACGCGCGGGCCAGTACCTCCTGCGATCGAAGGGGCGCCTATGGACGCAAGAGTTTCGTTCTCAGCTGCGAGCGGCGTTCGAAGGTAAGAGGTCCTCGGCGCGCTCCGACAACGCCGTGGACATGTTGCGAGTGCTTCTCGACTTGCATGGGCACGGAAGCAAGGGAGGCCTCTCTGATGGCGATCTCGTGCGGCTCCTTTGGGCCGCCAGCACGGCGATCGCTCCGAACATCCGCCGTTTCAAGTCGTTTCAGGATCTCAAGAGGGCCCTTGAAGCAGCCGCGGAGCTGACTCTCGACGAGCCTGCTTGGTGGCAAGCTAAACTCGCTCAGCAGCGAGCTGTCGAAGAGGAGTCGCCAGCGTCCGATGAGTCCGACGCCCCGACGAATTCACAAGAGACACAGCAACCTGCGCCGTCATTGGGTGAGGAGAGTTCGGGAGGATCCGAAACCGAACAACGGTGATCCGGACAGGCGCTCTCGCTGTGCATACCGCCCGCGCGGTTCTCGACGCGACATCCCGCATCCCGCTTAGCTGACGGGTGAGCGCGACACGCCCAGCTCGCGGGCCGCGGCTGAAGCTGCGCGGCCAGGCGACGACCAGAAGGGCCTGGCGCTGAGCCAACAGGTTGTTGGACAAGCAGCGTTTCGTTGCAGAGCCGCGCGCGGACGTCCGCCCGACGTCCGCGCCCGGGCTCGGACGGGGTCTTCGATCTCACGCGCCGGCAAACGCCGGCCGCCCGCCCGCGCGCGCCTCGGCCCACGGCTTGCTCTGGCTGCCGCCACGCCTCTCCCCTCCGTCCAAGGAGCGCCATGCGCAAGCAACCCTTCGCCCTCGCCCTCGCCTACTTCCTCGCCGCCGCCCTCACCTCCACCGCCTCCCGCGCCGAGCCCGCCATGGCCGCCGCCCCGTCCGCCCCCGCCGGCAAGAACATGCTCTGGAACAGCGCCTTCGACGCCCCCGCGCTCCGCCCCTGGACCGTGGGCTTCGATTCACCCAAGGCCGGCCACGCCGAAGTCACCAACGGCGAGCTCTGCATCCACCTCACCCCCGCCACCGCCGCATCCACCCCGACCGCCGTCACCATCCGCCAGCGCCCCCTCGCCCTCGCCGTGGGCCACCACTACCAGCTCCGCTTCGTCGCGCGCGCCACCCACCCAACCCGCGTCCGCCCGCGGCTCACCAAGATCGACCCGCCCTACACCGAGCTCTGGGCCGCGACCGCCGACGTCTCGCCCGATCGCCGCCCGTTCTCCGTAGCCTTCGACGGCGCGGTCAACGAGGACAACGTCGAGCTGGCCATCGATCTGGCCGGGGGTGGCACCGTCTGCTTCGACGACGTCGAGCTCAACGACCCCCAGGCCGACATCCCCACCGAGCGCCTCCACCCGCGCGCGATCCCGAAGCTGCGCGTCAACCAGCTCGGCTACCTACCCGAGCTCCCCAAGATCGCCACCCTCGCAACCACCGACGCCAAGCCGCTCGCCTGGCAGCTCCTCGACGCCACCGGCAAACTCCGCGCGCACGGTCAAACCCGCCCGTTCGGCGACGATCGGTCCTCCGGCGAACGCGTCCACCAGATCGACTTCTCCTCCGCCACCGCCCCCGGCAACAACCTCAAGCTCCGCGTCGGGGCCGACGAGAGTGTCCCGTTCGCGATCGGCCGCGACATCTACCGCCGGCTGAAGTACGACGCGCTCGCCTTCTTCTATCTCCAGCGAAGCGGCGTCCCGATCGCGATGCCGTACGCGGGGTCGCGCGCCTACGGGCGCGCCGCCGGGCACCCCGGCGACAAGCGCGTCGGCTGCCCGCCCGACGCCCCCTGCGCCTACCAGCTGGACGTCAGCGGCGGCTGGTACGACGCCGGCGATCACGGCAAGTACGTGGTCAACGGCGGGCTCACGGTCTGGCTGCTGCAGAACCAGTACGAGCTGCTCTCCCGCTTGGGCTCGACGGTCGCCGGCTTCGGCGACGGCAAGATGCGGATCCCCGAGTCGAAGAACGGCCGCCCCGACCTGCTCGACGAGGCGCGCTTCGGCCTGGACGTCTTCCTGCGGATGCAGGTGCCCGCCGGCCAACCGCTGGCGGGGATGGTTCACCAGAAGATCCACGGCGAGAAGTGGTCGCCGATCCCGACCTTGCCCGACCGCGACCCGATCCGGCGCTTCCTCCGCCCGGTGAGCACCGCCGCGACCTTGAACCTGGCGGCGGTGGCGGCGCAGGCGGCGCGGCTGTGGAAGCCGCTCGATCCCGGCTTCGCCGCGCGTTGCCTCGCGGCCGCCGAGGCCGCCTTCGCGGCCGCCGCGCGCCATCCCCTCGCCCGCGCCGACCGCCCCGGGGAAGGGGGCGGCGCTTACGGCGACGGGGACGTCGAGGACGAGCGCTTCTGGGCGGCGGCGGAGCTCTACGTCACCACCGCGAAGCCCGAGTACAAGGACGCCCTCACCCGCTCGCGCTTTTACGCGCCCGCGAGCGGCGCCGTGGCCGCCAGCGCGATCGGATGGGATCACGTCGCGCCACTCGGAAAGGTGAGCCTGCTGGTCGCGCCGAACGGCCTCGGCGACGCGGCGCTCGGCGACCAGCGCCGCCAGATGCTGGCGGGAGCGGATCGGCTGCTCGGCCTGATCGCGACGCGCGGCTACCGCGTGCCGATGGCCTCCGACCGCATCTACATCTGGGGATCGAACGGCGACGTCCTGAACGGCGGCGTCGTGCTGGGCGTGGCCTACGCGCTCTCCCACGACCCGAAGTACGCGGGCGGCGTGGTCGACGTGATGGACTACATCCTCGGGCGCAACCCGCTCGGCTTCAGCTACGTCGCCGGGTACGGCACGTACGCCATGCGCAACCCGCACCACCGCGTGTGGGCGCACATGAAGGATGCGTCGCTGCCGGAGGCGCCGCCCGGCGCGGTCGCGGGCGGGCCGAACTCGGCGCTGCAGGATCCGTACATCCGGAAGCTCGGCATGGGCGGGTGCCCGCCCGAGACCTGCTACGTGGACAACACCGACTCGTACTCGACCAACGAGGTCGCCATCAACTGGAACGCCGCGCTCGCCTGGGATGCCGCCCTCCTCGACGACATCGGGAACACGGCCGGCCGCCGGTGACGAGCCATATCGCGTTCGCTGTCGCGGTCGTGACTGAACCCTCGCGAAGGAATTCACATGGGCCGCTCGCGTTCTCGGCTGGTCGGCCGGGGTCGCGCCAGTAAAGACGGCGGCAACTGACCCACCGCCGCGTCAGCACTGAAGCTGTCGCCACCACATCGGGACCGAAAACGATCCGATGAGGACGAGATCGGTTCCGTCGCCGCCGCGGCAGTCGACCGCGAAGGTACCGAGGGCCACCTGAATCGGGCTGCCGCCGTCGTGTGGGCCGGTCCGGTCGGGCACTCGTCGCTTTGAGCCGCGCCATCGCACGCGCCGACGGGGCTAACGCCGCTCGAGGGCCGGCGGTCGGTGGGTCGCGCCGCGCGGGCCGTGGCGCCGGAGATCTCCGCGCATCGATGCGGTAAGCTCATGCCGTGCATCGGGATACTGGCCCCGCGGCCATCGATCGCTATCACGAGCTTCTGCGCGCGCAGGCCCCGCACGAGCGTCTGGAACAGGCGAACGCGCTCAGCAAGGCGGTGAGGGAGCTCGCGGTCGCAGGTCTGAGGACACGCCACCCCGACGCGACGCCTGATGAGATCCGTTTGCGCCTGACGGTGCGCCTCTATGGACGGGAAGTTGCGCGGCGGCTTTTCGGACCGGTTCCTGCCGACGCAATCTGATGTCGGACGATCGGGCATCGCCGGATGCGATCGCCGTGGCGTTGCGGGTGGGCGAAGCCATCGAGTCCGTGGGGGGCGCTTACTTCGTCGGCGGAAGCCTGGCGAGCTCGCTGCAGGGCGAGCCGCGCGCGACCAACGACATCGATCTGGTGATCGACCTGCCCGTCGCGCGGATCGCTGACCTCGTCGCCGCCCTCGGCGATGATTTCGAGGTCGACGTCGACATGCTGCGCGACGCTCTGCTCAATACCCGAAGCTGCAACATCTTCTATGTTCCGACGGTGGTGAAGCTGGACCTGTTCGCGGTCGGCCGTTCGCCGTTCGACGCCAGCGAATTCGCCCGCCGTTCGCGAGTCGTCGTCCGCCCGCCCGCCGGGAGCCTCGTGGTCAAGAGTCCCGAAGACACGGTGCTGAGGAAGCTGTTGTGGTACCAGGAGGGCGGAGGCGTCTCCGAACGGCAGTGGCGCGACGTCGTCGAAGTGCTTCGTGTGAGCGGTCCCGGGATGGACCGCGCGTATCTCGCGTCGTGGGCGGAGCGATTGGGCCTCAAGCAGCTGCTCGAGCGCGCGACGGGTGAGGCGTCGCGAGATTAGGCAGGAACGTAGGCCCTCGAGTATCTGCGTCGCTCGTGACTTCGGCGCGGGCCGCAGCACAGGGCGCGGGACAGCCGGACGACGTCACGTCACGGCCGTTGCCCGTGCCTAGGGACCCGGGGCCGGGACCTCTCCACGGTGGTAGCCTCGCGGTGTGATTGCCGGCGAGCCAGAACCGCGACTGGCCGCACCGCCCCGGCGCGTGCCGCTGTCACTGCGGATCTGGCTCCTGTTCGGGGGGCCCGGAGTGGTCGCGTGGAGTTGGTTCGTCTTCGGATGTGCGCTGACCATCGCCGTGATGCGCCGCGCGGCGTTTGAGTCCTGGCTGCTGAGCATCTTGGTCTTTCCGCTGCTGGGCGTTGTCTTCATCGCCGTGCATTGGCACGAAACAATGCGATCGCTGCGTTTGCTCGAAAACGGCCGGCTAGCTCGCGGCCGGCTGGTGGGCCAGGAGGACGGGGGCTTCGTGGAAGACGTCGGCCGGTTGGCGAAGCTTCGCTTCCGGATCGAAGACGCCGAAACCCATGAAGTGGAGCTGACGGTAACGATCCCGGTGCCGCAGCGACGCCCCGGCTGATGAGCGGCATCACCGATGGCCGCGTGAGACCGGCGTCGGCATCGCCCGCCTGCCCATCTGTCCGGGCTCCGCCAGCCCCGGCAGCGGGAGCGCAGGCGGCCACGCCCGCGACAGCAGCGAGCATGACGATCGCGGGCGCTCTCATGACCGCCTCCTCACTGGGACATGATCGCTCAAGGAGCCGAGCTGTCGAACCCGGCGCTCATGACGGCGTCGGCCAGCACCTTGCTGGCGCCGCAGTCGAAGTGCGAGAGGAAGAAAGTCCTGGTCGCCGCTGAATAGGTGAGCGAGCCGGTGTCGCCCCCCGCCAGCCTGAAGGGGAGCGGGTCGAGGATCGGCTGCCAGCTCTTGCCGCCGTCAGACGATCTCATCACGTGATCGATGCCCACGGTGACGATGGTGCGATCGGGAAGCTCCAGGGGCGTCAGGCCGACCAGCGTGCCAGGCCCGACGACCTTGGTCCAGGTCTTCCCGAGATCGGTGCTCTTGCTGAGGCCGCCGTCCGAGAGCAGGGGCCAATAGATAGCGCCATCGGAGGCCCACAACGGCGCCCCGAAGTGGCTGACCGGGACGTCGTTCGACAGCGTCCAGGTGGCCCCGCTGTCGGTGCTCCGGTAGACGCCACAGACACCGTCGCCCTGGCCACACGCGCCCAGCAGGTAGGTGTGGGCGTCGATCACCAGGGGGGTCTCGCCGTTGTGGGCGGTGGCGGGCAGGTTGAGGCCAACGTTGGTCCAGGTGCCACCGCCGTCCGGTGAGCGAAAGACCAGCTGCTTCATCCCGTGGGTGCCGGTGAGCAGCGTTGCGCGCGCGGGATCGCCGAAATCGACGCTGACCTGCTGGGTGAAGGTCATGGTCCCGAGCTGCTTGAACGTCAGGCCGTCGTCGCGGGTCTGGTAGAGACCGGCGGTCCCCCGAATTCCCGCCTCCCAGAAGATCTCCGGGTGGGCTGGATCGAAGACGATGTGGCCGACGGCGTTGGTGATGACGGCCGACCCGCCCCCGGCGCCTAGCGCCTGCCAGGTCTTGCCGCTGTCGTCGCTGGCCCACAGCCCATGCCCCTCGACGCCCGCGATCACCCGCTTCGAGCAGGGCTGCGCCGCGACGTACGAGAGGCCCGTGCAGCCCGCCGCCATCCCGGCCAGGTTGCCGGTGGCGTTGATCCACTGGGAAGCGGGCGCGGGCGCGGCCGGCGCGCCGGCGCACGCGATCGGCCCGACCGGCGTCGTACCACCGTCGCGCGATCCAGCGGCACCGCCGGCGCCGCCGCCCCCCGCCGTGCCCGCGCCTGCGCCCGCGTCTGCGCCGCCCGAACCCGCCGCAGCGCCCGCGTCGCTGCCCCCCTGCCCCATGGCATGGACCTCCCCCGCATCCGCGGCGCCAGGCCCGTCGGTGGCGTGCGTCCCCGCGCCCGAACAGCCGCCTGCGGCGGCGCACAGCATGACCACCCGCGGCCACCGAACCGCAGCGCCGCCGCCCATCAGGCGAGCACGCCCGGCAGCGGTCCCGTCCCGTACGAAGCGTCGCCGAACTGCGTATCGGGCACGCCCATGGCGTTCATCAGCGTGACCAGCAGCTTCTGGTGCGGCTGCCCACCCACGGCGACGTGCTGGCCGGTCTTCACGGCGCCCCCACACGAACCCAGGAAGAAGGCCCGCAAGCCATCGAAGGTGTGCGTGTAGGCCCACGCGACCTCGCTGCACCAGTAGATCAGCGTGTTGTCGAGGAGGGTCTTGCCGTCGACGTCCTGCACCCCCTTGAGCGCCGTCGCCAGATAGGCAAGCTGCTGCGCGTACCAGAAGTTGACTCCGGTCAGTTCGGCGCTCTGACCTGCGTGCGACATGTCGTGATGCCCCTGGGCGGCGCCGGCCCAGGTGTGGACCAGCGTCGAACGCGCCCACGACCATTGTAGCGACGCGATCCGCGTCAGGTCGCACTTGAGCGCCAGCGCCAGCAGGTCCATGTGCAGCTTCCCGGTGGCGGCGAAGTTGGCCTTGTCCAGCGGATCGCCGGCGCGCGGCGGCGCCGCCACGGCGCTGCAGCTCTGCGGCACCGGGACCGTGGTGCCGGCCGCGTCCAGGCGCGACTCGAGCTGGCGCACCGCCGTCAGGTGCGCGTCCAGCTTTCGCCGATCGCTGGCGCTCACGCGTTGCTGCACGCGCGCCGACTCCGCCAGCACGAAGTCCAGCACGCTCTTTCGCTGCGCGCGCGTACGATCGACCGTCATCTGTCCGGTCGGCGTCCCGTCGGTGAAGATGCGCGTGAACATCTTGGCCGGGTCCTGCTCGGCGGGGATGGGCGTGTTGGGGCCGGCGGAGATCATGCGGCTGAACGGCAGCACGCCGACGTCGGTGGCGTTGATCACCCCGAACTCCAGCGTCGGGAACCGCGTCGGGCTGGCCAGCTTCTTGGCGATGTATTGGTCGACGGAGATCCCGCCGGCATAGCCGCCCGGCAGCGACCCGGGCGCCGCCGTGGCGGGGTCGTAGATATAGGAGACCCCGGTCAGCATCTGCGACAGACCGATCGAATGTAGGTCGCCGTGGCCCGCCGCCTTGGGGTTGACCGTGCTGTCGTCGTTCTTGCAGCTCTCGCCGTTGACGCCCGACACGATCAGCAGCTGATCGCGCAGCGGCTCCAGCGGCGCCACCTCCTTGCCCAGCACGAAGCCCGCCCCGGTCTGCTGCGGCCAGAACTCCGGCTGATTGACCTGCGCGTTGGTGCCGTTCGGCGTGTAGAAGATCACCAGGCGCCTGGGCGCAGCCGTGGTGGCGGCCCGTGCGCCCCCGCCGCGCATCGCCTCCAGCGCGGGCAACCCGACGGCGATCCCGCCCGCGCCGCGCAGCAGCGCCCGCCGGCTGAGCCTCATGGCGCGCCCCCTTGCTCGTTCGTGCGGTAGAGGAAGGTGTCGGACTGGGTCAGCGCCAGCAGCAGCTGCTGGAAGTCTTTGCCGTGAAACGCCTGGCCGAGCGCCTGCAGCGTGCACTGATCGGCGTCGCCCTCGCTGCGCCCGTAGCCGAACCGGAACCACTGCTTGACCATGCAGCCCTCGACGTCGGCGCTGCTGCTCAGCTTCCTGGCCAGATCGACCGCGCCGTCGAAAGGGCCGTTGATGTCGGTGGTGGCGGTGATCTGTCCGGTAGCGTCGACGGCGTGTCCGGCGTCGGTGTCACGCCAGAGGCCCTGACCGTCGAAGTGCTCGAAGCCGAGACCGAGGGGATCCATCAGCGCGTGGCAGCCCGCGCAGGCGGCATCGGCGCGGTGGCGCGCGAACCTCTCGCGCGTGGTCAGCGTCGGATCGGGGGCGGGCGGCGTGGCGTTGACGTTCGCGGGCGGCGGCGGGGGCGGGTTGCACAGCAGCCGCTCGCGCACGAACAGCCCCCGCGCCACCGGAGAGGTCTGGTTCACCTTGGCGGTCGCCGCCAGCAGCCCCGCCTGCGTGAGGATCCCCGCCTGGCGTGCCGGATCCAGCGCCACCTTCTCGAACGCGGCGCCGGTCGGTCCCGGCTTGCCGTAGAAGGCGGCCAGGTCCTTGTTCATGAAGGTGTAGCTCCCCAGCAGCAGGTCGCTCATCCCGCGGCCGCCGAACACGACGTCATCGGTAAAGAGCGTCGTCTCCGTGCGCAGTAGCCGGCGGACGTCAGCGGTGAATCGGGGGAACAGGGTCGCGTCCTTCTCCGCCTTGGCGATCCGATCCAGGTCCAGCCACTGGCCGAAGAAGCTGTGCACAGCCCGCCCGCTGCGCGGATCGGCCAGCAGGCGCCGCGCCTGCTGCAGGACGCCCGCGGCGGTGTCCAGGCCGCCCGAGCCGGCGGCATCCAGCAACGGCGCATCGGGCATCGACGACCAGAGCAGGTAGGAGAGGCGAGACGCCATCTCGTAGGCGCCGGGCTTACCCACCGTCTGCGCGCCGTTGCTCTCGACGCGATAAAGAAAGCTGGGCATTTGCAGCATCGCCTGCACGGTCATGCGCACGGCGGTCGCGAAATCGTCGGTCTGCTTGCTGGCGGTGTAGAAAGCCAGCAGGCGATCGACCTCGCCGGCATCGAGGGGCCGGCGGAAGGCCCTCCGGCCGAAGCGAGGCAAGAACTCGCGGACGCAGACCTCTTCGCCGCGCGCCGCGGGGTCGCAGCCGAGCAGCCTGGGCAGGTCCGCCGTGGCCGCCGTGGCCAGCGCGATCGCGGCGTTCTCGTAGCCTTCGATCAGCAGGCCGGACACGCTCTGCGCGTCGGCGTTGTTCGTGAAGGCCAGCGCGATCTCCTCGTCCGGGAGCTGCGCGCCGGGCGCCGTGGTGTCCCCCAGCAGGTCGGCGACGGTGTAGTCGTACTCGGCCCTGGTCAGGCGCCGCAGGGGCGACGGGCCCGGCTGCGGCGCGGCGTTGCGGCACACGACCGAGGCAGGCGGCAGAGGATGGACGCCCGGGCCGCCCGCCGCCGACCCGATCTCACCACGGCACCCGCCCCCGGCGCCGAGCGCCACGCAAGCCAGTACCAGGCCGGCGCGGTGCGCCCAGCGCGTTTGGGCATCATTCGCCACGCCCCCCTGAGTGGACGTTCGGCGAAAAGGGGCTCAGGCCATCGCGCGCGCGAGACGCGTTGCAGCGGGAGCAGGCCCCGGCGGCCAGGCGTGCGTGCGCCTCGGGCGCGCCGCCGCCCGGGGCGAAGAAGATTGGTGGTCAGATCCCGGTCGTCGTCGGCTCGCAGACGCGCTTGCGGGTGCACGTCTACGTCTCGCATTCCCTGGACCGACACGCCACTGGGAGTCGTGCGCGGCAGCGTCAGATGAAGGTTCGGTGCCACCCACATCGCGGGCCGACCCCGCACGTCTCGACTCTGCAGATACGCGCTTGCCGATCGAAGGGGATGCGCGGGCGACAGGCTTACGGAATCCACTCCAGCCCCCCATCTCGATCGGTGACCCGACGAGACCAATACCCTCGTGCTACCCTAGATCGCAATGCGTGTGCTGAAGTTCATCGTCGAGAAACACCCCGACGGTTACGTCGCCTATCCCCTGGCGCTGCGCGGGATCGTGCTGGGCCAGGGCGACAGCTACGAGACGGCCCTCGCGGATGCTCGTTCAGCGGCCCAGTTCCACATCGATACGTTTGGTGACGAGGCTTGGGAGGACGAGGGTGACGTCGAGGCTGCCTATGTTGCCGAGGCCAGCGTCGCCGGTCGATGAAGTTTCCCGTCGATGTATCCGCCGCTGAGCAGTGCTGCAGAGACGTCGGCCGTCTTGAGCTGCTTTAGGTTCAGGCGATTCTTTTGGTTCTTGATCGACTCGACGAGCAAGTAGACGCCCTGATAGTCCCCGCTGCCGAGCGGCCGACTTGCGGTGTGTTGACGTAGACCTCCACGAGGACGCCGCGCGGGGCGGCCATGCCGATGTCGCGTCCGAGGGAATAGGTGAAGGCATTGCGGATGAGCGCCTTGTCCGGATAAGGCGAGTGGAGGACCCAGTCGGACTCCGCCGGCATTCCCAGAACGGGGCAGTCACGATCGGTGCCTCTCGAGCTTGAACGGCTTCTTGTCGTACATTGCCGACGTCTGACCACGGACGTGGAAACCGGCGCCGGTCGCCATGGCAGGCGTCGTGGACAGCGCCACCGTGCCTCCCGACGGCTGCAAGACCATAAGCGCGACATCGGTGTACTCATCGGCGGCGGCTGACCCGGCCGCGGGAAGAGCGCGACCAAACGAATCGAGGACGACGACCGGAAGATCGTGCGTCTGCTCGAAGGATCGCGCGATGTAGACGGCTGTGCTCGGCGGGCTCGTCGGTGCGCCTTGCGCGAACGCCTGTGCTGACAGCACGGTCGAGGACGAGAACGTCAGGGCCGCGCCGGCGTAAAGCATCGACGTGAATGTCGGCGTGCTCCGATCGGTGGTGTAGCGGATTTCGGCACCGGCCGTCATGGATCGCAACTCGACGGTGACGCTGTTCTGGAAAGTCCCACTCGCCACCGAGAATGCGACATCACCTGCGGGAATCGCCCCGCAAACGTCCGTGGTGAAGGCCGGGAGGCCTCCAGCTCCCACGTTGCCACCGCCAGTGCCGGCCGCTGCTCCAGCGGTGCCGCCGCCTCGCCCCGCTTTGCCGGCTCCGCCGCCGAAGGACGTCCCGCCGCTGCCTAGCCCATTCATTCCGCCCGACGCAGTTCCGGCTGCACCAACGCTGGTTCCGGTCGTCCCGGCCGCGTGCGATCCGCCCGCGCCCGCCATCGGCGATGAACTGCCGCCGACGCTCGAGCCCCCATCCGGGCTTGGGGGAGGCGCATCGGGTTTCGGCAGGCAAGCGACCGCCGCCACCAGAAACCCGAGCGATACATGGCATTTCGCGGACATGAAATCCTTTCGTGAAGGAGTTCCAGGTTTTCGCGAAAATGGTCCAAGGTCTTTTGTGCCGCGTGTTCCTTTGGGGGGTGAGACGCTCCCGATCGCCTGCTGTCGGTCGAGCCGGTGGCCAAACGTCAGTCCGTGACGACGGCGGCCGCATACATTCCTTGCGCCGGCTGGTAGTCGCGATCCACGTATCGCCGCCATCTCCCGGCAGGGGGCCGAAGGCCCCGGAAATCGAGGGCCGGCTCGGTTAACGGAAGCCGCGTCGGTGGCGCGCCGCCGTCGGCGCCCACGCCCGGAGCCGGACCAACGTTGTTCTCGGTGGTGACCGCGAATGGTCCGGCCTTCGACGGATCGAGAAGCGCATCACGGGTCAAAACTGGCTGAAGAAGGTCCAGACCTCTTGGTACTCCCAGCTGCTGCCGCCGCCGTCCGAGGGGTCCGGTGTGTGCGGGCCATTGAATGAGCAGAACCGGACGGGATAGCCCGTCATGCAGTTCATCTCGTTCGTGCAGACATGGTTGCCGCTCGAGACCTGGGTCGGCGTCGCCCAGGTACAGCCGTTGGCCTTGGCGAAGTTCTGCGCCATCGTGACGCCCCCGCTGTACTGGAGCACGCTGTCGCCGGTTCCGTGCGAGGCGTAGTACGCGACGGGCTTTGTCGGCGGACACATCCCCTGGGTGATCTGGGACGATCCCGAGTAGACCGCGATGGCGCGGAGATAGCCGGGCGTTGCCCCGAGCGGCCGCGCGCACGCGTGCTCGTAGGACATCGCGCCCCCGTAGCTCCACCCGGTCGCGAAGATCCGGTTCGTGTCGATGCAGAAGTTGTCTTCGATCTGGGCCACGACGGCGTCACCAAGCGCGATGTCTTGATTGCTGGGGTTCGGCCATCCGCAGCCACTGTCTCCCCTGCCGGTTCCGGTGCACGGCGCACCATTCTTCTGGCCGTTGGGCGCGCCGAAGATCGTGCTCTGCTGCGAGAGGTTGAGCAGGTGGTAATAGCTGTTCGCGTACATCTCCTTGTCGTTCCCGTTGAGCTCGTGCCACGCGATGACGAGCCGGTACGGCTTCGTATTGTCGTAGTCGGTCGGCACGTTGAGGATGTACCGGCGCTGCATGCTGGCGGCCGTGATCGAAATGGTGGAGCCGTTGTTGTACATGCTGCTCGGGATGGTGGGCGCCTTGCCGCAACCCGCGGACTTGCCGGCGGGCATGCCCGAACCGCCCGCGCCCGTGCCTGTAGATCCCGCGGTACCTGTCCCGCCGACTCCAGAACCAGCGCTGCCCGGGCCTCCGTTACCGGCCCGGCCACCGCCCCCCGCGGCTGAACCGGCCCTGCCGCCGCTGCCACCCCGGGTCCCCGCCGATCCGGTCGTTCCGGCGGCGCCCGTCGTGCCCGCCGCGCCCGTCGCACCTCCGCTCCCGATCGTTCCCGCCGCCCCTGTCGTGCCGGCAGCGCCCGTCGTCCCGGCCGCGCCGATCGTTCCAGCCAAACCCGTGGTTCCGGCTGTGCCACTCGTACCCGCGGCGCCGGTTGTCCCGGCTGCGCCCGTCGTCCCCGCCGAGCCATTGCTGCCCGCAGCGCCCGCCGCGTCCGGATCTGAACCCGCACAGCTCATCAGGCAGAGCGACAACAACATCCAGGACGGTAGTGCTCGCGAGAGATTTGCTGGCGAACGCGAAAACGGCAGTGCCTTCATGGTGCACCTCGGGGAGGAGGAATTTGGGCCGATATATGGGAGTTCCGGCCGTGTGCGAGATTGGTCCACCTGTTTTCACGGCATAAAAAAGTGGACCATTCCCGCTCGGAACCGGAACCAATAATGAAAAGAGGTTTCTTGCATCGTCGCGCATGGATGACCTCACCTCGGCGAAGCCTCACGCCGAAGATTCGGTCGGGCATTCTGCCGGGCATTCTTTGATCGTCTTCTTGAGAAGGAAACCGCCATGTCGCCAACCAAACCGTTCTTGAGCTCTCCGTGTCTTCACGCTTTCTTGGCGCTGTGCCTCGCGCTGGGGGTCGGTTGCAGCGGCGAAGGGGGGGATGGGCCGGGCGGATCCTCGGGCGGCACCACGGGGAAAGGCGGCTCGTCGGCCAGTGCCGGCACCACTGGCGCCGGTGGAACCGCTAGCCCTGCCGGCTCAGGCGGAAACGGCGAAAACGGGGGCTCGGGCGGCACGGTCGCGACGGGCGGTACCAGCGCGTCGGGCGGCAGCTCCGGCGTGGCGGGCAGTGCCGCGGGCGGGACATCCGGTGATGCCGGAAGGACGGGCGGCGCGGGCGGCTCAGGCGGGTCAGGCGGTTCGACCGGCAGGGGCGGCAGCGCAGGTGGTTCGACCGGACGGGGCGGGGCCGGCGGGACGACAGGCGGAAGCACGGGCGCGGGTGGCACGGCGGCTGGTGGTGCGGGCGGCAGCACCAGCACGGGTACCGGAGGAGCCAAGATGACCGACGGATGCGGCAAGGCGCCTCCCACCTTGAAGAGCGCGACGGTCAATCAGGCCACGCCCGTCAACACCATTTCGGTCGGCGGCGCGAGCCGCCAATTCCTCGTCCGCTGGCCCACCAGCTACGACAACAAGAAGGCCTACCCCCTTCACATCGGCCTGCACGGGGCCAACGGCAACATCTCGGAAGACGGCAGGGACAATTTTGGGCTGTGGACCCTCTCCAACGGCTCCGTCGTTTTCGTGACCCTTGCCGCCGTGGGCGGATTGTGGTCTGCAACCTCGGATCTGGCCTATGCCGAGGCGGTCGTGAAGCAGGTCGAGAGCGAGCTGTGCATCGACACCTCGAAGGTCGTGTTGGAGGGATTCAGCCAGGGGGCAGCCATGTCCTGGTATCTCACCGGCTCACGTCCCGGCGTGTTCCGCGCGGTGGTCGGCCACTCGGGCGGAGGCGTGAGCGGGATCCCCGCCCTCTCGCCCGTCGCCTATCTCGGCTCGCTTGGGACCGGGGAGGGCGGCGGTCAGAACACCCAAACCGATCAATTCGCGAAGGCCAACGGGTGCACCATCGACACCCTGCCCAGGGCGGAAACCGGGACACACGTGTGCACGCCCTATAAGGGCTGCAAGGACGGTTTCCCGGTCACCTGGTGCTCTTACGATGGTGGTCACGGGTTCCAAGACACCGATTCCGGGTCGAACACGACTTGGGTCCCCCAGGAAGTTTGGAAGTTCCTGTCGCCTCTCATTCAGTAGGCGAACTACAGGCGCCACGTCGTCGCGGTCGACGCCCGCTTCTTAAGTCTCTTGCCGCACCCGGTGCTCGCGACCTCGGGCGATTGGCAAAGGTGAACCCGGGCGCCGGCCGCTGAGCAGTCGGGGACCGGGTCACCGTCGCGGCGACGCTCTGGTCAAGAGGCGTCGCTGCGATGCCGAACATCCGCGTGAATGCACTGTCGTCCAGCACGAACGTTTGATCGAATGCAACGTCTCGCCGTAGCCCGTCTGACGGGGCCGCCGTCGCCCGCGAGACTCGGGCCCTTTACGAGGAGGGCTCGATGGAGAGCGCGAACGCCGTGCTGGAGGACCGGCCCCCCGAGGTCGTACGCAATGGACAGTCAAGGGCAAGGTCAAGGACCGACTCATCAAGGAGCGGGCGCTGGTCGAGGGTTCCATCGGCACCATCAAGTGTCCCAAGTACGGCTTCAACAAACCGGCGGCACGCTCAGCCGCGATGATGGGGGTGTGCGGCCAGCGCGCGGTCTTTGGCCTGAACCTCACCAAGCTGCTTCGCGGCGTCGCCAAGCAAAACGGAATCAGGCTGGCGGCCTGAACTGGATACCCACGACGATCCTGTCGTCGGCCCCTCTCCCTAACCCTCTCCCCGCTGCGCCCGCTGCGCGGGGCGAGGGGACCTGATCCGGACGCGCGCGACCGTCCCAATTTCCCGACACGCTGTAGCTACGCGGTCGCGACCAGCTCGATGTGCGTCAGCTCGGAGACGGTTCCGACCCGCATGGGCGGGCCCCAGTAACCGGTGCCTGGGCTGACGTAGATCCAGCTGTCGTTCACCTGGTGCAGGCCCGACACGTAGGTGCCTCCGAGACATCTCTCGTGCCGGCGGCGGCCGCTCAGGGATGCGATACGCCGGCCCCGAGGAAGTCGATCCAGTTGAGGGTGAACAGATTGGTGGCGGTGGCAGACGAGCCCCGGAATACGAAGCACGTCTTGTGGGTGCCGGTCGATGCGCTGAGGGTCGCTGGGACGTTGGCCCAGCTTCCGCCCGCCGGAATGTTGACGGTGCTGAGCATCGTCCCGGTCGTCGAGTCCTGGTGAAGTTCGATCCGGCCGCCGGTTCCGCCGATGACGCGGTAGCTGAGCGAGTTGATTCCCTGGAAGTTCATTTCGTTCCAGCAGATCGAGCTTCCGTCTCTGATCGAGCCGACCTGCTGGTAGCCGCCCATGGTGTCGGTGGACGTGGCGGCAACGACATTGGTCGCCATCCCGCGGACCCCAAAGTGCTCCGCTTCCATTCGCTTGAAGTTCAGGGTGACGGCCTTCCCACCCGACAGCGACGGCGCGCCGTTGGCTCCGCCCATGTCGTCGTACGCGGCGAAGATCTGGTGCCAGGCGTTCTCTTCCGGGATGATCGCCGAGGCCGTCCTGAGGGAGCCGGTGCAGCCGAACTGCGGGAGCCCCGGGTGGACGTGCTCGTCGTGCGCCAGCTGCAGCTCGCCCGACACGCTCGTGCAGGCGACGGTGCCGTCTTCGGCGTCGGTGACGCTGACGGTGTAGTCGACGAGCTCGTTGGCGCCGACGAAACCACCCGCGGGCGGGCTGGCGACGGTCACCACCGGCCGGGTGTTACCGGCCACGATGTCGATGATCGCCGAGGCGGTCAGCCCAGCCGCGTTCCTGACCGTCAGCTTGGCCTTGAAGGCGCCGCCCGTCGTGTAGGTATAGGACGGGTTGGCCACCGTCGAATCGGTCGTCCCATTGCCGTCGAAGTCCCACGCGTAGGTGATCGCCATGTTGGCGGGGTCTTTGCTGCCGGCGCTGGAGAACGTGACGGCCAGGGGAGTCGGCCCCGAGGTGGGAGTGGCCCCGATGACCGCGATCGGCTGCCTGCCCGCCTGTCCGATGAACTCCACCCGGAACAGGCTTTGGGGATCGGGCGACGAACCTGCATAGGTGTCGATGCCGCCGTACTGGGAGATGTACATCACCCCCGACGGCGAAATACGCATGTTCAGAACCGGACCCCAGTCGCTCCTCAGGCTGGAGAGGAACTTCTTGTTCGACATGTACGCGCCGGTCGAGCTCACGGTGACATCGCGAACCCACTTGCGGCTGAACTCCATCAGGAAGACGTGACCGTCCAATGCGCGGGGCAACTTCTTCGGCGAGCCCCCCGCCCTCCAGTTGTAGACGTCACCGCCGAGCGCGGTCCGGCCTCCGCGGTCGGCGCTGTCCAGCGGGTTGCTGCCCGCGTCGGGGTGGTAGAACATCCAGGCCGGCTGCGCAGGGGGGAGCTTCTTGAGGCCGGTGTTGTTGCGTGAATTGTTGGCCGGGCCGCCGGCACAGTCGGCAAGGGCGCCGCTGGTACCAGTGGAGAAGTTGTAGGCGTTGTAAGCCTTGTTGTCGGCAATGCAGAAGGGCCATCCGTAATAGCCGGCGGTCTTCGCCTGGTTGAACTCGTCATAGCCGCGAGGCCCGCGCGACGAATTGGCCCCGCCGGCATCCGGGCCGATGTCGCCCCAATAGACCCAGTTGTGGGCCTTGTCGACAGCGATCCGATAGGAGTTCCGGGTGCCCTTCACGAAGATCTCCGGGAGGCCGTCCGCGGCGTTCGTGAACAGGTTCCCCGCGGGGACGCTGTACGTGCCGTCCGCCTTGGGCGTGATGCGGAGGATGCTGCCTCGAAAATCCTTGCTGTTGCCGGCGCTTCGTTCGGAGTCCTGCGATGGGGTGCCTTCGTTGAGGGGCGCGTAGCCGTCGGACTCGTACGGGTTGGTGCCGTCGCCGATACCCAGCCACAGGTTACCCTGCCAGTCGAACTCCATGCCACCGCCGGTATGGCAGACGCCCGTTGCTCGGTCGTCCGGGACCTTCAGCAGGATCTTCTCGGAGGCCATGTCGATCGTGTCGCCGTTGACGGTGAAGCGGGACAGGTGCTGGAAGCTTTCGCTCGACGCCGAGTAGTAGATGTAGATGAAATGGTTCGTCGCGAACCCCGGGTCCACCGCCAAGCCGATGAGGCCGTCTTCGAGACCCGAATAGACCGAAAGCATTCCGGCGGTCACCATCGTGTTGTCGGGCTTCCAGATCTTGATCTGCCCCTTGCGCAGCCCCACGAACGCCCGTTCGTCGGGGGCGATGTCGAGCGCCAACGCCCCGGCCACCTTCTCCGGGGCGGTCACGATCTGGAAGTCGCTGTCGGTGAAGGTGAAGCCGGGCTCGTCCTGCGGCAGCGACGCGGTACCTCCAGCGCCACCGGTTCCTCCAATGGGCGGATGGGAACCGGCCGCCCCGCCGGTGCCCGTGGTGCCGCTCCCGCCGGCGCCGCCCGTTCCCGTGCCACCGGTGCCGGCCGTGCCGCCGGTGCCCGTGGTCCCGGCCACACCGCTCAGGCCGGCGCCCCCGGTTGTGCCGGCGTTGCCGGCCGGGCCCGCGGTGCCGGCCCCTCGTTCCCGGGCTGGCCAGGTCTACCGCTGCCGTCAGCACAGGCGACGAATGCGCACGTGGTCAGCACCAGCGCGAATCGCTCCAGACCACCTGCCGCTGGAGAAAGGCCTCTTAGTTTTTCCATTGGGCGTTTCTCCATGACTCTATTTGCTCCAGTCTCGCGTTTTGTTAAACGGATGCGATGCGGTGGGTACAGGAAGAACAAGCGGGCCTTCGCCGATATCGGCCCTTCCGTCAACCCCACCTACTGCCGATTTCTCGGGCCCTTGCGGGCCCTGCGGGCGAAAACAAGGACCCCGGCAGCCCCAGAGAACCACGCGGGCCAGTTTCGCCCCTCCGAGCTCGCGGATCAACACGAAGCGCTGTCGTCGGCGTTCGGGTCCCGGAGGTCGAGCTGGCGCCGCCCAGTCTCCTCGTCGCCCGGTGGCGCGCGCGGTCCGGCAATGCGCCGGGCCGCAGCGCTCGCGCCAAGGTGCGTCAGGATGCGCTCGATGACTGTCCGACGCCGTCGCTGAGTGAGGCTTTTCTTCGAGGAGTCTTTCCGAACTATTTCTGAAGCTCGGCGGTGGCGGCCGCGATCGCCTCGGGGGTGAGCGTGCCGACGCGCCAGGGCGGCATGCGCATGGCGGGCGTGGCGGCGCCGAGCCGGGTGATCGCGACATCCTTCTCGGCACGCGGCACTTGCTCGAGCGCGAGCACGTTGAAGTTGTTCTTGGCCAGATCGGGGTTGCCCCGCCCGTCGTGGCAGCGGGCGCACATCTCCAGCAGCACGGCCTTGCCGTCTGCGGCCGGTTGCGAGACGAAGCTCAGCTTCTGGGCCGCGTCCGCGGAGAACACCTGCCGAAGGTCGAGCAGGTTCGCGCGCGGCGCCGCGCCCGTGACCACATCCCGGTAGGAACGCGTGGCCGCGGTTCGCTTGCTCTCGTCGGTTACGTCGACGGCGGGGTAAGGGACCGCGATCGCCCGCCCGCTCAGGTGCGTGTCGAACCGCGCCTGCCAGGTGGGGCTGGCGCCGGTGGCCTTCATTTCGGTCACGATCTGCGAATCGAAGGGGTTGGGCTGTTCGCCGAAGCCCTGCGCGCGCACCAGCGCCTCCAGCTGGGCCCCGCTGCCTTCGTCGATGGCGTCGGCGATGGTCTTGATCGGGACGCCGCCGTACTGCGCGTCGGCCGAATGCGTGTCGGTGAATTGCGCCAGCAGCGCGCGGTCCGAATCGGTGCGCTGCACGAACCGCTGCGGGAACCAGTGCAGCCATGGGCTGGCCAGCTCCTGCATGCGCAGAATCCGCTTCGTCCCGCGCCCGCCGGGCCGATGACATGACATGCAGTCGAACGACGTCGTTTCGAGATCGTCGTGGTCGTAGACGCTGTACGCCGTCCAGTCGTGCTCGATCTCCTCGGTCAGCACGCTCGCGAGGTCGCAGCCCGAACCGTCGTAGTCGCACTTCCGTTCGAAGCTGACGAGGTAGAAGTTGAGGTCGCCGATCGCCGGATCGCGGCTCACGATCTCGACGAACGGCTCGCCGCGCACGAACCCGACGGCGGTCATCTCGTCGCGCGGGGTGAGGTCCCCGCCGACCCTGGGAAACACGAGGATGCGCGGATTGAGCGGCGTGACGTTCATCGCGACCAGCGAGGTCGAGTTCCCCGTGAGCGCGAAGGCGCGGTCCCGGTCCAAGCGCACGAGCTCGAGCAACGTCCCGAGGTCACGAAGCTCGGGCCGCCCGCGAGGTCCGCACAACGCCTGGGCGAACGCGTCGCCGTGGTTTCGCGCGCACAGGCGATCGTAGGACTGCTGCCGCGTCGCGATCGCGGACAGCTCGGGGTCGGGGGCTTGCAGGGGCGGCAGCTTCGACCAGTCGGTCGGTGCGTCGCCGCCATCGCCGCCCCCGCAGCCCGCGCAGGTGACCGCGCCCGTGACGGCGAGGGCGATGGCCAGCAGCGGCGGGAGCACGGCCGCGCCGCGGGATCGCCGACGCACGAGCCACCCGCCCAGCGCCGCCAGCAACAGCGTCAAACGCAGGTCGGCCGCACCCGCCGCGGGCGAGAGCGCGCAGTCGCAGCCGCCCACGACCTTATCGTCACCCGACTCGAACGGCAAACGGCGGATCGGCGGCTTGTCGTCGATCTGCGACAGGTACGCGACCAGTTGATCGATTTGCGTCGACGACAGCGAGCTGACGTAGCCGTGCAGATCGTCGCCGTTCCGCGTGGTGAGCACGTCGCGTAGCGTGGGCGCGGAGCCGTCGTGCAGATACGGCGCGGTCTCCCACACGCCCAGTAGCGTGGGCGTGTCGATGCCCAGCAGCGGCCCTCCCGCGTGCTTCCCCGACATCGGTGTGATCGTGCCGACGTCGTGCACGAACCCGCGCGCGCTGTCGGTGAACTCGGGTCCGCCGTGGCAGAAGTCGCAACCGAGCTTTTCGAACAAAGCCTTGCCGGCGATCCCGTCTCGGGTCATCGAGCCGTCGCTCTGGCGGTAAGGGCTCGGGTTGACGTGGTCGAGCGAGGCGACGTACGCCGCGAGCGCATCGAGATCGGCGCTGAGCCCGGCCTTGTTGTCGCCGAGCGGCTGGTCGCGCGTCCCGCTGTGAAACGAGACGTCGGGGATGAACCCGCTGCCATCGAACAGCTCGCGAATCTGGTGCTCGAAATCCTGGACTTCGTCGAGCGTGCCGGTCCAGTTGAGGCGCCCCTGCCCCGTGCCCTTGCGGCCGAGCAGCGCGGGCGTGTTGCGGAGGCCTTCGCCCCGACTGCTGAAGTCGTACACGCGTCCGTCGTCGATGCCTTCGAAGTGGCAGCCGCCGCAACTGAGGTAGCCTTCGAACGCCATGCGCTTGTCCTCGGCGTTGTGGAAGATCCTCTTGCCCGCCAGGACGTCGTCCGGCAGCCGCTCGTGGGCGACAGCCGGGATGTCCGCGAGCAAGACCGGCGTCGACTTCGCGAACTGCTGCAGCATCGGGGCGAGGTCGTAGACGAGCACGTTGCGGCTGAGCGCCGCCTGCACGAACAGCCGCCCGTCCGGCGCCAGCACCGAGGCGCGCGGGAACCTGCCGACGTCGCCGATCGCCGAAAACACCGCCGTCGGCCGGTTCACGTCCCGTACCTCGATGCGGTTCGAGCCCGCGAGCGCGAGGATCGCCAGGTTGCCGAGCGGGCTGAGCTCGACGTGAACCGGCTGGCTGCGGTCGTCGAGATCGACGCGGTTGGCGAGGATCTCCTCCCCGGCGAGTGTGTCGATGACCGCCGCGAGCGGCCGCACCGTCGTGTCGTGGGTCAGGGGCTGCCCATCCCTCAGGTTACCGCGGACGATGTTGTCCTTCTTGCCCGGAACCCACGCCTGCCGGCCATCCGGCGTCAGCGCCACGGAGAACAAATAGTTGGGCAGGCCGCGCGCGCCCAGGTCGCTGTCCTTGGTGTCCCGATCGAGCTTGAGGACGATGCGCGTCGCGACCTTCATCGCAGCGGCGTCGACCTTGACCACCTCGCCGCCGGTGTCGGGCGAGATGAAGCGCGTGACGTAGATGTCCTTGCCGTCGTGGGAGACGGCGATGCCGCGCGGCTGCGGCCCCACCGCCACCTCGGCGAGGACGTCGCCCGTCTTGGGACTCAGCTTGACCAGCTTCCCCACCGCCGAAAGGCTCACGTAGGCGGCGTCCCCCATCGGGCTCATCGCGACGGCGACCGGTTGCGACGCGTACGGCAGACGGAAGCCGCGCTCGATCACGCCACGATCCGCATCCACGACCGCGATCGCGTAGTCGTCTCGATGGACGACCCACAGCTTGCCTTCCGGCGTCAGCGCGAGCGACTCCGGCCGGCGATAGACCTCGAGCTCGCCCAGCTTCTGCAGCGTCTCGGCGTCGATGGCCGTGATCGTGTCGCTGTCCTGGTTCACGGAATACACGCGCTTGCGGGCGGCGTCGTACACGATGGACGTCGAGGAGGTCGGACGCATCGGCGTCAGGGGGTAGTGAACGAGGTGCTGGAAGAACGCGCTCGCGCTAGCGCCGGTCGCATCGGTCGCTACGACGTCGATGTCGAAGAAGCCGGGCGCGGTGAACGTGTGGGACGCCTCCGCGGCCCCTGGCTGGAAGTCGCCCCCGTCGCCGAATTTCCACTCGAACGTGACCGCGCCGCTCGACCCGGTGACCGCGGCCGTGAACGCATGTGCCTCTCCCACCACCGACGGGCCGGCGTGCGTCACGTCGAGCGTGAGCGCGAGCGCCGGCGTCGCCGACAGACAGATGCCGGCCAGCGCCAGGCCGAAGGCTAGTTTGCGGTCGTGAACGTCGACTTCCACTCGGTGGCCAGCGTGTTGCCGACGAGATCCGCGATGCCGCCTTTGGGCAGCACAACCTCGTACGTGGTGCCGGGCTGGAGATCCTGATCGGGATCGAAATTCACGACGCCCATGCGCAGCCCCCACTTGCCCGCGAGCGGCTGGCCGCCCATCGGCCGGACGATGAAGCTGGCGGGGTTCACGGTCGCGAGCTCGATGTTGTCCGAGAAGGTGATGCCGATCCGCGACTTCGTGGATACGGCGGTCTCCTGGTTGCGGGGAATGACCGTGTCGACGACGGGCGGCTTCGTGTCAGGGTCGGTCTGATGGACCGCGACGAACCAGCCATGAAACGGCGACTGGTCGTCGCCGATCACGACGAGCGGTCCGATCGGGATGCTGAACTGATCGTCGTTCTTGTTGTTGAGGTTCATGCGCCCCCACACGCGGCTCATGAGCTTCATGCTGCGCGGGTCGGCGACCGAGATCTTCGACACCCCCGGGTTGCCGCTAATCTCGGCGCGCACATGGCCGAGGTACATGACGTCGTCGCTGAAGGTCATGTACTCCGATTGCTCGGTCGACAGGCTCCCCATCGAGGTGATGCTCTTCGGGTTCGTGAGCACGTCCCACGCTTTGACGCCGATGAGGAACACCCAGTGCCGGTAGAACATCCCGATGTATGCCTTGTCGGTGGTCATCGACGCGAGCCGCACCGGCTTCGTCGGGTCGGTGATGTCCAGCGTCGCGATGCCGCCGTTTTCCTTCGGCGTGGTCACGACCAGCACGTTGCCGATGGCGTCGATCGGCCCCGCGCTCACGCCGCCGTACTGCGAGGTGGGGACCTCCGCGACGATGGCGGCGGTCGCGGGGTTCGCCGCGTCGATCACCTTGATGCCGTTGTTGGTCGCCCCGATGTAGATGTACTGGCCTTGCCAGGACACGCCCCAGATCGATTCCGTGTAGTCGCCGTAGTTGGTCCCGGGCACCGGGATCGCCTTGACGTGCTTGGGCGAGGAGGCGCTGGTGACGTCCCAGATGTTCACGCCCTTGCCGCCGATCGTGACCATGTAGAACGTGTCGCCGTAGCGCGCGAACGACACCGTGTGGCTCTCGGCTTCCCCGCCCGTCTTGTTGGGGGTCGAGAATTTCGACAGCTGCTTCGGCATGGCGGGATTCGAAACGTCGTACATGAAAAAGTCTTCGTTGCCGCCGACGACCAAATACCCGTTCATGACCGACGACTGGTTGATCTGTGTGCCGACGTTCATCGAAGGCGAAATGATGCCCTTCTGCCAGTCCGCCTTCTGGAGGTTGATCGCCGAGGCCGACTGGGGCGTGTTGGGAATCGTGCCCGCGGGCTTCTGAAACGCGCCCGTCGCTTGTCCACCCGTGCCGGCGGTCGCCATGGTTCCTGCGCTGCCCGTCATGCCCGCGGCGCTGCCACCGCGACCGGAGGCCGAGCCCCCCGCGCCGGTTGAGCCACCGGTGCCTCCGCGACCGGCCGTGGCGGAGGCGCCGCCGATCCCGGAGCCGCCATTTCCCACGCCGCCGCCCGAAGTATCGCCGGTCCCCGTGGTTCCCGCGCTGCCGGTCGTGCCTGCGGTTCCGGTGGTGCCCCCGTTGCCGGTGGCCCCGGCGCTCCCTAGGGTTCCCGCAGCGCCCGAGCTGGTGCCGGTGGTCCCCGCCGTCCCGGTACCCCATCCCGTGCCAGACGCAGCGCTTCCGCCGCCCCCGGTCATGGGTTCGCCCGTGGATCCCGGGTTCGCGCAGCCGACGAGAAACATCGTAGCCACCACTGCAAGAAGGACCGGTTTCATGGGGCCTCGCTCCTTCCGTCCGAGGACTGTCGGACGGTACGAAAGAATGGATCGTTTGTGTCGGGGCGGACGAGATTCCTTCGATACGACGTGTGGGCTGGACGTCGCCGAGAATGGAACAAAAATTCTAAGAGTGCAACCTATAGAATATGCATTCTGACCTCATTTGCCCAGCAGCGCAATGAGCGCGATGCCCGCGACCATCAGTCCCGCCGCCAGCAGGCGATCGCGGAATCCGCCCAGATCGCGAACGGCCACAACGCGACCGCGCCGGTCGCGTTGAGAAGGAACGCGAGCACGATCGGCTCGACGTCCGCGGTGCCGCGCTTGCCCAGCAGATCGCGCCCCGTCTCGCAGCAGGCGGTCACGAGGGCGAGGACGAGCCAGGTCATGCGGGAGTGAGGCGCGCAAAGGCGCGGCGGGGATCAGTTCGGGGCGGGACTGACGTTGGAGATCACGAACACGTAGTCCTGGTAGTCACTGTTGCTCGCTTCTTCGCACACGAGCAGGTAGCTGTTCGCGACCGCCTGCCCGGTTCGATTCTTCAGCGGATAGGCGCGAACCCGGTGCTCCGGGAGCACGCCGCCCTGGTCGTTGTTGAGCGCATCCTCCTGATAGAAGCGCCCGTCGCTACCCAGCGAAGCCGCGTTCATCAGGCTCTCGGCGAATACGCCGAACGACTCCGTCCCCGGATCGAACGTGAGCATCGCGCCCGCGTCGACGGGCGGGAACAGCGTGCGGTTGGCCACGTTGTCCATTGGCCCGCGCGACATCGTCCCCAACATGTGCCGCACCACGGACGCCGCGGCGCCGGTATAGGTGCCGTAATTCGCGGCCTCGAACGGCGAGTAGCGCGCCACCGGTTCGAGGCGCACGGGCGCGGCGGCGGTCGCTTTCACGAACCGCTTGACGAGCACCTCGTCGCCGATGGCCGCGCTGCCCGTGCCCAGCGTCGTCGTGGTGCCGCCGACGTTGATCGCGTATCCGAGCGTCCTGACGACCTGATCGAGCGCTGGCTCCGCGTTCGAGGAGCTCATCGCCAGGCCGTAGAGCCCCGCCCGCACCATGCCGGTCCCACCCGCGCCAGACAGGGTGGCGGTCAATGTCGCCGCATACGTCGTCGTCGCCGAGCTCGCGGGCGGCAGGAACCGAACGCCGAGGGACAGCGATCCGGCCGCCGCGACCGTGGCGGGGAGCGCCGGCATCCCTTCGATCATGAAGCGCGCCGCATCGCTGCCCGAGAGCGCGAGGCCCGACACCGTCACGGGCGCGCTCATGTCGTTGCGAAGCGCGAGCGTCTTCGTGGCACCCGTCGTTGTCACGCTGAGCGCGACGGCGTAGACGACGTCCGCGGGATCGAAGGCCACCGCGCCGCTACCGCCCGCCCCGCCGCCACCGCCCGAGCCGCCGCCCGCCCCGCTGCCGCCGGCACCGGACCGGCCGCCCCCGGCACCGCCGCCCGCGCCGGCGACCGGCCCCGCCGACCCTCCGCTTCCGCCACTACCCGCTCTCGCGCCCGCGGTCCCTCCCGCGCCAGCGCCGCCGATCGCCCCCTGCCCGCCGTCGCCGCCCACTGCGCCTCCGCCACCGCCGGTCGCGCCGCGCCCGCCAGCGCCGCCGATCGCGCCTCCGCCACTGCCGGTGGCGCCGCGCCCGCCATCGCCGCCGATCGCGCCTTCACCGCCGCCGCCGGTCGTCCCGCCCGATCCGGCGCCGGGGTTGCCGCTCCCCCCGCCAGCGCCGGCGCCACCGATGCTGCCCGATGCGCCGGTGGCGCCGCCGCTCCCGCCCATCGAGGCACCACCGCCCGCCCCACAGCCAGCCGCGATCGCGGCGAGCGTGAGGGCGAAGACGCTGATGCTCCGATCCACGTCCGGACTGTGGAACAAAAATTCTATTCTTGCAATAGATGGAATACATGTTCTACTTGGCGAATGTCGAGCACGGCTGCGACGCTGCTGCAGGATGTCCCCATGGGGCCGCGCGATCGGAAGGCGGGCGGGTTTCGCAGCCCGCTTCACAAGATGGTGTGCACCACGCCGACCGAGCTGTGGAACGACTCGTGCGCGGTGGGGGAGCTGCGGTACGCGCTCGAGCATGGGGCGACCGGTGCGACGACCAACCCCACCATCGTCGTCGGCGTGGTTCAGCAGGAGTACGCCGACTGGAAGGACCGCATCGCGGAGCTGTTCGCGACGAACAGCGGTTGGACCGAGCTGCAGCTCACCTGGCAGCTGATCGAAGAGATGGCGGTTCGCGGCGCGGCCCTGCTCCGCCCGATGTTCGAGCGCAGCGACGGGCGCCACGGGCGTCTTTCGATTCAGACCAACCCGGAGCTATACAAGTCGACCGAGGCGCTGATCGCCCAGGCGATGCACTTTTCCGCGCTCGCGCCGAACATGCAGGTGAAGATTCCCGCCACGCAGGCCGGCATCGTCGCGATCGAAGAGGTCACCGCCCGTGGCGTCAGCGTCAACGCCACGGTGTGCTTCACGGTGCCGCAATCGATTGCGGTGGCCGAGGCGATCGAGCGTGGGCTCCGGCGGCGCGAGGCCGCCGGGCAATCGATCGCCGGCATCTCGTCGGTGTGCACCATCATGGTGGGCCGTCTCGACGACTGGCTGAAGGTCGTCGCCGAGAAGGAGAAGCGGGTGCTGACACCCGGCACGCTCGATTGGGCCGGCGTCGCGTGCATGAAGCGGGCGTATCAGCTCTTCAGGCAGGCCGGCTATCGCACGCGGCTGCTGGCGGCGGCGTACCGCAATCACCTGCACTGGTCCGAGTTCGTCGGTGGCGACGTCGTGCTCACCATCCCCTCGGTCTGGCAGAAGCGGTTCAATGCCTCGTCGGTCGAGGTGAAGCCGCGGATGGACGACCCGGTGCCCGCGCAGGTCTTGGCCGAGCTGACCGCCGAGTTCGAGGACTTCCGCCGCGCTTACGAACCGAACGGGCTTTCGCCCGCGGAGTTCGACGGCTACGGCGCGACGGTCCGCACGTTGCGGACGTTCATCGGCTCGTACTACGACCTGGTCTCGTTCATCCGCGACCTGCGCTTGCCGAACCCCGACCTCTAGCCGCTCTCGCGCGCAGCGCGAGTGTCGGGTAGCCCCGGGCCTTGAGTGCACCCGGGGCCCCCACAGATCCGGACGTGCGGGTTTCTCGCATCCGGCTCTTCAGGAGTCGGTTTCGCTACGTGCCGTACCGGTGCAC
>WNGA01000414.1_pt1 | contig 63273 bp, 56 predicted proteins | sample 5400061 | NCBI WGS metagenome assembly WNGA01 (sample SAMN13153366, study PRJNA577476) | soil metagenome | isolation source: 100 cm soil or saprolite under grassland replicate 2 | place: USA:California | collected 2016-06-15
TCGCCGAGCACGACGGCGCTGCGCTTAAGAGCGCGACGCTCAACACGATCGCCGCCGCGCAGAAGATCGGCGGCGACATTCATGTCCTGGTCGCGGGCCACAACGCGGGAGGCGCGGCCAGTGCCGCCGCGCAGGTCGCCGGTGTCGCCAAGGCGTTGCACGCCGACGCGCCGCAGTTCGCCACGCCGACGGCGGAGAATGTCGCTGCGCTGGCAGTTAGCCTGGCGCCGTCGTATTCGCATATCCTGCTGCCCGCGACCGGCTTCGGCAAGAACATCGCCCCGCGCATCGCCGCGCTGCTCGACGTGGCACAGGTTTCCGATATCATCGCAGTCGAATCGGCCGACACCTTCGTGCGGCCGATCTATGCCGGTAGTGCCTTCGCCACCGTGCAGGCGAAGGACGCGAAAAAAGTGATCACGGTGCGCACGACCGGTTTCGACGCGGCAGCCGCGACCGGAGGCAGCGGCGCGGTCGAGACCGTCACCGCACCGCCGGACAGCGGCCAGGTAAGGGTGCTCGGACAGGAGCTCACCAAGTCGGAGCGCCCCGAGCTGACCAGCGCGCGCGTCATCATCTCCGGAGGCCGCGGCCTGCAAAACGGCGAGAATTTCAAGATGCTCGAGGTGCTGGCCGACAAGCTGCACGCCGCGATCGGCGCATCGCGCGCTGCGGTCGATGCGGGTTACGTGCCCAACGATTATCAAGTCGGACAGACCGGCAAGATCGTCGCGCCCGATCTCTATATCGCGGTGGGAATTTCCGGCGCGATCCAGCATCTCGCAGGGATGAAGGATAGCAAGGTGATCGTTGCGATCAACAAAGATCCCGATGCGCCGATCTTCCAGATTGCGGACTACGGCCTGGTTGGGGATCTGTTCGAGATCATCCCGGCGCTGACCGCGGAGCTGGGTTGAGGCGATGAGCGCCTATCACGCGCCGTTGAAGGAAATCCGGTTCGTGCTGCACGAGCTGGCGGGCCTCGAGCAGGTCGGCAAGCTGCCGGGTTTTGAGGACGCGACGCCCGATACGGTCGCAGCAATCCTCGAGGAAGCATCGAAGTTCGCCACCGAGGTGCTGGATCCGTTGAACGCCGTTGGCGATCGCGCGGGCGCGCAGTGGCAGGAAGGCGGGAGTGTCAGGACGCCGGCCGGTTTCAAGGCAGCGTATCTCCGCTTCGCCGAAAACGGCTGGAACGGCCTCACCAAGAATCCCGAGCACGGCGGGCAGGGTCTGCCGCAGCTCGTCGCGACCGCGGTCGAGGAGATGTGGCACGGCGCGAACATGGCTTTCGCCTTGTGTCCGCTGTTGACGCAGGGCGCGATCGAGGCGCTCGAGCTCTGCGGATCGGACGCGCTGAAGGCGAAGTTCCTCGACAAGATGGTTGCCGGCGTCTGGACGGGGACGATGAATCTCACCGAGTCGCAGGCCGGCTCCGATCTCGCCGCGGTCCGCACGCGCGCGGTCCCGCAAGGGGACGGCAGCTTCAGGCTGTACGGCCAGAAGATATTCATCACCTACGGCGAGCAGGACTACACCGACAACATCATCCATCTCGTGCTCGCGCGGACGCCGACCGCGCCTGAAGGCGTCAAGGGCATATCGCTATTCGTCGTGCCGAAGTTCCTCGTCAATGACGACGGCAGCGTCGGCGCGCGCAACGACGTGCATTGCGTATCGATCGAGCACAAGCTGGGCATACACGCGAGTCCGACCGCGGTGCTCGCCTACGGCGACCATGGCGGCGCGATCGGCTACTTAGTCGGCGATGAAAACCGCGGCCTCGAGTACATGTTCATCATGATGAATCTCGCGCGCTTTTCGGTCGGCATCGAAGGCATAGGCATCGCCGAGCGCGCGTACCAGCGTGCACGGGCCTATGCACGCGATCGCGTGCAGGGCAGGGCGCCGGGACTCGACAAGGCGACGCCGACGGCGACGATCCTGCAGCATCCGGATGTCCGCCGGATGCTGCTGACGATGAAGGCGCAGACCGAGGCGATGCGCGCGGTCGCGTATGTCACGGGCGCCGCGATCGACAATGCGCGCAGGCACCCGGACGTGGATGCACGCAAGCAGCACCAGGCATTCGTCGATCTGATGATACCGATCGTCAAGGGCTGGAGCACCGAGCTCGCGCAGGAAGTCACGTATCTCGGCGTGCAGGTGCACGGTGGCATGGGATTCATCGAGGAGACCGGCGCAGCGCAGGACTATCGCGATGCGCGCATCACGACGATCTACGAAGGCACGACCGCGATCCAGGCCAACGACCTGATCGGGCGCAAGACCGCGCGCGATGGCGGCGCGGTCGCACGCAGGGTCATCGGCGAGATCGGCAAAGTGGCGGCCGAGCTTGCCGCTTCGAACAACGCCGACCTCAAGGCCATAGGCAGCGAGCTTGCGGCGGCGACGGCGGCGCTCGGACACGCGGTCGACTGGGTCGTCGAAGCGGTTGCCGGCGCGCCGCGCGCCGCGCATGCGGCGTCAGTGCCGTATTTGCGGCTGTGGGGCGTCGTCGCGGGCGGATGGCAACTGGCACGCGGGGCACGCGCGGCCGAGAAACGCCTGGCCGAGGGCAGCGGCGATGCCGATTTTCTTCGCGGCAAGATCGCCACCGCGCGGTTCTACGCCGATTGTCTCCTGCCGCAGGCAAGCGCCTTGTCGCAGGCGATCACGCGCGGCAGCGAGGCCGTGCTCGCTCTTGCCGACGCGCAATTCTGATCGAGGCGGTCCGTAGCGCCGGCTTTCGCTGCGCCACCTTGGCTGCGCACGTAATTCCGTCATCGAGGTGTTGTCGAGGGGAACCAGACGGCGCCGCCAAGGTCGTATCGATTCATCCCGAGCGGATCCCATCCACGCCATGCTTTCAACCCTAGAAATACCGCGCTGTCTGGTCGTGTTCGCCGCGCTTGCCTGCGGTCTGCACGCGGCGCTCGCAAGAGCCGACGCGCTCGCCGTTGTCGATCCGTTGCCGCCCGGGCCGTACGCCGTCGGTTGCAGCAATGTCGCGCAGGACTTCGGCCGCGTGCAGGCGGGCGAGAGCGCGCAGAACTACTGGGAGGGCTATCCTGACGGAAGCCGCGACCGCTACGTGACACAGTTGCTCGTGGACCCTGCCGACGCGCTCGTCGTCGACGTCACCGTTCCCGACGATCGCGAGCTCTACGTCAACCACGCGACGCAAACGGTCGAATACGCGCTCCTCGTCTGCTACCCGACGACCGCCGACAACCCGTATCCCGATTACGCGCTGCCCTCGGGGCAGGCGGTGCCGCACATGCAGCAGGGGGCACAGCCGCCGATCTTCGCCGATCCGAACGTGCGCTGGCCAGTGCTGCTGTTCTCACACGGGCTCGTCGGCAGCCCGATCTCCAGCGACTACATCGACGCGTTGAAGGTGCTGGTGAGTTACGGTTACGTCATCGTCGCGCCGTTCCACGGCGATCCGCGCTTCACCGACGTCAAGATCGACAACTTCTCCGATTTCCTTTACGCCCTCCTGCATTTCGATACCTTCGTCGAGATGCAGTCGCAGCGTCCGCTGTCCTTGTCGCGCTCGCTCGACTATCTGTTCGCGCACCCGCACTACAGCGATCATCTCGATGCGGCGCGCGTCGGCGGCTTCGGCGCGAGCCAGGGCGGTGAGTCGCTGCTGCTGATGACCGGCGCCAAACTGACGATCACCGTGGGCATGTCATCGAAGCAGGTGCTCGTCGATCCGCGCCTCAAGGCGATCGTCGGCTACGTACCATATCTCGGCCTGCCGTTCTTCCCCGCGTTCGGCCGCAACCAGAGTGGCCTCGACGGCATCGCGACGCCGTTCCTGGCCATTGCCGGCGGCACCGATACAACCGCGCCGCTGGAGACGACCCTGGATGGCGTCGACCGGCTCGCCGGGTCGCGCGACGTGGTCGTGCTGGCAGGCGTCGACCACGCCTTCGACTACCCGAGCGCGCCCGACATCTTCACCTGGTCGATGACGTTCCTCGCCGCGCACGTCAGCGACGATCGCGCCGCGCGGGTGCGGATCGCGCGGATGACCAGCGTGCGCGGCGGCGGCAATGACTTTCTGGTGCGCGACTACACCGCGCCGGCCGCGCTCGGACCGGGTGAGCTCGACACCATCGAGTACTATGGCGCGGCGCTGGGCGATTATTTCCTGACCGCGGCGCCCGAGGAGGCCGCGTGGCTCGATGCCGGGTTCCTGCCGGGCTGGACGCGCACTGGCTACGCATTCAAGTCGTGGTCGCTGGCCGCGGGCCACGGCCTTCCGGCGTGCCGCTTTTTCGGCAAGCCGGGGCCCGGTCCCTACGCGCATTTCTATACGATCGACGCGAACGAATGCGCGTTCGTCGCGGCCAGCCCAGGTTGGATCTTCGAAGGGCTCGCGTTTGCCGAAGACGCGCCGGTCGCCGGCGACTGCAATGCCGATCGCGTTCCCGTAGTGCGGCTGTACAACAACTTCTTCGGCGGGCAGGTCGCGCATCGGTATCTGACCAGCCACAGCGAAGTCGCGGCGATGGTAGCTGACGGCTGGCTGAACGAGGGCACGGTGTTCTGCGCCGCGCCTTAGGCCGATTCCCTTCAGTAGTCGGCTTAGCTCCGCGCCTTTGTGGGCACAAGCATCGGCTCGCCGGAGGTCTCGAGCCCTTCGCGCTCGCCCCGGTGCAGGTACTCGAAACTGGTGAAGGCATTTCGGATACCGACGACCTCGCAGACAGCGTGCAGCAGGTCGGACGAAAAGGTCACACCCGTGGTGTCCGCGAGAATTTCGACCAGCCGTGCTCGACTCTGTGCATCACATACGTCGGCGAGCGCTTCCAACTTGGCGGCGAGCTTGTCGCGCTCCTTGCCTCGCCGTTTCCGGGGCGCCCCAACTTTGAACCACGGCAGCTGCTTGCCGTCCCGGAAGAACATGCAGTACAGGTCATCTTCGTCCGCCGATAGGAGAAGCACGACGAGGCATGCGAGCTTTGCCGACAGCGCCTTGGCGGTCTGCTCCAGCTCCGGCGTGAAATTGGGAAAAACCCCGATCCACCCGGCGACCGGCTCAGCGACGTAGAACCGAAGGCCCGAAGCGACCTTCGCTACGGCGATTCCTTCCAGAGCGACCACGGCGGCGTCGCGGTCCGTCGTGCGGAGCTGCATCGAGAGATACGTTGCACCCATGATCGAAAACTCCTCGCGTCGACAGGTTCGTGTTGACAGAAGCCGCTTGCCGGCGGGTCCGCCCGAGCGCGGGCTTCGGGCGCATTCTTGAAGCGAAGCTCATAGTGCGCCTCCCCACTGGGTAGCATGCCAACAAGAGACCACCCAGCTTTCTCATAGAACCGCTGCGCGCGGGTGTTTGGCTCCGTGCTCAGCCACAGGCGCGGCAGCCGCTGTTGAAACAACCACTCGACCAAGGCGTCATGCAAGCGGCGACCATGACCGCGGCCTTCGTGATCAGGATGCACAAACAACGCCCAGATATTGCCATTGACTGCGTTGCCAATGGCGAAACCGATAACGATGCCTTGATCCTCGGCGACCCACCCCCGGCCCGTCAATTCGATGGCCGAAACGTAGTGCTCTTCGGTAATGAGTGTCGAGACAAGGCGATTCTTATGGACCGCCATGCGGACGCGGTGCATGCCTGGGATGTCTGTTCGCCCAGCCAGCCGTACGCTATGAACTGCTTGCATGCGACCTAACGAACGAAGCAAACGGGCGCCGAGCGGACGGCTCGCAAGCGCCGCCAGCGACGCATCCGGGATGTAGCGTCCAGTTCCAAGGCGCGTCCACGAACGCGGCGTCGAGGGACGATGCTCACGGTCCGTCAGCTCGAGCGTAGAGACGTCTATCCGGCCGTCGCGCTCAATGATCTACACCCGCGGTGCAAGCAACCATCTACTTGCCCAGGTTGAGACGCTTCGCGCCTTCAGTGTAGATCCTGATCCTTTCCTTCATGAATCCGTCCATCTGTTCCAAGCCGATGTTTACGAGTTCGAAACCGCTCTTGGCAGCGAGCTCTTTCATCTCGGGGTCGTTGTTGAGCGAGGCCCACAGGTCCGACAGCCGCTTCTTGGCCTCAGGTGGCGTCGACTTCGGCACGCCGATTCCGCGGTACGCGCCGTCGACCCAATCGACACCGAGCTCCCGAAACGTCGGCGTGTCAGGTAGGAGCGGGTGGCGTTTTTCCATCGCCACGGCAAGCGCACGCACCTTCCCCTTGCTGTTGATGGCAAACGCCGTGTACGACATTGCCCCGTCCACGTGGCCACCAAGTATGGCTGTCGTCATATCGCCTGTGCCCTTGAACGGCACGTAGGTGGTTTTTACGCCGAATGTAGCGTTCAAGCGCTCATGCGCAGCGTGATTGGCTGAGTTCAGGCCGGAGCCACCCAGCGAGAGTTTTCCGGAATCCGCCTTGGCCGCCTTCACGAAGTCCTGGAACGTCTTGAAAGGGCTTGACTCCAGCACCACCAGCGCATCCGGGGTGTAATGGAACCAGAAGACGGGTGTGACGTCCTCTGTCTTGTATTGCACCTGCCCTTCGATGGGCTGAAACACGATGTGCGGAAGATTGATACCGACGATGTTGAGGCCATCGCCGGGGAGCTGATTCATCTGAGCCCACATGAGGCCGCCTCCTGCGCCCGGCTTGTACTGAATGATGGTGTCGATCGCCGGACAGCGCTTCTTCAACACGACCTGCTGGTGACGTCCGGATATATCCGACTCGCCTCCAGCCGGGAACGCCTGCCAATACAAGATATTCCTGTCAGGGCAGGTTTGCGCAAAAACTGCGGGCGCCACTACAATGCTCAGCAGTGCTATCACCTTCTTCATGGATCAACCCGTCCTCGCGCTATGTATGTGGATCTCGACCTGCCGGAGTACCCAATCCGTCGACGGCGGCGAAGATTATATCCGAGGCCTTCGACCATCGCGCTGTCCGACAACGGACCCCAGCCGACGCCGAGATCGATGGAAGCGAGGTCCGCACTGCCGTCGATGCGATAGATCTCCTTGCGAAGCAGCCGCGCCGTAATGTCGAATTTCGCGCGCTTGACGAAGGTATGGCCCTTGGCCTCGAAGCGCGGCGACGGCTCCAGATTCACTTGCACCGGCTCATCCGGCGCTACGATACCGGGCGGCCGATGCACGGTCCGCTCGTTACTCCACCAGTGCCAGCCGCCGTAGGCCGCGAGAACGAGAGCCACGACTGCGAACCGATGCATGGCGCCTCTTGTCGATCAATGCGCGAGCGCGAGCCGCTCGAGCGCGGCGAAGATGCCCGGTGCCGCGGCGATGACCGGTCCGCCTCCGACGAGCCCGCCCGGTCCCGGGTAGGGATGGATGCGACCTCCCGCTTCTTCGACCAGCAGCAACCCCGCTGATGCGTCCCAGGGATGCATATGCGGCTCGAGGAAGGCGTCGTAGCGGCCCGCCGCGACGTGCGCCAGCATGAGCGCGCCCGCGCCCATGTCCTTCACCGCGACGCCGGCTTCGTGCAGCCGGCGCTTCAGCGCCAGGTGCTCCTCCAGCGGATGCCGCGGCACGTAACCCGCGCATACGAGCGCATGATCGAGCCGGTCGCGCGGCGAGACGCGAATGCGCGTTTCGTCGCACCATGCACTCTCACCCTTGGTCGCCCAGAAGAGCTCGTCGAGCGACGGGTCGTAGATCACGCCGATCCTGCGCTCGCCGGCGGTGATGAAGCCGATCGCGATGCACCAGTAGCGCACGCCATGCACGAAATTGATCGTGCCGTCGATCGGGTCGACGACCCAGAGATTGCGTCCCGGCTCGCCACCGCCTTCCTCGCCGAGAACCGCGTCCGCCGGAAACGCCTTCTGCAATCGCTCCCGGATGAACGCCTCGACGGCGTGATCCGCGGCGCTGACGAAATCCTGCGGGCTCTTGGCCTCTGCGACGAAGTCGATTTCACGCCGGAAATAACGCTGCGCCAGCGCGCCGGCGTCGCGCGCAAGGCGCTTGGCGAACTCCGCGCGCGCAGAGAGCTCCGCGGCCGTCATGCGGGTGCGGCGCTGGCCGCGATAGCCACGACGCCGTGGTTCGCGAAACGCAAGCCAACCTCCGCGCCGGTGGCTCGCGGCTGATCAACCGCCATATCGATCACGAACAGATCGCCGAGCGCCGTGCCGATCGTGTACTCCATCAGGCCGCCGAGGTAGGCGGACTTGCGCACGGTGCCGGCTAGGCCCGAGGCGTCCTCGCCGATGACGATCGACTCCGGCCTGATCGCGACGTCGACTTCGCCCGCTGGCAGCCCGCGGTGAGCCAGCGTGAGCGTGAGCGGGCCCAGCGCGACCTCGCCCATGCGCTCGTCGATGCGCCGCAGCGTTCCGCGCACGCGATTCGCCTCGCCCATGAACCCGGCGACGAACACGTCTTTCGGCTGCTCGTAGAGTTCACGCGGCGCGCCTTCCTGCGCGATGCCGCCCTTGTTCATGACGACGATGCGATCGGATACCGCCATCGCCTCGGCCTGATCGTGCGTCACGTAGACGACGGTGAGCGACAGCCGCCGCTGCAGCTCGCGGATTTCCTCGCGCATCTGCCGCCGCAGACGCGCATCGAGATTCGACAGTGGCTCGTCGAACAGCAACACTGCGGGCTCCAGCACCAGCGCTCGCGCGACGGCGACTCGCTGCTGCTGCCCGCCCGAGACCTCGGAGGGCAGGCGCGCGTCAAATCCGGCCAGGCCGACCGTCGCGAGCGCGGCCTGTGCCTTGGCCGCGACCTCAGGCTTGGGCAGGCCGGACACGACGAGGCCGTAACTCACATTCTCGAGCACGGTCATATGCGGGAACAGCGCGTAGCTCTGAAACACCATCGATACGTCGCGGGCCGACGCTGGTGCGCGGGTCACGTCCTCGCCGCCGATGCGGATCGTTCCCGCTGTCGGGAGCTCCAGCCCCGCGATCATCCGCAGCGTCGTTGTCTTGCCGCAGCCCGACGGCCCCAACAGCGTGACCAAAGTTCCGGCGCTGATAGCAAAGGAAATATCGTCCACGGCAGCGATAGCGCCGTAGTGCTTGCTGATGTGTTCAAATTCGATAGCAGCCGCTTTCATGGTGGCGTGGTCATTTTTCACGATCAAGACGCGCCCAATTGTCCCATGGCAGCGCCCGGAACACCCGCGCGCCGGCCGAGACGCGTCTCGCCGACCAGGCGCTGGATGAGCCATATGACCGCGAGCATCAGCACGATCAGCACCGTCGAATACGCGATCGCGACGCCGTAGTCGCCGTTGGTCACGCGGTTGATGATGTAAGTCGTGGCCCAGTCGTATTCGGCGGAGATCAGAAACACCACCGCCGAAAGGGCCGTCATGGCGCGCACGAAGCTGTAGACCAGAGCGGCGACGATTGCCGGCTTGAGCAGCGGCAGCAGCACGCGGCGCAAGGTGGTGACGCCGCGCGCGCCGAGCGTTGTCGAAGCTTCGTCCAGACTCTTGTCGATCTGGGCCATCGACGCCATTCCCGCGCGCACGCCGACCGGCATGTTCCGGAACACGTTGCAGGCGATCAGGATCAGCGCGGTTCCGGTGATCTCGATCGGCGGCACGTTGAAAGCGAGAATGTACGACACGCCGATCACCGTGCCGGGAATCGCAAAAGAGAGCAGGGTGCAGAACTCGAATGCGTCGCGGCCCTTGAAGCGCTGCCGCGTCAGGATCCAGGCGGTCAGCAGTCCCAGCGCCGCGGTCGCCGGCGCCGCGATCGCCGATAGCTCAACCGTGGTCCAGAACGAGCTCCAGGCCGTGCCGACCCACAGCAGGCCGTGGGACCCAAGCTCAATCGCGAAGGCCTTGCTGTAATGCTTGAGCGTCGGGGCGTAGTTGCGACCCCATTGCTCGACGAAGCCGCCGATGCAGACCATCGTGTAAATCACGAGGGTCAATGCGATCCAGGGCACGATCACGGCGTGGCAGACGCGGCGCACGCCGTCGGGCAGGGGCGTCGACAGCCCGGAATCCCCCTTCCCCGACAGCGCGGTATAGGCCTTGCGCCCGAGCATCCAGCGCTGCGTGAAAAACGCCGCGAGCGCGAAACCCAGCAGAAGGATGCCGAGCGCGGCGGCGCGACCCTGGTCGAGCTGCGCGCCGACGACGGAGAAAAACACCTCGGTGGAAAGCACGCCGAAGTTCCCGCCGAGTACGATCGGGTTGCCGAAGTCCGCGATCGATTCGATGAAACCGATCAGGAACGCGTTGGCGAGTCCGGGGCGCATGAGCGGCAAAGACACGTCGACGAAGGTTCGCCAGCGGTCCGCGCGCAAGGTTTGCGCGGCTTCCTCCATGCTGGGCGAAACGGCCTCGACCACGCCGATGAGCACCAGGAACGCGACCGGCGTAAACGAGAGCAACTGTGCGACGAGCAATCCGGGCAGGCCGTAGAACCAGCGCGCGGGCTCGATGCCGAATGCCGACTCCAGCATCTGATTGACCAGGCCCGAGCGACCGAAGATGAGGATCAATCCAAGCCCGATGACGAAGGGCGGGGTGATGATCGGCAGGATCGACAGCGCGCGCAAAAGTTTCTTGAAGCGGAAGTCGGTGCGCGTGGCGAGCAACGCGAACGCGAGGCCCAGCGCGGTCGTGCCTGCGCCCGTCAGAATCGCGAGCAAGAGCGTGTTCCACGCCACGCCGCAACTGCGGCCTTCGGCAAAGCAACCCAATCCCCAGACCTTGGCGGTCAGCAACCGGCTGAATAACGCCGATGCAGACCAGGCGCCGGGGCCGTCCTGAAACGCGCTCGACAGGATGCGCAGCACCGGAAAAAAGATGAACGTCGCGGTAAGGACAGCGATCGTGACGATGCAAGCGGCGATGAATCCGTCGCCGGCGAAAAGCCCTCGCTGTGCGAGCCCCAGCGCGAAGAGCATCGCGAACGCGGTGGCCACCAGAAGCGCCCCCACGCCGATCCCAAACTGCCCGCCGGCAAGCGGGCCCAGCGTCTCGCCGAATGTCGCGAACGACCAGCCCCGCGGGCCGATCGCGAAACCTTGGAGTAGAAGGTAGAGGAAGCCCGCGGCGCCGAGCGCGAGGAGCCCGCGCGCGCGAAGCGCGCGCTCGAGGCGAGGTGAAAGCAGTGCCAAGCCCGCAAGCAGCAAGCCGCCCAGCGGCAGGAGCCATATCCGTCCGTGGCGCAAACCTTGCACCAGCGCCGGCGCCGCCTCTTTGCCCGCATAGTCGCGAATCCAGTCGGCCGCGAAGAGCGAAGCCTCGAGGGCGTACCAAGGAACGAGCAGAAAACCGGCGGTACCGACGGCGAGCCAGAAGGCAATGGCTTTGCGCTCGACGGTCATGGCGCACTGCGCGTCAACGTGCGACCGCGTTGATCTCCTTCTCCCACCGCTCGAGCAGGCGCTTGCGCTCCGCGGCCGAGCCGTACTTGGCTGTGTCGTAGTCGATGAGCTTGATTGCGGCCAGATTCGGCACCTGCGGCGGCAGCGTCACGTTCTTGTTGGTCGGAATCGCGAATTCCTTGATGTCTAGGCCGATCTTCTGCGCCTCCGGGGTCAGCGCCCAGTCGAAGAATTTCTTCGCGTTGTCGAGATTGCGCGCGCCCTTGATGATCGCCATCGAACCGACTTCGTAGCCAACACCCTCGCAAGGCAGGATCGGCTGCACCGGGAAGCCGCGCATGATCTCGTTGATCACGCCGTGCAGTACGGTGCTGCCTATGGCGGTCTCGCCGCGCGTCACCGCGGCCATCGGCCCGATCCCCGAACGCGCGTATTGATTGACGTTTGCGTTAAGCGCCTTCATGTACTTGAACGCTTCGTCCTCGCCGAAGATCTGGACCAGCGAGGCGAGCATCATGTATGCGGTGCCGGAGGAGTTCGGGTTCGACAGCATGACTTCGCCCTTGTAGACGGGATCGGTCAGGTCTTTCCAGCAGTTTGGAATCGGCAGCTTCTTCTTGGCGAAGATCTCGGTGTTGTAGCCGAGCGCCAGAATGCCTCCGTAGACGCCGACGACGCGATACTTCGAGATCTCCGCTTCGCGCTTCGCCCAATCCTGCAGCTGGCCCAGGTTCTGGGACTTGTAGGTCTCGAGCAATCCTTCCTCGGCGGCCTGCAAAAACGCGTCGCCGGGACCCGCCCACCAGACGTCGCCCTTGGGATTGTTGGCTTCGGCCTTGATCTGCGCGAAGAGCTCGCCGGTCGCCTTTTGCGTGACGGCCACCTTGACGCCGGTCGCCTTTTCGAAACCGATAGCCATGCCCTGGCACCACGCCGTATTCGGCGAGCTGCAGTACACGGCCAGCGTGCCTTGGGCGAAGGCGGCGCCCGGATGCGCGAGCACGGCAAGAAGGGCAGCGACGCGGATGAATACGTTTTTCACAAGTTTTCCCCGTCCGGTCGATCGGCAGGATTTTACGCCGGCCTAAAACCGGATGAAGAAATCAAGACGCACCGGCCAAAGGTGGTCGCCATGCGCGAACGAGGAGAAGCGGGGAACGCCGGCAGCTGCAGCAATCCCATGGGCTCCGGCACGTCCGTCTTTGCGCTATGCTTGTCGGCGTTAGCTTGAATGGGGGAGAAAATGATGGAATCGCGCACTTGGCTTGCAAGCATCGTCGCCGCACTGGCGCTTTCTGCGCCGCTTACCGCCGCAGCACAAGGCGAGCTTGTTCTCTATTGCACGCCGCAGGAGGAATGGTGCCGGCCGATGGCCGCTGCGTTTGAAAAAGCCACCGGCATCAAGGTGCTCATGACGCGCAAGAGCTCAGGCGAGTTCTATGCGCAAGTCAAGGCCGAGGCGGCTAATCCTCGCGGCGACATCTGGTGGGGCGGTACAGGCGACCCACATCTGCAAGCCGCCGAGGAAGGGCTGACCGAACTCTACAAGTCGCCCAAGCTCGCGGACCTGCAGGACTGGGCGGTGCGCCAGGCGGAGGCGTCGAAGTTCCGTACAGTCGGTGTCTATGCGGGCGCGCTCGGCTACAGCTACAACACTGACCAATTGAAGAAGAAGAACATCCCCGAGCCCAAGTGCTGGGCCGATCTGACCAAGCCCGCTTTCAAGGACGAGATCCAGGTCGCGAACCCGAATTCCTCGGGCACCTCGTACACGATGCTCGCGACGTTGGTGCAGCTCATGGGCGAGGACAAGGCGTTCGAATACCTCAAGGCGCTGCACAAGAACGTCAATCAGTACACGAAATCGGGCGCGGCGCCGGCGCGTGCCGCAGCAACCGGCGAAAGCATGGTCGGCATCACATTCCTGCACGACGCGGTGACGCAGGCGGTGAACGGCGCGCCGGTAAAGCTCGTCGCGCCTTGCGAGGGCACCGGCTACGAAATCGGCAGCATGAGCATCATCAAGGGTGCCAAGAACATGGAAAACGCCAAGAAGTGGTATGACTGGGCGCTCACTCCGGAGGCGCAGGCGATCGGCGCGCAAGCCAAGGCCTATCAGGTGCCGTCGAACAAGAACGCACCCGTGCCGCCGCAAGCGCCCAAGCTCGCCGACATCAAGCTCATCAACTACGACTTCGTAAAATACGGGTCGTCGGCCGAACGCAACCGGCTGTTGACGAAATGGGACAGGGAAGTCTCGACGCTGCCGAAATAATCTCGGTCCTATGAAGCGCGTCTTACCGGGATCGTCATTCCCGCGGCCTTTAGTCCCCGCGAAAGCGGGGAGGGAATCCACTGTCGTGCGACCAAAGACACTGGGTCCCCGCCCCCGGATCGAAGTCCGGGGCAGGCTTCGCGGGGACGACGAACGCTAGGTGGCTTCTCCCACAGCAGCGCTCGCACCAGCCGCGTTCACACCGACCTCGCGCGATCGCGCGACGATTGTCGTCGCGGCGCTCGCGCTGGCCGCGCTCGTTCTTGCGCCATGGGGTGCCGGCGGCGGTCCGTCGGTGCTCATGCGGGCAGTTAACGGAGCGGCGGCGCAGTGGCCGCTCATCGCGGCGGCGGCTGCGGTGCTGCTCTTCGCCTGGTGGGGCCGCGATTCGGCAACCGCCGTCTTCGCCGCGCTGGGGCTGGCCTGGGCTTTTGGCACCGGATTCGCCGCCGGTCCCGGCGGGCCCGCGTTCGGTATCGGCGCCGCGCTCGCCCTTTCCGCACTCACCGTCTGTCTGGCTCGCGCACTCGCGCGACTCGGCATGTTCCGCAGCGACGCGACGGTCGCGACGATTGTGGTCGTCATCGGCGCGCTGCTCGTCGTCTTCATCTTCTATCCGGTCACTCGCTCGCTCATCGCCGCGGTGCTCGACCCGCAAGGCCGTTTCGCCCCCGGGCTGGTCAGCGCGCGGCTGCTGACCTCCGACATCTGGGGACTCGGGTGTTTCGGCGGTGGCACGCGCTGCGGCGTAGCGGTCAACTCGGCGCTGCTTGCGACGATCGTGGGTCTCCTGTCGACGTTGCTCGGACTCGTGCTCGCGCTCGTCGTGCAGCGCGGCGGCCAGCGCTATGCCGGACTGCTCAAACTGATGTCGATCCTGCCGATCATCACCCCGCCGTTCGTTATTGCGCTTGCGCTGGTCGTGTTGTTCGGACGCACTGGACTCATCACCGGCTGGCTCGACGCCGCGTTCGGTATTCCGCGCTCGCGCTGGATCTACGGGCTCCCCGGCGTGGCGCTCGCGCAGCTGCTCACGTTCTCGCCCATCGCGTTCATGCTCCTGCACGGCGCACTGACCGCCGTGAGCCCTGCCCTCGAGGAAGCGGCGCAGACGCTCCGCGCGACGCGTGGCCGCGTCTTTCTCACCGTCACCTGGCCGCTGCTGCGCCCCGCGCTTGCCAATGCGTTTCTGCTCGGCTTCGTCGAGAGCCTCGCCGACTTCGGCAACCCGATCGTGCTGTCGGGCAACTTCGAGGTGCTCTCGATCAAGATCTTCTTCGCCATCGCGGGTGCGCAGCACGATCCCGGCCGCGCCGCCGTGCTCGCCGTGGTGCTGCTCGGCTTGACGCTGCTTGCGTTCTGGTTGCAGCAGCGCTGGGTCGGGCGCTTGTCCTACGTGACGGTCACCGGCAAGGGCGACGGCGGCGCGCCGGCGAAGCTGCCGCGGCCGCTATGGCGTACCTGCTTCGGCATCGCTGCGGCGTGGATCACGTTCACGCTCGTCTGCTACGCCGTGATCCTCGTCGGCGGCTTCGTGCGCGACATCGGCCGCGGCGACATGACGCTCTCGTTCGGCCACTTCGCGGCCGGGTTCGGCGCCGAATGGGGTCCGCGCGGCATCTTCTTCAGCGGCTCGGCCTGGGATAGCCTGTTCACGACGCTCGAGGTCGCGGCGATCTCGGCGCCGTTGACGGCGGTGGTCGGGCTGCTGGCCGCGTACGTGATCACGCGGCACCGCTTCGCCGGCCGTCGCGCTTTCGAATTCCTGACCCTGGTGAGCTTCGCGATTCCCGGCACCGTAATCGGCGTGTCGTACATCGTCGCTTTCAACGTGCCACCGCTCGAGCTGACCGGCGGAATGGCGATCCTCGTGCTGTGCTTCGTCTTCCGCAACATGCCGGTCGGCGTGCGCGCCGGCGTTGCCGCGCTCGCCCAGATCGACAGGACGCTCGACGAGGCGTCGGCGACGCTGCGTGCATCCACATTGCGTACCTTGCGTGAAATCATCCTTCCGCTCCTGCGCCCGGCGATCCTGGCCACGCTGGTGTTCAGCTTCACCCACGCGATGACGGCCGTGAGCGCGGTTATCTTTCTCGCCACCGCGAAGTACAATCTCGCGACCGTATACATCATCAATCGCGTCGAGGCGGGCGAGTATCCGCTCGCGATCGCGTACTCTTCGGTGCTGATAGTCCTCATGCTCGCGGTGTTGCTGCTCGTGCAAAAGGCCGTAGGCGAAGCGCGACTCGGGCGCCGCGCGGCCGCCGTGCTCGTGACCGGAAACTAAAGATGGCCAAGAGCTCCGATGGCGTCGTTTTCGACCGGGTTACGAAACGTTACGGTGATGTGCTTGCGGTGGAGGACGTATCGTTCCGCGTCGAGACGGGCGAGCTCGTCACGCTGCTGGGGCCATCCGGATGCGGCAAGACAACGACGTTACGCATGGTCGCCGGACTCGAGCCGGTGTCGCGCGGGAGAATTCTGATCGGCGGCCAGGACGTGACGCTGCGCGCGGCGAACGAGCGCGACGTCAGCATGGTGTTCCAGTCCTACGCGCTATTCCCCCACATGACGGTGCTGGAAAACGTCTGCTACGGCCCGCTGTCGATGCGCACCGACAAGGCGAAAGCGCGCAAGCTCGCGCACGCGAAGCTCGCCATGCTGGGGCTGGCCGGCCTTGAGCAGCGGCTGCCTTCGGAACTCTCGGGCGGGCAGCAGCAGCGCGTCGCCGTGGCGCGCTCACTGGTGCTCGAGCCGGCGGTGCTGCTGTTCGACGAGCCGCTGTCGAATCTCGACGCGAAGCTGCGCCGCCGCGTGCGGCAGGAGATCCGCGAGTTGCAGCAATTGCTCGCACTGACGGTCATCTACGTCACGCATGATCAGGAAGAAGCGCTCGCCGTTTCCGACAACATTATCGTCATGGAAAGCGGGCGCATCGCGCAGCAGGGCACGCCGCAGGAGCTCTACGAGAAGCCTGCGAGCCGCTTTCTTGCCGATTTCATCGGAGATGCCAATCTGATCGACGGCGAACTTGCGGTCGGCTCAGCCGGGGCGACGTTCACCGCCGGGGGCGTCAGCGCGGCGGTACGCGCGGACGGAGTCTCGCCGGGTCCGGCCACGCTCGCGGTGCGGCCGCACCGCCTGCGGCTCGTTGGGACAGGACAAGGCATGCTGCCCGGAGCCTGCATGCGTGCCGCCTACCTCGGCAGCCGGATCGAATACGTGGTGGCGACGCCGTGGGGCGAGCTGCTCGTATTCGATGGCAGCGCGCGCTCGCTGCGAGTGCGCGACGAACCGGTAGGCGTGTCGTTCGACCCGGACGACGCGATCGTGCTGCGGCGGTAGGACCGCGCGCCAACGCGCGCCGCCGCCGCCGGAATAGCGCCGCGGCGGCGCATGTTGGCCAAGCGCCGGCCGAGGGCTTCTGCGCAAGCGATCGCTCCGCGGGCACGCGCGCTAGACGCGGCCGGTTATGCCAATGTCGTAGCGATTCGGAGACGGGAAAACGCTTCCGATGCCACAATCCGATGCACCGGTAATACAACACGTATGCATGCGCGGTCGCCCCAGCTTGACCGCTCGGCTTGGCGTCGCTGCGCTCGCCGCCGTTGGGCTGATCGCCGTGACGCCGACCGCGCGCTCGCTCACGAGCGGCGACCAGGCGCCGGCGTGCTCTGCGCCGCTGCTCGACCGCAGTCGCTCGGTCAGTCTCGCGGACTATCGCGGCCAAGTCGTCTACCTCGACTTCTGGGCATCGTGGTGCGCTCCCTGCCGCGAATCGTTTCCGTTCATGAACGAGCTGCAGCGGGAGCTCGCAGACAAGGGCCTGCAGATCCTCGCGGTCAGCGTCGACAAGACGCCGGAGGAGGCCCGGCGGTTTCTGGAACGCTATCCGGCGCAGTTCACCGTCGCGCTCGACGTCACCGCCGCATGTCCCGCCGCGTTCCAGCTGCAGGGCATGCCGAGCTCGTACATCATCGACAGGCGCGGAGCCGTGCGTGCGATCCACGCGGGATTTCGCAGCCGCGACCGTGCGGAGATACGCCAGCAGCTTCTCGACGTTCTGGGCGGAGTCGCCAGATGACGCCGATGGCAAAGCGAATCGCGCTCGCCGGCGCCGTCATGGCGCTGCTCGCGAGCGTAGGTTGCGCGACCGTACAACCCTGGGAGCGTGGCACGCTCGCCAAGCCGGTGCTGGCAATCGAGGATCCCGCGCACGAGACGGCGCAAAAGCTCCGGACGTACAGCGCCAAGGAAGGCGGCGCTACAGCGACCGGCGTTGGCGGAGGCGGGTGTGGCTGCAATTAGCCCTCAGTTGGCCGCGCTGACGGCCGCGGCGCTGGCGCTACCCGGCGTGCACGCGCGTGCGGCCGACGCGCCGGGCGAAAATCCGTGGGGCCTCGACGCCACGCACCTCGAATACAGCGAGAGCGGCAATCGCATGCGCGTGCGCGTCAATCAGGCGAGCGCGCTTATGCCGATCGGCGAGACCTTCCGGCTCGAGGCCAACGCCATCCAGGATCTCATGAGCGGCGCATCGCCGGTATTCAACGCGCCCGGACCCGAGGGCAAGACACGGCAGGTGCTGACCGGTGCCTCGGTGTTCGACAACCGCAAGGCGGGCGACATCGGCGCCAGCGCCTCCTTCGGCGACACCCAGCTGATGCTGCGCCAGGGCTGGTCGAAGGAGAACGACTACAAGTCGACGTGGACGAGCCTCGAAGGCAGGCGCGATTTCAACCGGAAGAGCACGACGCTGGCCGTGGGTTTCGCGTTCTCCGACGACGGCGTGTCGAGCCACGACGCGCCGCACGATTTCCGCACCCGGATCAAGCGCGATTTCTTTGGCGGCGTCACGCAGATCATCGACGAGCGTTCGCTCGTCCGACTGTCGCTCGAATATTCGTACAGCAACGGATTTCTCTCCGACCCGTACAAGCTCGTCTTCGTGCAAAGCGGTGGCCTCTTGCCCGACGCGCGACCTGGCCGGCGGCGGCAGACGGCGGCAACCGTGAAGTATCTGACGTACGTGCCGGCGATCGGCTCGGCTTTGCAGGCGATCGGAAGCCTCAGCACCGACAATTGGGGCATCCGCTCCGGTGCGATCGAGCTGCAGTGGAAGAACGAGCTGCCCGGCGAATGGCTCGTAAACGCCGGTGCGCGCTACTACACTCAAACGAGCGCCGATTTCTACGCGCCGCTGTACCTGACGCCGCCCGGCGATGCGCACAGCAGCGACTATCGCCTGGCGGGATTCGGGTCGATCGGCTGGATCGCCGGCGTGACCAAGCAGGTCACGCCCAATTTCAGCGTCCAGATCGCCGCCGAACGCTCGTACCGCCGCGCAGGGCTGCGCTCGGGCGGGACGGGCATCGACGCCGACAATTACATCTGGGATCTGTACCTGGTGACGCTGCAGGCGCGATTTTAGTCACAGGCCGCGCTCGGCCATCATTCCCGCGAAGAGCCTGTCTCCGAACGTTGTTGTCGGGGGCGGCAATCCAGTATCGTTCAACAGCAAGCGGTCCGACGCGTCTTTGGGAGGATCGGCTCTCCGTGTTGACCTTGTACCGCTATCCCTTTCCGGCGATGGGCTCACGCTGCGAAATTCGCCTTTATGCGTCCTCGGAAGAGCTCGCCGCCGCTTGCGCGCGGACCGCGATCAACGATGTCCTGCGGCTCGAGACAAAGTACTCGCGCTATCGCGACGACAGTGTCACCACTGCAATCAATCGGTTCGCCGCGGCCGGGGGCGCAATCGACGTCGACGCGGAGACCGCGACGCTGCTCGATTACGCTGCTGCCTGCTACGAGCAGAGCGACGGCCTGTTCGACCTCACCTCGGGCGTCCTGCGCGAAGTCTGGAGCGCGGATCGTCGTGAGCTGCCTGACGCGGACACGCTGCAACGCTTGCTAGCGCGCGTGGGGTGGAGCAAGGTGAGCTGGCAGCGCCCGCGACTCGTGTTCGGCGTTCCAGGAATGGAAATCGATTTCGGCGGTGTGGTCAAAGAGTACGCGGTGGATCGAGCCGCGACGCTGTGCGCGGAAACAGGCTTTCGCCACGGTCTGGTCGATCTCGGCGGAGACATCAAAGTTATCGGGCCGCATCCTGACGGATCGCCATGGCTAGTCGGCATCCAGCACCCCCGCATTGCGGAGGCCGTCATGGCAACGCTCGATCTGTTTCAGGGCGCGATCGCCACGAGCGGCGATTATGAGCGCTTCGTCGAGATCGGCGGCCGGCGCTATAGCCATATTCTCTCGCCGCGCACCGGCATGCCGGTGCGCGGGCTCGCGGGTGTCTCCGTTGCCGCCCTCGAATGCATCATCGCCGGCAGCGCGACGACCATTGCGATGTTGATGGAGGACCGCGGGCCGGAGTGGCTCGAGGAATTCGGGCTGCCGCATGTGTGGATGGATCAGCAACTTCGCGTCGGCGGGACATACGCATGATCAGACTCGGCATCGACCTGGGCGGCACCAAAATCGAGATCATCGCGCTCGCGCAAGACGGCCGCGAATTGCTGCGCCGGCGCGTCGCGACGCCCCGGGATGATTACAGCGCGATCCTCGACGCGGTCGCGGAACTCGTGCGCGACGCGGAAGCTGAGCTCGGCGACAGCGGGAGCGTGGGTATCGGCACGCCGGGGTCGATTTCGCGCGCGACCGGCTTGTTGCGCGGCTCCAACTCGGTTTGCCTCAACGGCAAGCCGATCAAGGCCGATCTCGAAACATTGCTCGGTCGCGAAGTGCCGATCACGAACGATGCCAACTGCTTCGCGCTGTCGGAAGCGACCGACGGGGCCGCTGCCGGCGCGGACGTCGTCTTCGGTGTCATTCTCGGTACCGGCGTCGGCGGTGGCATCGTCGTCCGCGGTCACGTTCTCACGGGTCCCAATGCGATTGCCGGCGAGTGGGGACATAATCCGCTGCCTTGGCCGAAGGACGACGAGCGCCCGGGGCCGGCGTGCTTTGCCGGCCATTCCGGGTGCATCGAAACATTTCTCTCCGGCCCGGGAATCGAGCGCGATCATCTGCGCGCCTTCGGGGAAGCGCTGACCTCGCACGACATCGGCGCCCGCGCGGCGATTGGCGACGCGGCGTGCGAGGCGACGATGCGGCGCTACGAAGAGCGACTCGCGCGCGCGCTCGCCCATGTCGTCAATATCCTCGATCCCGATGTGATCGTGCTGGGCGGCGGCATGTCGAACGTGCAGCGCCTCTACGCCGGCGTGCCCGCGCTGTGGCGGTCGTGGGTGTTCTCCGACCGCGTGGATACGCGTCTGGTGAAGCACCGCTACGGCGACTCGAGCGGCGTGCGTGGGGCAGCGTGGCTGGGGGCGGCGAAATGAGCGGGACGATCATGGCGACGCAGCCCCGGGCATCGCTGCCGCTCAGCCCGGGCTACATGTTGGAATAGTTCGGGCCGCCTCCGCCTTCCGGCGTCACCCAATGGATGTTCTGCTTCGGGTCCTTGATGTCGCAGGTCTTGCAATGCACGCAGTTCGGCGCGTTGATCTGCAAACGCTGCGCCGCGCCGCCTGAGGCCTCGTCGGGCACGAATTCATATACGCCGGCAGGACAGTAGCGTTGCTCCGGGCCGTCGTAGAGCGCCAGGTTGACATTGACCGCGATCGAGGGATCGCGCAACTGCAGATGCACCGGCTGATTCTCCTCGTGATTCGTGTTGGACACGAAAACCGAGGAGAGCTTGTCGAAAGTCAGCACGCCGTCGTATTTCGGATATTCGATCTTCGGCATCTCCGCTGCGGGCTTGAGCGTCTCGTGATCCGCTTTGCCGTGGCGCAGAGTCCATCCGACCAGCGCGCCCAGGCCCAGATCGTTGAGCCACATGTGCAAGCCGCCGTGCAAGGTGCCGAGCCACAGGCCCCACTTGAGCCCGGGCTTGACGTTGCGCACCTTGTACAGGTCTTCGTACACCCACGAATGGCGCAACGCCTCCGGGTACGCGGCCAGTTCGTCGTGCGCGCGGCCTTCGCCGAGCGCAGCAAACGCCGCTTCGGCGCCGAGCATCCCGGTTTTCATAGCGTTGTGCACGCCCTTGATCCGCGGCACATTGAGAAATCCCGCGGCGTCGCCGATCAACGCACCGCCGGGGAAGACGAGCTTCGGAATCGATTGCAGCCCGCCTTCGTTGATCGCCCGCGCGCCGTAACCAATGCGCTTGCCGCCCTCGAACGTGCCGCGGATTGCGGGATGCGTCTTGAAGCGCTGGAACTCGTCGTATGGCGAGAGATGCGGATTTTCGTAATTGAGATGCACGACGAATCCCACCGCAACCAGATTATCCTCGAAGTGATAGATGAACGAGCCACCGCCGGTCCGCGAGTCGAGCGGCCAGCCTTGCGTATGTACGACGAGCCCGCGCCGGTGCTTGTCCGGCGCGACCTGCCACAGCTCCTTCATGCCGATGCCGTACTTCTGCGGATCGACGCCGTCGCGAAGGTTGAATCGCGCCATCAACTCCTGCGACAGCGAGCCGCGGCAGCCTTCGGCGAGCAGCGTGTACTTTGCGTGCAACTCCATGCCGGGCTGGTACTCGGGTTTGTGCGAGCCGTCCCGGGCAATGCCCATATCCCCCGTAGCCACGCCGCGGACCGCGCCGCGCTCGTCGTAGAGGACTTCCGCCGCGGGAAACCCGGGATAGATCTCGACGCCAAGCGCCTCCGCCTGGCTGCTGAGCCAGCGGCAGACGTTGCCGAGGCTCACGATATGGTTGCCGTGATTGATCATCAGCGGCGGCAACATCCCGCCGGGAATGCGAAACGCCTTCTCAGACGTGAGCACCATGAAGCGGTCTTCGGTAACCGGCGTGTTCAGCGGCGCGCTCTTGGCCTGCCAGTCCGGGATCATTTCGTTGAGTGCGCGCGGGTCGATCACCGCGCCGGAAAGAATGTGCGCGCCAACGTCGGAGCCTTTTTCGAGCACACAGACGCTGATCTCCCGCCCCGCTTCCGCGGCGAGCTGCTTCAAGCGAATCGCAGCCGACAAACCCGAGGGCCCGGCGCCGACGATGACGACATCGTATTCCATGACTTCGCGTGGCACGACCGTTCCTCCGGCTTTCCGACGGCTATGGAACCTCTGAACAAGTCCCACACGGTTGCGACGGCGGCTTTTCGGGATGGGATGCGCGAAGCGAGGCGACGCCAATGGCAGGCCCCATTGGCGAGCCTCGCGACAAAGCAGACCGCCCGAAAAGCCCCGTCCCATCCGGGTTGCGGCAAAATGCGGCGCCTGCTTCGTCGCGCTCCTCGGCATGGTAGCCCAAGCCACGACCTTCGTCGCGCGCCTCGCATTCATCCGCATTTTGCCCGCAACGCAATCCGCGCGGGGCTTATTCAGAGGTTCCTTACCATTATAATTGCGTTTCTTCGCCTGCCCGCCCGATGAGTCGAAATCGCAAGTTGGTGCATACCGTCGTCGTGCCGATCCGCTGGGGCGACATGGACGCGATGGGCCACGTCAACAACACCGTGTACTTCCGCTACATGGAGCAGGCGCGGGTCGACTGGGCCCATGAATTCGCGCGGCATCTCGGCCGCGACGCATACGCCAGCGACGGGCCGTTGATCGTCAACGCGAGTTGTACTTTTTTCGCGCCGCTGACGTATCCGGGCAAGGCGGAGGTCAGGATGTTTCTCGGGATGCCGGGGCGCACGAGCGTGGAGAGCTATTACGAGATCTGGATGGACGGCAAGAAATACGCCGACGGCGCGGCGAAACTGGTCTGGATCGACATGAGAACAACGCGGCCCGTCCCGCTGCCCGAGCCGTTGCGGGCGCTCCTCAACGTTGCCGAGACAGCGCCGGCCCCGGCATCCGCCAGCGCGAAGCCATCATGAGCGCACCGTTGTGGCGACCTTCTGCGGATCGCGTGGCCCATGCCAATCTGACCGCGTTCGCAGCGCGGGTCACCGCGAAGCACGGCGTCTCGTTGCCGGATTACACGGCGCTTTTCCGGTGGTCCACGGACCAGCCCGAAGCGTTCTGGCGCGAGGTCTGGAACGATGCAGGCATCGTCGGCGATTCCGGCAGCCGCACGCTCGTCGACGCCGACAAGATGCCCGGCGCGCGCTGGTTCCCGGACGCGCGGCTCAACTTCGCCGAAAATCTGCTTAAGGATCGCTCGCTCGACGACGCCGGTGATGCGCTCGTGTTCTGGGGCGAAGACAAGGTCAAGCGCCACGTCTCCAACGCCGACCTCGTCGCCAGCGTGTCGCGCGTAGCTCAGGGTCTTCGAACCGCGGGCGTGCAGAAGGGAGACCGCGTCGCCGCGTATACGCCCAACACGCCCGAGGCGATCATCGCGATGCTCGCCAGCGCCAGCCTCGGTGCCATCTGGTCGTCCGCGTCGCCGGACTTCGGCGTGCAAGGCGTGGTCGACCGTTTCGGCCAGATCGAGCCCAAGGTTCTGTTCACCGTCGACGGCTACTGGTACAACGGCAAGCCGCAGCCGGTCCTCGACAAGCTCGCTGCGATCGTCCAACGCCTGCCCACCGTCCAACGCGTGGTCGTGGCACCCTACTTGCGCGAGTCAAGCGGTGCGACGAGCGGTATCGCTGACGTGCCGCGCGCGATCAGCTGGGACGATTTCGTCGCTCCCTTCGCGCGTGCCCCAATAGCCTACGAGCGCTTGCCGTTCGATCAACCGCTTTTTATCCTGTACTCGTCGGGGACGACGGGCGTGCCCAAGTGCATCGTGCACGGCGCGGGCGGGACGCTGCTGCAGCACTTCAAGGAGCATCGCCTGCATTCCGACATCAAGCCGGGCGATCGCTTGTTCTACTTCACCACCTGCGGCTGGATGATGTGGAATTGGCTCGCGTCCGGACTCGCCTCCGGGGCCACGCTCTTGCTCTACGACGGATCGCCGTTCCTGCGCCAGGGCAGGATCATCTGGGATCTGGCCGACGCGGAGCGGATGACCCATCTCGGGACCTCGGCCAAGTACATCGACGCGATCAAGAAGATTGCGCTCGTCCCGCGCAAGGACTACGTACTCTCGTCCCTGCGCGCGATTCTGTCGACGGGCAGTCCGCTGGCGCCCGAAGGGTTCGACTACGTCTACCAGTGCGTCAAGAACGACGTGTGCCTGTCGTCGATCTCGGGCGGCACCGACATCATTTCCTGTTTTGCTCTCGGCTGCCCGACGCGCCCCGTTTGGCGCGGCGAGCTCCAATGCCGCGGTCTGGGGATGAAGGTCGATGTGTACGACGAGAACGGCAAGCCGGTGCGCAGGCAAAAGGGCGAGCTCGTCTGCACCGCGCCGTTTCCGTCGATGCCGCTCGGCTTCTGGAACGATCCCGACGGCGCGAAGTACCGCACCGCCTACTTCGAGCGTTTTCCCGGCATCTGGTGCCACGGCGACTGGGTCGAGCTTACCGCGCACGACGGCATGATCATCTACGGCCGCTCGGATGCGACTCTCAATCCCGGCGGTGTGCGCATCGGTACGGCCGAGATTTACCGCCAGGTCGAACAGCTCGACGAGATCGTGGAGAGCATCGTCATTGGCCAGGATTGGCCGCCGGGCGAGGTGGGCGACGTGCGTGTAGTGCTGTTCGTTCGCTTGCGCGACGGCGTCGCCCTCGACCAGGCGTTGGTCGACCGCATCAAGCAGCAGATCCGCGCCAACACCACGCCGCGCCACGTACCGGCGAAGGTCGTGCAGGTCAACGACATCCCTCGCACCAAGAGCGGCAAGATCGTCGAGCTGGCGGTGCGCAATGTCGTGCATGGCGAGCCGGTCAAGAATGTCGAGGCGCTGGCCAATCCCGAAGCGCTCGAAGAATTCAGGGATCGCGACGAGTTGAGAACGTAAAACCGTTCAGCACCAAGACACCAGCACGGTGAATAAGAAGTTCCTGAAGGAATGAATTTCCTCGCCATCGTGATCGCGCTGGCGCTGGAGCAATGGCGGACGTTTCGCTGGCGCGGCGGTGTGCAGCGCGCATTTGTCCGCTACGCGCGGATGCTTGAGCAGCGCTTCAATGCCGGGACCGCGCAGCAGGGCGCGATCGCGGCCGCACTGGCGCTGGTGCCCCCCGTGGCGATCGCCGCCGCCGGGCATTGGGCGCTCGAAGGACTGCACCCGGCGCTCGCGCTTGTCTGGGACGCCTTGATCCTTTACCTGCTGGTCGGATTCCGCCATTTCAGTCACGCGTTTTCCGCGATCGCGGATGCGCTCAAGGCTGGCGATGTGATCGCAGCCCGCCGGCGCCTCGCCGCCTGGCGCGGCATCGACGCCAGCGCGGCGACCGCAGAGGAGATCCCGAAGCTTGCGATCGAGCAGGGTCTCACCGATTCGTACGCGCACGTCTTTGGAACGCTGTTCTGGTTTCTCGTGTTGCCCGGACCCGTGGGCGCCGTGCTCTATCGCCTCACCGTGCTGCTCGCCGAGCGCTGGCGCGGCGATGCGATCACACCGATGGGTCACGAGCTCGGCCAATTCGGCCAGCCGGTGGGAAGGCTGCTGTTCTGGCTCGACTGGGCGCCGGTTCGGCTCACCGCAGTGACCTTCGCGATCGTCGGCGATTTCGAGGACGCGATTTATTGCTGGCGAACGCAGGCCAAAGCATGGCCCTCGCTGCACGACGGAATCCTGCTCGCCAGCGGCGCGGGCGCGCTCGGCGCGCTGATCGGGGGGGCGGTGACCGGGCCGACGGGTGAGCCCGAATTTCGCCCCGAGTTGGGCCTCGGCGAGGGTGCTGATGCCGACATGATGCCGAGCGCGGTGGGGCTGGTGTGGCGCGCGTTGCTGGTGTGGCTCGTCGTGCTGCTGCTATTGACGCTCGCGTATTGGGCGCCGTAGGCCCGGGCATCGCGCTTCGCGCGTAGCCCGGGCTGAGCGAAGCGATGCCCGGGAGCAACGCGACATTGGATGATCACCCCGGGCATCGCGCTTCGCGCGTAGCCCGGGCTACAACTATTGACCCTCGCGTATTGGGCGCCGTAACGCACGCTGCGGCGCCGCGTGCGGATGAATCCGCACCTACAGATCCTGGTTCTCGCAGGGCCGAATTCACTCGGCCGTTGCATCTACCACGTCTGCGCGCGCCGCTCGCTCTCTGCGAGCAGCCGCTGCAACAGCGCGACGCGCCACGGCTTGACCTCGCCGCGCGCCACCGCCTCCTGCACCGCGCAGCCAGGCTCCGCGCCGTGGCGACAATCGCGGAAACGGCAGCGGCCCGCGAACGCTCGCAGATCGACGAATCCCTGCATAATCGCGGAGGGGGAAAGATGCGCGAGGCCGAACTCCTTCATTCCGGGCGAGTCGACGATCCACGCTTCGTCGTCGAGCGCATACAGCGTTGTTTCCGACGTCGTGTGACGTCCGGCGCGCAACGCGCCCGATACCTCGCCGACGCGCGCTTGGGCGCCGGGAGCGAGCGCGTTGATCAGCGTCGACTTGCCCATCCCCGACTGGCCGATCAAGATGCTTCGCTGGCCCGCGACGAGCGCTCTCACTGTCGAGACGTCGCCTTTGGCGGAAACCGCCACGACGGGGTAGCCGAGCGCGCGGCACGCCTCGAGCCGAAGGCCGAGCTTGGCGAAGCCGGGGAGGTCGCTCTTGTTGGCGATCAGCGCGAAAGCGCAGCCGTTGCTCTCAGCGGCGACGATCCAGCGCTGAACGAGCTCATCGTCGTAAGGCGGCTCCGGTGCGACGATGCCAAGGACCTGTGTGACGTTGGCCGCAATAAGCTTCTCGCGATGCGCATCGGAGCGGAAGAGCAGCGTGCCACGCGGCAGGATCGCATGGATCACGCCTTCGCCGTCCGCCATCGGCGCGATGCTCACCCGATCGCCGCAGGCGATACCGAGGCCGCGGCCGCGCAGCAGACATTTGATCGTGCGGCCGTCGGCGAGCCTTACCGCGTAGTGACGCCGCCACGCCGCCGTGACCAGCCCTGGTACGGTATGGGGCGCGTCGGCGCCGGACGAATCTTGCCTTCGTCCGCCGCGGCTCACGTGATGAGCGCTTCGACTTTCGCGGCGCAGATGCAATCGTTGAGCGTAACGCCGCCCGCGTCGTGGGTCGAGTACGACGCAACGACGCGGTTGTAATGCACCGACAGATCGGGGTGGTGATCCTCGCGATGCGCGACGTATGCCACGGCGTTGACGAACGCCATCGTCTCGTAATAGTTCGCGAACCGGAAAGTCTTACTGAGCCGATGGTCGGCGTATTCCCAGGCCGGCAGCGCCTTGAGATGTTGCATCACTTCCGTGACCGGCAGCAGCGGGGCGCCGGCGCGGCAACTGAGGACGGAAAGCGCGGCAAGCTCGGAGGACATGTCGTGGTTCTTGCCTGAACTTTACGCCGCGGCGCGCTCCAGCCGCGCGATGCGCGCCGGTGCCGGCGGATGCGAATCGAAGAACGCCGAATGCAGCGGATCCGGGGTCAGGGTGCTCGCGTTGTCTTCGTAGAGCTTGACCAGCGCCGTGATGAGCGCCGGTGCGGACGCGTTGTGCGCGGCATAGCGATCCGCCTCGAACTCGTGCCGCCGCGAATACATCGCGGCCAGCGGCGACGCGAGGAAAGTGAAGGCGGGCAGCGCGAGCATGAACAGGACCAGTGCGACGCCGTAGCGAGGGGCAGGCCCGGGAACGCCCAAGCCGGCGTAGAACCACGGCTCGCCGACCAGCCAGCCGAGCAGCGCCAGCAACGCGAGGCTGCCCACAGCAAACCACGTGGTCCGCTTGAGCACGTGCTTGAGCTTGAAGTGCCCCAGCTCGTGCGCGAGCACGGCCTCGATTTCTTCGGGTGCCAACCGCGAGATCAGGGTATCGAAGAGCACGATCCGGCGCGCCGCCCCGAAGCCGGTGAAATATGCGTTGCCGTGCGCAGAGCGCTTCGATCCGTCCATCACGTACAGGCCCCGGGCCGCGAAGCCGCAGCGCGCGAGCAATCGCTCGACACGTTCCCTTACCAGCGCATCGGTGAGCGGCTCGAACTTATTGAACAGGGGCGCGATGAGGGTCGGATAGAGCGCGAGCACGAGGACCTGGAATGCAACCCACGCCAGCCATGCGTACAGCCACCATAGCGTCCCGGCGCGCGCCATCAGCCACAGCACCAGTGTCACCAACGGTATTCCCAGCGCGGCGCCGATCAGCGCCCCCTTGATGATATCCGCGATCCAGAGTCTCAGCGTCATGCGATTGAAGCCGAAGCGCTCCTCGATCACGAAGCTGCGATACCACGCCAGCGGCAGCGCGAGCGCGCCGCCCAGGAGTGCCACGGAAACGATCAGCGCGACATCCCGCGCGAGCGAAGGAACAGGAACCGCGGCGATCGAGCCGGCGATCAGCGCCAGCCCGCCGCCCAGAGTAAGCGCGACCAGCACGACGGCATCGAGCACTAATTCCACGACCGCGACACGGGTGCGCGCCGCGGTGTAGTCGGCAGCCTTCTGATGCGCGGCGAGCGTGATCCGTCCGGCGAAATGCGCCGGAACCGCACCGCGGTGCGCGAGAACGTGACGCATCTGCCGGCGCGCGAGCCAGAGCTGTAGTGCCAGCGAAACGGCGAGCGCGAGCAGAAACAGAAACGTGAGCAGGGTAGCGGTCATGAACCGGGATTCGGCGCGGACGGCGGCAGCCCGTTAGGGGAATCCCACGCGGGACTTATTCAGGGATTCCTTAGGCACATGCGGTGAAGCACAACGGTATGCGAGAATACCAAATCGTCACGACACGGCTATTCTACGCCACCTCCCATGCCGCAGGACGCCAATCATCTGATCTGGATTGACATGGAGATGACCGGACTCAAGCCGGAAACCGACCGCATCATCGAAGTCGCACTGGTCATCACAGACGTCGCATTGGCTACCGTAGCCGAGGCACCGGTGCTCGTCGTGCATCAGGACGATGTGACGCTCGCGGGGATGGATTCGTGGAACCAGACCACGCACGGCCGCTCCGGATTGACCGACAAGGTAAAGGCCTCGGCGCTGGACGAGGCACAGGCGGAACAGCGCATGCTCGCCTTTTTGCGCGAGCATGTGCCGCCGCGGACCTCGCCGATGTGCGGCAATTCGATCTGCCAGGACCGGCGTTTTCTCGCGCGGTGGATGCCGGCCCTCGAGGACTACTTTCACTATCGCAATCTCGACGTATCCACATTGAAGGAGCTGTGTCGCCGGTGGAAGCCCGATGTCGCGAAGGGCTGGGTTAAGCAGGGCAAGCACGAGGCGCTTGCCGACATCTACGAGTCGATCGACGAGCTCAAGTATTATCGCGACAGCTTCATTCGCCCATGAAATTCTGCAGCCACTGCGGCTCGGCCGCCCCCGACTTCCGGATTCCCGACGGCGACACGCTGCCGCGTCACATCTGCGGCGCCTGTGGCACGATCCATTATCAGAATCCGAAAGTCGTCGTCGGTTGCCTGCCGGTATGGAACGACAAGGTGCTTCTGTGCAAGCGCGCGATCGAGCCGCGGCGGGGATTGTGGACGTTGCCGGCGGGTTTTCTGGAGAACGGCGAAACGATTCTTGCCGGGGCAGAGCGCGAGACCGCCGAAGAGGCGCACGCGCGGGTCGACGTGGGATCGCTGTACACGATGATCAGCCTGCCCCACATCAACCAGATCTACGTCATGTTCCGCTCGCGCCTGCTCGACCTCGACTTCGAGCCCGGATCGGAGAGCCTCGAAGTGAGGCTCTTCGACGAAGCGGACATCCCGTGGAGCGAGATTGCGTTTCGCACCATCACGCGCACGCTGCGCAACTATTTTCTCGATCGCAAACTCGGCGAATTTCCGGTGCGCGTCAGTGCGTTGGAAAGGCGCGCGCCGCTCAAGCCGGAGCTGCTCGGGGCGGGCTAGCGATCGGCAGACGCCGGCGGCCGATTCCGTCCTGATTCGTTCCCGTGGGACGGCTGTCAGCCTCAATGTGCTGCGACTTGCCGGGCCGAACGAATGCTCTTCAGTGTTCCAGCATCGGTTGAAAATCGAGCCAGGCGCACAGCGCAACTTTGAGCGCGACGCCGGCACGCCAGAAGCCGGCATCCTCCGGATCGAGAAGCGCTGCATGTTTGACGATGAGACCGTAGGCGCGCTTCTTCTCGTCGAGAGTAAGCGACGGATTGGCGATCGTCTCGCGAAATTCCTCGACTTCCGACACGAAGCGGTTGGGTGCGAGACTGGTTTCCGCGGCATGAATTGTCATTGCAACCTCCATTTGCAGCTTAGGTCGTTCAGTACAACTCGTGGCTTTCGTGTGCGGGTCCCGTATTTCGACCCCTGCCATGGCATACGCAAAGCTCGTACCAGATCGATGGCTGGGGCAGCGCGAGCGGCCCGGCGGTGCCGAATCGGCAGCCGATGCCCGCAATAAGGCCTACATCACGCTTAAGAAAACCGACCGCTCCGACGAAATGCGGCGCAAGTGGCGCGCAATGTCACGGGACTGACGTGGCGCGTGACTAACCCTCGGCGGGGGTTCGTAAGTACGGATTTATCCGCACGCGGCGCTGGCCGAACAAATTCGGCCCTACGAGAACCGGCGTCCGAGCATCGATGGAGCTTCCCGCGCGCGAGATGGTCACGACCGAGCCGGAGCGAACGAGAAGTCGGCGACACACCGGCATCGCCACCGCGCGAAAACCGCAGCGGTTGCATGCGCGGCAGCGGCGGGCTCGCGTCGGTCGCTTACGGCGGCTGGAGTTTCAGGTAAACTCCGCGCCAAGCAACGGCGCGGCGCGCCCGCTGCAGGGTACGCTCGGAGTTCGGTTCCAGGAGGAGATATGATCAGACTGCTGCGATGGGCCGCGCTCGGCTTCGCACTCGGCGCGAGCCTCGCGCTGGCGCAGACGACGCGCATCTCGATTTCGACCGGCGGCACCGGCGGCGTCTACTACCCGCTAGGCGGGGGGATGGCCAACGTGCTGTCGAAATACGTTCCAGGGTTGCAGGCGACCGCCGAAGTGACGGGCGGGTCGGTGGACAATCTGAAGCTCCTCGGCGCCGGCAAGGCCGAGGTCGGCCTTGTGATGGTCGACGCCGCGTGGGACGCCGCCCACGGGACGGACAAGTTCAAGGACGGCAAAGTCAATGTCCGCACGCTGATGGTCCTTTATCCCAATCGCGTGCAGATCGTGACAGTGGACGGCACCGGGATAAACAAGCTTTCGGATATACGCGGCAAGCGCGTATCGACGGGTTCGGCAGGAAGCGGCGTCGAGGTGGTGGCGCTGCGCGTGCTCGAGGCGATGGGGCTCGACGCCAAGAAGGACTTCAAGCAGGAGCGGCTCGGCGCGTCGGAATCCGCAAACGCCATCAAGGACCGCAAGATCGACGCGTTCTTCTGGGTCGGCGGCGTGCCGACCGCGGCCCTTACCGACCTCGCGGCGACGCCCGGAGTCAAGATGAAGCTGCTCGACCTGGCCGAATATGCCGACGCGATGAATAAGAAGTACGGGCCGCTGTATTCCAAAGGCACGATTCCGGCGGGGAGCTACCCCGGCATGGACAAGCCCGCCGCCATCATCGACATTTGGAACGTTCTGGTCACCAGCGACAAGATGAGCGACACGATGGCCTACAACATCGTGAAGACGCTGATCGAGAAGAAGCCGGAGCTGGTCGCCGTGCACAAGGAAGCCGAAAACATCGAGCTGAAGAATCAGGCCGTCGGCTCGCCGCTGCCGTTCCATCCGGGCGCGAAAAAATACCTGGCGGAGCGTGGCGTGAACGTGGAGTAGGCGCCAGCCGTCTGACACGCAGGGCCGGCGTCGGGCGCGCTGCCAACGCGGGACGCGATCCCGGCACCGTCACTTCAAGGAGCATTCGACTTGTCCGACACCGACGCGCGCGCGCAGCCGGCGGACGAGCCGCTCGTCACCGACGAGCGACTGAAGAAGGCCGAGGAATTCGTCGAGGAAGAGGAGGGCGCGGTCAGCCGGTTCCAAGGCTGGCTGGACCGCGCGACGACCGGACTCCTGGTCGTCATGAGCCTCTTCCATCTCTATGCCGCGGTCGAAATCGTGCCGGCGCAGGTGCTGCGCCCGGTGCACGTCGGCTTCGTGCTGCTGCTTGTCTACCTGCTCTTTCCGATCGCGCCGCGGTACCGCAACCGGCTGATGTGGTGGGACGTCGCCTGCGCGGTCCTCGGGGTCGCCTGCATCGCCTATCTTGTGGCCGGTGGCGACGACATCTGGGATCGCAACGTCGTACCCACGACGCTCGATGTGTTCTTCGGCGTTGCCTTCGTGCTTCTCGTGATCGAGGCTTGCCGGCGGACGTCCGGCTGGATCGTCGCAGGTGTGGTTACTGCGTTTCTCGTCTACGCTTTCGCGGGGCCGTGGCTGCCGGGCCAGTGGACGCATCGCGGTTACGACATCTCGAGCATGTCCGGCTTCCTGTACCAGACGCTCGAAGGCATTTTCGGTACCACCGTCGATGTGGCGTCGTCGCTGATCATCCTGTTCACGATCTACGGCGCGTTTCTGCAGCATTCCGGCGCCGGAAAGTTCTTTCTCGACTTCAGCTTCGCCGCGATGGGCGGCAAGCACGCCGGTGCCGGGCGCACGGTCGTGCTGGCGTCGTTTCTGCTCGGCGGTCCGTCCGGCTCAGGGGTCGCGACGACGGTTACGATCGGCTCCGTCGCTTATCCGATGCTCGCACGCTCGGGTTACGGCAAGGAATCCGCGGGTGGCTTGCTCGCCGCCGGCGGCCTGGGCGCGATCATCTCGCCGCCGGTGCTCGGTGCCGCGGCGTTCCTCATCGCGGAGTTTTTGAAGATCAGTTACCTCGACGTGATCCTGATGGCGACGGTGCCGACGATTCTCTACTACCTGTCGCTGTTCGTGATGGTCGAGCTCGACGTGCGCAAGTTCGGCATGCCCCCGATGGCGGTGGAGATGTTGCAGTCGGTCTGGCAGCTCACGCGCCGGTACTGGTTCCATTTCATTTCGCTGATCGCGATCCTCGTCTTCCTGTTCTGGGGCTTCTCTCCGATCGCGAGCGTGTTCTGGGCGACCGTCGTGACCTTCGCGGTGAGCTTTCTCGATCGCGAATCCGCGCTCGTTCCGCGGCGGTTGATCACGGCGCTCAAGGACGGATCGCTGCAGGTGCTCAACGTTGCCGCCGTCTGCGCGGCGGCCGGGATCATCGTCGGGGTCGTGGCCAAGACGGGGCTCGGCTTGAAGTTCAGCGCAATCGTTATCGGTTACGCTGGCGGCAGCCTGGTGCTGACCGCAATCTATACGGCGCTGATCGTCTGGGTCGTTGGGCTGGCGGTGCCGGTGACGGCGAGCTACATCATCTGCGCGGTCATCGCGGCGCCCGCGCTGATCAAGCTCGGCGTGCCGGACTACGCGGCCCACATGTTCATCTTCTATTACGCCGTATTATCCGAGGTCTCGCCGCCGACCGCGCTGTCACCCTTCGCCGCCGCGGCGATCACCGGGGGCGATCCGTACAAGACGACGCTGCAGGCCTGGAAGTACACGCTGCCGGCTTTTGTCGTGCCTTTCATCTTTGTGCTCGACCCCGCGGGCGTCGGGCTGCTGCTGAAAGCTCCGCCCGAGGGCTCCTGGGCCATAGTGGCCTGGATCGCGTTCACCGCGTGCGTCGGCATTGCGGCGCTCGCCTCAGGCGTGCAGCGGTGGCTGCTGAGGCGCCTTTCGTTTGTCGAGCAGTGGGTGATGATCGTCTGCGGGCTCGCGCTGATCTATCCCGCGCCGGCCGCGGATTGGATCGGTCTCGTCGGCATTGCAGCCGTGCTCGCCTGGCAGTGGCTCGGCCGGAAGACAGTCGCGCGAGTTAGGGGCTGAACGTGGGCAAGGCGGATGCGTTGTTCGAGCGCTACGGTGCCCATCACCGGAATCCGCTGAACAAGGCAGTACACTGGATCTGCGTGCCGCTGATCGTCTGGAGCGTCTTGGGCCTGCTGTGGTCGGCCGCGCCGCTCGCCGCGTACACCGCGATCGCTGCTGCGCTCGCGTTCTATCTCTGGCTGTCGGTGCCGCTTGCGCTCGGAATGATGGTCGTGCTGTCCATGATGCTGTACGCGCTGACGTGGCTCGGCGAACGTACGCTCGTCGTTTCTGCAGTCGTATTCGTCGCCGCGTGGATCGGACAATTCGTCGGGCACGCGGTCGAGCGCAGCCGGCCGTCGTTCCTCGAAGATCTGCGCTCGTTCCTCGTCGGCCCAGCGTGGCTCCTGGGCTTCGTCTACCGGCACCTCGGCATCCCCTATTAAGTCTCGAATGCCGCGTCCGGACAAGGTCAGCTTCGTCGTCGCAGGTGCGCAGAAGGGCGGCACGACGGCGCTCGACCACTACCTCCGCGAGCATCCAGAGCTGTGTCTTCCGCAGCGCAAAGAGCTGCATTTCTTCGACACCGACCGCTACTTTGTGACGGAACCAATCGACTACGGCCCGTATCACGCGGCTTTCGCTCCGGGTCCTTCTCAGCGCCTGCTGGGAGAGGTAACTCCGGCGTATCTGTACTGGCCCACGGCGGCCGAGCGCATAGCGCGCTACAACCCGGCGATGAAGCTGATCATGGTCTTGCGCAATCCGGTGACGCGGGCTTTTTCGCAGTGGAACATGGCGCGCCAAAATCAGCGCGACCCGTTGCCGTTTCTCGACGCGCTCAAGGCGGAGCCGGAGCGGGTGCGGACGATGCCGCTGGAACTGGCGAAGCGCTTCACCTACGTCGATCGCGGGTTCTATGCGCAGCAGCTCAAGCGACTCTGGCGCCACTTTCCCAGGGAACAGACGATCGCGTTCAAGAGCGAGGAGCTCCTCGCATCGCCCGCGGCCGTGCTTGCCACGATCGCGGATTTCCTTGGCATCGCGCCATTTCCGCCGGTCGCGCAAAAGACGGCGCATGCCCGCGACTACGACACGGCAATGACCGAGGAGGCGCGGCGTTATCTCGTCGCGGTGTTCGAGCCGGAGATTCGCGAGCTCGAGCGGCTGCTGAGGTGGGATTGCTCGGATTGGCTGCTTTGACGCGCTGAGTTGGTAGCCCGGGCTGAGCAAAGCGATGCCCGGGACTTTCGGAATCTTGTGGCGTCGCCCCGGGCGTCGCGCTTTGCGCTCAGCCCGGGCTACGAAACTTGCGGACGCCCCAGGATTCCCGCGGATCAAGTCCGAGGGCACTCCGGGCTACACGGCGACCTTCACCCTGCGGCCAGCGCACGGCGCAACTCGGCGATACGCGCACGGTCATATCGACCATCAGAAGGGCAGCGCAAGTCCGGGAGCGTGCGCCGCGAGCACGCGGCGGAATTCGGCCTGAATGCGCTTGAGCGCCACTTCGTTGTCGGCTTCGAAGCGGAACACGACGACCGGCGTCGTATTCGAAGCACGCGCAAGGCCGAAGCCGTCGGCATACTCGACGCGGAGGCCGTCGATACGGATGACCTCGGCGGCGCCCGGGAAATCCGCGGTTGCGGCGAGCCTGGCGATCAGTGCATGCGGCGACTCGCCGCCGGAGGCGACGGTGAGCTCCGGCGTGGAAATGCTGTCGGGCAGCGCATGCAATGTCGCGGATGGGTCGGCCTGACGCGAAAGGATCTCGAGCAACCGTGCGCCCGCATACAAGCCGTCGTCGAAGCCGTACCAGCGTTCCTTGAAGAACGTGTGGCCGCTCATCTCGCCCGCGAGCAGCGCGCCGCTCTGTTTCATCTTCGCCTTGATCAACGAATGCCCCGTCTTCCACAACAGCGGCGTGCCGCCGTGGCGCGCGATCCAGGGCTTGAGGTTGCGCGTCGACTTGACGTCGTAGATTACCGTCGCGCCCGGATTGCGCGCGAGCATGTCGGCGGCGAAGAGCATGAGCTGTCGGTCCGGATAGATGATACTTCCGTCCCTGGTCACGACGCCGAGCCGGTCACCGTCGCCGTCGAATGCCAGCCCCAGCTCGCTGCCGGTCGTCGCCAGAGAGCCGATCAGGTCCTGCAGATTCTTCGGCTGCGACGGGTCGGGATGGTGATTCGGGAAGCTGCCATCGACTTCGCAGAAAAGCTCGGCCACATCGCAACCGAGACGACGGAACAGCGCCGGCGCGAACGCGCCGGCGACGCCGTTGCCGCAGTCGACCGAGATCCTCATCGGGCGCGCGAGCACGACATCGCCGGCGATGCGGTCGAGGTACGCGGCGGCGATGTCCCCGTTGCGGTAGCTGCCGGCGCCGGTCCTGAGCGCGTGCGCTTCGATCCGCGTCTTGAGCGCCTGGATGTCCTCGCCCGCGAGCGTGTCGCCGGCGATCACCATCTTGAGCCCGTTGTAGTCCGGCGGATTGTGGCTGCCGGTCACCACAACGCTGCACTGTGTATTGAGCTCGTGCGCCGCGAAATAGCTCATCGGTGTCGTGACCAAGCCGATGTCGATCACATTCGCGCCACTTGACTGAATCCCATCGGCAAGGGCGCTACTAAGCTCGGGCCCAGAGAGTCTGCCGTCGCGGGCGACAACGATCGAGTCGCGACCGCGATCGAGCGCAAGCGATCCCAGCGCCTGGCCGATGCTGCGCACGATCGGCGGCGTCAACGTCTTGCCGACGACGCCGCGGATGTCGTAGGCCTTGAAGATCTCGGCGGGAAGCTCAGGCACCGCATACCTCACTGAAATAGGTTACCAGGCGCTGGGGCAGCCAATCGAGGCGGCCGGGGAACCGCTCTCCGGGAAATCCGGCGTGGCCGCCGTCGTCGGGTTGCTCGAGCGTTATCGCGGTGCCGGCCTCCGCACGCGTGGGGAGCGAGCTTGCCGGAATGAACGGATCGTTGCGGGCGTTGAGTACGAGCGTGCGTATCGCGACCGCTTTGAGCCAGGGCTTGCTGCTGGCCCGGTGCCAGTAATCGTGGGTGCCGGTGAAGCCATGAAGCGGCGCGGTGACGACGTCGTCGAAGCCGTACATCGAATCGACGCGGGCGATCGCGGCTGGGTCGAGCGTCCCCGGAAACTGCCGCGCCATTGCCAGCGCCTTCGGCACGAGTGTCGCACGGAAGTGCCTGGAGTAGATGCGGTTCAAGCCTTGCTCGATGGCGATTCCGGCGGCCGTGAGATCGAGCGGCGCCGACACGGCAGCGGCGGCAGCGACGATCCTCGCGGTGCGATGCTCTTCCCGGCCGAGCCAGTTGAGCAGCGCGCTGCCGCCCAGCGAAACGCCCACGGCAAACAGCGGTGTATCCGGCACCAGTGCCCGGATCGTCTCGAGCATCCACGCGACTTCGGTGTAATCACCGGAGTGGTAGGCGCGCGGGCGACGATTCGGCGCGCCGCTGCAGCCGCGGAAATGCGGTACGACGCCGCGCCAGCCGATCGACGAGAGATGCGCCATCAACGCCAGCGCGTAGTGCGATCGCGAATTGCCTTCGAGACCGTGGAACAGAACCACGAGCGGCGCATTGTTTCTTGTCTCCGATGCTTCAAGCCAGTCGAAATCGATGAAGTCTCCGTCGGGCGTGTCGATCCGCTCCCGCCGAAAAGCGACTTCCGGCCGCCGGATCAGGATCGGGTAGATCGTCTGCGCGTGTCCTCCGGGCAACCATCCCGGCGCGCAGTAGCTGCCGTTCGCCCGCATCATCGGGCTAGCGCCCGCTTGACGCGGTCGGCGATTGTCTGCAGCACCTTGATGCGCGCGTAGTACTTGTCCTCGGCCTCGACCAGCGTCCACGGTGCAATTTCGGTGCTGGTGCGATCGACCATGTCGCACACCGCTTGTTCGTAGGCGTTCCATTTCTTGCGGTTGCGCCAGTCGTCGGCGGTGATCTTGAAGCGCTTGAACGGCGAGCGTTCACGCGCCTTGAAACGACGCAGCTGCTCGGCCTTGCTGATCTGCAGCCAGAACTTGACGACGACCGCGTTGCCCCGGGTAAGCTGCTCCTCGAACTGATTGATCTCGTCGTACGCGCGCATCCAGTCGTAGACGCTGCAGTAACCCTCGACGCGCTCGACGAGAACGCGGCCGTACCACGACCGGTCGAAGATCGTAACACCACCATACCGCGGCACGTTTCTCCAGAAACGCCACAGATAGGGAAACGCACGTTCTTCCTCGGTCGGAGCCGCAACCGGTACCGTCACATACTGGCGCGCGTCGAGCGCTCCGGTGACCCGTCGGATCGCGCCGCCCTTGCCCGCGGCGTCGACGCCCTCGAAGACCAGGATCAACGAGCGCTTGGCGAAGCGCTTGTGCCGCGTAAGCGTGGCAAGCTTGCCCTGATGCTTTTCGAGCTCGTGGTCGTAGGCTTTGACCGGCAGCCTCTTCGACAGGTCGAGATCGCGGATGAGCTTGACGTTGTCGATGACCGAAGGCGCCGGCGGCGTGATCGCGTGCTTCGGCGTTGCCGGTCGGGGCGCGAGCGTCGCGCGCAGCGACTCGAGCAGGATTTTGCCGACGGTGAGGTAGCGATAGCGGCCGTCCGCGCCTTCGACGACGTGCCAGGGAGCCACGCCGGTCGAGGTCTCGCGCAGGAGGCACTCCCACAACTCGTGCGCCTTGTTATAGATGCGATAGGCCTTCCAGTCCTCGCGGGTGACGCGCCAGGCGGTGGTGGGATCGCGCTCGAGCTCCTGCAGTCTTTGCTTCTGCGCCGCTTTGGACAGATGGATCCAGAACTTGAGCAGCACGAAGCCTTCGTCGGTAAGCATCTGCTCGTGCTCGCGGATCGCCTGCACGCGCGTGTTCACTTGATCCACGTCGATCTTGCCTTGAACATGCGCAAGCATCGCTTCGTTGTACCAGGCGTTCATCAAGATGCCGATCTTGCCCTTCGGCGGCAGCGAGCGCCAATAGCGCCATGCGCGCGGTCGCGCGGCTTCTTCGGGAACGCGTGCGCCGAACGCGACCACATGGATGTGCCGTGGGTCCATCCATTCGGTCAGCTTGTTGGCCGTTTCTCCGCGCCCTCCGCCCTCGACGCCGGAGATGACCAGGAGCAGCGGACCGCGGCCGGATTGCGACAGATCGAACTGGGCGTTGAGCAGCAGCTCGCGAAGCTTCGGCTCTTCGCGCGCATAAACCTGCTTGGGGACCTTATGGCCGATTTCGGCGGATTCGAGCATGCCCGGTCCTTCAGGCGTGCCAGAAAGGTTCGCATTTGGCGAACGCGCGCGACGCCTTGCGCAGCCGCTTGAGCTCGGGCGCAACGCTGGCGGCAAGCCAGCCGTGCACGATGCCGATCGCGTGCGCGACGCCGGGCGCGGGCGAACCATCTTCTCCAGGCGCGAGCTCGTCGAGCAGCTTTCCCGCGATTTCGAAGTCGTTGAGACGACCGAGCACGGATTGCAGCTTGGACAGCGCGGCGAGGTACGCTTCGGCGCGCTTGCTGGAGACGAGCGGCGCAAAGAATTCCGCCGCATAGCGCAGCTTTTTCGCGGCGACGCGCGCGCGATGCCGGTCCGCGGCGCCGACGCGGTGGATGCGCCGTGCACGCCTGGAGAGCTTGTCATGGCGTTGCTGCAGCACGGGCCCAATCCAATCGCGCGCGAGCGTCGGGGCCGGCGCAGAGCCCGGTGCACCGGCGAGCGTCGCGAAAAACGCACCCAGCGCGAGCAGCAACTGCTGGAAGCGCGGCGTGGCGACGGCCTCGCGCGCGATGCCGGATAGGTGTCGCCGGCGCCGCGTCACACGCGCGCGCAATCGCGCGATCTCGCGCCGGCCGCGAAACTCCGCGGCGACCTTGGGCAGCGTCTCCACCCCGAACACGTCGCAATCGCGTGCCGGGCCGAGGACCGAGCCGAGCCAGCGGAGCTCCTCCTCAAGCGGCGCGAGGGATTCAACGGGGACGAACGGCGCGGCCAGCTTGAGGAGCGAGCGCAGGCGGCGCCAGCCAACGCGCAGCTGATGCAGGTACTCGGGATTGTCGTGCGCGAGCATCGCCTCGGCGTTGGCCTCGATCTGGGCGATGCACTCGGTGGCGATCGCCGCAAGCGCCGCCTCCCGCGTCGCCTCCGGCGGCAACTTGATCGGGCGCGATTTACGCGGGCTGGGCGCCGCGCCGCGCGCGAGCGCGTGGCCGCGCTCTGCCTTGCTCGTATGCGTGACGCGGACGGGCAGGTCGGCGGCCAGCGCCGAAGCGAGCTCGAACAAACGCGAAGGATCGCCGCGCGTGAGCTCGACTTCGATTTCGGTCAGCGCGGCGCGGCGGCGGCCGGCGCGGATCTCGCCGATGTCCAGACAAAGCGTCGCTCGCGTGCCATCGGCGAACGCGAGCGGCAGCTCGCTCCTCCGCACGGCGGTGGCGAACACCGGCCGGTAGCGGCCGTGGGTGCTCGCGAAGAGCTTTCGCCACGGCGTCCGGATGAGCTTCGTGGTGTCGAGCTTTGGCGCTGAAAGACGCCACTCGAACTCGGTGCGACGATGTACCCCGGCGGCGGCGTCGCCTTCTCCTTTGACGGTCTGCAGCCAGCGCGCTCCTGCCCGGCGCAACCTCAGTGCGACGCCTGCGGCGGCGAGATCGCGCCCGGGCGTGTCGTAATAGGTGCTGACGAGCTCTCTCGTGCGCATGCGGCCGCGGACGGCAGCCGTGACCGCGGGGTGCGCCCGAACGGCGGCCAGCGTCTCCGCGGGTGCGATCAGCTTGAGTTCGATCTCTTCGGCCACCGGGGTTCTTGGTTCGCGGCGGCGCGCGGGGTGCCGCTTTAGGACGCGTCGGTCAAGAGTACGCGGCGCCGGCGCACGGCGTCGCCAAGCTCGCGCAGCACGCCGACGCTTGCGTCCCAGCCGATGCACGCATCGGTGATACTGACTCCGTATTCGAGGGGCTGGCCGGGAAGCAGGTCCTGCCGCCCGGGATTGATGTGACTTTCGAACATCACGCCGATGATGCGATCGTCGCCGCGCGCGATCTGGCCGGCAACATCGCGCGCGACCTCGATCTGACGCTGGTACTGCTTCTGGCTGTTCGCATGCGAGCAATCGATCATCACCCGCGCCGCAAGCCCGGCGTGTCCCAGCTCGCCGCAGACCTTGTCGACGCTTGCCGCATCGTAGTTGGGCGCCCGCCCGCCGCGCAAGATGATGTGGCAATCCTCGTTGCCCGACGTATGCACGATGGCGGAGTGACCGCCTTTGGTTACCGACAGGAAGTGGTGCGGCGCGGAGGCTGCCTTGACGGCATCGACCGCGACCTTCACTCCGCCGTCGGTGCCGTTCTTGAACCCGACCGGACACGACAGGCCCGACGCGAGCTGACGGTGAACCTGGCTTTCGGTGGTGCGTGCCCCGATCGCCCCCCACGCGATCAGATCGGCGATGTATTGCGGGGTGATCATATCGAGGTACTCGGTACCGGCGGGCAGCTCGAGCTCGTTGATCTCGAGCAGGATGCGCCGAGCCAGCCGCAGGCCTTCGTTGATGCGAAAGCTGTCGTCAAGCCGTGGGTCGTTGATCAGACCCTTCCAGCCGACGGTCGTTCGGGGCTTTTCGAAGTACACCCGCATGACGACGATGAGCTCGTCTGCGAGCTCGCGCTTCAGCGCCGAGAGGCGCGTCGCGTAATCGATCGCCGCGTCGTAGTCGTGGATGGAGCAGGGGCCGACGACGACCAGCAGGCGATCGTCCGCGCCGTGCAGCACGCGGTGGATCGCGGCTCTGGCCTCGTAGGTTGTCGTCGCAGTGGCATCCGACGCCGGAAACTCGCGCAATAGATGCGCCGGCGGCGCGAGCTCCATGATCTCGCGGATGCGGGTGTCGTCGATCGGCAGCTGGGCGCCGGTCGGAGGCGCGACGGCTGCCTTGTTGCGATGAGCGGTGGGGGCGGGCACGGTCGGGGGCCTTGGAGCGCTATGGCCTTTTCGATGCAAAAACATCATTTTACTGGTGAACGGTCAAGCCGATAGACAATTTTGACACAGCGGATGCTGCATTGCACGATGGGTTTTTGCCACACCGCTTGAGGCCCGCTGGTCGAAATCGTTGCCTCGCTTCTGGCCCTTGTCGTAGACTCGCCGCAAGCGGGGACCCCGCTCTAAAACCACAAATCAGGGAGATCTCGATGAAGCATTTATTCGTACTGGTTCTGGCCGCTCTGTTCGCCTGCGCCGGAGCATATGCCGCCGACACCAAGACTGACGCCAAGCAGACCGATGCGATGAATCCGCAGCAGAACAAAATGAAAGCCTGTCAGGCGGAGGCAGGCGACAAGAAGCTCGAAGGCAAGGCCCGGCAGGATTACGTGAATAATTGCCTGAAGGCGAAGCCCGCGAAGGCGAAGAGCAAAATGGCGGAGTGCAACGCCAAGACCAAGGGTATGAGCAAGGCGGATGCCGACAAGATGCGCTCGGAGTGCATGAAAGCCTAGTCGCGCGAGCTCGCATGAATACGGCTGGGTGACCTCCTGTCCACCCGGCCGCACTGACAAGGCGGCGCCGGAGCAATCCGGTCGCCGCCTTGTTTTGTCCGACGTTCCCGGAAATACCCGCAGGGGCCTCGGGTTACCCATCCGTATCAGCCAAAGGTCTGACGCACCGCGGACCTCCAGCGCCGTTAATGCGCATGTGCTGCAGACGATTTCGTCCAGCTGCACTTTGAGCACCCAACCCAACGTCAAAGGAGATCGCCATGAAGACGCTCTACGCACTCACGCTCGCCAGCCTCATCGGCCTCGCCGCAACGACCGCCTATGCGGACGACGCATCGAACGTCAAGCCGCGTCCCGCCAAGTCGCAAGCCGCCGCCGCCACCGCCGGCACTGCGGCGCCGGTCAAGATTTCGCAGCAGGACAGGATGCGGCTGTGCGCCAAACAAGCGACCGGCAAGAAAGGCGCCGAGCGCAAGGCGTTCATGAAGACCTGTTTGTCCAAGAAGGCTTGACCGACGTTGCCCGGGAGGTGCTTGCGCCACCCCTCGGGCAACGCTTTTCACCGCAGGATTTTCGTTGGTCCGAATTTATTCGGCCACGTCGGTTCATGGATGCTGCGTGCGAATGAATTCGCACCTACGATCACCTGGGGTTCGTTGCTATCAGGAAATCGAAACGCCGAACAGCTTACCAACAGCGAACGTAACAGCCGCCGCAAGGCTGCCCAGCAACAGCATCCGCGCACCCGAGAACACGGCAGCGCGGCCGGTGAACAGCGACAGCGTTGCGCCGACTGCGAAGAGCGCGATCGCGGTCAACAGCCCGGCAATCGGCAGCGCGCGCGCGCCGGCGCCGAGCGCGAAGGGCAACAGCGGCACCGCAGCGCCAAGCGCGAACGAGAGCAAGGAAGAGATCGCCGCGCCCCAGGGCGAGCCGAGCTCGTCCGGATTGAGGCCCAGCTCTTCGCGCGCAAGCGTGTCGAGCGCGTGCTCGGGATCCGCGACGAGCTGCTTGGCGACACGCTGGGCTTCGCTGCCCGACAATCCCTTGGCCTTGTAGATGAGTGCGAGCTCCTGCGCCTCCGCGTCGGGATATTCCTTGAGCTCGTCACGCTCGAGGGCGATCTGGTACTCGAAGAGCTCGCGCTGCGAGCGTACGGACACAAATTCGCCGGTGGCCATCGCAAACGCGCCGGCAGTCAATCCCGCGACGCCGGTCAGGAGCACGACGGCGGGATCCGAGCTCGCACCCGCGACGCCGAAGATGAGGCTCGCGTTCGACACAAGTCCATCGTTGATGCCGAACACCGCCGCGCGCAGGTTGCCGCCGCCGCCCAAGCCGCGATGCCGGTGCTCGATGTTGCCAGCGACCGGTGCGCTATGCCCGCCTGGTTCGCGCCGGCTGTAGATCGCCATTCCGCGCACCTTCATCGCCGCCAACACGGCGCGCAGCCGCCGCGGACCGAAGAGCTGGACCAGCCTGGCGACGAGTCGCGTGCGCAGATCCGGCAGGAACGGCGGCGGCGCGGGTTTGCCGCTCGCGGTCAGCTGGGCGCGCCAGATCGCCGCCTGCGCTTCTGCCTCGCCAGCCAGCCGCGTGAAAAGATCGGCCCGCGCCGTTCCCGCTTCGGCATCCGCGCACGCGCGGTAGAGGTACGCGGAGCGCTGCTCCTCGGTCCAGCTTTCGAGAGGATTGCTCATGGCTTGCCGCAGCTCAACCGGTTGCGCTCATGACCGCATCGATGCGCGAGAGCACTTCTGCGGTGAGCACCAGGGCGGCGGTAATTCATGGTGGTTGTCATTCGTAATCAAGATGCGTTACCGACGTACCGCAGCACATCGCGCCAAAAAAACTAATCGGCGCGCCGCGCCACCAGTCGTGGCAAGAAACGTTAACCGGCACTGCTAGACACCGTGACAAAAAGCGTTAACCGGCGCGCAGGAGCGAGACGGCCCACTGGACGGGCAGGACACATCCTGCGCGCCGGTTCAACGCCTCGCGCAACGCAGCGCGAATGCAGGGATAATTCTACCGCATTGCAACACGCGATTCGTCGCGAGCGAGCGTACAATTGCGCGCTTCGCGCGCGGGCGCGCCCGCCGCTGTAACAACAATATCGTTTGCGGAACCAGCTCATGCCTCGAAGCCAACGCCCCTTACGCGTCGAAGATCTGTGGGCGATCAAGCGCATCGGCCCACCGACGCTTTCGCCCGACGGCGGCACCGCCTGTGCCGCAGTCACTTCCTATGACATGGACAAGAACGAGGGGCGCACCGAGCTGTGGCTTTTCCCGACCAACGGCGCACGGGCGCGCCGGCTGACCGCCGGCGACAAGGACAGCGAGCCTTGCTGGTCGCCGGATGGCCGTTGGATCGCGTTCGCGGCCAAACGCAAGGACGACGAGGAGCCGCAGGTCTACTTGATAGCTCCTGACGGCGGCGAAGCGCAGCGGCTCGTGTCGGTCGCCAGCGGTGCGTCGGGCCTGCGCTGGTTCGCCGACGGCAAGCGGATCGCGTTCATCTCGTGGGTGTGGGCCGATCTTAAGACGGACAGGGAGCAGGCCAAACGCAGGAAGCAGCGCAAGGAAGCCAAAGTCAAGGCGCACCTTTCCGAACGCAGGGAGTTCCGCTTCTGGGACCACTGGCTGACCGACGGCCGGGAACCGCATGTGTTCGCCGCGGACGTCGCGACTGGACGCACGCGCGATCTGCTCGCGGGTGCCGGACTCGCGCTGCAGCCCTGGGACCCATCCGCCGAGCTTTACGATATGAGTCCCGATGGCGAAGAGCTCGCGCTCACGATCGATCCTAACGCCGAGCCCGGAATGATGAATGAGACCGACATCGTCGTCGTCAATACTGCCACCGGCCGGCAGCGCACGCTCACCGCGGACAGCGGCTTTGGCGATGCAAATCCGCGCTATTCGCCCGACGGCCGTTACATCGCCTGGAACTCTTACAACCTGAAACGCGCGTTCAACGACCAGGGGCGGCTGACGCTCTACGAGCGGCGCCGTGGTCGCTCGCGCCGCCTGGCAACGAAGCTCGACCGGGCGACGACCCGGCACGCTTGGGCGCCGGACGCCGCGGCGCTCTACATGCTCATCGAGGATCGCGGCCGGCAAGGGTTGTATCGGCTGGGGCTCGGCGATGCGCTGCCGACCGCGGTGGCGCGCGGTGGAGTGATCACCGGTTTTGCGCTGTCGCGCGACGGCAGCCGCATCGCCCTGGATCGCGCCACGCTGTCGCATCCGCCGGCGCTGTTCGCGCTCGATGGCGATGGCCGTGGGGAGCGGCCGATCGAAAGCCTCAACCGCGCACTGCTCGCCCGCGCGAGGATGGGAGTGACGCGAGAGTTCACCGTAAGGGGTTGGGGCGGAGATCCGATCCAGATCTGGGTCACGTACCCGCCCAATTTCGACCCGCGCAAAAAGTGGCCGTTGTTGCATTCGATTCACGGCGGCCCGCACGCGGCGCATGTCGACGGCTGGCATTTCCGGTGGAACATGCAGGTTTTCGCCGGTCATGGCTACCTCGTTGTCGGCGTGAACTACCATGGCTCGTCGGGCTTTGGCCAGCAGTGGCTGGAGACGATTAAGGGTGATTACGGAACGAAGGAATACGCCGACATCGAGGCGGCGACCGATTTCATGTTGCGCCAGCGCTACATCGACCGCCGGCGGCTGTCCGCGACCGGCGGCAGCTACGGCGGTTACATGGTCGCGTACATGAACGGCCACACCGACCGCTACCGGACCTTCGTGTGCCACGCCGGTTGCTACGACTGGGTCAGCATGATGGCGACCGACGGGTACATGTTTTTCGCCAAGGAGCTCGGTGCTTTCCACTGGGACAACCCGGTGCGGGTGATGAAGCAGTCACCGCACCACTACGCGCGCAGATTCAAGACGCCCACGCTTGTGATTCACGGCGAGCTCGATTACCGCGTGCCCGCGACGCAGGCTCTGCAGTACTACAACACGCTCAAGGCGCGCGGGGTCGGCGCCCGGCTGGTCTATTTTCCCGACGAGAACCACTGGATCCTGAAACCGCAGAACTCGCGGCTCTGGTACCGCGAATTCTTCGCCTGGATCAAGCGTTACGCGCCCGGCGGGCCGGCGCGCAAGACGTAGCCCGGGCTGAGCAAAGCGATGCCCGTGGCGAGTCTCATTGCGGAGTTTCTCCCGGGCATCGCGCTTCGCGCTCAGCCAGGCTACAACGTCGGGTGTCCGGGCCGACCGGCGCGGACCTCGCGTTTTTCCTGGCAGGCGATGCAGCGCTCCGCGGTCGGCTGGACGTTCAGGCGCGGCCAGCCGATCGGTCGGCCGCAATCGCTGCAGGTACCGTAGCTGCCGTCGGCGATCCGCGCGAGTGCCGCCTCGACCTCGGCGAGTTCGGCAACATCGCGCGTTACCGTCGCGATGTCGAGGTCGGCGAGGATATCCGCCAGAACCCAATCCTCGGTCGCCGCCAGCTGGTTCATGAATCCGACCACGCGCGGGTCCTCGCTGTTGGCCAGCTCGCGTTGCACCTCAGCCCGGAGCGTCTGCCGACGGCTCGTCAGGCGGCTTTCAAGCTCGTCGCGTTGGCTGTCGGCGAGGTTCGTCATCGGCAATCTCCACAGGGCGCTGTTCCGATCCGAGCGGCCGGCGCAGCCGGCGTGACCGGTGTCAAGGATCGCACGCTTTTCGGGGTTCCGGGGGACTTGAACTCAAGCGACGCCGCGCCCAGATGCGGCGTGCAGGAATGGCCGCTCCGGGCCGGAGCGGCCGGCGCCCGTTCCGACCAACCTACGACACGAAAGGAGAACGCCATGGCAAGCCTCATTCCCTATGATCCCTTGGTGGACACCGGCATCGACGAGCTGTTCCGCGGTTTCTTCCAGCCGATTCGCATGGAAGGCAGGGCAGCCCCGGTGACCGTCAAGATGGACGTCACCGAAGACGACAAGTCTTACACCGTTCACGCCGAAATTCCAGGCGTGAGCAAGGACGACATCCAGGTCACGATCGAAGGCAATCAAGTGACGCTGGGCGCCGAGGTCAAGCGCGAAAAAGAAGCGAAGGACGGACAGCGAGTGCTGCGCAGCGAGCGCTTTTACGGCAACGCGTTCCGCAGCCTCGCCCTGCCGACCGAGGTCGACGAAACGCAGAGCGAAGCCCGCTACGACAAGGGCGTGCTCGAGCTCAAGCTGGTCAAGAAAGCGGCGTCGGCCGGCAAGCGGCTGAACGTGCAGTAATCGTGGTTCGTGCCCCGCGCTACGGCCTCCTTGGACGCGCTGCACATGCTGTAACGGTATCGTGTCGGCCGCCAGCGTCGACTCGCCTCGCGCGATCCCCGCGCACTGCGTGCGCGGGGGCCCTCGCTGCGGGCTCGCGCCGCTAGCGGACGCGCTTCGCGGGGTAATCTTCCTCGATGTTGTCGCGAAAAAAACTCCATGGCGAGGACGCCCCGACGAAACGGCGCCAGGTGTCGAGCGCGACGCCGGAATACTCGAAGGTCCCGCTGGTAAGCTCGACCCGCAGCAGGCGATTGCGCGCGTCGTAACCGGCCGCGCGCAGGTTGCCGCCGGAAAGCCTCTTCATCTCCACCGCCGCGCCTTTCGTCAGTGCGCAATCAGAAGCGCACGCACACATGCGGATCGGTCAGCGCTTCTTCCGCTGTTTCGGCTTATGCGGCCGTTTTTTGCCGTAGCTGCCGTTGAAGATCTTGCCGCGGCGAGTTCGAACGTCGCCTTTGCCCATGATTGGTCTCCGTCGAAGAGTTTTCGAATGATAGGATTATAGCACGGCCGCCCGATCGGACGGTGCGATCGTCCTACACGCAGGAGACGCTGTGAGATTCGCGCGCACGTTTGCCGTCGTGCTGTTCGCTTCGAGCTTTGCCGCCGGTGCCGCCGACTCGGGCAAGGTGCTGCGCACCGCGTTCTCCATCGCGGAAACAAGCTTCGATCCCGTTCTCGCCTATGACGCGGCGTCGAACTCGGTGGTCGAAGAAATCTCCGAATCGATGCTCGAATACGAATATCTGGCGCGGCCGGTGAAGCTTGCGCCGCTGACGCTCGAGCGCTTGCCCGAAGTCTCCGATCGCGGTGCGACGTATCTGTGCCGCATCCGCAAGGGCATCTTCTTCGCGCCGGATCCCGCGTTCAAGGGCAAGCCGCGCGAGCTGGTTGCGGCCGACTACGCGTACTCGATCAAGCGGTTGCTCGATCCTGCATTGCGCTCGCCGTGGACCTGGGTGGTCGAAGGCAAGCTCATCGGCGGCGACGAGCTGGAGGCGGCGGCGAAGAAGAGTGGCAAACTCGACTACGATGCGCCGCTGCCGGGACTCGAGGTCGTCGATCGCTATACGTTGCGCATACGACTGCGGCAGCCCGACTATACGTTTCCGTATATCCTGGCGATGCCCGCCACAGCCGCCGTCGCCCGGGAGGTCATAGAGGCTTACGGCAACGATGCCGGCGCGCATCCGATAGGTACCGGTCCGTATCTGCTCAAGGAGTACAAGCGCAGCAGCCGCATTGTTCTCGAAGCGAACCCGCAGTTTCGCAAGCTCGTGTTCGACGAGCCGACGACCGCGAATAAGGTCGACGCGGCGCTCGCGCGTGCCCTCAAGGGCAGGGTGCTTCCGGCAATCGGCCGCGTCGAGATCTCGATCATCGAGGAGCAGCAACCGCGCTGGCTCGCGTTTCTGAGGCGAGAAGTCGATTATCTGCAGCCGTTTCCGCTCGATTTCGTCGGTGAGTTCCTCGATAATGGCAAGCTCAAGCCCGAGCTGGCCGCCAAGAACATCCACCACGAGCTGTTGCTGCGCCCGAACACCTGGTGGGCTTATTTCAACATGGAAGATCCCATCTTGGGCGGCTACACGCCGGAGAAGATTGCATTGCGGCGCGCCATCGGCATGGCGTTCAACACCGACGAGATGATCCGCGTGCTGCACAAGGGCCGCGCCGTTCCCGCGCAGGGTCCAATTCCACCCGACATCGCAGGCTACGATCCCGCGCACAAGACGCAGGCGCAAGTCTACGACCCGGCGGCGGCGCGCGCGCTCCTGGATCGCTTCGGATACAAGGACCGCGACGGCGACGGCTATCGCGAGCAGCCCGACGGCAAGCCGCTTATCATCGAGAACTGGTCGTCGCCGACCTCGAGGGCGCGCGAGTTCGACGAGCTGTGGAGGAAGAACATGAACGCGATCGGCATTCGCATGATGTTCAAGAAGGACAAGGTACCGGAGCTGCGCAAGATGGCGCGAGCCGGCAAGCTGCAGATGCGGCAGGATGGCTGGAACGCCGATTATCCCGACGCCGAGAACTTCATGCAGAACCTCTACGGCCCGAACATCGGACAGTCCAACGACTCGCGCTTCAAGCTGCCCGAGTTCGATAGGCTCTACGAGGCGGCGAAAAAGCTTCCGGATTCACCCGAGCGCACGAAGCTTTACGACCGCATGACCGACCTGGTCGTCGCCTACGCGCCGTGGAGGCTCACGCATCACCTGCTGGAAGACCACGTCATCCAGCCCTGGGTCATCGGCTACAAGCCGCACCCGATCCGCTCCGACATCTGGAAGTACCTCGACATCGACGACAGCAAGCGGCGTACCCGGCAACCGTAGAGCCGAACCGGCGCGCTGAAGGGAGGCCGCCGCGAGTCGCGGTCGGAGCCGACGCGCGAAGGATCATGCAAGGGGTTCGTGCCGGCTTACTGCTTGGGTAGCGAATAAGGCGCGCACTGCGCGAGCGGGACCTGCGTTGCCGTTGTGTTGTCAATCAGAGTCAATTCGGTGCCCTTACCGCGCAGCTCCAGATTGCCGTTGGAAAAGCGCACTCCCGACGCGACGGGTATCTGATAGAGCGAGATGCGGTCGCCGGTAGGCATCAGCATCCGCGCCTCGCCCATATCGAAGCGGATCACCAGGCGCTCGCCTTCGAGCAAACAGACGAAGGTGTTCTTTGCCGCCTCCTGCTCATCCTTGCCCGGCTTGTCGGCGCAAGCCGCGAGCACCGCCGCGATGACGAGCATGTGTCTAAAACGCATGAGCCGGCCTCCTGTATCGCGCTATGTGCCTTGACCGAAGAGGATAGCATCACCCGCACCGCGTCGCGCGGTATGCCGTCGAGGGCTCGAGTTAACGCACTTCGTCGCAGAGCCGATCGGCACGCGAGCGACCGCCCGTCTGCGGCGTAAACACGAAAGCGCAGGGATCGAAACCCTCCGCCACGAGCGTACCCACGGCGCTTTTGAGCGCCGTATCGGATAGCGCCGGCTCCCGGGAAAGGATGCGGCCGTAACGCAGCGACGGGTGTCCGGTGGCGAGCCAACGGTATTCGGGGCCGAGAGCGATCACGATCGACTCGCGGCCGAACGGAAACCACCAGATGCCGAGGAAGTGCACCGAGGTCACCTTGAGCACCGATGGCAGCGCGGGATCGAGGGGACGCGCCTGCCCTTCGTTGGTCTCGGAAGTGCCGTCCGCGCGCTGGCAGTGGCTCCGCGTCGCGATGGCACCGTTCTCGGCCGCAGTGTATTCCAGGCGCGTATCGCGCGCGCAGCGGCTTTGCAGAAAACCGCGAATCGCGGCGATCTCATACCAGGTTCCGTAATACCGGCTCAGATCGAAGTCGACGACCGGCGTGAGCGCCGCGGCGGGCATAATCGAAGCCAGGGCCAGCATCGCAGCGGAAATCCAGCGCATCGCTCTTCCTTTACGGCTTGTTGACGCGGCCTGGCCGCTATCTCGATCCTATTTTGACAGCGATCAGCGCAAATTGCAGCCATCGCACTCCGGACGGTTTGCGTTGTTTCGCGGCCTCAGCTGCCGAGTTCGTCCTTGAAGAAGGCGTGAAGCTCAGCATACGTTTCGTCGGGCACCTGCTCTGCGGGATAGTGGCCACATGACAGCATCCTGCCGCGAACATCGCTCGCTCGTTCCAGCCACGCCTCGATCGGCTTGTAGCTCCGGTTGACGTGACTGCGCTCGCCCCACAGCACCAGCGCAGGGATATCGAGCTTGCGCTGCAGGTCCACCTCGTCGTGGGTGAGATCGATCGAGACGGCGGCGCGATAGTCCTCGCACACCGCGTGAATGTTCTCGGGCGTGCAGCAACGGATGTACTCGGCGAGCGCTTCCTCGGTGAATCCGCTCATGCCGACGCCCTTCTTGTCGAGCTTCCTACGAATGTAGCGCTCCAGCCCGTAGGCGATCAGCATTTGTTCCGGATAATCGTACGGCTGCGCCATGAAGAACCAGTGGTAGGAATCCACCGCCCAGGCTTTCTTGATGTTGTTGAGTAGGTGATGGGTCGGAACGATGTCCAGGAACGCGACTTTGGTCACTCGTTGCGGATAGTCGAGCGCCATGCGGTGCGCCACTCGCGCACCCCGATCGTGGCCGCAGACGAAGTATTCACGGAATCCGAGCGCTGCCATGACCTCGGCCTGGTCGCGGCCCATCGCACGAAACGAATACCCGCCATGGTCGGCGCCGCCGTCGGGCTTGGAGCTGTCGCCGTAGCCGCGAAGGTCGGTTGCGACGACCGTGAAGTCCTCGGCAAGTCGCGGCGCGATCTTGTGCCACATCACATGCGTCAGAGGGTTGCCGTGCAGAAGCAGCAGTGGCGGCCCCGACCCGCCGTGGCGCAGCTTGATGCGAGCGCCTGAGGTATCGATCTGAGCGCGGCTGAATCCTTCGAACATGCGCTGCAAATGCAAGTGGTCAGGCAGCGCGCCGGCCTGCGAGCAGCCGCATCAGCTCGTCGATGTTTTCGAGCTCGTCGATGCGCCACACGAGCTCGACGATGCGTTGCGCGCGGGAACGATCGAGTCCGCCCCAGGTCGCGCATTCCATGAACTTCTCTTCGAGCTCGTCATCGCTCATCGGATTGGCGGGGCTGCCCTTGCCGAAATCAGCCGATCCCTTGACCGTCGTGCCGTCATCGAGCTCGACCTCGACGATGGTCGTCATCTTGTCGAAGCCAGCGGCTTCAGCGTCGGGATGAACGCCGAAGTCGATCCGCTGCAGCAAGGCCTGTACATCGGGCCGATTCACGACCGCATCGGTGAATTGCTCGAGGCCGGCCTTGCGCTCGATCAGCAGGATCGCCATGCAGAACTCCATGCTGAACTTCGCCTGCAATTCGTTCCGGGGGCGATGATGGATGAGCGCGTTGGGCATGTTGTGATTCGTTCCCACGGCGACGCGCTTCACCCGCTCCGGACGCAGATCGTGACGCTGAATAAGATCGAGCATGACGCTCATGCCCGGATGGGTCAGCGAACCGCTGGGATGCGGCTTGATCGACACACCTGGAAACGCGAACGTCCACGGATTGCCGAGCTTGCCGTCGATCATGTCCGCGCTGTAGCCGCCTCCTGCCGCGCGGAAAAAACCGCGGTCGGCTTCGAGCCCGACGGGCGATGCGGTGAATCCGAGCGCGGCCAGTTCCGCCGCGACAACGCCGCTCTCTGCCGCGCGGCCGGCGTGGAACGGCTTGGTCATGGTGCCGAAGTTCTCGCGCAAGCCGCCGGCCTGGCTTGCCGCCAGGCTCAAGGCACGGCGCGTCGCCTCGAGATCGAGCTCGAGCAGCCGAGTTGCGCCAGCGGCCGCGCCGATGGCGCCGCAGGTCGCCGTGCTGTGAAACCCCTGTTGATAATGGCGAGGCAATATCGCTTCCGCGATCTTGCATTCGACCTCGACGGCGATTTGGTAGGCCGTAGTGACCGCCCGACCGTCGAGTCGTGCGCGCTCGGCGAGCGCGAGCACCGCCGGAAGCGCCGGCGCCGTCGGATGCGTGAGCAAGCCGTACACGCGGTCCTTGGCGATGGCGAGCTGCGTATCGTCGTAATCGTCGGCATGGATCGAGGCGCCATTGGCAAATGCCGCGAAGCGCGCAGGCAGAAGCGAATGGCCGCCGATAACGGTGCTGCCCGATTCCGAGGCGATGCCTAGCGAACCGAGGTAGCGGCGGATGATCTGGCCGGTCTCCGAAGCGGCGCCCGCCAGCGCAAGGCCAAGCCCGTCGAGGATCGAGCGCCTGCCGAGATGCGCAACGTCGGGAGGAATGTCGCTTGCGCGGGCCGAGACGATGAAGTCGGCGACGTACGCGGTCAGCGACGCGTCTCCGGGACCTGGGACAGCATGAGCGCTATTCATGACGTTCCCGAAATCAAGCCGCGGCAGTTGCAGCCCTGACTCGCTGCCGCGCTATGGTAAGCCGCGCGGCGAGCCGCACCGCCTGCTCCAACGCGCCGGTATTGGCGCAGCCCTTGCCTACGATGTCGAAAGCAGTCCCGTGCGCGGGCGTGGTGAACACGGTGCTCAAGCCGCCCGTGACCGTCACCCCGCGGTTGAAGCCCTTGAGCTTGGTCGCAATCTGTCCTTGATCGTGATACATGGTAAGCACGCCGTCGTAGTCGCCTGCAAAGGCTTTCAGGAATACGGTGTCGGCGGGGAAAGGGCCGCAGCACGCGATGCCGCGCTCAGCGGCGCGCGCCACCGCTGGGGCGATGACGTCGAGCTCTTCGCACCCGAACAGCCCGCTTTCGCCGGCGTGCGGGTTGAGCGCCGCGACCGCGATGCGCGGCTTTTCGAAACCCGCGCTGCGCATGGTTTCATCGGCCAGCAGCAGCGCTTGCTCGATGCGCTCGGCCGTGATCTGCTCGAGCGCGGTTCGTAGCGCGACATGCGATGTCACGCGCGACATCCACACGCCGTCGAGCACGTTCATCTCGCCGAAAAAGCCGGTGTGCCCGGTGAGGTGGGCAAACATCTGGTGCTCGTCGTTGAAGCGCCAGTCACCCGCGTGGAGTGCCGCCTTGTTCAGTGGGGCGAAGACAATGCCGTCGATCTGGCCATGTCGGGCCAATTCGATCATGTACGCCAGTGTTTCGCCGCTGATCCGCCCGGACTCCGGCGATACCCGACCGCGCGTGATCCATGCCGGATCCAGGTTCCCGAGATCGATAACCGGAATTCCCGGTTGCGACCAGTCGATCGCTTCGGGCGCAGCGTAGCTTCGCGTGCAGAGCTCGACGCCGGCGTCACGCGCGCCTTGCTCCAGGACGCGCGTGTCGCCGACGACGACCAAGCGCGCGGCGTCGTCGAGCCGGCCATCGGAGAGGATACGCGCGCACTGCTCGGGGCCGATGCCGGTGCAGTCGCCGAGCATCAATCCCAGCATCGGCGGCGGCCGGACTATGGAGCTCATCAGGCAATTCTCCGGTGAGTAAAACGATCGATCAACGAGACCATCACGAAGGTGATGACCAGCATGGTGATCGATAGCACCGCGATCGGTCCCCAATCATTGCTTTCACGCAGATCGAACATCGTAACCGATACGGTCTTGGTACGCGCGGTGAACAACAGTATCGTCGCCGACAGCTCCCGGATCGAACCGATGAAGATCAGTATCCACGTGGTTACCACGCCATTGCGGATCAGCGGCGCGGTGATGTCGATGAGGGCGCGCATCCGCGTCGCGCCGAAAATGCGGCTTGCATCCTCGAGCTCGGGATGCACCGCCTTGAGCGCCGCGCCGATCTGCTGGTAGCCGACGGGCAGCTCCTTGGTCACGTAGGCGAGGAAAATGATGGCCAGGGTTCCGTACAGCACCAGAGGTGGGTGCGTGTAGCTCAGAAAGAGACCCACGGCGAGGACGATGCCTGGAATCGCGACAGGCGCGGTCGCGAGGAACGACAGCAAGCGATGTCCCCAGACCGCGCGGCGCACGCTGAGATAGGCCACCACGGTTACGAGTACCGTGCCAACGGTGGCGGCGGCCAGGCCGAGCTCGAAGGTATTCTGAAGCGCGAGCCGCGTCTGGCTGAACTCGAGAAAGACGAAGCGCCAGTTTTCCAGGGTCAGATTCTCGAATCCCATGGGGCCTGACCAGTTCTTCACGAATGCGGTGCGCAACAGCACGCCGTAGGGCAGCACGATCGAGCAGCCGAGAACGAACGCGAACAGCGCCAGCGCGGGAAGCTTCCACGCTCCGAGCCGCAACAGACGCGTGGCGCTTGCCTTGCCGCCGATGATCGCGTAACCCCGCCGTCCCATGATCGTCGATTGTGCCTTCAAGAGCACGACGGTGATTGCGAGCAGCGGCAAAGAGACTGCCGCGGCGAGTCCCAGCCGCGGCGGAAACTGGAACAGGCTCCAGATCTTGGTCGTCATCGTATCGATGCCTGCCGGAAGCGCCAGGATCGCCGGCGTACCGAAAAGCGTCATCGACTGCAGAAAGGCGACAAGAAAACCGGCGAGCAACGCCGGCGTCACCAAGGGAAGCGTCACATCGAGCGCGGTTCGCCACGCAGGCATGCCCAGAATCGCGGACGCTTCCTCGAGCTCTCCGGGAACGAGGTCGAGGCCGTTGGCAACGAAGGTGAAGACGTAGGGGAAGGTGTAGAGCATCATCACGAACACCATTCCGCCCGCGGAAAAGATGTTGAGGAGCGGCGTGGCCTCGAAGGCTTTAAGCCCGAACAACGCGTAGTACCACTGATTGATCAAGCCCGCGTTGGGTCCTCCGAGCAGGACCCACGCGAATGCCCCGAGGAAAGGCGGTGTGACGAACGATGCGAGGATCAGGATTCGCAGGAGCCGCTTGCCGGGCAGATCCGTGCGTGCCACCAGCCAGCCCATCGGAGCGGCGACGACCACGCAGAGAACACCCACCGTGGCCGAAGTCCATAGCGTCGTGAAGAGCGGCTTCAGAAACGACGTATCGGTGAAGAACTGCCAATAATGGTCGAGCGTGAAGTGCCGGGCATCGTCGCGAAAACTCGTTACGACGAGCCAGAACATCGGCAGCAGAACCAGCGTCGCGAGCAACAGGACGAACGCGAGAGAGAGCGGCGTCGTCGGATCAAACCACCGGGCGCGCGAGGCCGACGGCGGGGGCAGGGCGCCGGTCGCCTTGGGCGAAGCGGGCTTGTCGCGCTCCACCGCGATGATTCCTAATTGCCGAACAGTGCGGTGTAGCGCTTCTTGATGTCGGCGATTTGCGGAAGCATCGCCGCCGGATCGTCAGGCAGCACCTTGATTGCGCTGAGCGGCGTGCGTCCGAGCGGGTCCTTGACGTCCGGATGGAGCGATCGCGTGCCGCCTTCGCTCACGGTCAACTGTTGGATCTTCGTGGTAAAAAGAAAATTCTCGAACACCCGCGCCGCGTTGGGATGCGGCGCTTCGGCGAAGATCGCGCTCGGGGAGGTGACGAACGGCGTTCCCTCCTTCGGATAGACGATCTTGACCGGGCTCTTCGCGTCGATTTCGATGAACATGTTGTATTCATTCCCGTCGACCATGACCACGCGTTCCCCGCTGGCGATGCTCTTGGGCGTCGCTGTCGTCGACTGCAGCTGCAAGACGCCCTGCTTGGAGAGCTTCTCCAGGTAATCCCAGCCGAGAAGCTTTGCGATCGCGAAGGTGCCGGTGAGGCTCGTGCCGCTGTAGCCCGGGTGTGACTTGACGAGCTTTCCCTTCCATTTTGGATCCAGCAGGTCCATGTAGCCCGTCGGCGCGTCCTTGGCGTCGATCAGCTTGGTGTTGTAGCCCATCACGGAGAGCGTCGCGCGCCAGGTTGCGAAGTAGCCTTCGGGATCCCTGAACTGCGCCGGAAATCGCATCACGTCAGGCGGCGTGTGCGGCGCGAGCCATTTCTGCTGCTTCCAATAGATGAAGTGCGAAGCATCCGAAGAGTTGACGACATCGACGTTATGAATTGCCGAAGAGTATTCCTGGTTGATGCGCTGAAAAACGCGCTCCGAGCCCGCTCGCTCGACTTCGACGTCGATCGCCGGATATTGCGCGCGAAAGGCTTTGGCGACGACTTCCGCGACTTTGACGTCCACCGAGGTATACCAGACGACCTTGCCTTCCCTGGTGGCCGCCGCCAGCAGCTCCGGCGTTGTCTCTTGGGCGTACGCTGTCCCGGCGACGGCCACCAGAGCGGCCACGGCGAACGGGAACACTGCAATGAATCGCTTCACGACGATCCTCCTGTTGTTGATGCGCCGGACCCGTATGCCAATATTCCGGTTCATGTTTCAGTGGGACAGCCCGCGGCAGCGCTGCGCGTCGAAGCGCACCGCAGCCTGCGAGCCCGTCGCCACTTCCAGCTCGACACGGGTCGAAATCAGGACTTCCTGGCCGACGTCCACGATGTAGGCGCGGTGGCTGCCGAGATACGCCTGACTGCGAACAACGCCAGGAAGGATATTGTTGCCGCGCGTGCCGGCGGATGAAGCCGGCACCAGCTCGAGATCGTGGGTCTTCACGCAAACGCTCATCGGCTGTCCCGGTCCGGAAAATTCGCCCTGTCCGATCTCGAGCCTGTGACCACCGATCTCGACCGTGTTTCCGGTCACGTGCGTGACGCGCAGGACATTGCTGCCGCCGATGAAGCGCGCCACAAAAGCCGAGTTGGGGCGCTCGTAGACCTCCTCGGGCGTGCCGATCTGCTCGATTCGACCCGCGTTCATGATGACGATGCGGTCAGCCATGGTCATTGCCTCGACCTGGTCGTGCGTGACGTAAACGGAAGTATATTGAAATTCGTCGTGCAGCCGACGGATCTCGAAACGCATGTCGCCGCGCAGGTTGGCGTCGAGGTTGGAAAGGGGCTCGTCGAGAAGAAGGATATCCGGCTTGGGCACCAGCGCGCGTGCCAGCGCGACGCGCTGCTGCTGCCCGCCCGAAAGCTCGGACGGATAGCGTTCCGCCTCGGCGCTGAGCTTGGTCGCGTCGAGGAGCGCATCGACGCGCGATTGCTTGGCCGACGCCGCCAGCGCCTTCATCTTCAGCCCGTAGCCGACGTTCTGCCGGACCGTCATATGCGGCCATATCGCGTAGCTCTGGAAAATCATGCTCATGTTGCGCCGCTCGGGAGGAACGACCGAATGCGGCGATGACAGGACTTTGCCGTCGACGCGAATCTCGCCGCCGTCGGGCTCGAGCAAGCCGGCGATCATGCGCAAGGTCGTTGTCTTGCCGCAACCCGACGGCCCAAGCAGGCACATGAACTCGCCGTGTCTGACCGTCAACTCGATCGCATCGACAGAGACAACCTCGCCGTACCGCTTGGTCAGCTTGTCGAGGTCGAGCCGGGCCATTGCTTAGGGAACCTCTGATTAAGTCCCACGTGGTCGCGACGGAGGCTTTCCGGGATGAGCTGCACGAAGCGACGCGAAGCCCATGGCAGGCCCCCATGGGCGAGCGGCGCGACGGCAGATCGCCCGCGCAGTTGGCAAATGAGCCCCGTCCCTTCGGGTTTCTGCGCAGAGCCTCATCTGCGTTGTTGCGCGGCTTGCGAATAGAATGAACTATTCGCTGCGCCGCGACGCCTAGCATCTGAGGCCATTGCGCCAGAAACGCGACTCATGTGGGACTTGTTCAGAGGTTCCTTATGTTGGCGCAGACTGCGAGACTTCGTGACCAAGCGTCGGTCAAATGGGAGCGCGACCACCGGACCGGATCATCCCGGAGGAGGAGGGCATCAGCACTCGACGACGTTGACGGCGAGCCCGCCGAGCGATGTCTCCTTGTACTTCGCCATCATGTCGCGGCCGGTGTCGTACATCGTCTTGATGACCATGTCGAGCGAGACTCGATGCGTGCCGTCGCCGCGCAGCGCCAGCGAGGCGGCGTTGATCGCCTTCACCGCGCCCATCGCGTTGCGCTCGATGCAGGGAATCTGCACCAGCGCGGCGACCGGATCGCAGCTCATCCCGAGATGATGCTCGATGCCGATCTCCGCCGCATTTTCGATCTGCGCGTTGCTGCCGCCGAGCACGGCCGCCAAGCCTGCGGCGGCCATCGAGCATGCGACTCCGACCTCGCCCTGGCAGCCCACCTCGGCGCCCGAGAGCGACGCATTGCGCTTGCACAGTCCTCCGATCGCGGCCGCGGTGAGCAGAAAGGCCACGATGTCGTCTTCCTTGCTGTCCCGGTAGAACTCGCGGTAGTAGCGGATCACCGCCGGTATGATGCCCGCCGCGCCGTTGGTGGGCGCCGTGACCACGCGGCCGCCGGCGGCGTTCTCCTCGTTGACGGCGATGGCATAGACGCTGACCCAGTCGATCGATTCGCTCGGACTCTTCTCCTTCAGCGCGCGCCGCGCAAGCAACGAATCGCGCAAACCCTTCGCCCGCCGCCGCACGTTGAGCCCGCCTGGAAGCACCCCTTCCTGACGCATGCCGCGCTCGATGCTTTCATTCATCACCGCCCAGCGCTCGAGCAATCCGGAACGCACCTGATCTGGGCTGCGCAACGCGAGCTCATTGGCGCGCATCATTTCCGAGATGCGCTTCTTCGATGCGTTGCCGTGCGCGAGCAGCTCCGCAGCGCTGGCGAAGGGATAGGGAACGTGCAGCGCTTCGACGGGTTCGCCGATCCGCTGTGCCTCGGCTTCATCGACGACGAAGCCCCCGCCCACCGAGAAGAAGATCTTGCGTGAGACGATCGCGCCGGCGTCGTCGTACGCCGTGAAGCGCATACCGTTGCTGTGGAACGCCAGCGTCTTGTCGATGCGGAAGCGCAGATGGTCCTGCTCGCGGAAGCGAATCTCGCGCCGCCCGTCGAGCACGAGCGCTCGCTGCTCGCGGATGCGCCGCACTTTGGGCTCGACCTGATCGGGGTCGATGCGATCGGGGGTTTCACCGGACAGTCCGAGCAGGATCGCGCGATCGGTGCCGTGGCCGCGTCCGGTGAGTCCAAGCGAGCCGTAAAGATCGACGACGACCTGCCCCGTCGAGTCGAGCTTGCCGTCGGCGGCAAGCTCGTGGACGAAGCGCTGCGCCGCACGCATCGGCCCTACGGTGTGCGAGCTCGACGGCCCCAGCCCGATCTTGAACAGGTCGAAGGCACTGACGAACATGCGCTGGGCTCTCGCTTCGCTCTTGTATGGCGATGGTAGACTGGATCCATGATACTCCGGGAACGCGCATGACGGCGTCGCTCCGCACGATCGTCGGTGCGGCTTTCACAGCGATCCTCGCGCTCGCAGCGCTCGCTGCACCGATTCGCGAGCGGGCGGCAGACGCCGGATGGCAGGCGTACCAGCGCGGCGATTACGCCTCCGCGCTTGCCGCGTACGAAGCTGCCGCCAGGGAGGGCGATCGGCTCGCCCAGTTCAACTTGGGTGTGATGCTGCTGCGTGGCGAGGGCAAACCTGTAGACCTCAACTCCGGAATTGCTTGGTTGACCAAGGCCGCGGACGCTGAAATGGTGCAAGCCCAATACAATCTCGGTTTGCTCTACGAAAGCGGCATCGGCGTGCCGCGATCGCTCACCGCGGCTACCGAGTGGTGGCAGAAGGCGGCAGAGCAGGGGCACACCGAGGCCCAGGTCCAGCTCGCGACGCAGTATTTCCTCGGCCGCGGCGCGCCCAAGGACTGGAAGCTTGCCGCCAAGTGGTACGAGGCGGCGGCCGCAAACGGCGACCCCGGCGCGCAATACATCATCGCCAGCTTTTACGAGCACGGCGACGGGGTGCCGCGGGACTTGCGGCGCGCGCTCGAGTGGTACGTCCACGCGGCACGGCAGGGTGACGTCGGGGCCGCGGCGCAGGCGAAGGATGTCGCGCGCCGTCTCGCCGAGTCGGGTAACGCGTCGCGTTAGGCTGCGTTTCTTCTTGCGCGACGATCGTCGCGTCGAGCGGCGAATGCCTGACCAGCGCCCGAGCGCCGCAACCGCCGACCTACGGGTTCCGGCGCGGCTGCGGGAGTCAACCCACGACTCCCTTGTCGCGCGACCCGCGACGGTCGGCACGACGCACGGGCGCCCGTCACGCATTCGCGGCTTGCGATGATCTGCATGGCTGACGGAAACAATCGATTTAGCGCTAGGCGAGAGTCACGCGCGGCGCGCCGCGGTGACGAAGGCGCGATATGGCGCCGTCGTCGCAAAGCGGGTGGCTCGTGCGCGGCGGCCTCCTCGACCGTACTCACAAGGGCCGACGGCACATGTCGGCCGCGCATCCGACTCGCCACGCGCGATCCCGCGCTTCGCGCGGGGGACCGGCGACGCCGCGGGCTCGCGTCGCTACTCGTTCGTTGAGTGGCCGCGGCGAGCCGGGTACCCGCGCGACGACGAGATTGCGCCATCACGCGCCTGAGGCGCTGCGGCGCGCCAGGACTTAGCGTGCGGAAGCCGGCGCCGGGAAACGCACGCGGTCGGGATACGACAACACTTCCGGCAGGCCCCCTTCGGCGAGCCGCGCCTGCGCGGCCTGCCACCACTCGGCTTCCAGCAGGTCGCCGTGCTGCGCGATGAAATCGGCGCGCACCCCCGGGTCCGTGAGAAGAAAAGTCGCGAATTCCTCCGGGAAGACATCGCGCTCCGCGACCGGATACCAGACCTCGTTGTCCATCTCGTCGTACCCGGGAGGCGCAGGCGGGATGCGACGGAAATTGCAATCGGTGATGTAATCGATCTCGTCGTAGTCGTAGAACACGACGCGCCCGAACCGGGTCACGCCGAAGTTTTTGAACAACAGATCACCGGCAAAGATGTTGACCGCGGCAAGCTGCTTCAACGCGTCGCCGTAGTCGCGGATCGCGCGCTCGCGCTGCGCCGGTGTCGCCTTTTCGAGGAAAATGTTGAGCGGCGTCATCCGCCGCTCGATGTAGACGTGCTTGACGAGGATCATCTCGCCGTCCTCCTCGAACGCGCCCGGCGCGACGGCGTCGAGCTCCGCGATCAGTTCGGGCGTGAAGCGTGCGCGCGGAAACGCGACGTCTGAATACTCGAGCGTGTCCGCCATGCGGCCGACGCGGTCGTGATGCTTCACCAGCAGGTACTTCTCCTTGACCTTATCCGGCGTCGTCTCCTTCGACGGCGCGATCTTGTCGCGGATCACCTTGAACACGTACGGATACGAGGGCAGCGTGAACACTGTCATCACCAGCCCCTTGATGCCGGGCGCGACTATGAAGTCGTCGGTCGAGTGCTTGAGGTGGTGGAGGAAGTCCCGGAAGAAAAGGGTCTTGCCCTGCTTCTGCAGGCCGACCATCGTGTAGAGCTCGGCTTCGGTGCGCACGGGGACCATGCTGCGCAGGAATGTGACATACGCCGACGGCACCTCCATGTCGACCAGGAAATACGCCCGGTTGGCCGAGAACAGGAGCGCGATCTGCTCCGGGTCCATGAGCAGCGCGTCGACATAGAGCCTGCCGCTCGCGTCGTGCTTGATCGGCACCACGAAGGGATGGACGTTAAAGCCGTTGATGACGCGGCCGGCGATGTAGGCGGTGCGGTTACGGAAGAAGAGCGACGAGAGCACCTGGAGCTGGTGGTTGGCCTCGAGCACGAAGGGTCGCGGGAAGCGCGACCTGAGTGCCCGAAGCAGATTGCGCAGGTCGCGCCGGAAGTCCGCGAAACGGC
>WNGA01000487.1_pt1 | contig 63230 bp, 53 predicted proteins | sample 5400061 | NCBI WGS metagenome assembly WNGA01 (sample SAMN13153366, study PRJNA577476) | soil metagenome | isolation source: 100 cm soil or saprolite under grassland replicate 2 | place: USA:California | collected 2016-06-15
CCATCCGGTGCAGGGACGACGCTTTGCGCACTCTGTGAAAACACAAAGCAGGCAAACAGCAGGGCAATCAGAACTCCCGAAAGTTCTCTAGTGTTTTTGAGTGGAGTTAATGTTTCCATAGACGCTGAGTCTGAGAAAAATCTCGCCAGCTTGTCGAGGCAATTCGCCGCAAGCGAATCACAGATTCGAGTTCCATAAAAACCGTCAACTTTTCATCCGCTCGCACAACGAAACGCTTTCCGTCGCGATGTGCGTCAGCAACGGGTATTGCCGACCAAACATTAACCTTCCGGGGATTTCAACGGAAGGTAGGCGGTCTAATCCGCTCTTCGTCCTTCGCCGAATTGGTATCCTGACCCTATATGGCAGTTTGCCGGGGTAAAGGGAAGCACGGCGTCGGCGTCGGCGATCGTGCTGGCCACGGGCGTTCCATCAACGCCATTGGCGATGTTCAATTTGGCGGCGATGAGCTGATCGGCGAGGATCAGACTGGCATCGGCTTTGGGTCCGGCGCCGACGCGAGTCCTCAATATGGTCAGCAGTTCCGCCTTGCTGTATGTCTGGCTGCCCAGCATCAGACTATTCACCGGCCACCGACCAGTAGAAATTTTCGCTCCAGCGAAAATTTCTATGGCCGAGGTGGCAGCATGGGGCTAGGCCTCGGGGTTGGCTCTGGCCTCGGCGTCGGGGTAGGCCGGGGAGTACCAGTCGGTGTTGGAGTAGGACTCGGCGGGGGTGTCCCAGTTACCGCTGCGCTGAGTATTACGAACTGCGATTGGCTGGGGATGCCGTTAGTGAAGACAGTAACGAGCGCGTGGCCAATGGGGAAGCCGGTCGAATGGGTGGTCATCACAGTGATTGGTGTGGAAGTGAACGAGGTGTCAGACCAGCCTGTGGTCGCATCCACGGATGGGAAGAGGGTCTGCTCGTTGGCTAGGCTCAGCAGTTGGACGAGCGGATAGTTGGACGAAGAGTTCTGCACCCCATTGCCGCCGGAAGCTTCGGAGATGCCTTTGAAACGGGAACCGGACGCCGTCAGCGCGCCACCATTCTGCACGATTGGGGGCGAGACCGTGGCGAGTAAAGGTTGCCAGTTGGAAGCAAAGCCCAGGCCCGGATCGTAGAGTTCCGCGCTTCTCAAGTAATCACCGCTACCGTGTCCTGCCGCCACCAGCACCTTGCCTGAGGGCAGCAGCGTCGCCGTGTGAGTGTAGCGTGCGGTCTGGAGGTTGCCGGTCGCCGTCCACAGTCCCGTCGCCGGATCGTAGAGCTCCACGCTGTTCAAGCGACCATTGCTACCGAGTCCTCCCGCGACCAGCACCTTGCCTGAGGGCAGCAGCGTCGCCGTGTGAGAGGCACGTGCGGTGCCGAGGCTGCCGGTGTTGCTCCAGCTTCGCGTCGCCGGATCGTAGAGTTCCGCGCTTTGCAGGGGATTAACGCCATTGAATCCTCCCGCCACCAGCACCTTGCCTGAGGGCAGCAGCGTCGCAGTGTGAGAAAAGCGTGCGGTGTGGAGGGGGAAGGTGGTTCCCAACCACCCAACCACCGGATCGTAGCGTTCCGCGCTGTCCAAGGAACTAGAGCCATTCCGTCCTCCCGCGACCAGCACCTGGCCTGAGGGCAGCAGCGTCGCCGTGTGATTGCTACGTGCGTGGACCAAGAGGCCGATGGTGTAGCTCCAGCTTCGCGTCACCGGATTGTAGAGCTCCGCGCTGTCCAAGGAACCACTGGTATTGGCTCCTCCCGCCACCAGCACCTGGCCTGAGGGCAGCAGCGTCGCCGTGTGATTGGCACGTGCGGCGCGGAGGTGGTCGGTGATCCGCGACCACCTCCCCGTCGCCGGATCGTAGAGCTCCGCGCTGTTCAGGAAACCACTCACATCCTTTCCTCCCGCGACCAGCACTTGGCCTGAGGGCAGCAGCGTCGCCGTGTGAAGGCTATGTGCGAGGACCATGTAGCCGATGGTGTAGCTCCAGGCTCGCGTCGCCGGATCGTAGAGTTCCGCCCTGTTCAAGTAAGCACCATTGAATCCTCCCGCCACCAGCACCTTGCCTGAGGGCAGCAGCGTCGCCGTGTGAGAATCGCGTGCGGTGCCGAGGGGGCCGGTCGCCGTCCACAGCCCCGTCGCCGGATCGTAGAGCTCCGCGCTGTCCAAGAAAGCACCATTATTGAGTCCCCCCGTCACCAGCACCTTGCCTGAGGGCAGCAGCGTCGCCGTGTGCCTCTCACGTGCGGTGCCGAGGGGGCCGGTCGCCGTCCACATCTCCATAGCCGGATCGTAGAGCTCCGCGCTGTTCAGGGAACCACTGGTATTGTATCCCCCCGCCACCAGCACCTTGCCTGAGGGCAGCAGCGTCGCCGTGTGAGATCGACGTGCGGTGCCGAGGAAGCCGACGGTCCCCCTCCACAGTCCCGTCGCCGGATCATAGAGCTCCGCGATGTTCAAGTAACCACCATCATTGAGTCCTCCCGCGACCAGCACCTGGCCTGAGGGCAGCAGCGTCGCCGTGTGAAGGCTATGTGCGAAGTTCATGGTGCGGATGGTGTAGCTCCAGCTTCGCGTCGCCGGATCGTAGAGCTCCGCGCTGTTCAAGTAAGCACCATTGAATCCTCCCGCCACCAGCACCTTGCCTGTGGGCAGCAGCGTCGCCGTGTGAGCCTCACGTGCGGTGCCGAGGGGGCCGGTGGTGTAGCTCCAGCTTCCCATAGCCGGATCGTAGAGTTCCGCGCTGTTCAAGTAACCACCATTGAATCCTCCCGCGACCAGCACCTTGCCTGAGGGCAAGAGCGTCGCCGTGTGCTGCTCACGTGCGGTGCCTAGGTTGCCGGTCGCCGTCCACAGCCCCATCGCCGGATCGTAGAGCTCCGCACTGCTCAAGTAACTAAAGCCATTGAGTCCTCCCGCGACCAGCACCTTGCCTGAGGGCAGCAGCGTCGCAGTGTGAAGTTCACGTGCGTTGTTGAGGTCGCCGGTCGCCGTCCAGAGTCCCGTCGCCGGATCGTAGAGTTCCGCACTGCTCAAGATACCACTGCTACCGCGTCCTCCCGCGACCAGCACCTTGCCTGAGGGCAGCAGCGTCGCCGTGTGAAGTCTGCGTGCGGTGCCGAGCCTGCCGGTGGTGACCCAGCTTGGATCTATGAACAGCGGATAGCGCAGCCCTGCCGCCACCACCAGCCGCAACCGTTGCGACCCCGGCCGGGACTGCGCCGCGTCCAACTCCCAATGCACCGCATCGGCCCGCTGCGCTCCGTTCGCTTCGATCAGCCACGGCGCTTCGATCTTCACCCCGTGCCCGGCCTCGTTTGTAAAGCGCACTTCGCCCTTCACCAGTTCGACGCGCGCCCCGGCACTCACCTCGCTCAACTCGTACGCGAACTCGCGCGGCGCACATTCATTTTGCAAATAAAGAAACTCTTCACTGCGCCCGGCGCTCACCTCATGCACACTATCGGTCTCTGGATAGGCCTCGCGATAGATCACCTGGTCGCTGTCGACCTGCGCTGCCACATCCGTGCCGCCCACGGGCCGCACCGCCACGCGTACTCCTTCGCCTTCCACAACGAACGGCTCGCCGTAACGCGCCGGATAGAAGCTGGCCAACTCCATGCCGCCGCTTGCCCCCTGGCGGCGCGCCATCGCCAGCCACGCTTCCTGCTCCACCGGCTTGAGGCCGGCCGGCGGTGTCAGGTTTTCCTCCTGCGCCGCCTGCGCCTGGCGCGCACTGAACCCGGCGATCTCGCGGCCGCCCACGCGTTGGCGGCTCGCCGAAAATTCGACGCGCGGCGATTTCCGCGCACCGGTCCGTTTTTGTGCAGAGGAGCGCTCCGACACCGCTGCGCCGTGGTGCGCACTCTGGAGAGCCATACCGGCGCCAGCCGCCTTTTGCTCGAATTGGTCTCTCGCAGGCGCCGCGGCGAGCGTCAGCAACACCGCCGAGAGCGACATGAGTGTAACGGAGAATGTGATTTGAAGCGCTGAAGCGCGCAGAGAACTATTCGGTTTCTTTTTCATGGGGATGTTCAAGTTTTGCCTTGGATTTGCTGAAGTGTTGTCCACCTCCACCCTTAAGTTATTTGCCTTAGGAATGTCAATGAAAAATCCAGTAGCATGATCACCTCGTCCAAGCTCCAAACGTGATCGCTAATTCCTGCTTCCATTTCTGACGTCACGCGCAAGTTAGCGAAGCCGCAGCCATCGGCGTGCCTGATTCGATCAAGGGCGAGGCGTTGGTTTGCTTTTGTGTCTTGAAGAAGGACGCGAATGGCGACGTCGCCCTGGCAGCCGAATTGAAAAAGAACGTCGCGCGCGATCTCGGCAAATTGTGCGCGCCGCGTATCTCGGCGAAAAACTCGGTGATACGTCCGCCTTGGAAAACCCGGCGTCCTTGGATGAAATCAAGCGCGCGGCAGTAGCACAGCGCGCTTAACCTTTATTCGCCGCGCGGGATTCTGATCCGGTCAGTTAACCAATCGGCTTCATCGTTGAAACCATAGGTCCGAGTGACGCGTTCGAGTGCGCGATAGCGTCCAAGTACATCGAACCCGATGCTGCATTGCAGCTTTCGCAGGCAAACCGGGCAAAGGTGCAGCGGGCGCCGGTCGCTTTCCGCGAGGTGATTCGACCCGTTCATCAGGCAGTTGAAAAACGTGCAGTGAGCGAGCCCGAACATGTGACAGGTCTCATGCGCGAGCACTTTGCAGCTGCGGCGTAGCAGCAGCGTTTGATAATCGCTGCCGCGACCTTCGCCGTAGAATGCAGGATCGTATCGGGCGAAGCTGTAAACGCCGACGCGCTCGCGCAGCGAGGCCTGGCCGAAGACAAAATTCCACGACGGCTCGGGATAAAGGTCTTCCATGGTGACCGCCAGCACGCAGAACGCGTCCGACGGCACGCGCGTTTTGAGAAAATTGAGCACGTCGCCTGTGAGAATCTGTAGATTGCCAGTATTTGGATTGTGTCGCGTCGTGAACTTGGACGTGTCCAGCGAAACCGTCGGGAGTACTTTGACTTCCATTGCGAAAAATGCCGATCCAAACTCGCGCAGCTTCTCGATTTCCGGGCTGCGATCGGCGGCAAATTCACCCAGCGGTTGAAGATAGATCACGTGCCGCGAATCAGTCGGCCGATTCGGGCGCGACGCTTTGAATTCGTCGAAAGTCTGCGCCGACTCGGGATGGACAGTAAGCCAGTCATGTGGACCGGGTTTTGGAATCGGTTCAAATTCGGGCGCGTCGGCCAAGAACGCGCGGCGCAGAGCGGGCGGCAATCCCGTCAGATCGCCGACCGCCGCGCGTCTCGCGTCGGGGCCTGGCGGTTCAAAGGCCATGCTCAAAACCGCCAGGCAAAAAATTGCAGTACATCTCGTCAGCACGTCGTATGGAAGAGTCCGCCTACTCGCTCGGTCTCTGCGAGTTTGTTGTAAAGCACCACGGCTTCTTTTGTCGGCAACACATGCGCGACGATTTGCCGTTCCTTCAAGAAATTCAACGTCTTGGGCGGGACATGAAGGCATTCGGCCATTCCCCGGGAAAGCACGACTACTCTGGCGCCGTGATCCAGCAATTCCTGCACATCGGCAATTTGAATGCCGGGACTGTGATTGGTTTCCGTCTCGCGCCAGTTCCACTCGCGCGAGCCGCCCGGAAAAAGCTTTGCATCCTTGTAAGGTTCATCCTTCCCTTCAACCTCAAGTCGGCTCCAGGAAACATTTTTGATCCGCGGGGAACGGCCTTCTTGCTTCACATTAAAAACATCGTTGCCCATCAGGCCAACAGCCGTCTGCCTCCTGCTGGTGCACAACACTACGCTTCCAACGTAGCCGCGTCCTGCTCAACACTCTGAGCCGATTCCGTTTATAGAGTGTCGTCACTATTCGATAAGATCTTCGGTCGCGCGCTGAAATCATCGGAGAAACGAAAGCAGGAATTAAGCGTCGTGACCGGCGTGCCCGTGCTGGGCTTGGATGCGTTGTCATCGGTCGCGTACGGCCCCGAGGCGGCGCTCACGATTTTGGTAACAGCGGGGTTGGTTGGTTTGCGCTTCATGCCAATGATCACAGGCGGCATTCTTGTCTTGCTCGCCATTCTTTACGTTTCATATCGACAAACCATCGCTGCGTACGCAAATGGCGGCGGCGCCTACGTCGTTTCGAAAGAAAATCTCGGCGCGCGATTTGGCCTGGTCGCCGGCGCAGCCCTGTTACTCGATTATATGCTGAACGTTGCTGTGGGAATTTCAGCGGGCGTAGCGGCAGTCGTCTCGGCCGTGCCTGTGCTTCATCAGTACCAGCTGGCACTTTGTCTTTTCGTGCTGGTGTTTCTCACCTTCCTGAATCTGCGGGGGGTTCGCGAATCGGGTTTGGTTTTCACTTTACCGGCATTCGCGTTCGTTGGCTGCGTTGGGGGCGCGGTAATCATCGGACTCGCGCGCGCGTGGTTAAGTGGAGGCCATCCCGCGCCGGTCGAATCGTTGCCGAAAGTCCCTCAAGCCACGCAAGCGGTAAGCGCATGGTTGCTCCTGCGCGGATTTGCCAGCGGCTGCACGGCTATGACTGGCATCGAGGCAGTGAGCAATGGCGTGCCGTTGTTTGCAAAGCCACGTGTCAGCAATGCGCGCTGGACATTGACCGTCATCGTAGTCGTGCTCGGTGCGCTTTTGCTCGCTGTCGCGTGGCTTTGTCCGATCTATCACGTCAGCGCAATGGACCAAAGACAACCCGGCTATCAAACCATCCTCTCGCAGCTGATCGTCGCTGCCACCGGTAGCGGCGTTTTTTATTACGTGTCGATCGCCAGCATTCTCATCATCCTCACGTTTTCAGCGAACACGAGCTTTGCCGGGTTCCCACGCGTCTGCCGGCTGCTCGCCGAAGACGAATATTTGCCGCCGTCATTCGCCAATCGCGGACGGCGTCTCGTTTTTACTCAAGGGATCAGCGCGCTTGCGCTGATTTCCGGGTTGATCTTGATCGGCTTCGGAGGGATAACCGACAAACTCATTCCGCTCTTTGCCATCGGCGCGTTCAGCGCGTTCACGTTGTCGCAAGCGGGCATGGTCGGCCACTGGCTGCGCAAACGCGGCCGAGGTGCGCATGTATCGATGTTCATCAACTTTACAGGCGCGATTTGCACTGGCATCGCGCTGGTTATCATCATCCTCGCCAAATTTACCGAGGGAGCGTGGGTCACTTTGATCATCGTGCCGGGACTGGTGGTGTTGTTTCGGCAAATTCACAAACGCTACCGCGAGATCACAAGAGAAGTCAGCAGATCGGTCGAACTAAAAACGGCCAAGGTGCAGCCACCCATCGTGATCATTCCAATCGGCGGCTGGGACTGCGTCGCCGAGCGCGCGTTGCGTTTTGGAATGGAAATGTCCGACGACGTGATCGCGCTACACGTTACGACCGAGAACGAGGAGAAAAACAGTCTCCGCGAACTCTGGACCAAAAACGTTGAACAACCTGCAAAAGAAGCGAAGGCCTCTGTGCCGCGCCTCGAAATCCTCAGTTCGCCGTACCGGCAGATCTATGATCCCATTTTGGATTTCGTAAGAAAAACCAGAAGAGAAAAAACGGATCGATTGATCGCTGTAATCATTCCGGAACTGGTCGAGCCGCATTGGTATGAGTATTTGCTGCACAATCACCATGGCGCGGTGCTGCGTACGCTGCTGTTTCGCGAACGGGACCAGCGCACCATTGTGATCACGACGCCGTGGTATCTGCGCGATTAGAGTGTGGTCATGGCTGTGCTGATAGAACGCCATTACGCGACGTCTTACTCCGAAGAAGAGCTAATTTCCCCTGATGAAACTGAGGTTCCTTGGCACCCGCGGCGAGATCGAGGCGCGGACGCGGCGGCATCGGCTGCACACGTCGCTGATGGTCTCATATCGCGGCGCCGATGTGATGATCGATTGCGGCCTCGATTGGCTGGGAAAGTTTGAGCGGCTGCGTCCCGGCGCGATTGTGCTCACCCATGCGCACCCCGATCACGCGTGGGGTTTGAAAGACGGCGCGCCCTGCCCGGTGCATGCGCCGCAAAAAACCTGGCAAACATTAGAACGTTGCGAGATTGAAGATCGGCATCTAATCAAAGAGCGTACGCCCACGAAGATTTGCGGCATCACATTCGAGGCGTTCCCCGTCGAACACTCCATTTTGGCTCCGGCGGTTGGTTACCGCGTGAGCGCAGGGCGTGCGCACATCTTTTACGCGCCCGATCTAGTGTACATCCACGAACGCGGCCCAGCACTAAAAGGCGTGCAAATTTACATTGGTGATGGCGCCACTCTCACGCGCTCGTTCATTCGCAGGCGCGGTAGAACGCTCATTGGTCATGCACCCGTTCGCACGCAACTAACCTGGTGCCAAAAAGAGGACGTCCCCCGCGCAATCATCACGCATTGCGGGTCGGAAATTGTCACAGGCGACGAGCGCAAGTTTTCTGCAAAGCTCCGCGCCATAGCCGCGGAGCGAGGCGTCGAAGTGCGCATCGCATACGATGGAATGAAGCTAACGTTGTGAAACGTACGCGCAGCGGTAGGGCGGGCAGTCCTCTACACGCCGGATCGGATTCATGAAGAGCGGCGCGCACCCATTCGGCTTCGCTCAGGGCAAGCTGTGACACGCCCTACCATCATCGCCGAAGGGCGAATCGTGTTCCGCGTCGTGACGGCGTGCCACCTTCTCTGGAGCTTGGATGTTGGGATTTGAGATTTTAGGCTAGATCATGCACCTGTTTCTCTGCGGCGACGTGATGACCGGCCGCGGCATTGATCAGGCGCTGCCGCATCCGGTGAGTCCGGTTTTGTACGAACCGTACGTGCGCGATGCGCGCGAGTACGTCGCTCTTGCCGAGAACACCCACGGCCCGATACCACGCCCGCTGAGCTTCGATTATATCTGGGGCGATGCGCTGGAGGAACTCAATCGGGCCGAAGTCGATTTTCGAATTCTAAATCTAGAGACTGCCATCACCTCGGCTGAAACGCCGTGGCCCGACAAAGGAATTCATTATCGCATGCACCCGCAGAATGCTGGCTGCCTCTCTGCTGGACGTATCAAAGCGTGCGCCTTGGCGAACAATCACGTGCTGGACTGGGGATACGACGGATTGTCCGAAACGCTGCTAAGTTTAGACGCGCTTGGAATCGCGCATTCGGGCGCGGGCAACGATGCCGATGAAGCGATGCGGCCCGCAGCGCTCGGCACGGCCGGTAGGAATCGCGTGCTCTTGTTTTCATTTGGATCGAGCACGAGCGGGATCCCCGAAGAGTGGAAAGCCACCAGCATTTCCCCCGGCGTAAATCTCCTGGATGATCTTTCGGAAGAAACCGCAGCACGAGTATGCGATGAAATGCGCGCTCATCACCAACCTGGCGACTTGGTCATCGCGTCGATCCACTGGGGCAGCAACTGGGGCTACGATATCCCGCGCGAACAAATTGTGTTCGCGCATCGTTTGATCGAGGAAGGCGTTACAATCGTGCATGGGCATTCCTCGCATCACGTGAAAGCGATCGAAGTTTTCAAAGGCCGACTCATTCTTTATGGTTGCGGCGATTTCCTCACCGACTACGAAGGAATCAGCGGCTACGAAATGTTCCGCGGCGATTTGGCGCTCATATATTTGGTCGAGCTGGATTCAGGTAGCGGTGAATTGATCGCTGCGCGAATGATTCCAATGCAAATGCGGCGGTTCAAGCTGGAACGCGCATCGGCCGCCGACGCGAAATGGCTCTGCAATCTCATGCACCAACCCGGCGAGCGATTCAGCACGGCGACGAGGTTGGAGAAAGACAGCAGCTTGAGTCTTCAGTGGCGCGACAACTGACGAGGCTCGAATGACGAACTGAATCATGAAGATCAAGTGACGTGACGCTTTGGTAGGGCGCGCAGTCGGCTGCGCGCCGATTCGGATTCACGAAGAGCGGCGCGCACCCGTTCGACTTCGCTCAGGGCAAGCTGTGACGCGCCCTACCGATGCGGCAGACTCGTAGTCAGCGCGCGCAGGAAATGCTCCACTTCCGCCGGATCTTTAAGTGAATAGTTCGCGGTAGTGGGCTGTGATTGCTCACTCACCAAAATTCCCGCGCCCTCTTGTCCGAGCGCGCGGAAAGCGTCTTCGTCGGTGCTATCGTCCCCGATGTAAATCGGGCGAACGTTCTCGCCTTTGAAGCCCAGCGTTTGCACAAGCCAGAGCACGGCTTTGCCTTTGTCCCAATCGACGCCGGGCAGCAGTTCGTAAACTTTTTTACCATCGATCCGGCGGAGCTCGCGATGTCGCGCTGCGACTTTGCCCACCGCCCGCTCCACTTTGGGAACGTCGTTTTCTCTCACGTTTCGATAGTGCGCGGCCACGGAAAAATGTTTCCGCTCCACTCGCGCACCGGGAATTCCATGAAGCACGTCGTGTAGCTCCTTTTCTGCCAGATCGAGGTTAGGCAGAAACGCCGTGGCCATTTGCCTACGCAATCCGCGCGGGCCGGCGATATCGAATCCGTGACTGCCAGCGTAAATGATCCCATCGATGTCCACGCGCCTGCGAACGTCATCGAGGTCGCGACCACTCAGGACCGCGACAGGCAGTTTAGTCGCCAGCGCGCGGAGAACTGCCCGCATCGAGTCGGAAAGCACCGCTTGCTCTGGACGACTTACGATCGGCGTAAGCGTGCCGTCGTAATCAAGAAAAACGGCCAGCGCGTCATGGCGCGCAGCAGCGATTTCTTGAACGTGATCGAATGCAGAAGGGAGCATACCTCGTTATATCGTTGAAGCGTTGAAGCGTTAAACCGTTAAATCGTAAGGTTGTGAAAGAACTCTCCAGTCCGTTGTAACAATGTAACCGTTGTGACGTCTTAACCGGCTCAGAAAAATGAACCGTCTCATCGTCGTTTCCAATCGACTGCCATTCGCGCTCGATTCAACTGGCGAAGATTTGTGGACGGTCACACCCGCTGTCGGCGGATTAGTCTCCGCGGTTGAGCCGGTGCTGCGCGAGCGCGGCGGAACCTGGATCGGCTGGCCGGGAATTGCAGGTGAAATCCCAGAGGAACCGCTCGCCGAAGCCACGCGGGGCGCCGGTTACAAGGTTTTGCCAGTGAGTCTGAGTGAAAGCGAACGCGACGAATTTTATTACGGCTACTCAAACGAGGTGATTTGGCCGCTTTTTCACGATTTACAAAATTTCTGCAACTTCGAGCCGGGATACTGGCAAACTTACAAGGAAGTTAATGACCGTTACGCGGATGCCATCGCCCGCTCCTCGCGGCCTGACGACTTCATCTGGGTGCACGATTATCACCTGATGTATGTCGCACAGGCGTTACGCGAGCGCGGCGTGGACCGAAAGCTATCGGCACTGACGTTTTTCCTGCACATCCCGTTTCCGCCGTACGACATTTTTTCCAAGCTTCCGCAGCAACAGCGACTGCTGCGCGCCCTGCTCCAGTTCGATCTGCTCGGCTTTCAGACCAGACGCGATCTCCGCAATTTTCTCGGGTGTGTGCGGCGGGTGATGTCGGAAGCAAAAATTCTTCCTCGCCGCGACATGCAATTGATTCGCTTCGAAAAACGCGAAATTCGCGTCGGGCATTTCCCTATCGGGATCGACTTCGACTCATTTGAAAATGGTGCAAGGTCGGAGGCGGTCGCGCAAAGAGCGCAGCAGTTGCGCGCCACTTTTCCTGGTTGTCAATTGATCCTCGGTTCGGATCGGCTCGATTATAGCAAGGGAATTCCCGAACGGCTGCGCGCATTTCGCACCGCTCTGGAACGTCATCCGGAACTGCGCGGCCGCGTGGTCCTCATCCAGGTCGTCGTCCCAAGTCGTGTGGAGATTCCGAGATATCACGAGTTTAAGCAACGCATCGATCGCTTGGTTGGCGATATCAACGGCCGCTTCTCGACCAGTAAGTGGTTGCCGGTGCAATATCACTTTCGCTGCCTCGATCACGACGATCTTCTCGCGCACTATCGCGGGTGCGACATCGCCTTCGTCACGCCGCTCAAAGATGGAATGAACCTTGTAGCCAAGGAATATTGCGCGTGCCGCATCGAGCAAGATGGCGTGTTGATCCTAAGCCAGTTTGCCGGTGCGGCCGAGCAACTCAAGCCGGGCGCGGTGCTGGTGAATCCGTACGATGTCGAGCAAATGGGCGACGCGATTTTGAAAGCGTTCCGCATGAGCGAAGCCGAGCGCAGCGCGCGCATGAAGCGGATGAGACGCGTCGTTCGTAACGAGAACGTCTTTTGGTGGGTCGATCTCTTCCTCAGAGCGGGAGCGAACATCGGTCCTCGGCCACAGCGAGTTTCTAGGCGACGACAAGCCACGTTCGAACGGTAGGCGAACACTCAAAAAGCGGCGGACTCCGTCGTGAAAAACGATTTTTTGTTGAAGCGCAGATCGAATGGCGATCATTGATAATCTCCAGAAAATTTCGGACACGGTCTGGGAATTGCCTGCGAGTTATAAGCAAGGCATGCGAGTGCCGGCGCGAATCATCGCGACGGAAAAACTGGTGCGCGAAATGGACGAAACCGTTTATCAGCAGATCAGCAACGTCGCTACCTTACCCGGCATTACACGCTATGCGCTCTGCATGCCCGATGGCCACAGCGGTTACGGGTTCCCCATCGGTGGCGTCGCGGCGATGGACGTGCATGAAGGCGGCGTCATCTCGCCCGGCGGCATCGGGTTCGACATCAATTGCGGTATGCGTCTCGTCACCACGAATCTCACGCTCGATGATGTGAAACCGCATTTGAAAGAAATTGTCGATCTCCTGTTCCAACGCGTCCCGGCGGGAGTCGGCAGTCACGGATTCCTGAAATTGTCGCACAGCGATTTTCGCGACCTAGTCGAACGAGGCGGGCGTTGGTGCATCGAACACGATTACGGCTGGAGAGAAGACCTCGAACTGACCGAGGAGAACGGCTGCATCTCCGGCGCCGACGCGTCGAAGATCAGCGACCGCGCAGTCGAACGCGGCTACAATCAGGTCGGCACACTCGGCAGCGGCAATCATTACCTGGAAGTGCAGGTCGCGCGCCCCGAGGACGTGCGCGACAAGGAACTCGCGGCAAAATTCGGGATCACCATTCCGAACCAGATCGTAGTGATGTTTCACTGCGGCAGCCGCGGGTTCGGCCACCAGGTCGCGACCGATTATCTCCAGACGTTCCTGAAAGTGATGGAACCGAAATACGACATCAAAATTTTAGACCGCGAGTTGGCGTGCGCGCCGTTCGATTCGCCGGAAGGTCGCGATTATTTCGCCGCGATGAAATGCGGGTTGAACATGTCGTTTGCGAACCGCCAGGTAATTCTGCATCGCATTCGCGAAGTTTTTTCCGAAGTGTTCGGACGCAGCGCCGAAGATTTGGAGATGCGAATGGTGTACGACGTCGCACACAACACTGCGAAGCTGGAAAAACACAGCATCGACAATGAAGAGCGTACGCTGCTTGTGCACCGCAAAGGCGCGACGCGCGCGTTTGGACCGGGACACGACGAAGTCGCCGCGCGCTACCGGCAAATTGGCCAACCGGTGATCATCGGCGGCTCGATGGAGACAGGCTCATATCTGCTCGTAGGGACAGCGTCGGGCGCAGAAACTTTCTTTAGCACCGCGCATGGAAGCGGCCGCACGATGAGCCGCACCAAAGCGCGCAAGCAATGGCACGGAAAGCAACTCCAACGCGATCTCGAAGCGCGCGGCATTTACGTTCGCAGCACATCATGGGCGGGTCTGGCCGAGGAAGCCGGCCCAGCGTACAAAGACATCGACGAAGTAATCGCGGCGACTGAGCTCGCGGGAATCAGCAAGCCAGTCGCGCGCTTCACGCCCATTGGGAATGTAAAGGGGTAAAATGAATGACGAAATCCGAATGACGAATGTCGAAGGAAATCCGAATGACGAAATCCGAAACGGCTCGGCGCGTCTGGCACAAGACTCTGTCATTCGTGCTTCGTCATTAATTCGTCATTCGTCATTCGAGCTTCGTCATTTTTAACATGCTTCGCACCCCCATCACGCTCGTGACCGGCCCGCTTGGCAGCGGCAAGACCACGTTGCTGCGTCACATTCTGACCACGTATCCGGCGAAGATTGCGATCGTGATGAATGAATTCGGCGAACTCGCCATCGACACAAAAGTCATCGAAGGAAAAAATGTGCGGATCGCTGAGCTGGGCGATGGCTGCGTTTGCTGCTCGCTGCTCGGTGAATTTGAAGCGGCAGTGAACGAGATCATCGAGAAAGTCGCGCCTGAGCTGATCATTGTCGAAACCACCGGGCTCGCCGAACCGGAAGCGTTGGCGTTCAACATTCAGGAGGCGTTGCCGCAATGCCGGCTCGACGGCGTCGTTTCAGTGATCGATGCCGACATGCTCGTGCGTTTCCCGGAACTCGGTCACACCACGCGCCTCCAAATCGAGGGCGCGGACATTTTGCTTTTGAACAAGATCGATCTCATCAAGCCAATGCAGATCGAGCCGCTCGAAACGAAGCTGCATGAAATAAATCCGACCGCGGCGATTATTCGCACCGAGCGTTGCCGGATCGATCCGGAACTGTTGTTCGGCCTCGGGCGCGAAAAAAAAGTCGCGCGCACGCAGCACCGGCATCAGCTCGATTTCGAATCGTTCACCTTCAGCTCCGACAAAACTTTTTCTCGCGATTGCTTTGAACGCTTTGCAGACGGGCTGCCTGCGAGCGTTGTTCGGGCGAAAGGCTTTGTGCGCTTCGCCGAAGGCGCGCAGCTTTTCAACTTCGTGGCCGGACGCTGGGACTTGGAGCCTTTTGAAGCAGATCGCACGGATTTGGTCTTTATCGGAAAAGAAATCGCAGCGGAAAAGAAGTCAGTCCTTCGCGAGCTGGACCAATGTGCGGTTAAACAATGACGAATGGCGAATGAAACGAGATGGCGTGCAGAGGACTGCCCGCCCTACCGCTACCGCCCCGAGTGCGTTCGCCTTTCGTTGGTAGGGCGCGTCACTCCGTGCGCGCCGCCACGCGTCATTCGTCATTAGTTCATTCGTCATTCTCCTCATGCCTTATCATTACCTCGAAGAAATTGGCACCGCCGACATCGCCTTTGACGCGACCGGGCGCGATCTGGCCGAATTGTTCCGCGACGCAGCCGATGCGACGGTGAACGTGATGATCGACAACCTCGACGCCATCGAGCCACGCGAAACGCGGCACATCGAACTGTCCAACGACAAGCTCGACATGTTGCTGTTCGATTTTTTGCAGGAGCTCATTTACCTCAAAGACGCCGAGCGCCTCTTGCTGCGCGTCCCCGACGTGCAGATCGACGAGAAAAAAGGAAAGTATTTTCTGAAAGCAGAAGCCGCGGGCGAACCTTTGGACGCGGCGCGGCACCATCAACGCGCCGACGTGAAAGCGGTCACGCTTCACAATTTCTCTGTCGAGAAAGAGGACGGCGGCTGGAGGGCGAGAGTGCTTTTGGACATTTGACATGGACCGAGTCCTGCAACGTCGATCTTAGCGCACGCTTGGACACCGAAAAGCGATGCGAAGACGCATCGCACTCCAAAGCACTTCGTGCGAAACTCATTAAGGGACGCGTTTCGATTTTGCGGAAGCTTTTGGAGTGCGTACGCGTCCTCGCGTCGCTTTAGGATTAGCGTCCGCTGGGGACAGCGGACGTTACAACATAGAGAGGACCTTATTTCGGTTCCAGCGCCACGTAGCCGCTGCGGCCCTGGCTCCAAACGCGGATCAGAATCTTTTCGTTAGGCTTTAATTTCTTGCTGATAGCCACCAGGTCTTTCGCATTTTTGACAGGCTGCTTGTTCACTTCCTGGATCACGTCGCCTTCGCGCAGCCCAGCTTTTCCGGCGGGCGAATCGGCGTCAATTTCCGCAATCACGGCACCCTTAATATCCTTCGAAAGATTGAGCGCGTTGCGGATGTCATCGGTCACATCGGCGACCGCGACACCGCCGAACACGGTGGCCTTTTCAGGTTGAGCGCTTTCTTCAGGAGTCGTCTCGGCCCCCTGCTCAGCTTCACCCGGAGGCATTTCAGCAAGCTCGACATTGATGGTTTTGCTCTGGCCTTCGCGATTAACCTCGATCTGTACCTTTGTCCCGGGTGCCATTGAGCCAATCATTAAACGCAGCTCGCGTGCATCACTGATTTTCTTTCCGTTGACGGAAGTAATCACGTCGCCGGTCTTCATTCCGGCTTTCTCCGACGGGCTTTTTGGCGTGACCTCGCCTACGAGCGCGCCGGTCGGTTGGCCCTTGAGTTTCATTGCCTCGGCCAACTCGGGCGTGAGCGTCTGCACGGACGCCCCGATGTAGCCGCGCACGACGCGACCTTTCTCCCCCAGGCTCTGCATGACCTCGCGCGCGAGCTTAGCGGGAATCGCAAAGCCAATGCCCTGGTTTCCACCGCTTCGGCTGAAAATCGCCGTGTTGATGCCTAACAACCGGCCCTCAGTATCGACCAGCGCGCCGCCGGAGTTGCCCATGTTAATGGCGGCGTCCGTCTGGATGAAATTTTCGTAATCAACGATGCCCATTCCGCCGCGGCCGACTGCGCTGATGATCCCCATCGTGACCGTTTGCCGCAGGCCAAACGGATTGCCGATCGCGAGCACAATGTCGCCGGCGCGCGCTTTATCGCTGTCGGCAAACGTGATTGCCGGCAGATTTTTCTCCTCGATTTTCAACAACGCCACGTCCGTGCCAGGATCCGTGCCGACTTTCTTCGCCTTGTATTTACGGAGCTCCGTGCCCAGCCCCACCATGATTTCATCCGCGCCCGAAACCACGTGGTTCGCGGTGAGAATGTATCCATCCGGGCTGACAACCACGCCTGAGCCGAGGCCTTGCAGCGTCTGTTTGCCTTGCCTCTGCGGAGATTGTCCCCCGAAAAATTGACGTAGCGTGTCATCGGAGAACGGAAACGCCGTCAGGCCGCGCGACACCGTTTGAGTGGTAAACACTGTTACAACACTCGGCGCCACCTTTTCCACGACCGGCGCGAAGCTCGTGATAATTCCTTCGCGCGTCTGCGAGGGTTCCTGCGCTGCGGAGGAAAACGCGCCCGTGTGCACGAATAGAATGGCGACCATCAATGATAGGCACGGCCGGAGAATTTCTCTTTGCATAAAACCTTCGTGATCTTCTTAAGAGAATCGCGCGCTCAAGGGCGACCGGCCCTCTTTCTGAGAATCTACCCAACCAGGGCCGTACGCTCGCTGTTAAAACCTGCGAAACCACAAATACGGAAAGACGTCGCCTGGACAATCGGTAGGCCAGCGCGGCGGATTCATCTCTCGGTGTGGCTTCACGGGGATGGCGCCCCTCTCGATCTTGCCGCAGCGTTCTCGAAGGTAGCGAATGAGTTCTTCGCATGCGTCGAGCTGCGCGCGCGTGGGCTGGTCGCGATTAAAATCGCCTACCAGACAAATGCCGAGCGAAATGTTGTTCAAATAATCGCTGTGCACGTGGCCGCCGTTGATCTGACGCCGCCAGCGGTCGCCTACTTCGATCTGCCCGTTGCCTGTCGAAGTGCCGTTGCCGATTACGAAGTGATAGGCAAGACCATTCTGCATCCGGCGGACGTGCCGATGATAATAATCAAAAGCGCGCGCGTTTCCCTGTCGTGTTCCGCTGTTGTGCACGACAATGAATTGCCAGCGACGCCGTTTCACTGGCGCGCGTCGGATCGCCTCGATGACTGATCGCGTGAGATAACGGTAGTTGGTCGGACGACTCCAGGGCCAGAAACCGAATCTGCGCGGCGGCGATGGTGGAGGCTCGAAACCCTGGTCTTCCTCGATACCGGACTTTTCGATCACAACCTGAGCGCGTTGCTCCGCCGGAACCGCCCGCGGAATTTTTGGCGTTGGGCAAGGCGCCGGAGTCGGCACGGCTACCGCGCGCGGTGGAGGTGGCGTCGGCTTTTCCGGCGCAACGGCACGCTCTTCTTCTGCGCGAGGCGTCGGGGTTTTTGCCGGCTTTGGTGTTTCTTCTTCTGCCCGCGCCAGTTTGGTTGTCTTTCTGGTTTTGCGTGCGGTTTCTTTTTTGCGCGATTTTTTCTTCGCCGATTTCGGTTTGGGCGTAGGCGTGTGGCGCAGCTTTGATTTCGGTGAAGCGCCGGGTTCAGGCGTCTCGCGCGGCGTCGGCTCTGGTGTTTTCTCAGCGTCCGTTGGCTTTTCTGATTCTTCGCTGGCTAGTTTTGCTCGCGGAATGGCCTTAGGCGCTTTTTCCGGCGTCGCGGACGCTCGATGCTTCTTCGTTGATTTACTCGCTGCTTTTTTGGCCGCGGGGCTGGGAGATTTTTTTGGTTTCGGAGAGGACGCGACGTGTGTCTCGCCTGGCTCGGATTGAGCGCGGCGGCTTTCCTGCTCTTCACTAACTTGCGCGCGAAGGAGACTCGTGACGATTGCGCCAACGGCGAGTGCAGTTGCAAGCCAAATGCGAAAACGCACCACTGCGACGGAGAGTAACAGAGCGCGCGACGCGATCAAGCGAAGGAAATCCGAAGCACGAAACAAATCCGAATGATTAAATCTCGGAGCGAAAAACTTACGCGGCGCGCGCAGCAGGCGCGGGCGCGACAGGCACAGTTCTGCGCATTCGTTCGCGTTCCCGGCGAAGAATGGCATTCAATTTGCCGCCCAATAACAGAAACAGACAAGTCAGATACATCCAGGTGAGCAACACGACGATGGATGCCAGCGCGAGATATGTCGGGTTGTAGCGATCGTATCTTCCCACATAGAGTTGAAAAAGTTTCGTCGCGATGATCCAGCCGGCAGCAAAGAAAATAGCGCCCGGCAACGCCTGACGGACGGTCAAATAATTTTCCGGCGTCAGGAGATAAAGCGCGAGTGCAAGAACGACTAGGGCCACAGCGGTGAATGGCAAGCTTAACGTTGCGATCCACGCCTGCAGCGGGAATGCGAGTTGAAAATTTACCTCTGCAATACCAGCCAACTTTTCACCGAAAACAATCGCGTTGAAGCAAAACACGATCACGATTCCAAACCAGAAGAGCATGAAAAATGAGATGATATATTTCGACCACCAATGGGGATCTTCCCGCATTCCATACGTATGGCTGAGGGCACGTGAAATCGTCGCGATGAAGATGGTCCCGAAATAGATCCCGAGAACGATGCCTGCATTGGCGAGCAAGCCGCTCGAACCTGTCACCACCACATTGGCCATCGCTGAATCCAGAATGTCCTGCACTTTCGGGTCCGGCGGCATGAAGCTTTTCAATAGCAGAAACATCCGATGCAACTTGGTCGGATCGGTGCCGAAAAGACCGAGCAGGTGCCAAAGAAAGAGCGATTCGGGAGCCAGCGCGAACAGAAGCAGATACGCCATCTGCGCAGCCAAGCCGGTCGTGTTATCCGTTGTTATTTCCCAAACCAGCCGGCGCAAAACGCGCCAGATGAACGCGAGATATTTCATCTTCGGCAGAGTTTACTTTGTGCCGCGTAAATATCCATTAAACTCTCCCGCAGTCGCGGGACTTTGGCGAGTAACTAGCCATCAAAGATGTCATTCTGAGCGGAGCGAAGAATCTCTGATTATTTCTCAAACCAATAGAATAGTCAGAGATGTTTCGCTTCGCTCAACATGACAGGCTCATTCGTGCCGGCTGACGATCCATGAAAAAGAAAATATTGATCCTGACCGCGGGCTTCGGAGAGGGTCACAACAGCGCCGCTAGAGGAGTGCGCGACGGTCTCGCTCGCGTCGCCCCAAACCAGGCCGACGTAGAATTGCGCGACCTGTTTGCCGAAGCTTATGGATCAGTCAACGAGCTGGTGCGTCGAAGCTATCTGGCACTGGTGAATTCTGCGCCCCGCGCCTGGGGGATCGTTTATCGCTGGCTTGATCGCAAGACAGATTACGACGCAGAATTCCGGCGATTGGCTCGACTTAAGAGTCATTTCGCTCCGCTGCTCGAGCGTTTTCGCCCGGACATCGTCGTCTGCACTTTTCCAGCCTACGCGAATGTGCTTCAGGAGATTTTGGGGCCCGAGAAACCCTGCAAATGTGTGGTGGTCGTCACGGACTCGATCACTATTAACGCCACGTGGTACCGGAGCCCGACCGATTATTTCCTCGTTGCGAACGAACAGAGCGCCTCCGTCTTGCGATTGGTGGGAGTCGCGCCGGAAAAAATCAAGATTTTTGGATTTCCCGTGAGCCCAAAATTTGCCGATCTCACGAAAGATCGCGAATTGCCTTCCAATAATTCCCGGCGTCGCCTCCTCTACATGATTCATGCCGCCACACACGGCGCACCCGAGCTTGTCGAGCGACTGGCGCATCTCGATTTCGATGTGACCGTAACGATCGGCCGCGCGGATGAACTCCGGCCGGTCATTCAAGCGGCCTCGGATGGTCATCCAGTAAACATCATTGGCTGGACCGATGACCTTCCCCGGATGCTTCATGAGAGCGATTTGCTTATCGCGAAAGCTGGCGGCGCGACGGTGCAGGAAACGATTGCGGCTGGCTGTCCGATGATCATCAATCACGTCGTGGCCGGTCAGGAGGAAGGCAACGCTCGCCTGATCGTCGAAAGCAATTCCGGCGTGATTGCGCTTTCACCAAGAGAAGTCGTCGCACAGATCGAACGTGCGTTCGCCAATGACGCAAAACAATGGCGCGAGTGGGCTAGCAACATCAGTAAGCTCAGCCGCCCGCGCGCAGCGCTCGATATTGCCGAGTTTTTATTGTCGATCTAGGCCGAAAGTATTGAAGTAGGAAAACCCGGGAACCGCTCGACTTTGAGTTTTATTAGTCTCGCCGGAACACAAAGCTGTCTAGCACCACGTTAAACGCGGCACTCGCCTTTTTAAAATCCTGATCACTCTGCTTGTCCAAGCGTTTCAATTCTTCAGGCGACAGATCGAATTTTTGATACGGTCGTCCTTTGCGGATCAGTTCGAAATTCCAGCACGAGTCTTTGTCTTCAATGAAATAACCTTTTCGACGAACGTATCGATTCATCGCCACGTCCTCCCCAGAATACGCGTTAGCACGATGGCCAGCGATGCTGCGGCTGTCATCATTGTCCGCATGGCTGTCTTGAGGGATGTCGCACTCCGCAGTTTTCTTGTTCTGCTTGCGAACTGTGATCGTGTTTTCGCAATAAGGCGATTGATTTGGGAAGCGGAGACGAATGACCGTGCCGTTATCTTCAACTGAGAGTTTGAAATCCGATGGATACGAAAAAACGAATTCTTTGCTACGGTATCTCCTGGTTTGTTGCTCGTCGGCTTGTGGGTTTTCGGCAGAATTGCCCGCAGCCGAGACCGCGAAAAAGGCCGTGAGCAATAAAACGCGAGGGAACTTGGTCTGGTTCACGCGGCCTGCAGTAAGATCCCGGGCCAAGCAAAATCGCCCGTAGTCGATCCCATTTCACACCGTGATGCGGCAAGATCGACATGAACTCGAGGCGCGACCGCAATCCGGAAAATAAAATTGGGAATATTCAGCAGCGTCCCCTTCCAGTCATAGGGATTACGTAGATCGAGTGCTTTCCATCGGGCGGGATCGTCAAAATCGGGAAAAAACTCACGGACATCTTCAATGGTGATGAAGCCGTTTCTATAACGAACCCCCTTAACTTCACTCAACGGCGTTCCCGGCGGAACAACTTCGCCGGCGGCATTTATCAGGTCGCATTCGAGCCAGTTTTTATGCTCGAACATCTTTTCCATAAAGAACTCCGCGTCGGGAAAATACGGCCCGGGAGGAGCATTCGCCGTGCGGTTAGCAAAAGCAGCGGCCGATTCTGGATTATTCCAAGCACGGCGACGCGCGGCATAGAGACTCTTTACCGTATGGCCCGAAACGTGCGCCTCGACCCAATCAATGACTTTCCCGAGACCGGAGTTTCGCTCGCGAAACGGAATGACGCGGTCCACGTCCAATATGCCGCAGACCCATTCCCCGTTAATTTCCTGCCAGAAAAGGTTGACGACACGGGGATCTTCCAGAACCAAGCCAGCTTCCTTGAGTTGCCAGAACAATTTTGCCGTGGCACGTCCACGACCCTTCTGTCTTAAGAAGCCGACGATAACATTGGGATCCGTTCCTTCGCTGAATATGCGTGCGCCGTCCGGTAGCTTCTGCTGAACAACGAAAGGCATGGGATCGCCTTTCATGGTCTTTGCGCCGACGCAGCCGGGGATGTCACCTCTTATCTTGAGATGAAGAATTTTGGCGTCGGTTAATTTTTTCGAGATGTCGATCATGTCTCGAGCGATGTCGCGGGACGCCCGAAAAATATCTCCGTCCCACACAAGTTTTAGAACAGCTTCAGTCCATTCACCGGTGAGCCATCTGCTCTTAACAATGTCGTAAACGGTAGCAAACTGGCCTTTACCACGGTGTCGTCCGATCTCGAACGTCTCGGCAGTATTGTCAGGCAAGACCATTTGCGCATTGACCGGATTTTGCTCGGGATCTTTGTCGCCACGCGCTGCAACCAGAGCCTCTATTTCATCAAGATTTTCGGCCGCACGGCTCCGTGGTTTGGCCGGTTGCCGGCCAGCAGCATCTTTGACCGTGCCAGTTCCCTCCTTGACGGATTCGGTGCCTTCTTTTACCGAGCCAGTCGCATCTTTGGCGATTGGCTCGCTTTCCTTCACTGAACCGGTGGCATCCTTCGGGCTGACGCCTTCAGTTTCTTTCACCGAGCCAGTGGCGTCCTTCGATTGAGTGACTTTTTGCTCGGGCTCTTTGATGCTCGCCGGCTTGTTCGTTTTTTCTTCGGCGGAAGCATAAGGACCAACAGTCGGTTCGGCGGGTTTTTCGGCCGTAGGATTTCCGGTCGCTTTAACCACATTGGTGTCGGCTTCAGACCTCGCCGCGCGTGAAACACCCGCTTCGCTGGCAAGTTTTTCCGCGGCGACAGCAGCACGCTCATTCGATTTCTCGATCGCTTTTGCGGCGCCCATTTCCTTGAGCACTTCCGCTTCAGATGCGGCGATGAGAAGGGCCTGTTTTTGGGAATTGGTTAAACGTTTGGTGCCGTCGAGGCCGTGCTTCTCGATCAACTCCAAAATAAAGGCCGATTTCGCTTTGGCGTTGGCACGGGTCATGGCATGCAGTCCCTCAGCGCCCATGGTCACACCCATCGCGCTTGGCAGAACGTTCAGGACCGTTTGGAACCAATCGGTCTTTTTTAGCTCCGCTTCATTGAGGCGCTCAGTTCCAAGAACAAGACTGGCGCCGATGGCAAAACGAATCTCTTCGCGCTGGGACTGTTCCCACAGTTCTGGAACTGTTTCGCTGATGAGCTGATGACCTAACGTGGCAGCGTCGAATGCATAACTCGCAATCGTGATAAAAGCACTCTCTGACAACATCACCGGAGCAGCAAAGGCAGAGGCCGCGAGCAACATCATCTGCGTGTCGAGTTTCGAAAGATCCTCTTGGGCACGAATAGCGTCAGCACCCGTATGCAACCTCCAGAGCCGCCAGCGTGCATTGAGATTTGGCTCCCAATTTTGACCCGCCGAAGAGCCCGGCGGGTGCCACATCATGTGTTGCATCACTTCGGGGGCGAGGTTCTCGTAGCCGTAGCCAATTAGCTCGATCAACTTCCTCACATCGTTGTCCGGCGTGTCCTTCGCCTTCTCGATGGCGTGTTTGATCGCGGCTTTATATTGATCAAGGCCATTCTCCACCGCTTCGAGCGACCACTCGTCAGCCGCTGCATCGGGCATGTTCTTGCAAGCGGCCTTGCGCAGGCCATCATCCAAAGCCCATGACAGCTTGACCTCGCCACCGTTAGGGCCAGGAACGCGAATGCTCTCCCATGGTGAAGACTCTTTCGCCGCTGCAGCCTTTAATGTTTCGCGTAGCCCCAGCAGTAGGGCCCGCTGTGCCTGAGGGTTTGATTGCGCTTCGGTTTTTTCTTCCCAAAAATCAAGCCCGATCGACATCTTGCGGATGAACGCTTCCTTGAACAGAAGCAGTGCGGCGTGATCGGCGACAGTAATGCTCACCCGCTCCGTAAAGATGCCGCGGTCGCCGAAGAAGAATCGCCAGGCAAATGCTGGCGGCCAGAGTGAGGTCCAATGACTCGTCGTTTCTGTCCAAGCATCCTTGACGGGGCGCAATTTGCCGCGCGTATGGAAGTCGGCCTTGAAGGGCCAAAGATTAATGACAAACACGACCGCGTTAATAGGGATATTGCTGACAACAACATTGCTTATCGACGCGCCTTCCGAGCCCGCAACGTTCTTCCCCGCCTTGACCTTATCGCCCAACCCATCCAAATACGCGGCACGGTCAATCGTTTCCCGCCACGTACCGATGAGATTAGCAGCGGCATCTCGGTCGGGTGTGTCCCAGATTTTCACCTTTGCGACCGCAGGCTTAAGTCTGAACAGATATGGATCGTCCGGTTCTGCCCGAAGCACGTCCTCTACTTTTCCGTTAAGATGAAAGCCTTTGCCCGCCGACGAAGACTCACCTCCGAGTTGGATGGTTGGCGTTCGATACACCCGAACAACTTTCGGCACTACTTCTGCCGGTTCACCAGCACGTGGCACTTCATAAGCGGATGCTGTGCCGACATCCTTTACATATTTGGCGACGATTGTATCTGACCCATTCCATTTGACAGCCTTGTTATTCAGGCGGACGCGAAGCGGAATCTCTTGTGTCGGAAATGGCGTCTCCGTCCGAATTTCAATGTAGATCTTTTCCGGCAAAGAGGCGCAATCGATGTCTTCGTTGTCGTTCGAAGTAACATCGCGCGCGAAAGTAAGCAGGCCACCGTTATCTCCGAAGCGCAGGCGCCACGAATCAGTCGTGTTGTTGAGCGTGTAGCTTTTCACTCCCGTGACTACGCCACGCTGTAAATCGGCACGAACGAGCATGGCGGCGCATTTTCGGACGGATTTCTCCGTGTCAGGATCGAGACCTCTCAGCGCCACGTCCCAGCCGGCCTTGAACAGACGTTTGTTGTCTGCGCTTAAGTTGTTATCCGTCGCCAAGGCAATCGGCAGATACTTAACCGTGTTATCGCCTCCGCGGATCTCGATCTTCTTTTCGTAATTCGTAGGGAGACCAACACCGCAAATGAAAAGCGTGCGCTCATCGCCTTCCTGGCCAAGACCGTTGCGCGGTGGAGGCGCGACCAGAGAGTAAGAACCTCGCTTTGCGAGTCCGGGTGGTGGCCTGAAAACAAACGGATACGGATGCCACGGAAGGCCGTTATTGAAGCCAGTTTGATTGTTGAGAACAACCGTGCGCACAATGACTGGATTTTTTTTGAACTTCACATCGACCGGTTTTCCTTCGTCGAGATACCAAGCTTCCTTCTTCTCTCCTTTTTCTTCCCACTTAAATTGCCCGGGATACCATTTGCCTTCGAGAACCCATTCACCCTTTCGGCTTTCGGCTTTGAGCGCGAGCTTCCATTCCAATTTGCCCTCCGCTGCGACTTTCTCGCGCGCCCAAGGTGGAGCTTTACCGCTCATCTCCTCCGCTTTCGGCTTGCGGTAGAAATTTATCTCTCCGTCGCCGTGAACGAGACCGCCTTTCCAGTCCTTGTATTTTCCTTCGGCAATCGTCGCGCCCTTCTCATCGAAATGGATGTAGAGATCATCAATTGGCGTTTCCTTCTCGCCGATCTTTTCTGCTTTCCAATCGCCGTGAATCTCCAGATCGGTCAGTGGGGCGTTCTTCGGCGGTTCGGGAGCGTCCTCTTCTTTGCCAACCTCGTAAACATTCCCCTGGGGCTGCTGGCCCAACATGAATCCACTGCCGCCTAGTGAGAGCGCAGCGACGACGACGAAGATCGACAATCGCTTCATGGAAAATCGCCCTCCTTCATTCCGAGGGCCGTCCCGCTCGTCGCTTTTTTGCTGTCAGCCGTCTTTTGAGCGCGCGTCAAGATCAGCAGCAGATCGTACGGGTCATGAATTGATTCCACTGTTCCGGTCAAACCCGACAAACCCGCCGAGTAGGTCACGTTCAAAGAGGCCCACGTGCCTTCCATTCTGTCGGCATCATCGTTTACGTCGAGATTGATTTTGTAGGGTGGATGAAATTTGCTCGCCAGTTGTTCCTTAACACTTTCGGGAAACGGCTCGGTCACGTCGCGCGGGTCGGTGACGATGTGCTCACCGCTTAACTTGCCCAGGTCATATCTGGCTTTGTACTCAACCTTGTGCCCCGACTGCTCTTCGGTTGCGGTTATGGAAGATCCGGAGCCGGTTATCGTCCAGATATTTCCCTCCTGATCGACCCACTCGCCATTAATCTTTTCCCGCAGGTCCTTTGCTTTCTGCGGAGTTACTTCACGCGGCTTTTGGCCAGCGGGCTTACCGGTTAGCTCCAAGGACTTGCCGGTGGAATCGGGCTTCGTTTTTGCCTCACCGTTGAACGTCGTTCGCACCGGCTCGCCATTCGCACCTTTTTTGTCCGTGACGTCCACCTTTACTTTGCCGGTTCCTTTTTCCCACCGCACGTCGATCGTCCGATCTGCATCGTCCATGGTTGCGCGCTCGACTGATTTCGCGCTGCCCTCGATCTCTTTCAGGCTCTCCACCATTTTATCGAGTGCGCTTTCGTTAGGGTCGGCGCGGCCGGCGTGTTTCATCAAGTTGCGAATAGCGTCGCGAACCGCTCCCGTGTCGCCGCTCCGAAACGCGTTATGAATGGCAACGATATCGGCCGCGAACTGCGGCGCGCGGGTTCCCAAGGCCAGGACTTTGCCATAGTTCTGGATGAGCTCACTCGAAGCTGTTGAGGGGCGACCGCCTCCAGCGAGGTGCGCATTCTTAAGAATCTCAATCGCGCGCTTCGTACCCTCGGAGGTGGCAGCATCAGAGTTAACTGCATACGGCTGCAAAACGTCGTGAACCAACAGGGTCAACTGTGGCGACATGTCCGCGCCGCGACAAAGCACGGCCGCTTGCGCCCACACCGAAACGACCAGGACCGCGTGCACGCTCATGTCGGCTACTTGGCGATCTTAGTCGCTGCCGCCGGAAGAAAACACTTTGAACTCCGACACGAAGATTTTTTGATACGCGCCATAGTTCGAATTCAGTTTTATCTTCAAATATTTCGCCGTCACTGGATCGAACTTGAACTCCTGATACGGCGATTTGAGCATCTTCGCGTTCTGGACCGTGAATGTGCCAATCGAGCGGAACGTCCCAGTTGGTGACTCATCGCCCGCGAGTAATTCGAATTCTTTCAAATTCCAATCGGCGGTTTCGGAAACGAGCGTGGCGAATCGATCGAAGGTTGCCGGTTTCTCGTCCTTGAACGCGAACACTGCCTCTTGGCCGGGTCTCAGCAGCACGTAATCCTCTTTGCCATCGATGGTTTTGTTCCAGTCATCGTCCGGCGCCACCAAGAGCTGACCACCGACCGACGCCGCCAGCAGATTCGTGCCTTCTGCTTTCTTTTGGCCGGATGTTTTCGGGGCGGACTCCGCCGAGCCTTTCGCCGTGCTTCCTTCAGACGCGCCAGCAGGGTTAACTTGGCCAAGCACCTTGAACTCTGAGGCGTAATAGGATTTGTACGCACCGAAATTCGAGATCAGTTTGACCTTCAAGTATTTGGCTGTAACGGGCTCAAACTTGAACTCCTGATACGGTGATTTCAGCATCTTGGCGTTCTGCAGCGTGAACTTTCCGATTGAGCGAAAGGTCCCCGTGGGCGATTCGTCGCCCGCGAGCAATTCAAATTCCTTCAGGTTGTTGTCACTTGCCGCCGAAACAAGACTGGCGAATCTGTCAAAAGTAGCAGGCTGTTCGTCCTTGAAGGCAAAAACGGCTTCCTGTTCGGCGCGCAAATCGGCGAGGTCTTCTTTGCCATCGTTCATTTTGCTCCACTCGTCACTCGGTGCGACCAAGAGCTGGCCGCCATTGCTTGCAGCGAGAATGTTATTGTCCTCTTTTTTTGCCGGCGCCTTTGCGACCGGTTCGGCGATTCCTTTTTCGTTCGTCTTACCCCGAACTTTAAACTCGTAGGCAAGATAGCTTTTGTAGCCGCCGTAATTGGTAATTAACTTTACCTTCAAATACTTCGCGGTAACGGGCTCAAACTTGAACTCTTGGTACGGCGATTTGAGCATCTTCGCGTTCTGCACGGTGAACTTTCCGATAGAGCGAAACGTCCCCGTAGGCGATTCGTCGCTGACGAGAAGTTCAATTTCTTTCAGGTTGTTGTCACTCGCCCCGGGAACAAGCGTGGCAAAGTTGTCGAACGTCGCCGGCTGCTCATCTTTGAACGCGTAGACCGCTTCTTGGTTGGCCAGCAGCTCGGCGGCCTCTTCTTTTCCGTCGTTGGTCTTTGTCCACTCATCGTTCGGCGCAACCAGCACCTGGCCGCCGTGCGCTTGGGCGAGGATATTATCGTCCTCAGGATTTGCCGTCGCGGCAGGAGCTGGTGCTGGATTCGAAATGACGGGCGCCGCCACTTGCTTGGTGGCTGCGGCGAGTTCGGCGGCGTCGTTGGCCGAGACGTACTTTCCGCCGCCCGCATTGGCGATGCATTCAAGCTGGGCGCGCTCTTTCGGATCAATCTTGAAACCGATTACGTTAATCTTGACTTTAACGCCGCTTTCATGAGCCAACTTCGCTGCCGCGCAGGGATCGGCGTTGCAGGTCTCCTCTCCGTCGGTGATCAGAATGATCGTATTATCGTGGCCTGCGGTCCCGGCAAAATCCTTCGCTGCCGCTGTGATCGAATTGCTCAGCGGCGTTTTCCCCAGTGGCTTCAGCGAATTTATTTTTGCTGCCAACCCAGTGCGCGGCTCAGCAAATCCCGAGATCAACTCGATGTCGTTACAATCGTCCTTCTTGCGGTGCCCATAGGCGCGCACGGACACGAATTTGTTCGAGGGAATACTCAAGAGCAGGTCCGTCAGCGCCTGTTTCGCAATGTCCATTTTTGTGCGGCCGCCAATTTTCGCGGCCATGCTGCCGGAGGCATCGATGATTAATTCGATGTTTCCTTGGTACCAAATTCCCTGGCTGGACCCGTCAGCAGCTGGAGGATGGAGCGCGACCCAGGCGCGGTCGCCTTGGGTCTGGGAATAGACGAGTATCTCAATGGTTTCGTTCGGCTTAAATTCCTTGCTGATGGCCACCAGCTCTTTCGCATTTTTAGGAGACTGTCTGTCGGCTATCCCCAGGATCACGTCGCCTTTGCGCAGGCCGACTTTCGCAGCTGGCGAGTCGGGCTCAATTTCCACAATCACAGCGCCTGGGGCGTCTTTTGAAAAATTGCGTGCCATGCGAATGTCATCGGTAGTGTCCGCGACCGCGACACCGCCTAAAACAGTGTCTTTGGCAGTCCATTCGGTCGAAGCGGACGCGTTCAAGAATGCGAGACCAAGGGCGAGGGCGGCGACACATAACTTGAGACGCTGCCTCGCCGCGCAACTGGTCGCCGGGTGACTCTGCGTTAACGCGCACCCATGCACACGGATCCAGCGGTAAAGATTGGCCTTCATGCGCGGGAGTGTGAGTAGCTGGCACCCGCCGGTCAAGACGAAACCAAACCTCCTATCACCCTGGAGAACACGCGCCACCAGTCGAATTCTTCGCCTCGTCGAAGCAAAGAGTTACTTCTTGTGACCTGTGCCGGTTGCTCCAATCTTCTCCAGGTACTTGGAAATGTGCTCCGCCGATTCCTCGACGGGAGGTCTTAGTCCCGGATGGCTCGCAAGCTTCACGTTCTGCAACGCCTTTTTGAATGCCTCTTCAGCCTCACGACTTCTGTTTTGCGCGAGTAACGCTTCGCCACGCACCTCCCATGCTCCGACGGAAAGTCCATCAAGAGCGCGCGCCGCGTCGCTCAACTTTTCCGCCTTAGCATAATCACGGTCGCGCAGATAAAACCGCGCCGCCTGCTGAAGATCGATCTTTTGTTGATCGCTCGTTAGCCCGGTCGTTTTCAACTCGATGGTAAGCGGTCTTTCTTTTCCGAATCCGGGTGACGAAACCACCTTATCAGTCTTGTCGGAAAGAAGGACTACACGAATGGAATATTTGGCCGGCTTCAGTTTTGCGAATTCTGATGCATCGATCCCGAATCGGAATAGTCCCGAAGGCACATGCTCCAAAGCAAGCAGAGGCTCGAGCTCTTTGGCAGATCGCAATGGCCGGATCGCGATGTCTGGAACATTTCCGTTCTCATCGCGGATCTCAAAGGAAAGGCGGACCGAATATTCGCCGTTCTTCTCTGATGTAAACTTGATCGGGAAAGACGTGCGTGACCCCGGGCCGGGACTGGGCGTTGCGCCCGCCGATCTGGCCGCCGCAATGGATTCAGCGTTGACGAGCTGAGCGCGGTAGGACGAAGAATAAGCAATCGGGCCGGCGTAAATAAGCAAAGGCAGCGCCGGATCGTGAGCGATTGTCTCGTCGCCATATTCAGTATCGATTATGGCCATGGGCGGAATCATTTGGCCCGCGGGGGTCTCGAATGACGACGCAGGTGCCGATGGCGATTCTCCGCCCGCTCCGCTCCCTGAGGAGCCGCCAGAAGGTTGTGACTCGGCAACGCTCGCGGTCGCTGACGGACTTGGGCTGCGAGTTTTCGTAGGCGGAGGAGCGGGAGATTGCGCACGCGAAGGCGATGGGCTGGGACTCCTTGATTTGGCAGGTGTCAACGAAGACGTTGGCGATGGAGTAACAAGTGGTGACTTAGATACTGTCGGCGTCGGCGATCGCAAGCCAGTCGGTCGAAGAGTAGCAGAAGGGCTGGGACTCCTTGGTTTGGCGGGCGTCAATGAAGACATTGGCGATGGAGTTGGCGTCGGCGAAGGCAAGCTAGCTGGTCGAAGAGTAGCAGAAGGAAATGGCGACGGCGTTTTTGCCGGCGACAAAGTCGCGGACACAGTAGGTTGCGTCGTCGGTGAGGGGCGTGCGCTCGGCGTCGCCGTTGCACTTGGAGAGACAGATTGCGTGGGCGAGCTGGCAGATGGACGTGGCGACGGCGAAACGGTGGGCGAAGTTGAACTCGCAGGCTTTGCCGTTGCAGCTTGCAAAGTCGCTGAAGGTTGGGGTTTCCCACCAGCCCCTCCTGGCGCCGGCTTCGGTTTCGGCGTCGCCGTGGGGGTTTCTGGTTGAGGAGCAAACGGCGGTTTTGGTGGTGGCGGCGATTTTGGCGGTGGCGGTTTTGGCGACGTCGGTTTTGGGCTAACGACCGGAGTTGCAGACCCTTTCGATTTGTCCGGCTTGGGTTTGCCACCAACTGGCTGGCCGGTTCCACCGGCTGCACCAAAATCTTCCTCCTCCTCTACCCGTCGCAATTTCAAAACGCAATTGGGATGTTGATCCGCTCTGGTTGAGCTTCCGTATTCCAGCGAATCGCCGCTGCACTTGTAACTGCTGCTTCCTTTTAGCGAACCCAAGCCACCCGGCCCCAACATGGCGAGCTTCGGCCAATCGACGTGGCGGCCTCCGCTATCAAGTCCCATCGCCACGCCACCGCTTACCGCAGTCTCCAACTTCGCCATTCCATCGTGCGTCGAGATCCGTGCAGTCGCCGTGCCCTTCCAGGTAGTTTTTTCGCTTGCTTTGCCGCCAATGATCACCGGTTTCATTCGCGAGTAATCCACCGTCTCGGTTCCGTCACTTTTGAACGTGACGCGAAACCCGGTGCCACCGGTCATCGAATACATGCTCGCTTCTTTGTAACTCACGCATTCCCATGTGCCGACGAGGCATGAGTCAATCAGCCCACTTGGTGTCGGCGTGGGCGTGACCGATTGGTTCTCACCTGGCCCCGCCATCGGATGCTTGGCTGCTTCCGCGCGGATTGCCGCCTGTTCATCTTCGTCGCTCAGCGCGTATTTATCTTGCAGCGCTTTGATTTCGTCCGCCGTCTTCTTCAGGCGAGACTCGATATCGTCCTGATCGGACTTACCGACGCGTTCGAATTTCCCTGTCTCCGGATTGTACCGCTCCGGTTTTCCGCTCGGCGTGTCTTGAGGCTGATAAATTTCTTGCGGTTCTTCTTTCCCATCTGCATTCGTTTTGAATGTGGACGCCTTCAGCAGTTGTCCTTTGTCGTCGTACTCGAAAACGTTTCGGGTTCCGGTACTCGAATCGACTCTCTCGAGCCGCACAACATTTCCCTGGCTGTCATATTCCGTCTTCGTCGTCACCGTGCCGGCGTCGATCGTCGTCATTTTGCCGCCGCTGTACAACGGGCGCTTCGACACCCTGCTCACAGCCGCGCCATTTTGATCGACCGTGGTCGACGTCGTTTCGCCGCGCGATTGCGAAATCGATGTCGTCGAACCGTCAGCGTTGTGCACCACGGTCGGTGGTGGCGATCCGGGCAACGGCAGGCCCTCGTCGCCCGATTTTCCTGAAGGAGTTGGTGTCGATTGAGCCACGACGCTGCAAGCCAACACTAGCGCTAATGCTGCGCTCCTCGATATCGCGCAGACCACATCGTTCCGAATTCTTCGCTTCATCGATCGAAACCGTCAACGCCACCAGGGCTCGGAGTTCATTTCACCCGCGTCAGTTTCAGCGTCGTGTTCGCGTGCCCGTCGCGCGCGGCCGAGGTTTGATATTCGAGCGTATCTTCGCTGCACTTGTAACCGTTCTTGTCCGTAGTGCTGCCTAAACCACCTGGCCCCAGGCCCGGCAACTTCGGCAAACTAAAATGCCCGGTCGCGGAATCGACTGTCATCACTGCGCCAGCGCTCACCATCTTTTCGATTTTCGCCACGCCGTCGCTGGTCGAAATTCGCGCCGTAGCCGTGCCGCTGTAAGTGGTCTTGTCCCTGAGCCCACTCATGACCGGCTTCATGTTCGAGTAGTCCACACTCTCAATCCCGTTGGCATGAAAGGTCACGCGAAACCCAGTCCCGCCCCCCGTAACAGACCCGCTAGATTCTTTAAAGCTGATGCATTCCCACGTCCCGACCAGTTGCGGATCAATCCTGGCCATTTCTGGCTGCTCAACCTTTGTTTCAACGAACTTTTCTTTCTCGGCTTTTGCCTTTTGTATGTTTTCCTGAATTTCTTTTAGCGTCTTCGGTAACGTCCCGTCTCGTGCAAATTGTTTCTCCACTTCTTCTATGAGTTCAGCGATTTGCTCATCACTCAAGCCCTTCTCATTGATGCCAGTGGAACTGGTAAACGTACTTTTCCATTTCCTAAAATTCCCGGCGACCTTCTTAGGGAAGTCCTCAAAAAACACCCAACGTTGTACCCTTCCTTCTGTATCTTCTTCATAATCAATCCCATGAACTTCCTTAATCTTTCCGGCTTTGTCTTTCCACTTTTCCCCATGCATTTTGTACTTCTCGCCTGAAACCGTAGTTTTTGTTCCGCCTTCACCATATTTCGTATCGGCGACGGTAGATTCGGTCAGGTTCTCCTGTTTTTCTTGAGCCAGGATATTTCCGCGGAAAAGACTAATTGGTGAACAGACTCCAAAGACGAGAACGAGAGAAATAATGGTGAAAGATCTCTTCCTACACTCTCCTTTAATCGGAAAGTGCCGAGCCGACAAAGATCGGCCAAGCCAAGAGTGAAATGTAAACATTTGAAATTTGGTTGCCGATCCTCGCGTATCCGCCCAAGAGGCTCCCTGATGAAGCAGCCGACGTTGCTTCACGCCAGGAAAGCGAACCGGTGTAGTATCGGGCTTGATGCTACGGATTCGCTTTCTCGCGGTCAATGAGGAATTGGACAGAGTCTTTCCAGGCGCCGTTTTTCACATTCCAAAACAACCCGAACCAGTTAAACTAATCACAAATACTGCAGGTCTGGCATGAGACTCCCGTACTGCGCGGCATTTTATTTCATCATTTTCCTGATCCTCGGCTGGTCGCGCCCTGCCTTCGGCGCCGGCACCATGCTCTTGGAAGATTTGGATTCGGTCTTCCAGACGAATCCTGTTCTCCACCAAACGTTGCTGCAAGCCTTCGACCTTTGGGATCGTGCCGAAGCAACCGGACGTGATACTTCAAGAGCGACTGACAAAAATCCGCCTTGGGTTCTTTACGGTAAACCGAAAGGCACGCCCGGTCGTTACACACTGCGAATTGAGCTGCAACTTGAGCCGAACAGTTGGCCAAGGCATCCGAAACTCGCCGGCCTGCGCATTACAAAGATCGATCCGGAACTGGCAAAACAGCTCGGCCCGACAGAGTAGTTCGCAATTTGTTGAGTTATCGCTTCTACCTCTGACTGTTTATTTCTCATGCGACGAGAAAATTTCGTTGCCACCGGCAAATACGCGCAGCACTTCCAGCTCCGCTGAAAGACAAATCAGGTCGGCGTCCGCTCCGACTGTCAATCGGCCTTTTGTTTCGAGCCCGATCGCGCGAGCAGGATTTTGTGTCGCCATTGCGACGACTTCATGCAACGGCACATTGACCTGCCTCACCATCGTTTTTACGAGGTCGATCATGCGCGAAGCACTGCCGGCGAGCGCGGAACGGTCGGCGAGCAGACAGACGCCTCCTTCCACCACGCAATCGTTGCCGAAGAGCGAAAATCGAGACCCATCCGGTAACCCGGCGCCGGCAGTTGCATCCGTTACGAGACAAATTCCGCCCGCGCCTTTCGCACGATACAACATTCTCATCAACGTCGGCGAAACGTGATGGCCGTCGGCTATGAGTTCACAACTGATCTCCCGCTCGCTCAGTGCAAACTCAAGCAGACCGGCGATTCGATAGACTCCGCGCCGCCGCGCGGACGACATGCAATTAAATGTGTGCGTAACGCTGCGTATGCCACGACCGAATGCCGCCCGGGCATCCTCATCCCAAGCATCGCTATGTCCGCCGCTCACGTTGACTCCGCGTATGTGAAAACTTTCGATTGCCTCGAGCGCTCCCGGCAATTCGGGCGCAATGGTGACGCGTCTGATCACATCCACATAATCGAGCAACTGCCGCACACGAGCCGGTGACGGGTCCTGGATAAATTCCGCGCGCTGCGCGCCGCATTTTGCTTTCGAGATGAACGGGCCTTCTACATGAACGCCCGCAACCGCGCCGATGGGAGATCGATAATCTCGGACCTCCTTTAGCACATCGACGATATTGTCCATCGGCGCTGTTGCAGTGGTGAGCAGAAGTGAAATGGTGCCGCCGCTTGCATGATAACCGCAGATGGCTTGAAACGCTTCCGCCGACGCTTCCATGCTGTCGCGGCCAAGCGCGCCGTGCACGTGAAGATCGATGAAACCAGGTGCGAGATAATTTCCGTCAAGGTGGATAACGTTTTTCCCACGCGCTGGTGTCTGCTCACGGATCTCGGCGATTTTCCCCTCTTCCATGACGAGCTCAAGCCCATCGCGAATTCCATCCGGGAAAATCAAACGCGCGTTTGTGAGGATCATGTTGCGTGACGCAGGCAATCCTGCCTGCGCGGTGAGGGTCGCTCAAATGAAATACTCGCAGACACGATTGTCTGCGTCACTTGGATGCGCTTGCCCCGGAGCGGCATAAAGTCCATCCTCTTAGGACGCGATGAACTTCGAATACGATGTCGTGATCATCGGCGGTGCGTTTTCGGGCGCGGCGACGGCGCTGATGCTCAAACGGAAACGACCCGAGGCGCGCGTCCTCATCGTCGAAAAAAATGCCGCGTTTGATCGAAAGGTTGGCGAATCGACCACTGAAGTAAGCAGTTGTTACATGACGCGTATCTTGGGTCTCACCCATTACCTCGGCCATCATCAACTGGCCAAACAGGGATTGCGCTTGTGGTTCTCGAACCGGCCCGATCAACGCTTTGACGATTGCGTCGAGGTCGGCACACGTTACCAGAGCCGGTTGCCGGGCTTTCAAGTCGATCGGGCAAAACTCGACTCGCACATGCTCGGGCTCGCAGTGCAAGCAGGCTGTGAGCTCTGGCGTCCCGCGAAGGTAACAAACTTGGAGCTAAATAATGGCAATGGCCAAAAGGTCAGCACCGCGCTCGATGGTGGCGAACGCATCGTCCACGCGCGTTGGATTGTCGATGCTACGGGACGCGCAACCATGCTCGCGCGAAAACTTGGATATTTTCGCCCGAATACGGAGCACCCCATCAATGCGGTCTGGGCGCGATTCACAGGCGTGAAGGAGTGGGACAGCTATGAGTGGCGAGAACGCTTTCCCGATTACGCGAATGGTTGTCGCACTGCGCGGGAATGGGCCACCAATCATCTCTTCGGCCGCGGCTGGTGGGTTTGGATCATCCCATTGCATGGCGGTGACGTCAGTGCCGGCATCGTTTACGACAACCGTATTTTCAAATTGCCAGAAGGCCGGAGCCTAGGGCAACGGCTGCACGACCACATTCTCAGCAATCCAGTCGGCCGCGAAATCTTCGGGGCGGCCCGTGTGATTGAAGGTGACGTGCATGCATTGTCGATGTTGCCGTATCACAGCGAAAAAGTTTGCGGTGACGGCTGGGCCGCAGTGGGCGACGCTGCCGGTTTTATCGATCCGCTTTACAGTCCCGGGCTCGATTTTTGTTCTTACACATCCTATTACGTTGCCGATCTACTAGCGTGTAATTTAGCGGGCGAAGATGTGACGGAGCGGCTTCGCCATTACAACCAGCAATTTCCGATCACGTACCGGTCTTGGTTCGAAAGTCTCTACAAGGACAAATATTATTACATGGGCGACGCCGACCTGATGTCGGCCGCGCTCCTTCTTGATGTAAGCAGTTACTATCTCGGTTTGGTCCGCGCAGTTTATCGCGATCCAGAATGTGCATTTCTCAATCTTCCGTTCACGGGGGTTGGCGGCAGATTCGCTCGGAACATCATGCGTTTTTATAGCCGACGTCTCGTTGCGTTGGCAAATCGGCGATGGGAGACTGGTTACTACGGCAAAAGAAACGCCGGCTGGCGCGAGCTTTACGATGGATTCGTTCCGGACACTCGGCTTCGCAAACAAGTTTTCCGCGGCCTGCGGCGCTGGTGGAAATGTGAACTGATTAACCTGGCGTTGATGTTTCGTGGGCGCGCACCAATGCCAGCAAAGCAGCCTTCGGCAACCGTTCCAACAGGAGCATGGTAGGCATAGTCTTAATCCTACTCATATTCGTATTCCTAATCATTCTGTTTAACCAATGCACGTGTCCCTCGACCACGAAAAACTCGAAGTGTACCAAGCCTCCATCGAGTTCATCACATGGACGATCCCTCTCTTGGACGGACTGCCCGGAAGTGCATCCGTTCGTAATCAACTGGACCGCGCCTCGACGTCTGTTCCCCTGAACATCGCCGAAGGAAACGGAAAATTTACTTCGCCTGATCGCTGCCGATTTTTCGATAACGCCCGTGGTTCCGCATTGGAATCAGCCGCATGTCTGGATGTGATGGCAGCCAAAAGATTCGTCAGCGCGGCGGAAATCCAAGCGGGCAAAGCGATGCTCGTAAAGATTGTGTCGATGTTGTTTGGACTAATCCGCGCAAATTCTGACGTGCGGGTCTTCGAAGAGCCAGCAGGCTATCGGATAGCGAAAGAACCGAAGGAGAATAGGAGTAGGAGTAAGAATACGAAATAAGACCCGAATCACTTGGTCACATCTGTTAATCCTATTCCTAATCTTACTCCTGTTCTTTCCTACCTCATGTACTACGGACTGAGCAGGGTTCCGTACCAGCGCAGAAAAATCTCGCCAAAAAACATCCAGGTAACTGCGCCAAAGGCCAGATAAGGTCCAAAAGGCAGTTTGGCTGACCAGACGCGTTTCCCCATGACGAGCGTGATCAATCCGACGATCGAGCCAAGAAGTGATCCGGCGAAAAGACTAAACAAGACCGCGCGCCAGCCGAGAAATGCGCCAATCGCAGCCAGAAACTTCAGGTCGCCGCGCCCCATTGCCTCGCGCGGAATCACCAGCTCGCGCGCAACACCCGAAATATGCGTCACATCGTCGAGCATTAGCACGCGGCCCTCGGCGGTGACGCGGTCGTAGCGGAAATCCAGCGTCACATTTCCAAACGTGTGCTGGTCGATTCTGACTTCATCGCACTCGAGCAGCAGTCGATCCTTTTCTCGCGCAAAATAATCGCTCCACAGACTTTCTTCAGTGCCCACCACGAAATCGGCATCCTGCCCGCGTTTTGTCCAGGTGAACGACGTCGGCGCGTCAAATCGAATTCGTTTTCTGCCAAAAGCGATTTTGCCCGCTTCCAAGACAATCAAAAGAATCACGTAACCGAGCGCGGCCGCGAGCAGCGCGCGAATCCCAGCCGCAACGCGCGAACCGGTGGCCATCAAAGCTGGGACAGTCACACTGCAAAGGACCCCAGTGATTATTCCGCCGATCGTGACCCGGTCTGGAATAATGAAATGCTCAAAATCGATAAATGTTCCTATGATGAGGAACGAGACAAAAACCCAATACGCGGTCGCCACCTGCCAAGAGAAGTGCTCCCAGATCGCCAGAAAAAGGAGCGCGGTAACGAGTTCCACGGCGAAATAGCGAAACGAAATTTTGGCGCCGCAATTTGCGCAGCGACCGCGGAGCACGAGCCAGCTAATCAGCGGCAGATTCTGATGCCAGGGAATCGGCTGCTTGCAGTTCGGGCAGAACGAGCGACGGGGCCGGTGAATCGAGAGATCGACTGGCCACCGGTAAATGCAGACGTTCAAAAACGAGCCGACGGCCGCGCCGAGCACAAATGCAAACCCCCCGAAGAGAAATTTGTAAATCGGATAGTGCACGCGATTACCCGGCGATCCGTTTTAGACGGCGGCGCTCCATGAGCCAGGCAATCCAGATGCAGCTTTCGTAAAGCAGGCACATCGGCAGCGCCATCGCGACCAATGTCAGAATGTCCGGCGTGGGCGTAATAATCGTCGCCAGAATAAAGATGAGGACGACGGCATACGGCCGGGTGCGCGCCATAAACTTGTAAGTGATTAATCCAAACTGGACCAGCGCCAGAACCACCACCGGCAATTCGAACGCCAGGCCGAAGCCGAGCGTGAAGCGGGTCGCGAAAGAATAATACTGTTGAACGGTCCAGGTAGGCGCCCAGCCGAGCGACTCGGTGTCGCGAAAGAAAAAGAGGATCGTTTTGGGCAGCAACCAAAAATAACAAACCATCACGCCCAGAAGGAACAGTGCGAAGCTGACGCCAATCGCTGGAAACAAAAAGCGTTTCTCCACGGCGGTGAGCGCCGGCAAAACAAATTCTGCCAGGAAATACAGGAGCAGCGGAAAGGAGAGAATAATGCCGGCGTAAAACGCCAGATGAAACGAAATCACGATGGAATCTGTGATGCCGAGCGCCTTAAGGGTGCCGATCTGTGAACCGACATCTCGCAGCGGCATCTGCATTACTCGCACCAGCGTCGAGCGAAACAGAAAGCAAACGATCATCGCGACTCCCAGCGTGATCGACATCTTCACAATGGTCCATCGCAAGTCTTCCAAATGCTCGAGAAACGGCTTGGAAGTTTCGCTCTCCGGCAAGTCGCGAAATTTGAAGATGTCTTGCAGCGCCATGGGTCAAGAATTCGAAATCCGAATGTCGAAACAAAGCCCAAAAGCGCAAATGCTCGAAAGCTTTCTTGAAAGCTTCACTCGGTAGGGGCGGACAAGTCCTCTGCACGCCATTTTGATTCGGGAACTGCGGCGCGCGCGGAAGTGACGCGCCCTACCAAATGCAACAAACGCACGCGCGCGTTGACAGGCGGGCGAATGACAGCCCTCAGAATGACACTGCGGGTAAAAGTCCACGCGCCCAGAGACGCGCCACCATGCCTAGAGTATTTGCATCGCGGATTTCGTTCTCGGCGATCATCCGGCGAATTTCGGAAACGCTGAACGCGCGGCAATCCAAAATCGATTCCGATTCGTCGCGCACATAATTCGGGCATGCCACGACCGGACGCGCCAGAAAGAAATAGCCACGCTCATCCGTGAATCCCGGCGATGAAAAATAATGGCCAAGCGGAATGAGCTCGCCGCTTTTGGCGAGTTCATAGCCAGCCTCCTCGCGAAGTTCGCGTAACGCGACCTTCTTCATCTCGTCTTGATCAGCATTGTGATTGTCGATCTGACCGGAGGGCATTTCCCAGATCGCTTCGCGAATTGGGATGCGTTCCTGTCGAATGAGAACAATTTTACCGCCCCGCGTCATCGGTGCGATGATGACGGCCGCTTTGCGGTGTACGATTGTCCACGCGCGCGGCCCGCTTTCCAATGGCGTTCGGACGTGATCCGTCACGACCTCCACATGCGCGTTCGCAAAGTGCCGCTCGCTCGAGATGGTTTCCCATGTGTGGTCCTTCACGCGGAAAGATTATGAACGCGGGCGCGAAAAAGCGAATGCTTAGGTAGGGCGGTCGCCTGCCTTCGCTGCGCTACGGCGTGGCATGTCAGAACTGTCCACATGGAATTGAATCAATGGCAAATCGGTAAGTCCCGTATGCTGACCGTAACGCCCCAGCGGTCTCGCCGTGACGCGCCAGATAAATTACGCGAAGAATTTCGGCCGCCATGACTGGTCTGCTGATCGATTAGTTCGAGTCGTTCTCATAAAACGTTTACTTGCCAGGTGCGATCTGCCCAACGCTGATTGCGCTTCCAAAAAAATGTAAAGGCAACCATTGAACCGTGCGGCAAGTCTGCGCTCGGAAGATCCGCGAACCAGAGATCCAGTTCGGGCTCATGACTGGTGTCCAAATGCCGAGTGCGCGCCGAACCAGCCGTAGACCAAACGATAGTTGCTTCCGCAGCGACGATGATTCGCAAGATTTTTCCGCGAAACACACGCCGCAGAGAATGGCGAAGAGTCCAAATCTCATAGCGACTCTGCACTGGATTTACGACGTAGCGTTGGTGCGCCGGTTCAACGCGGTCGAAGCAAACACCGTCATGCCGGCTGCGCACCAACGAGACGTATTCGGCGTGGGACCAGCAAAGCGGCATTGCCGCGCCGGTCGGACAACCGCGCTTCATCCTCGCGTCCGGCAAGTCAGGTCCGTCCCATACCTGCTCTGTGAGCATACCGCCCTGGTTCGAGAAATTTTCCATCGTAGCGATGAACGACTTTGGATCGCGACCCGCAGCCAGTTCGTAATGGCCGCGTTCTCCTGTCAAAATCGGCCAGCACCGTCCTACGCCAGTCCCGTCGAAGGCGCTGCCATCATCCTTTTGCCCATAACCGTCGTGATTGTAGCGGCGCCAACCCGGGCCCTGCGGCAGATCATGTTTGAGCACACGATCGATTACTTCGATCGAGTCGCGCACGAGCGGATCCTCTGCGTTACGAATGCCGAACCGCACTAAGTGTAGGAAATCGCCGCCGACTACATTCCGCGCCAGATGCAGGCCGCCGCCGTTAGCAATCTGAATCATCGCGGTGTTCGGATTGGGGTGCGGATCAGGCGCATTCGGATCGGTCGGAGTGATGCGGATGTAATGGCGACGAATCCCCGCCACCAATTCACCCTGCGTCGTGACCGTCCAGTCTTCGATGTGCGCCGCCAGCCAATCGGCATATGCGAAAATGAAATTTGCAACATCTGTTTGGCCGAATTCCGTCGCCCACTCTGCGGCGCACGCGAGAGCAGCAATTACCGTTGCAATGGTGGAAGGCGAGTAGCCGGCGTTTTCTTCCCAGCGATCCTGACTCGTAACCGGCCCTTGCAACATCAAATGCGCGGCGGCGCGCACGATCATCGCGCGAGGACTGAACAAGCCGAGCGCGTCATGCTTGTGCAAACGCCATGCCAGCAATATCGGCATCGCGAGTTGGTCGAGCTGCAACCCCGACCAATAGGCGGTCCCATCGATCCAGCTGTTTTGTGGGAAACTGCCGTCCGGCCGCTGAATCGCCGCCAGCCAGATCAACGCACGCAGTGGCGTGCCTGTCTGGCCGGTGGCGAGCAGCGCGGTTGCGCTGTGCACGAGATCGCGCGTCCACACGAGATGATAACCGCCCAGGTCTTGGTCTCCCTTGGTTTCACCCCAAGGAATGCTCATCGAGGCGACGATTGCGCCTTGAAAAACTTTGTCCTCGTGCGCCAGCAATATGCATCGGCTCAGTCGATACATTCCGCCGGCGTCGCACGTGTCGCTGCTGAAATCGAATTTTGGATCCACAACGGCGCGTTGCCACTGACGAACATACCCGTCGCGCTTTGCCTCGAATGGGTCCGCCAACGATTGAAACAGCTTCGTGGCGGCACTCTGGTAACTTCGGCCAAATGCAACCGCAAGTGAGAATTCACCGTTGTCTGGGAGATCGATTTCCGCAGTCAGCGCGATGTTACCGTTGTCTGCTGCCGGAAATTCCCAGTCCATTTGGAAATTGTGCATAAGGTCCTGCCAACCATCGCTGAAGCCGACGTAGCCGACCGATCGGCGAGAGAAACCCGTGCTGCATGCCATTACGAGGTGAACGTTCTGGCGCTGAGCGTGGATCAATTTGTTGCCTCCGATTTCCGAACACCATCCGGAGTTCCCAGCGCCAAAACCGGCAATGTGCGGCGCCAGCAACGTGTAAAGCCGCAACTTCCCGCGTAACGATTCATCGAACACTTCTACCCTAGTGTGCACGAGCAAGACCGACCCATGCGGATCGGTGAGCACGTGTTTCACCAAACGATAGCGGCCGCGCGGTTCCGAATTCGTTAGGCGATAAAAGAGGCAATCGCGCTCCGGGTATTCGATCACGTGATTGAGGTCACGTTTTTCTTCATGGCAAAACGTCTCGCCATCGCTGATGAGAAACTGGAAGTCGCGTGTGTTTGGTTTATCGACATGTGGATAGTAAATCTCATTGACGATTCCGTGGCTGAGCGTGAACCAGACACGGCAACTTGTATGATAGGCGGTGCCGACGCCTTCCTTCGCACTCGAAGTCCAGCGTGGCTCGATCCCAGGCGCGCCAAAAGCAACTGAGTTCTCAGCCGGATTCATCTGTGGGGCCGCAGATGGAGCGCCAGCGCTGAATCTGCTTCGCGATGTTCTCCGGCGACGGCGCTCCGATGGCTAGTCGGTTCGCCAGCGCGCGGCCAACATCGAAAATTTTCGCTACGTCGGTTTCGAAGAATGGCGAAAATTTTTGGAGTTCAGCAAGCGGAAGCTGATTGAGCGGAATTTGATTCGCTGCACAACGCGCGATGATTTTCCCGATGATTGCGTGCGCTTCGCGAAAGGGCGTTCCTTTTTGCACCAGATATTCGGCCAGGTCTGTTGCGAGAAGGTTCGGATCGCTTGCGGCGGCTTGCATGCGTTCGCGATTAATTTTCAATTCCGGGAGCGCTGCCGCAAAAATCTCAAGCTCGGAGCGAACGGTATCGACTGAATCAAACAGCGCGTGCTTATCTTCCTGCAGGTCTCGGTTGTAAGATGAGGGAAGCGCTTTCATCATGGTGAAGATCGACATCAAATTTCCGTAAAGCCGTCCGGTTTTGCCGCGAGTCAGCTCGGCGATGTCGGGATTTTTCTTCTGCGGCATCAAGCTCGAGCCCGTGGAAAATCCGTCGCTGAATTCCAGAAAACCGAATTCGGTCGTGCTCCAAATGATTAAGTCTTCACTTAGGCGCGACAGATGCATCCCAATCATGGCGAGACAAAAAAGAAACTCGCACACGAAATCGCGGTCGCTAACGGCATCGATGCTGTTCTGACTCAGACGGGAAAAATGGAGTTCGCGCGCGAGGAACTCGCGATCGAGGACAATGGTCGATCCAGCGAGCGCGCCGGAACCCAGTGGGAGAACATCTATTCGAACAAAACAATCATCGAGACGCTCCCTGTCGCGTTCAAATGCCTCGATTTGCCCCAGCAAGTAATGCGAAAGAGTAATCGGCTGGGCACGCTGCAAATGCGTGTAACCTGGCATCACGACATCGATGTATTTTTCCGCCAGATCGAGCAGTGCCTTCTGCAAATTCCGTAGGCGCGCCACCACTTCCGCGATCTCCCCTTTGGCATAAAGCCGAAGATCGAGCGCAATTTGGTCGTTTCGGCTGCGCGCGGTGTGCAGTTTCGCGCCCGTTGCGCCGATTCGTTTCGTAAGTGCTGCTTCAATATTCATGTGTACGTCCTCGAGCGATCGATCCCATTCAAATTTGCCAGAGTCGATGTCCTTCTCGATCGCGCGCAAGCCGCTCTCGATCTTTCGACATTCAGCGGCCGTCATGACTCCTGCGCGTGCAAGCGCCGCAGCGTGGGCGATTGATCCCGCGATGTCATAGCGATAAAGTCGCCAATCGAACGAAACAGATTCGCCGAAGCGCTGCGCAATCTCCGCGGCGGGCTGGTTGAATCTTCCCGTTCGCATGGTCAACCGACCGATGCAGCCCGTGTTACAGTTGCGGAGACGTATTTCGCGTCTTCCAGAGCAAACTTCCGCACTTCGACCGCCACTTTCTCAATCGGAAAACTTTTCAGCAAATGCGTTGCGAGCCGGTCCGCCAATGTTTCGATCAGATTGACCGATTGATCGCGCACGAAACTCTTCGTCTGCTCAGCTACTGCTGAATAGTTGACGGTCTGATCGATCTTGTCCGCCAGATCGCGCCCGTCGTGATAGGGCCAAAAGGAAATACTGACAGTTAAACGCTGCGGCGTGGCACGCTCTCCTTCCGGCACTCCGATACGAGTGGAAATCTCAAGCTGCTCGATGTGAATTTCGTCGGAGAAAGGGTAGGACTCGTTGGACATTCGACAAGATTACTGCAGCGCCGGTGAAGGCGACAACGCTGAATCTTGCGCCGGAGTCGATCACGAGCATGAGGACGAGTTTGGCGGTGTCTTGACGTGATGACCTGCGCGTCGACTTTGATCGGGCGATGAAAACGGTCTGGCGCCTGTTTGTTTATTTGAAGCGGTATCCGTGGATGGCTGCGGGGACACTGAGCTGCGCGATCCTGACTACGCTGATGGTGATCGTTTTTCCGAGCGCCACCAAATGGATCATCAACGACGTGGTACGCGCACAGCGGGCGGACAAGTTGCTGCCGCTAATTTTGCTGGCCGCAGTGGCATTTCTGCTTCAGCACGTTTTCAACTCGCTGCGGATCATTCTGAACAACACGTTCGAGCAAAAAGTCATCTTCGATCTGCGCAGCGATTTGTATTCGCACATACAAGTGCTGCCGTTGCGTTGGTTCGATAATCGGGCCACGGGCGATCTGATGACGCGAGTGATCGAGGACGTGAACTCGGTCGAGCGCGTGCTGATCGATGGAATCGAGCAGGGCGTGGTTGCGGTATTGCAAATCGTGATCGTGCTGGCCGTGATGTTTTATTGGAATGTGAAGCTGGCAATCCTTGCGTTGGTGCCGTTTCCGCTGCTCATCGGTGGCGCGCTCGCTTACACGCTCACCGCCCATCGGCGTTATCGATTGCAGCGGCGCGCCTCGTCGGACATCAACGCGCTGTTACACGACAATCTTGCCGGGATTCGCCAGATCAAAAATTTCGTGCGCGAACAAGAGGAACATGCGCGCTTCAATCGGGCGAGTGATCAACTGCGGCGCGCCACGCTGGTGGTGATGCGGGTGTGGGCCATTTACTCGCCATCGATGTCGATGTTTGAAGCGATTGGCGCGGTGCTTGTGCTCGGGTTTGGAAGCCACGCCGTTCTAACAGGCGGGATGCAGCTCGGTGATCTAGTCGCTTTTCTCATGCTGACGGCATTTCTTTACGATCCGATCAGCCGGTTGCATCAGCTCAACCAACTTGTGCAAGCCGGGCGCGCCGCGGGCGAACGCGTGTTTGAGATTCTCGACGAACCAGCTGAGCCGGGAGTTGTAGCCGCGATCGGTGATCGCGGCCCCGGGATCAACGATCCCGGCTACAGCACACGCATTCTCGGCGATATTCGCTACGAGGACGTGCGCTTTAGTTACGCGGAAGGGCTACCTGCGCTGAGGCACGTTTCGTTTCATGCGCCGCCGGGCGCGACGATTGCGCTGGTCGGCGCGACTGGTGCCGGAAAATCGACGCTGGTGAATTTGCTCGTGCGCTTTTACGAATTCACCAGCGGCCAGATTTATATCGATGGCAAACCGATTCGCGATTACGAGTTGCGGGCGCTGCGCGAAGCAATCGGCGTAGTCACACAGGAAAGTTTCCTGTTCAACGGGTCGATCCGGGAAAATCTTTTGATGGGAAAACCGACTGCCACTGGTGTGGAGCTCTGGCGCGCGGTGGACGCAGCAAACGCGCGCGCATTTATCGAGCGTTTACCGGAAGGTCTGGAGAGCGTGGTGGGTGAGCGCGGCGTGAAGTTGAGCGTGGGCGAAAAACAGCGGCTCTCGATTGCGCGAGCGCTGCTGAAAGATCCGCCCATTTTGATTCTTGATGAGGCGACCGCGAGCGTGGACACCGCGACGGAACGATTGATTCAGGAGGCGCTCGAGCGCCTGATGGCGAATCGGACATCGATTGTGATTGCGCATCGGCTTTCGACCATTGTGCACGCGGACCAAATTCTGGTGTTGGATCACGGCAGCATTATCGAGCGCGGCGCGCACGATGAATTGGTCGCGCTGGATGGAAAATATGCGCGGCTGTGCCGGCAAAGTTTGCTCGACGCCTCGCCAGTGCGGGAGACAGAGCCCCGGGAAGAAATCGTTGCGTCCCAAACCCTCGAGAAAGAGGAGCGATTGCCGGTCTAAGAAAAACCTTCGAGTTGCGAGAATCAATCGTGTCTCTGTAGCCGCCGCCCCGTGGGCAGCGCGCACGCTTCGCACAGCGAAGCGGCTACAGCAGGAGCTTCGGAGAAAATTATTATTCCGCTGGCGTTGGCGTCGGCGTGGCAGACGTTGGGATCGAGATAGTTTGTCCGGCCTGCAATTTGCGACCGTCTTCGATGTGATTGGCTTTTTGCAATTCATCCACAGTCACTTTGTACATTTTGGCTATGGACGTGAGTGTCTCTCCCCGTGCAACGATGTGCGTGTTACCCGCCGATGGATGTGGAGACGCGACTGTAACGCCAGGCATCGATGGCGCCGGCGTACTTTCTCCGACCATTACTCCTGGACGAATGTGCGAGACCTGTTGCTCCAGCTTCAAGATTTCCTGGGAAAGCGCATCAATCTTCGCATTCTGTTCATCGATTTTTTTCGCCAGCATTTCGATTTGGGCGGCGTCGACTGCCTTCGTGGACTCCGGCGTAGGCGTCTGAGCAAAAGCAGTCGCAACCCCGAACCAGACCGCGGTAAAAAAAATAGCCGCCAGCTTCATAGGGGCGAAACTTTGCCACTGACAGATTTGTCTGGCAAGCATGGCCTTGGAATGACGAATGACGACAAATCACAGCAATGGCGATCGATCTATTCGATATTAGAGCTTCGTCATTCATTCGTCTTTGGTCATTCGCCTACCGCGCCGTAGCACCGCGAAGGCGGGCGCTTCGTCATTCGCTCTGTGGCTTGCCTTTCGAACATTTGCCCTTAGATTTTTTTATGCCTGAGCGCATCCAAAAACCGGCAGAACCGGCTCCGTGGGAACCAAAACAAGGCGATGGTGGAGGCCCGCGTTCGCCGGACGTTTCGCGACCGGACACAAAGGATCTTTTGAAAAAAATGCGCAAGGTCGATCCCAACCAATCCAAGCGCTATCGCCAGCGTACGGGTCAGTGATGGAGCGCTCTCCGGTGGCGTTTGACCAGAATTCTTCTGGCGCAGCGAGCGATTTCCCTGCACTGCTGCGACGTAATGGCCTCCTTGCCCCGGCGGTTGTCAATCCCGTGCCACAGGCGGTGACGCTACAAAAAACGTGGCAGCCGACCGAGGCGACCACAATTCTGGCTTTCAAATTTTCAGGCGGCGTGCTGGTAGCGGGCGACCGCCGTGCGACCGCTGGCAACACGGTCGTGTATGATCGTGCCGACAAAGTTTTGGAAATCGATCGGCATTCGATCATGGCTATCGCCGGCGTGCCGGCGACGGCTTGGGAGATGGCGCGCGTGCTCGAGCACTCTTTCCAATTCTTCCGGCGAACCCAGCTGCAGGAAATGAGCGTCGACGGAAAAGTGCGCGCTCTATCCAAACTGTTGCGCGATAATTTCGGCTTCGTCATGCAGGGCGTGGGAGTGGTGGTGCCGATTTTCGCGACTTACGATTCTCATCCAAAGCCCGACGCGCGTCTCTATTTTTACGACGCGATGGGCGCGCAATTTGAAGCGACCGATTACGCGGCGACTGGGTCGGGCTCACCTGCTGTGCGCGGCATTCTCTATTACGAAAACACCTGGGGTGCGAAGCCATTGCAAGAATTGAGCGAAGATGAGGCGGTATCGATCGCATTACGGGCGCTTGATACGGCTGCGGAATCCGACACATCGACGGGCGGCGTGGATCGCAGCGGGAAGATTTATCCCCTCATCAAGATTGTATCGCGCGAAGGCATCACTACTTTGCGGGAGAGCAAAATCGCCGCCGTGTTCAAGGAAACGGTTGCATGATCGAAGAACCGTACCGTTGGGTCGAAGCGATCGCCAACCGCCGCGAGTACATCGAAGCGCAACTCGCTCCGGGCAGTCCGATCGCGGCACTCGGTTGTCGCGATGGTATTTTGTTTCTCACTCTCGGCCAAACGCGGCAGAAAATTTTCGAGATCTACGATCGGATTGCCATGGGGGCAATTGGTCATCCAGGGGACATCGAGCGGTTGCGAATGGCGGCGATTGAACTGGCCAGCACAGAGGGTTTCACTCGCTCGGCTACGGATGTTTCACTCCGGCGGCTGGTGCATTATTCGCTCAGCCCTGTAATGAAGACCGCGTTTGAACAGGTCTATGGGCCGCCCTATCTAGCGCGAATGCTCTTTGCCGAGGTGGCAGAGCGCCCCGAAGAGGATTTGTTTTTACGGGTCGAATACGACGGCGAGATTGGAACCAAGGGCGCTACCTACGCCCGCGAGCGGCAGGATTTTGCGGTGCTCAGCGGTACGCAGCAGTCGAGGGAACTGATGGAAGCTTTTCTCAAAACTCAGCATGCGCCGGATGCCAGTTTTGAAGCGACATTCAACTCTGCGCTCGATGCATGGAGTATCGGGCATATGACTTTGCAGGCCACCGAAGCAAAGGAACTGCCCGAGCGCGCGGCCGTTCTGAAGCATCGACAGGAACAATTGGCAACTGCCGGAATCGAAGCGGCATTGCTTGAGCGCGATGCGAGCAGGGCAATTCGTTATCGATCGCTATCGGATACGGAATTGCGCGCCCTGATTAACGATTAACTTATGGAGAGAAAAATTTTTGCCGAAATCACAAATGAAACGAGCGCTTCGGAACATCCTGGCGTTGGGGGGCCTGTTGCTGATGATTGGGTCCTTCGTCTGGATGCAGTTTCGCCAGGCTGAGAGACCCGCGCGCCCAAAAGAGCCGAAAACCGCGCAACCTCCGAGTACTCCCAGTCCATTTGCGGTAGTTGTTCTTGATCCCGGCCACGGCGGCCAGGACTCCGGCGCGATGTGCGGCGGCGTATTGGAAAAAGATCTGACACTGGACGTGACGCGACGAATCGATCGGCTGCTGGACTCTGAAGGCATCGCCACATTAATGACCCGCGTGGGAGACACCTACGTTTCCCTGGCGGATCGCGCGGCATTCGCCAATCGAGTGAGAAATTGCATTTTTGTCAGCATTCATTTCAACGAAGATAACAAGCCGGTGGCCAGCGGAGTGGAGACCTACTACGCCGCGCATCAAATTACTGCAGGTTCGTTCCTGGCTTCGTGGTTGCCTTTTCTGTGGCGACCACTTTCGGATTCGCCGAATGCCGAAAGCCAAAATCTCGCCGGATTTGTTCAGGAAGCGCTGGTGGCACGCACGCGGGCTCTGGATCGCCGCATACAGGCCAGACAATTTTTTGTGATCGCGAACGTGACTTCTCCCGCTGTTTTGGTGGAGGGAGGATTCCTCACCAATAAGGAAGACATTTCCAAACTCGCGAGCGGCGACTATCGCGATCAGATCGCAGCAGCCGTTGCCGACGGCATTCTGCGTTACCGCGACGCTGCGATCCACCGGAAGTCACGGTTGGCGGTAACAGATCCGGGAAAGCGCTGAATAGGCAAAAGGGCAAACCGTCAAAATGACATCGGAATGAAAATCAAGATCGCTGCCCTGATCTTTATTGGATCGACGATACTGACACGCGCCGATCAGTTGGTTGAAAGTGTGCAGCAAGCGTTGAAGGACCAGGGCTTCTACTATGGCGAAGTGTCCGGTGAAATGAATTCGAATTTAACCGGAGCCATTCGCCGTTACCAAATTCGCAACGGACTGCAGGTTAACGGCGAGCTCAACAGCGAGACGCTTCAATCGCTTGGAATTAACTCGTCTGCCTCCGCGCGACGGGCAACGAAGCCTGCATCGCCCAGCCCTAGTGAGCCTGCTAAACCCAGCCAACCATCTTCCAACGAGCCAGCAAACGCGGGTCCCGCACCGCCGATTCCACCTTTCGGCAACGCGCCGCAAGACCAGGAACTTTATCCTTCCAATCCCATGACCCCGGGCGTTTCGCCAGGAGGGGTTTTTGCCGGGACACCATTCGAGGCCGCGCCTTACGCCGTGCAACGCAATATGCTGCTCTCGGCCCAAATAGCGCTGGCCCGCCGCGGCCTCTATCACGAACAGATTGACGGTGTCTTTGGGCCAGCGATGGAATTTTCCCTACGCGCCTATCAAGCGCGAACGAGACTTCCGGTAACGGGCCGGCTGGACTTGGAAACGCTTGCGGCTCTTCAGCTATTGCCGGGAGAGCGCGCGCCGGCGTTTCATTCACCACGGAAGCACGGACATCCATGGCCGAACGAACCGATCCGCGGCGAGTGGGTTCCTGAGTAATTCATGACGCAGGCGATCCTGCCTGCGAAGACGGGAGCGCAGACAAGATTGTCTCCGTCACAATCTCCTATTTAGGATTGTCGAAATGCACCGATTGTAGCTCAGCCCAAACTGTACCGACGAAAATTTGGGCTTCAATGCGAAGCAGAAGCCGCTCCGCATCATCCGACACCCAGATTGTAGCACGCCGAAATTTCCGATGCGGTTCCAGTTCCAAGTGCTTGCCGATGCGCTTTAGCTGCAAGTCAAGTTTGATCGCATTGTAAGCGCCGGCGTGCACGGAGATTTTTTCGCGCCCGACTACCGTGAGCGTAGCAAGATAAGCATTCGTAGTCGGGTAAACCACAATGCGGTAAACACTGCGATCTCGAAGCGGTTGACTGCGCAAATAAAGCGCCGCCGAGTGCAGATCGAACAGGTCTGGGAAACTAAGCTGGCGAGTCTTTGTTTCGGCGGTATCGCCCTGGCCTTCTGTTCTCGTCCGAGTTACTCCGCTACTTGTGAAGGTGAGATGAGTAACGATTTTTTTTGATCGATAACTTTCTGTCTGCTGAGTTTCGATCGGCTGCAACGTTTCCGCGCTGGCGGCTGCGCGGTGGTTCACATCCAGTCTCCACAGCACCCGAACCAAGCCGATCGTTCGGCCCGTTCCGTCGAACTGAAACTTATCTCTGGACGGCTTAGTAAAATGAACCTCTGCAGTAGCGGCAGTAAGTCCGGCCCACCCGAAGCGATAGGACGCACGCAGAGGACGCAGCTCGGGAAAATTCCCGGCCGGATCCTTGCTGACCGTAGCCTGCCAATTCGCCTCCGGCAAGCTGGCGCAGAACGCAAACAACAACGCGATCAAGCATTGCGTAGGAAATTTGCTTGGTGTGAACATCTTCACGGCCCACTGCTGTTCACGAATCGTCGTTATGTGGCCGCCTGGTTCTCCTGTACGCAAAAATACACGCGAGTTTCGCCCGCGTGTATTTCCGAATGGTCGAACGTAATTAGGGTTTCGCAGCTCTTGCTGGCGTCATAGAGGGACTCGCGGAAGTTCTTCTAGTCGAAGTTGCTGTAGCGCGGCCGGGTTTGTTTAGCGTGTCGACGATCTCGTTGGTAAAATCAACATTGTCCGGCGCGTACATCACGACAGGAACTCCATTGATGCTCATGCCCGACTTATCGAGAACAAAATCCAGATTCTTGGTTTTTACTTTCTCGGTCACGACGTCTGTGATTTCCTTTACGATTCCTTCCCGGACGCGCATCAGTTGTTCTTGCAATTGTCGTTCCCGGGTTTGACGGAAATCGCTAATCTCCCGTTCCATGTTCTTGATGTTGGCAATCTTGTCATCGCGTTCCTTTGCCGTTTGCGTTTTCCTATCCGCGCTCAGGGCCGTCGACTCCAGCTGCTTGTTCAAATTATTGATTTCATCCAGCGCCTTTTTGTAAGCTTCCGCCCGATCATCATATTCTTTCTTGGCGGCGTTTTTGGCGTCGTTAATTTTTACTTCGGCTTCCCTGGTCTTGTTATATTCCTTAAACGCGCGCTGCATATCGACCGTTCCGATTTTCAGCGCGCCCTGTGCAAAAACCGCAACCGGAAGGGCGAGCGTCAGCGCAAAGAGTATGGACAGAGACTTTTTCATAAAACAGAGGATACGGTGGTCGGAATCGCGTTAGACTGCAACCATATATATTCGTTCAAAATTGATAACCAACACTGAAGTTGAAGTGGCCGCCGCCATGGTAGCCGTCGCGTTGAAGCGGATATCCATAGTCAAGACGCATTGGGCCGATGGGCAAATTCAGCCGAAGCCCAACACCGACATCGGAAGCGATGTGCTTGAAGTCGAAAGACCAGGAGTCAGCGTTAACGAAACCGGTGTCGTAAAAGATCGCGCCGCGCGCTTTTTCGATAATGGGGAAAGTCCATTCGATTGTCGCCCGAGCCATTGATTGTCCTCCGATCGGTTCGCCGTTGTCGTCTTGCGGGCCAACTTCGCGGTAGGGAAATCCACGGAGGTTGTTTGCACCACCGAGATAAAGGCGCTCATAGATTGGGACAAAAGCGCCATTGCCCCACGTATCAACTGTGGCAATCTCACCGTTGAAAAGCAGGATGGTGTCCCATTTAAGACGAAAATATTGCGACGCCTCCAGGTCCCACCCGTAGATCTGGGTATCGCCTCCCAGAAAACCGCCCGCAACATAAGGCGAAAAGGTGATGCGCTGCCCAACTCGCGTGAGCAACGGGTTGTCGCGTCGGTCGAAGACGAGGCTGCTCAAGATCTTGCTCTCAGTAAACGTACCTTCCTGTGACTTAATGAACGCGGAAGCACCGGAAGAGACGTCAAAAATCTCGACGTTCTGTAGCTGGTACGCCAGGCTCGCGTACATAAAGGAAGTAAGCGGTTTGCGGATCTCGATTGAGAACCCGTAATTGCGTTGGTTGTATATCGTGCTGTAATAATCTGCCTCTGTGTAAAAAAGCGAACCGCTCAGCGACAAGCGCCGGTCGAGGAAGTACGGCTCGGTCAAGTTAAGAAGGAAATCTTTCCGCTGGGTGCCGTACTGGAGGCGCACCCGGAATTTCTGACCGCCGCCGGTAAAGGTGGGCCAGTTTAACAAATCGAAATTGCCTTGCGTCAATTCCGCGAACCCAACCAATTGATCAATGGTGCTAAAGCCCGCCCCAAAACTGAGCGAGCCGGTCCGCTTCTCCTGCACCAAGATCGTGAGGTCTTTGCGACCAGGTACATCTGTCTCTTCCGGGTAGGTCTCAACTTTGGAGAAATAACCGAGATTCTCCAAACGTTTCTTCGTCGTGTCCGCCCGGACCGTGTTGAAGACGTCTCCTGGCGCAATGAGAACTTCCCGGCGGATGACCTTGTCTTTCGTCCGCGTGTTCCCCTCGATATTGACCCGATTCAAATAGGAGCGCTCGCCTTCCTCAATCTTGTAATGCACATCGACCAGGGCGGGACCGGCCGGGGTGCTTTCTGGCGTGATCACCAGATCGACGTACCCGCCACTGCCATAAGCATCGGCCACCGCCTTTGCGTCGTCGTGCAACTGCTTCGGCGAATACACGCTGCCCTGCTGCATTTTTAACAGGGGACGAACACCTTCTTCCTTTGCCACTTTTTCTCCTGAAATGGTGAGGTTGCGTACATGATATTGTGGACCTTCGGCAATCACGATTGTGATGGTGAGCGCGCCCTTTGCGTTCCGCGCCCGGCGCACATCTTTGATTTCCACGTCGATGAAGCCGTGGTTTTGGTACCACTCGCGAAGGCTGTCCAAGTCTTGTTGAAGCTGCGCCTCGTCGAGCCGGCCGGATTTATCAATAAAGGCGACGATCGTTTTGCGCTTCGTTTTCATCTCCTTGCGCAGCCGCCAATCGCTGAAGTGCGCGTTCCCCTCGAAACTGATCTGCTTCACCGCGCCTTTCACTCCTTCGTTCACGGTGAAAACGACCCGCGCCGTCCCATGTCTCTCGTCAATTGGATCCACACGGAATTGCACGCCGACATCCGTGAAGCCGTGCGACTGATAAATTTCGCTGATTTTCTCGCGCGCCTCCTCCAAATCTTCTTCTTTGATCGGTTGGTTGAGCCTTAATTTGATTTCTTTGCGGAGTTTCTTCGCTCCTATCCGTTCGGCTCCCTCGATTACGATTTCTCGCGCGAGCAAACGCGTCTGCACCTGGACGATTACCTTGACGTCGTCGCCCTGCGGCTCACCGAAAATGCGAACGTTTTGGACGGCACCGCTCTTGTAAAGCGCCTCCACATCTTGCTCCACGGTTACGTCGTTAAATGGCTGGCCCACCTTTGTCCGCATGTTCGCCAGAATCCGCTCCTTACTCACCGTGGCTGGCCCAGTGTACTCCACATCGATTGCTCGGATGATGGGACGAGGCGGAGCCTGCTGCTCAGCCTGCTGCGGAGCTTGCGACCAGGCCGATGGCGCCCCAAGCAGTGCGCAAATGAATGCGACCCAGGTTGCTAATAGTGGGGGGCGCATCCATCGACAAAAACATTCCATAGGTTAAGAGGCGCGGTCCCGCGCAAACATACCCACGCGGGACAGGCGGCTATATCGGGAAGAAGACGGTAATCGTCAAGGCGAGATTTTCTGCGGTCGCAGATGTGCGTCCACTGAGGAGTCTGGGCGCAAGTTCTAATTTAAAAGTTCGTACCAATTATTCCGCCGCCGGGGTTCGTAGCCGGCATCATGGATGAGCGATTCGATCTGCTCGGCGTTCAATCGGAATGTTGTCCCGGCGCTGCTCACCACATTCTCTTCCATCATCACTGAACCGAAATCATTTGCGCCGTATCCGAGCGCGATCTGTCCGATCTCCGGGCCTTGGGTCACCCAGGAACTTTGCACGTTGTCGATGTTGTCCAGGAAAATCCGGGCCAGTGCTTGTGTCCGCAAATATTCGGCCACTCCCGTGGGGTACTTCACCTTTAGAACCGTGTGCTGGGGCTGAAACGTCCAGCAAATGAATGCCGTGAACCCGCCGCTGCGGTCCTGCTGTTCGCGGATGCGTCGTAAATGCTCGATTCGCTCTTCGATCGTCTCCACGTGCCCGAACATCATGGTCGCGCTCGATTTCAACCCCAGCTCGTGCGCGACTTGCATCACCTCCAGCCATTCGTCGCTGTTGATTTTTAAAGGCGAAATTTTCTGCCGCACGCGATCCACCAGAATTTCAGCGCCGCCGCCTGGAATCGATCCCAGCCCGGCCTTCCTGAATTCTGAAATCACTTCCCGCAGCGGCATCCGGAAAGTTTCCGCGAAATGCTGGAACTCGGGTGGACTGAACCCGTGAATATTAATGTGCGGATACTTTTCCCGGATGTGATGCAGAAGATCGATATACCACGCGAATGGCAATTTTGGATGATGTCCGCCCTGCATCAGAATTTGCACTCCGCCCGCGGCGGAAAGTTCATTCAGCTTTTGATCGATCTGCTCAAAGCTCAGAACGTAATGATCCTCATCTTTCTCCGTCCGATAAAACGCGCAGAATTTGCAGTAAACGTTGCAGACGTTCGTGTAGTTGATATTGCGATCTACGATGTAAGTCACGATCTCGTCCCCGCGTCCGCCGTAACTTTTCGCCTTTGCCAAGTCGCGTCTGGCATTAGCAAGCATACCAAGTTCTTCCAACGGCCAGCGATATAATTCCAGCGCGTCGTCCGTCGAAATCCGTTCGCCCGCGAGGATTTTTTCCGTGAGCGCATCTCGATTTACTGAAACCATGGCCGGTCATTTTATATGACGCGGCGGCTCATTGCACGTAGATGATTTTCCCATCCCAGGTGTCGCGATCCTCCGCGAGCACGAACGGGTAATCACCCGTCTTGCCCCAATCCGTATCCTGCGGCAAGATCTGGGTATGCGCGCAGTGAAGTATTGCATGTACAAAGAGGAGTCTTACTTCGTCGCTCAAGGTTTGAGTGTCGACGTTTCAAGCTTTGGGAAAACACGCGAAGAAGCGGCAGCAAATTTCCGTGAAGCCGTCGAGCTCTACTTCGAGGGCGAAAAGAACCCCGACTACATCGACATCTCCGAAGTCACCGTGGGCGAGGAGCTGATCGGTGCCTAGACGTCTCAGCTCCGTCGAAATCATCGCGATCTTGGAAAACCGCGGTTTTGCGCGCGTCAAACTGTAGGGCGTTTGTGTCAAACGCCAGCTATCGGCGTCTCACAGAGACGCCCTACAATTTATGGAACGCGTTGCCGAGGCGATCGGTTCAAGGAGCGACGGCTTGGGCAGCCGTCGTTTTCGGACTTAACGGCTCGGAAGACCGTCACTCCTTGAAAAGGCAGCGCCGCGCTCACATCATCATTATATGGCAGAGCGAGTCGCAATCATTGGCGCGGGCGTGTCAGGTCTCACCTGCGGCGTCGTTTTTGCTGAGCGCGGATATCGCACAGCGATCTTCGCGAAAGAAACCGGACTGCAAACAACGTCCGGTGTGGCCGCGGCGGTTTGGTTTCCTTACGATGCGCAACCCCCGGAAAAAGTGATCCCTTGGGCGCTGGAAACCTACAAGACACTTGTCGATCTTACGCGGGACCCACGCACTGGCGTCTCAATGATCAAGCTGCGCCAATTTTCGCGGACCAAAGCAATTCAAATCCCAGATTGGGCAATCCCGCTCGGTGCTTCTTCTGTAGCAACCGGCCTGTGGCCGGTTCAGGACCGCGCACAGCGCGGCGGCTACAGCTTTGAGAGCGGCTTCTCGCTTACGGTCCCGCTCATGGACACGACAATTTATCTCGACTATCTCGCGAATCGTTTTGTGTCCGCCGGCGGATCAATCACTGCAAACATGCGTTTTGAAAAACTCGGAGATGTCGATCGTAAATTCGATCTGGTGATCAACTGCGCAGGAATCGGCGCGCGCACCCTTGTGCAGGACGCAGATCTCGAGCCGCATCGCGGCCAGGTCGCAATCGTTCCCAAAATCGCGAGTCTCTCGTGTGCGATTGTGTGTGATGATGCGCCGCTGATGTACGCGATCCCGCGCGCGAACGATTGCGTCTTTGGCGGGACAAACGAAATCAGCGACAATCTCGCAGTCGATCCAACAACAACGGCGCAAATTGTTGCTGAATGCAGCCGTGTACTAAGGATCGACAAACCGAATCTTCTCGCCGAGCGCGTTGGTCTGCGCCCATTCCGAAAATCAGGCGTGCGTCTTGAGCGCGATTGTCTGAGCGACGGCCGCGCCGTCATCCACAACTACGGCCACGGCGGCGCCGGCTTTACGCTCTCCTGGGGTTGCGCGCGCGAAGTCCTCGATCTCGCAATGTTGTAGTGGCGCTTGTATCAAGCGCTAACGCAAACAGCAGCCGCCGCGCCTGTTTTCATAGAGCCTAACGAGAGAGAGATAAGCCGCGGCAGGGTGTCGTGGCAAACACGCTGAACTTGTATCGCAATGGGGCCGTTGGCTTCATCGATTGGTTAGGCCTTTTAAGGTGGAACAAGCGCCGGAGAATCGACATGGAAGTTTAGGATCTGCCACTGATCCACGTGCTTGATAAGGCCAAGCTTAATTGTGGCTTCTCCTTTCTGAAAGGTGGCCTTCGCGGTGTACTGAGCTGAAATCATCTTTCCCGTTTGCGTAGTGGCGGACATGAGCGCTTGCCCCTGGGCTGGCTCGCACTTCTGCAACTGACCTAGACCGCTAAACCAGCGGAACAAGCGATCCAGCTGATCAATCGTGACGGCATTTTTTAATTCTGGACTTGCGCGATCCAGCAACTCCTTCTGGCTCCAACCCGTGATAATGGGCGGAATCGCTGAATCAGCATAGGCTTTGCTTTCTTTGTCGAGCGCGTTGCCGCGGTAGGCAATGAACCCGATGCCGATCGCTCCGAGCACGATGAAAGCGAGGAAGATCGAGCCAAGAACGATAAAGAATTTTTTCATACGCGTGTTTTAGGCCTAACGAGAATTAGACGAAAATTTTCGTCTAATCAGGATCACGATTTACGTCAGCGCGATGCACTGAAAAGAACTGACCACGTCGTCGGGGCCTTTTTCGGCGAAGAAGCTTTCGTAATAACCGGGGCCGAGGTCCCAGTACGGGCCTTTGTAATATTCGTCCCGATAAAAGCGCCACACCCCGCTCACCACGATGATGCAGCTCATCCGATCGTTCCAGTAATCGCCGACGTAATGAAAGCTCAGATTCGTGCGGGCGTAGGCGCCTTTGAAGCCGACGTGATCGTAAAGGACAATTTCCGGTAGCCGGACCGGCTCGGTCACCATCGGCGTGTCGCTTTTTCCGGCAGCAGAAGCGTGATAGCTCAGCGGACCAAGTTTCCATTTCATGTCGATGACGCAGCCGTTTTCCGGCGCCAATTCAGTTTTAGATATTCGTGGCATAAGCGTGTAAGGGAGATGGTTTTCACTAAGTTGATCAGATGAAAAGCGCCCTGTCGAGCAAAGAGATTAACGTTCGGAGTTCCGGGTTCACGCGGCCAGGCGCTCGCGCCCACACACCCCCCCGCGTGAAGGCGGAACTCCCAACGTCACTCGCTTTTTGCTCGCCCAATGACGCCACACGCAATGCGCGCGCCTGAGTCGCCAGCCGGCTGAGACTTCAGATCGTCCGCTTTCGCATGAACCACCACCGAACGTCCGATCACCGATGTTTGGTCATCCGTCAGCGAGATGTGATGGTCCACATATTCCAGCGTTGCCTTGCCGGAAGCATCTGCTTCCACATTTCCCATGTCGCCCACATGCCGCGCAGTGGCGTCCGGCCCGGCGTGCGGCTTGTTGGTCGGATTAAAATGAGCGCCGGCGGAACTCGCATCGGCCGCGCTGCAATCGCCAAATTCATGGACGTGAAAGCCATGATTGCCGGGAGTCAGGCCGGTTATGTCTGCATGAACCTGTACGCCATCGGCGACTTCGGTAAACGTCGCGGTGCCGCTCACTTTGTTGGCTGCGGTGGGATGAAGCACCACAATCGCTTTTAAGGGAGCCGACGGTTGCTCCCTGGGCGTCTGCGCCTGCACGGTGAAACACGCGAGCGATAAAAACAACAGACTAACCAACGAAGCTTGAAAGGATTTCATATTAGCATCTGTCGTTTCGTAATTCTCGAGAAGTCTGGCCGCATCTCCCTCAACCTCCGATTGCGTTAAAGCGCCACGAGGCAAGGACAGGCAAGCCCAGAGTCAGGGCGGGCCCCGACACGTCGGGAGACGCCGTTCATTGCGAACCAAAACACGGCGCGCACGGAGTGACGCGCCCTACCACGTCAAGTGCCATTGCCTCGACGTCAATGCTCAAGCGCGGTCTTTCAACTGCGTCTTGCCGGCGCTGCGCGCACAGTGGACGCAGCAGAAAATTTGCCCGTCCGCTTCAACGCCGTGTCCGACTACCCGGCAGTTGCAATGCGGGCAAACCGGCGCCAGCGCGTGGATCGCGCACTCGAAGCTATCGAAGGTGTGGTGCTTCCCGCCAACGACCACTTCGAATGCCTTGTCATACTCATTTTCGCAAACTTCACATGTAGCCATACATAAATCTTTCGTGCGCCGGGCGCTTCGCGGTTGCTGCTGATTGACTCGTGTGAGGCGAAGCTGTGCTTATTCAGTGCGACAAGGCGCGCCACGGCGCGCGATTGAAAGCGGCGCAGCAGCGCTGCACTTCAAACGTGGCCCTAATCGTCAGCTTTGCGACGCGCTTGCGTTTTGGAGTGCCGCAGTGCTCTGCCGCTTTGGAAAGATGGCCCGAAAGTGATACGTTTCCATTGGAGGCGCCTATGGAAATACCAAAACGACTCATCGATTGTTTAAATGAAAACAAAGTGCGTTACGAAATCCTGCACCATCCAGAGGCGGTGACGGCGCAACGAATCGCCCAGGCAGAGCACATCAAAGGCCGGCATCACGCTAAGGTTGTAATGATCAAGTCGGGAGAGCAGCATTTAATGATGGTACTGCCGGCAGATCACCAAATCGATTTGGAAAAGGTCGAGAAGGCAGTGGGTAAAGCCTGTTCGCTCGACAAGGAACAGGAATTCAAGTCGTTCTTCGCCGACTGCGCCATCGGCGCGATGCCACCCTTTGGCAATCTCTATGGTTTGCCAACCTATGCGGACAAAAGTTTGGCCGAGCAAGACTACATCGTGTTCGAAGCAGGCACGCACACCGACGCGATCAAGATGAGCTACCGCGATTACGAGAAAATTGTGAAGCCGAAAGTGGAAGACCTGGCCATTAAGCTTCAGCCGATGAAAGGAGCTTGAGCTTACGAAGGGCCACGCACCGATTCGGATCAAGCGAATGAAGACTGCGTTGACAAGCCTGGTTCTCTGGCTCGCTTGCGCAACAGCGCCGGCAACTTTCGCGGCGGAGAAAGTTTCGCTTATCAAAATCGATGGAGCGATCGGGCCCGCGACGGCTACCTACATTGCGCGCAGCATTGAAGAGGCCCGTACACAAAACGCGCAGTGCCTGATCATTCAACTCAACACGCCGGGCGGTTTGCTCGATTCGACGCAAAAGATTGTGCAAAGTTTTTTAGGCGCTCCGGTGCCGGTGGTGGTGTATGTCGCTCCGACGGGCGCGACCGCGACCAGCGCAGGTTGCTTCATCACCATTGCAGCGAGTGTCGCGGCAATGGCGCCCGCCACTACCATTGGCGCGGCGCATCCGGTCTCCATCGGTGGTTTTCCCAGCGGCGGAGAAGAAAAGCCGGACGAAACGATGAAGCAGAAGCTGGAGAATTTTTCCGTGAGCTACATCGAGACAATCGCCGGCAAGCGCCAGCGCAATGTTGAATGGGCCAAATCGGCCGTGAAAGAGAGCGCATCGATCACCGCCGAGAAAGCACTGGAATTGAAAGTCATCGATCTGATCGCTTCCAACATGTCCGACCTCTTGCAAAAGCTGAATGGGCGCGTGGTGGACGGCAAGCCGTTGAAGACCGCCGGTGCAGAGGTGGCCGAGGTCAGGATGTCACCCGCCGAGCGCGTCTTTCAAAAGCTGTGGCGACCGGAGGTGATGTTCATTCTCATGCTCATCGCAATCTATGGAATCATCGGCGAACTGACGACGCCGGGCGCGATTCTTCCGGGCGTAGTAGGCGCGATCGCGCTCATCCTTGCTCTTTATCTGGCGGCGATCCTGCCAGTCAACATCACCGGGCTTGTTTTGATCGCGCTCGCGCTGATGCTCTTCATCTTCGATGTCTATGCGACTACGCATGGAATTTTGACCGTCGGCGGTGTCATTGCCTTTCTGATCGGTTCGCTCATGCTCTTCAACCGCGCCGATCCACTCTATCGTTTGTCCCTGAACTACATTATTCCAGCGACGCTGGTCACTGCGGCGTTCTTTATTTTCGTCATTGGAAAAGGCCTGCGCGCCCAACTGTTACCGGTGAAGGTGGGAAAGGAAACGCTCATCGGGAAAAGAGTGACCGCACTGACTCCAATCGATTCACGCAGTGGCCGGATCTTCGTCGAAGGCGAATATTGGAACGCGGTCAGCGACACGCCAATCGAAAAAGGCGAAGAAGCCGAGATTGCAGCCGTGCAGGGACTAAGTGTAAAACTGAAAGCTAAAGGAGAACAAAGCCATGGAATTAATTGAAGCATTGCCGCGATTGATCGGCTGGGCTGTGCCCATCGTCATTCTCGCCATCATCATCTTGCCGCAGGCCATACGCATCCTGCGGGAATACGAGCGTGGCGTGATTTTTCGTCTCGGGAAATTGCTCGGCGCGAAAGGGCCGGGGTTGATTTTCCTCATTCCCATCGTGGATCGCATGGTGCGAATGGATTTGCGTGTCGTGACCATCAACGTCGAGCGGCAGGAGGTGATGACGCGTGACAACGTGCCGGTAACGGTCGATGCGGTTGTTTATTTCCGCGTCGTCGATCCGCAAGCCGCCGTCGTGAAAGTGGAGAACTTTCTCAAAGCCACCTCGCTCATCGCCCAGACCACGCTGCGCAGCGTCCTCGGCCAGGCCCCGTTGGACGACCTGCTTTCGCAGCGCGAGTCGATCAACCAGAAGTTGCAAGAGATAATCGACCGGCAAACCGAACCATGGGGCGTGAAAGTCACGGCGGTCGAGGTGAAGGACGTGGCGTTGCCCGACACCATGAAGCGCGCCATGGCCAAGCAGGCCGAAGCCGAGCGCGAGCGCCGCGCGAAGATCGTCAACGCCGAGGGCGAATTTCAGGCTGCGGAAAAAATGGTGCAGGCCGCGGCGATGATGAGCAAGGAACCGATCGCTCTGCAACTGCGCTTCCTGCAAACGATGCGCGAAATTTCCAGCGAACATAACACAACCACATTTCTTCCGGTCCCGATCGATCTGTTCGGCCCATTTCTGAACAAGGGCGAACCGCCCAAGACATAGACGAAGAAGGCGCTCAACGTCCAACGTCCAATTCGGCGGGACTCGCTGGCCGAATCGAATTGCATTGGTAGGGCGCGATCGCCGTGCGCGCCGCGAGCGTTCGTAGGCCGAAAGGATATAGTGACAGCGTGAAGAAGGACACGGAGCCGTTGGTCACTTTTCTTTCGTCACCTGCCTCATATCCGCACCGGCCCGGGGAAGTGCGCTCGGTGCAAACTCACATTTCTTGGGTGTTCATCGCTTCGCCGTTCGTTTTTAAAGTCAAGAAGCCTGTGAACCTTGGCTTCCTGGATTTCAGCACGCTGGAAAAACGCCGCTACTTTTGCCAACGCGAAGTTGATCTGAACCGGCGGCTCTGCCCCGAAATTTATCTGGGCGTTGTTCCCATCTACAAGACTGCTTCCGGCTTCTCATTCGACGCAGATGGCCAAATTGCGGAATACGCCGTCAAGATGCGAGAACTGCCGCACGGTTGCTTTCTGAATGAGTTGCTGGAAAAAGATCGGGTTGGCGAAAAAGAAAT